>Ga0265337_1000288_pt1 | contig 27311 bp, 26 predicted proteins | sample 42122metaG_FD_192441 | JGI IMG/M metagenome (GOLD analysis project Ga0265337, IMG submission 192441) | Rhizosphere microbial communities from Carex aquatilis grown in University of Washington, Seatle, WA, United States - 4-21-22 metaG | ecosystem: Host-associated > Plants > Roots > Rhizosphere >... | reverse complement strand
GAGGAGAATTGCGTGGCGGCGGCGATCCACCATTCTGACGGATGGATTGCACGGCACTTTCGATCTGTTTGTTCACACCGGCCTGACGGACGGATTCAACCCGAGCCTTGGCCATCGTATCGGCGCGGTTCAGGAACATGCCGACCTTCATCAACTCCAAGGCTTTCTGGTTTTCCAGAGACCGGCGCTGCACCTCAAGCTGTTGACCTTCCTGCCGGCCGAGGGTTGCCGTCTCGTACTGGCGCTGTCCATACGTGGCCACGGCATCCTGAAGCGGCTTGATGCCAGTCAACAGGACTTCCTCCGGCGACATTGCTGGAGCGTAAGACCAGTTTGCTTGTGACCGGCTTGCTTCCTGTGGCATATCAGTATCCCCCTCCCGCCATTATGCCTGGCCCAGTGCCAGAGCCGAGTAAATCAACAGCGGCGGAACCGCCACCTCCAGCCGCTACATTCGCACCAGCCGCGGCCGCGCCAGACGTAAAATACGGATCATTAACCTGGCCGGCAGCAATGCTATTTCCAACGGCATTTCCAGTGTTCATGCTATAACCGGCACCGTTGTAGTACGGCATTTGGCCCATAAGGTTCTGCTGAGCCTGTTGACCCATGAAGTATTGTGCAGCCGTACCACCAAGCTGCCCGATACCTTGGCCGATCAATCCTCCCGTGCTGGGTATCGGCGGGGCAGTCGGCAGGGTTTGAAACTGGAACGGGGAGGCAGTGCCAATACGCAGGAATGACAGTGGTGACATCCGGCTCTGCAAGGACTGAAGCCAGTCGTTCTGTGGCAGAAACGCGTAATTACCAGCTTGCTGAGCCATCTGATACGGCAGGTTCAGATTCTGCATCGGCAGCGAGACATCACCGTAGTTCCGGATCTGCTGATTCTCCCCCATGTTGGACAATGACGCTGTTGAGATGGCATCACCGGCGGATTTCTGGGCACCTAAACCGACCATCCGGCTGGCCAAAGAATCACCAGTGAACCCCTTGCCGGCCTGGGCTGCATCAATCGCCGCGAGTGTGCGGTTCAGAGCATCCATCGAGGTCGATTTGGCGTAGGCTAGTTTGGCAGCCTGAACTGGTGCAGCGTCGGACAGCAACCGGTTGGTTACACCGCCGTTGAAAATCTGGTTTGTGAAGTCTTCTGCGCCGCGCTGTGCCGGCGCCAGTCTATTCGCTGCGCCTTGAAAAGTGGAAAGTGGAACGCTTGATTGCTGGTAGGCGTTTACAAGATCGTTGCCGAGTGCGCCTTCGAAAAGACCACCACCGCCAGTAAGTTGAAGATACGTCGGCAATACTGCGCTGCCGCCTGAACCGCGGGACTCAAGGAACTGTTTATAGTTCAGTTGGTTGGCATCGCGCTGTGAACGGGCGGCCGTGTTGGCGGCATTTTGGGTTGCGTCGGCCTGCTGACTGCTGGAGAACATTGATGCCCCAGCCCCAAGTACCGCCGCTGCAGCCAATCCGATTCCTTGAAAACGAGCACCAACCGGAATAAACCCAAACGCGCCAGATTTAAGAGCATGACCGTGTTCTGGATATTCGGCAAGATTCATTAGATGCTCACGATTGTTTTCTTTGCAAAAGGATTCAACTGAAACGTGTCCAACATTCTCGCCCGGTCCTCAAACCACGGGTTGCCAGGCACTAACCATTCCCAGACAGAAGCAACATTACCCAAATCGTCCAAGTCAACAACACTAATTTCACGCTTTCGATTGTCGGGAATTTGTGATTTTGCCAGCTCATACTTTTCAATACAGGCGTCGAACATGGCGCCAGGATTAACGCAATGGTAGGGATCATGTTCGGCGAAGTGCTTTCGGTATGACGCCTCAGCCCTATCTTTGGTGTTGGAAATGAACAGCCATCTTGCCTCTGGCATCTGGGCTGCCAAGTCTCCAGCAAAGAAGACCAGTCCACTGTCACTGTCACCGACGTTGCGCAGGAATGGATTACGTGATTCAACATCATCCATCTGTTGTATCACGCCGGCCGCTGAACCTCCGTTCTTCAGTGCGTCGTGGAAGCAGAACGAGTTGCCGTAGGTAAAAAGATTGGCACACCACACTGTTCGGCTGCGAGGAATTCCGGTAATAAAGAAACGGCTCATAACATCAGCTTGGTCCAGCCCTGAAGCCGGGCAGCGATGAAGATGTAGGTGGCAATCTTTTCCGGCACTCCCAAGATCAGGCACGTCGCCGCCGTGTAAGCGGAAGGGTTTGGGTAGATGTTCTTACCAAGCCTTTGAAACTCGTTCGTGACCGAATCAATTTTGTCGTACATCTGAGGAAACCGGTCCTTCAGAATGTAGTCAACCTCCAACCAGATCGGGTCTTTGTGGCCCCTCTCGAATGAGCTTCCCCAACCTGGAATTTTAGAGATGTCAATGGCGGCAACTGGATTGTCCAGTGAAAGGAACTGCATCGTTTGTTCAAGTGGGGCGTGCAGTCCGCCGATGGTGGATATGGCGGCTACCAACGCGTGCGTGTAAGAACCAGATCCGATTGCCGCCGCCTTGAACACTTCAGCGGATATGTTGGCCCGTCGCGTGGATGCGTCGTGCGCCAGATTTACGGCCTCAAGCAAGCGGCCTTCGTCTTCGGTCAATGACTCACTTCTCCAAAATGGATTCATACTATTCCACCCACGGAACGCGAGATACAGATCCTGTCTGTGCGGCGTTGTTTCCATCACGGGTGAATACGATGCACTTCTCTGCTCCGCTGTTTTGATCGTACTCGACGGAGTAGTGACACTGCCCAAGGTTTGTTGCCGTGCGTCCGGTGCCGGCCAGTGCCAGCGACTTCACGTAGGTAAGCTGTTGCTCGCGCGTCGGCGATGCCGTGTTCCACCAGGCCGAAAAATCATTGGACGAGGCTGTAATCTTGAAGACGTGGATGAATCCGGTTTCACCGGCGATGACGTAAATGCGCTTGCTGATCGGGTTGTACTGGAACATCAGCACCCTGGCCGTGCTTCCAGCCGGATGCCATGCGTTGAACGCGGACACGTTGGCAACGCTTGAGTTAGTCAGATCCAATTGCGCTGAGTTGTTCGTGGCCCAAACCCCATTCTTCTGTGAAGCGGCGCTGGTTACCTTGTAACAGTCGATGTGCGAAACGTTGTTTCCGGTGCTGTTGTAATCACTGGTGACGGTCCAGACGGCAGTTATTCCACTGCTATACGTCAGCCAAACCGGCTTTTCCCATCCATTGTGGGCACCTTGGGTTGAGAACAGGCTGACCGACCATGTGCTGGCCGCGGTAATCAGGGTGCCGGTTATAATCGTGCCAGGAGCGCCAGTCAGTGCCGCCGTGGTGGTTGTGGATGTGAACGCGATCTGACCGTTTACCGCACTGGATGCCAAGTACGTGTTCGCACCGTCAACGAGTTGCGTGTCGTTCGGGCCGGGTGTCCATATGTAGGCTGTGGTGTTCGACATCGTAACGGAAGCCGCTCCGGTATTGTCGTAGGTCGTGTCCGGTGGGATGATGTTCGTCCCCGGATTTGTTGCCGGCATGGAGAAGATTCCGTGGCTAGTACACATGACGGCGGTTGGCTGCGCGAATTGAAACGAGGTTCCAAACACAGCCACGTTCACGTTGCTCAAATTATTCGAGCTGGCAATTTGTGCCAGTGGGGTGACCTCATTGTTTAATAGGTTAATCTGATTGATGTAATACTTGTTGCTGTTGGAATAGATGGATTGACCGAACAAGAAAAGATTCTGGGCGTAACTGAATGCACCCTCCGGGTTGATGACTTCGTAGTTCAGTGCCGGGAAAACCGTCACACCAGCGTAGCTCGTTTGGATCGTGGCCTGGGCCTGAATCTGCCAACTGGCCGGCGTGATGGCCCCTGCGGCGCCACCGGTTGTGGGGTTGACAACGTACACCGCTCCGAACTGCGTGAAGTAAAGATTGAAGCCGTCGAATGACCAGTCGAACGCCGGTCCACCGCCGCTCAATACGAACTGGCTGAGTGAAACAGATTGACCGACTGCGAACCCGGAGTCGGCCGTGATGCAGACCAACGATGGAGCGAACGTGCTGGGCACCCCGCCGAGGCCGTGGGCGATCACCGTTGCCACCGGGAAGGCGCTGGTTGCAATAGCCTGCTGGGGGATGTTGAATACCTGTGTGCCTGACTGGCCAGTGGTTGTAATGACCGTCGTGCTGCCAGTGCCACCGCTGGTCGCGGTAGAAGCTCCGGCGGCAAGGATGAATACGCCGCCTTTGTACACCACTTGGAACACGCTCAGTGCGCCGATCTGGCTGGCGGTCAATTGCTGGCCATTGAACTTGATCGGGATGGCTCCAAGGCTGTTGACATTCAACGTCGATGGCCCGCTGTTGGCCGTCGTCGTGTAAACGAAAAACATCTGGTTATCCTGATACGATGATATGGGGGCTGAACGAATTACCGATGCCTGTACCGGCGCGTTGGGTGTGCCGATCAGGACGACTGAAATAGAATTCGCCGTGAACGCACCGGAAGTTGATAAAGGAGGTGTGGATTGGACTGATGCGTCATTGGCATTCTTTGTCCAAAAGTATCCGTAATTCAGCGTCAGGCCGGTGAGCACGTAATTACCATTGCTATCGTACACGGCGCCGCCCGGGACGATGTTCGCGCTGGGAAGACCACCGTGAGCAGTGATGACGTAGGAGTTCTGGACTGTTCCGATGTCTGTGTCCACTGGCACAATCGCGTACAGCAAGGAAGGATTCAGGGCGGCCAGCGTGACTGATGCGGCCTGCAATGCCTGCGATCCAACCGAACCGGCAATCAAGGTTCCGTCTGCATTGAACGAGCCAGTGATGAACTGAGCCAGGGCAAGACAGTATGAGCGTATCGAATCCTCATTTCCGTCACCCTCGGCGAAGGTAAGCGGCGACCCTTTTATGAGTCGTTTGATCAGCGTCGGGAAACTTGGCAATGTCGGCATAACCTGATTTGACTTTAACGTTTGTTATTCAATCGTGCAATTCATTTAGCTGGCACCAGCTTTTGCAACGCAGCCACTTGAGCCTGAAGATCGGAGATTTGCTTGTTCTGCTGTGACAGGTGTCCGTTGAGGGTGGATTGAAATGCGCCGGCCCAGGTTTGCATCTCGGACGCGTGCGCCTCCGTCAGCATGGTTTCCCCCAACTTATTCACGGCCGCTGGCGATATTTCCAGAGTTGGAAACGTGGTTGACCTGGCCGCAACCGGCGTGACGCTGTTGGCCTGTGGTTTCATGGCACTCATCGTTTCGAGAATTGCAGATTGGCGAATCCGTGGCTGCTCACCGGCTGCACGTTGAACGACTGGGCGACAAACTCCATCGGGTTGTTGATGCCGGTGATCGTTAGCCGCGTGCCGATGTAAAATTGAATCAGGCTCGGACGTAGAAAGTTCATCGTGTTGGGAGAAAGGATGATGGCCGATTGAATATCGCTAATGTCCGCAGCGTTGGAGCCACCCTTGAACGTGACGGTAACCGGGTCAGCCGACATCGGCCACTTCGAGGACAAGGACAGGGAATACTCGTTGAGGATCTTCTCACCGGTTGAAAAGTTGAAGTCGTACACGCCGCTCTCCTGGGCGCTGGTATAGGCCACACCGCACCGATGATAAATCTCCGGTATCAACCTGAACGTCTGCGCCGTGGTTGTGATGCCGGCCACCGTTAGAACCTGAACCGATGTGGGCGATACGTATTCCAGTATTGCCGCCTTGGTTCCGTCCGCGCACACGATGGTCATGCCGACGTGGTTTGGCAGGAAGAAGGCTGCCAGGCTCGTGGCAACGCCGCCGGTGATGGAAACTGTTGTGCTGGAAACAAGGACCGGAGCATCGTATAGACCGTAGCGTTGCAATGAACCGTCTGGCATTCCAAAAACGAACAGCTCCTTTCCGTTGTTCGGTGATGGGTTGTTCACCTTTGCCGCGGCTGTGAAGCCAACCGTCGTTGTCCGCGCCGTGTTGTAAATCGTGTCATAGCACAGCGCCGTGTCGGTGATGTTCGGATTGATTCCGAAGCAGAAGAAAATTTCCTTGGTCAAAGGATTCTCGACCGCCCAGGCATTCTCTGGGTCTTGGGCATTGTCGAAGAAAATGTCCTGGCACGGTTGAAGAACCGGGATCTGTTGCGGTGTGCGGATGAATAGGTCGAACTTGTAAAAAGCATCCTCTCCAGCATAGATGTGATTCGAGCCGTAAAACCCGCCACCGGTCGCCACGATACAATTCCTAAAATGTAACGCTGCTGACTCCAAATTGATCGGCACCTTCTCAAACTGATACGGCGTGTTCAGATCCCCGGTGAACGTTCCGATGAAGATGGCCGAATCTTTCGACGGCTCCTTGTACACGATGATGTTGGTTTGAAGTTGCAGCATCTTGACAATCGCCGCTCCGTCGTCCTGCAAGTCCTGGAACGCCCCAGCGTAGCTCGCCGCCGAATCTGCCGCTTCCATGTACACCGGTTTGTCCACCGTGCTGACCTGGGGATACTGCGCGTTATCGAATAGGACAATCGAGTTGGCGATGCCTGGGTTTATCCATAGCACGTTTGATGTCAGGTTGCCGGCGTTGATGGCTATGCCGTTGACTGTGACCGAAGGCAGTCCGCTGGGGTACGGCGCCGTCGCTGCGGCCTTGATGAATAATTCGGAGAACGACCTGACCGGATAGGCGAAGGTCAGTGTGTCGCTGTTGAACTTTGAGCTGATCGGAACTACCGCGCCGAACCGTCTCGGGTTGTTCGGCATTGAGGGAAAGAAGCGCCAAGGAAAACGCTGCATCTGTGTCTGGTCGGTGAATGCCGCATAGGCTATCGGGTTCTCAACCGAAAGCGGGCCAGATGGAACCGGCACGTCGTTGTTCACGTAGATGTTTCCAGAGCCGTCCACGGAGAGAATCTGTCGAGCCTCACCGGATGCCCAAAACAACGTCAGGCCAACCAATGATATTGAAGTTAGGCGTGGGAAAAGTTCTGCCGCGATGACGGAAACCTTTCCAGTGTTGTCCTGGTCTGCAAACCTGGCAGCCGGAATTGCGGCCATGAGGGCCAGGAATGCGTCATTGTTGATCTGCCAGATGTCGCCGCACAAAAGGTTGCCGTCATGCGAGGCAACTGTTCCAACCGAGGCGATGCCCTGTTCTCGCAGTTCGTAGATCGGTTTGACGGCCTGGTCCAGAAGGTTGTACGTCACCGGAAGGTCAACGCCATTGTTGAGCACGAGGTAATCGCCGACCTGAACGAATTCCCAGCGGTTGCAGGCAGCGGATAAGCCAGAGCCGATTTGCTTCCAGCTATATGCGGCATCGTCATAGTAGGTTGATGGTTGGACAAGTGTCGCCGTAACTGGGTGGTTTAATGTTCCAAAAAAAACAAGCGTGTTAAATACAGGCGTGATGTATATCTGAGCCCCATCCCCACCAAGGGCCTGCTTGTTGTAATTGGTGCCGGTTGTTCCGTCTTGTACCTGCACTTCCTGATGACCGAAGGTTAATTGGTACGTCTGCCCTGGCACGACAGAAATAGTGTACCGGTGAAGTGGGTCTGAATTGGGATAAGACGCCCCAGCCGGAATGATGTTGTTTTGTAGAAAATATTCAGAATCGAAATACGTTGAGTTGTTTTCCGAATCGAAATAGGTCGGTGACTCCAGCCCCCAATATCTCCAAAGCGCAGTGCCACTTCCAACCACGGCCGAGATTTGTCCATTCCCCAGCCGGCACGCAGCTATCACGGTGATTGGATTGGTTGACCCGGGCGGTATCGACTCGACCAATTTATCATTCAACGGATTCGGCCTGAACCATTCGTACCCCTCCGCGCGCACCTCCCGTTCCAAAACCCGGCGCATCTCCTGCTTGGCGATGTAGTTCTGGATGCCGGCCGAATCCATCGACAACCCGGACATCAGCTTTCCACCCAAAGCTGGTTTGACATCCACTGGTTTTCCGCCTGCGCTTTTCATGGGTCGGTTACGGTTACCCTGCTACTCAGTGGTGACGATACTCCACCTTGCTGGGCGACGACATAATAATAATACGTGCCGGATGGCGGCGCACCGTTTCCGTTGTCCTGATCAAACCAAGTTAAATTGAAAGACGATCCCGAGCCCGTCTCAAATGCTGTCGGATATATGGCGGTATTGTTCCCCGGGGTAAATAAAGCATTGGTTGATCTGTAAGCTACAAATTGATTTGCGTCTGTTGTATAACTCCAATTTATTTGATTTTCGTTTCCGAAGAAAAATGCCGCAACCGATGTTGGCGTGGGTGGTGAGCTTGGAAATGGAATAATAAACGCATCTTGGGGGCCAATCAAGTAATTAGTATAGGTTATTCCGTTCAGTATAAAGTTTAACGACATGAAGGATGCGCCCGGGCCAAGTAATGTTTCTCGGACGTTTATGGTGTTATTGGTGACAAGTGATCTCACTGCCGCCGTGACGTTGGAATATATTACGGCCCCCGAAACGTGCATCGAATCACCGATAATGTTCGTGTAAATCAGGGCGCTGTTGATTACCAACCCAAAGGTTGGCTTGCTATATTCGACCGAAGATCCGACTACTTGAATGTAGTTGAATGTGTTGGCCGGCACAGCATAAGGGCCAATGTCCCATAACCCGGAGGGCTGGCGCGCGCTTCCATCCTTGTCGAAATTAAAAAAGAACGTGCAGTTGGTTCCTGACTTGATCAAAGAGTTGGCGTTGGATTTAAGATGGAAGTCGCCACCAGCAACCGGCCATATTGCGGACACAAAGTTGGTTGCCGCCGAAGCTGGAGACGTTATGAAAACATTGTTCCTGGACACCTCGCCGCCGGTCGTAGCCTCATACCCGACACCGACCGCAATGTTATTAACGCAGTAACAAGAGGTGAACGTGCCGAGGAAGTCTCCTGTGGCGAAACCAAAAAACTGGTGGTTTTCGGACTGATAAACAAGGTTGTTGGCTATCAGCACGTCGTTGAAAGTCTTGCCGCTGCCAACATCGGCGCCGACCTCCATGGGGCCAGCGGCGTTGTTCGACATCATGAGAACGTTGTTCTCGATCCTTAAATGGTTGAACCCTTGATTGACCCCTCCGCAGTACACCCCGATGTCCGTACAGTTGATGATGGTGTTGTTCAGCACCTTGATGTAGCTGCCGCCTTTGAGCTGCATGGCATCGCCGTGCTGACCATTGGCGTAAGAGGCCGTCGTGTACAGATAGGTGTTGTTGCTAAAAGTGAGCCCTCCATTGTCGGCTTGAAACCCGTCATGACCAACGCCGTCCCCTGGCGCCCTGAGAAGGTTGAACGTGTTGTCTGTGATCAACATCTGATCGTAACCACCACCGTCATTTCTCAAGTACAAGAAACAAAACCCCTCAACGCCAATAGCCCCACTAACCACCGCGACGACATTGTGATCAAATCGGAAGGTACAGTTTAGGCCCGTCTGAGACCCACCGTTTCCCCAAGAGAATCCATTCGACCCGGCGGACAGATTGGTGGCTGTGCAATAGCCGATTCTGAAGTCGTTCATGTTGTCAACCTGTCCGAAGAAGGTGCCTAAAAAATCAAAATGGCGCTGTCCGTCGCTGGCATCTCCAATGATATTCACGTGCAACAAGGTGTTCATGCAGGTTGCTGAAGTGAAAATGGCGGTTCCGTTGTGCGCTGCGTCTTGACCAATTTGGTAAGTAATCCGATTACCGGAGCTGCCCGGCTTTGGAGTCCAGGTGCCGGAATAGGTGTGAGATGAGCCCGCTGGTCCACCACTGATGTAAACTATGTCGCCCGGCGCCACCGATGCCCCTGACGCTGACGCAAGGCTGGTCCAGGCATCGTTCCAATCGGTCCCGTTATTCGCCCCGGAGGCAGTATTGTCAACGTACCACGTGGCTGCACCGGCCGTGGCTGTCAAAATAAACAGGCATAGGAATACTATCAGCCTCATGGATTGATGCTGCCGACTACGTTTGTGTTTCCAGTTGGAGAAATGAACAACGACACCTGGCAAACTGACGCTGCCAGAATGTTGGTCGGCGGTGGAATGGTCCCAGTCTGGGATACCCAGGTAAAGTTCGGGTTCCAGATCAGGTTCAGATTTGTCGCCACGGCGAGGTTCCTGAAATTGAACACGGCCACCATCGCCTGGTTCGTGGTTGTCGGGAAATTTGTCAGCGTGACACTCACCGCATTGCCTAGCTGGTTGCTGCAATAAATGTCCCAGTACTGGGCCGACGACATGTTCAGCGTGATCGTGGACTGCGTATTCGTGATCGCATTCGTTGCCCAGAGATTGAAAAATCCAGCATTGGTGATCGTGGTGGTGACGTTGTTGGTCGTGTAATTGTTGGTCGTTATCGTCGTCGTGGTGTTGTTCGTGACGTAGGTAAAATTGGTGATGTAGGCGTTGTTGGTCACGTACACGTAAACAAAGGTGACGGTGTTGCTGGTCGTTGTAACGTTGGTCACACCGATGTACGGAAGTAGAATGGTGATCAATTGCTGAACCGCATTGGTATTCGCCAGCAATTGATTGACGGCATCCACACTGTTCTGGTTGGTGTCCCAGCGAGTGGACCAGTCAGTCATCCACGACATGACCCGGTAAGCGCCCTGTGATGGAGGATTTGACGGCGATGCTGGATCGTTGGCCAAGCACTTCCAGACCGGCGGCGCCAGCAGTCCGATGGCGATGACGAGAAATAGAAACAGGCTGAATGGTGATTTTTTCATGGCGATACCGGTGACAGGTTTCCACCTTGGGCGTTGCCGCCGGACAAATTCCATCCGCCGCCGTCCCATTGAAATAGGGCGAACGTGGCCGAGGTGTTGAACAGGAACGATGACCAGCCGGCGGTGAAGGTTCCAAAGACGGCAAACGGAAACGTGCCACCCTTGAAGCTTCCAGGGATGCTGACGGTCATGAACTGATTCAGATAGTTCCCGTTCGGAAGCGTCACGTTGTAGTACACCCCACTGGCGCGCGCAACGGTTTGCTGCAACAGGCAGAGCTGACTGTTCAAGGTGATCGTTCCGTCACCAGTCAATACCTGGTTGCTTGGAGCCACCACCGGCCGCTGCCACGGAGCCAGTGGAGCCGGTATGGTCGGCAGCGGACTGCCCTGGCCAGCGCAACCGCCGCCGTCATTATCCCAGTCGTACAGTGGAATTGTTCGTTTCATATCAGCTCCTCAGTGTTCCGCGTTCTTTTGTTTCGGTGAACAGGTTCAACCGCTTGACCTTGTAATCCGCCATGAAGTCAGCCGATCTCTGCGCATCCCGGTCCACCTCCTTGGCGAATGCGGATCGGACATGATCAGCCACGGCAGCCGCGGCCAGCTCGTCGAATGGCACTAGTTCGTTTTCCCGAAATTTACGCTTAATTCCAGTCCAGAACAGTTCAAATATCCAGCCGTCCAACAGGGCCGGGTACAGGTAGAACGTGTGTGCGTTCGGATCCACGGCGATGAGGGCACAGCGTTTACGCTCACCGGACGCGATCAGTAGCCGATTCACCAACTCAATGGATGCCAGGCTGGCGGCCGTCAGGACCACGTAATCGGTCCCCAGCAGGTTCTTGATGCCCTTGTGAACCATCTCGAACCGGCGTTCCCAGTCCCAGCGTTCGACGACGAACCGGCGGTGACAGTCGAGTTTGAAGTACCAGACGTCCTCAATCTTGGCCTGCGGCGGAAGCGTACCCACGCTGGCGGCTCCGTCACAAACGAAATCCTGCGGATAGTACAGCGTCTCGTGGCGCTGCCGGTAGGTCGGAATGAACAGTTGCAGGTCAATGCAGGCCAGCCGGATGAGCTTGTCGGCGTATGCCTGCTGGCCGGTTGGGGTCGCCCCGGGTTGCGTCACCAGCCCAAAACGCTGGCTGTCCTGGGGCATCAGGTCGTACACCTGGTCTTTGAACTCGCACCAAGTTAAATAATCTTCAACATTGCCCGACCTGGTGGATTGTGGGTCCATTATTTCGGAGGCGTTTCAGCCACCTTTCCGACCTGCAAACCGCCCGCGCCATCCACAACGGGTGGAACGACGGTTGCCGCCGGATCAGGCTCGCTATTTAGGGGAACCGCATGTTGGACAGACGGGAGCCCCGTAGGACGGATCTCGGATTGCAGAAGCGATGTCCCCAAGCTTTGCGAGGCCGCCAGTTTTTTTTTATGACATTCGTTGAACTCGGTCTCTGACAACTCCGTGATGCCGTGCTTGTTGCCTTTGACCAGGGCGTCCAGCACAGCCGTCTGCGCCGGGTCGTTGACTTCAAGGCTGCCCATCCACATTCCGCCGACGTGCTCGTAGGGGCCGAAGGCGAATTGAAAACCACCCTCACGCACGTAGCGGTTGCTGTTCAGGGCGTGGTAGAACTTGCGCACCGGTTTGGCGGGTTCTTTGCTGGCGCCGGCCGTTTCGTCAACGGGAGGCTGTTCCGACTGCTGCGCTTTCTGCTGGCCAGGGTTGGACTCAATTACCGGCGATACCCATCCATCAGGCTGCACGCGATTGCCGTCCTTGATGACGATTGGAGCATAGCCGTCAGGAGGATAGTTTTCAGCCTTGTACTCCGATCCGGCCGCGAGATATTCCTCAAGCGTTGGACCATCGGTGAGATTGAGTTTCTGCTGCGGAACCTGCGGTTGGGATTTGGTATTCGGTTTTGCGGTTTCCATATAATTTGACCTTAATTCAGATTTTTATTCGCACAAGAAAAAACGGACGCGACTTTCGTCACGCCCGTCTTTCCAACGCCGGGACGAACCGAAACATCGCAGCGCCAAAGTTACTGCACTGGGTAACCTACGCGGAAGTCGCGGAGCACGAGGGCTACCCCGTTCGTCGTAAATAATTGAAATCCGACCAGCTTGCCGTACTTGCAGGCAAGGAAGTTGGTGGTGGACGTCCACGCAATGGCTGTGCTCCAACCGGAAGCGTAAACGTTAGTTCCACCTTGCGTCAGCGTGAACGGTACGATCAGGTTTGTGGGGCCAGTGAACCCAGCGGTCTGGGTAGCCTTGTTGTACAAACCACTGTCGTCCAAAGCCTCACTGAAGATTGCAGCGCAAGCCACCGTGGTCTGGCCGTTGGTGAACCACGTACCGTTTGCCGTCGCGCTGTTGTACTGAGATCCGCCGGGAAGATACGCCGAATTGGTCACAGCGAACACGGCGTTGGAAGCAGAGACTTCGGTGTAAACCAACGCAAAGGCCATGAACGGCACGCTGGACGATGGAGGGATCGGGAAGAATCCACCACCATTGTTTTGCTGTGCGCTACCGTTAGCGTTGAACGAGAACTGCGTGTTCAACAGGTTGCTGATGACGTTCGCTCCAGCCGCGTTACCTGTATTGCCAAGCAGGAACAAGTTGGTTTGGATCAGGCTGTCATTTTGATAATTGGCCGGGTATGCGCCTTCGCCCATAACCGGAATCGCAACAGCAGCGATGGCAACCAGAATCAGATTTTTGAGTGTTTTCATATTGGGCTATTTTTACGATGTTTTCGGTTTCAGGTTTGGATTCAGGTTATTCGCGCCATTCGCTGGACAGCGGCGTGTACGTGCCGGTGAGGTTGGTGAACACAACGATGTCCCCCGGCCCGGTACGCATGAGGACGTTGACGGCATTGGTTCCAAGGTTCGCGCCGCCGGATTGGGGGCCGACGAGCACAAAGTCGCCGGTCGTTGCATTGCTCAGACAGCCCAAGTTGTTGTTGGTCTGGTTGAGGTTGATGCGGACAAACCCCTGACCGAGCGGCGTGGTGTAGAACAAACCCGAAGCGGACAGCGGGTTGGCGATACGACTCAATGCCGCCGTGTTGGTGGTAGCACTGAAGCTGTTGCCGGTGAGCACGAAGCTCGGGGCCGAGTTGGTACCGATGATAACCGGGAATGGGCCGTTCTGGATGAAACCGCCCTGAAACACAGGCCAGCCGCCAATGACGATTGACTGTCCAGTGACCTTGTTTTCGACGTATCCGGCCGCAGCCAACAGCCCAACAATTGCCACGAAGGCCAGACCGATGTTGCGGAGATTTTTCAATGTTTTCATATTCGCTTTATTTTAAGTGGTTTTCTGTGGGTTCAGGTCACGATTATGATTCGGTCAGGTCGCAGCCCGGGACCGTGATCTTCGCGCACCGGTCGCTGTAATTCTCGATGATGCGGTGACGGTTCGAGTTGCCGATGGCCACTTCAAATTTCTTCGAGTTGAGCAGGACGTGCTGCACGTTCTGCTGGATGACGTACTTGTACACGTTGTCAGCCAGGTTGTTCGTGCGGGGCACGGACATCGCCTTGATGATGTTGATGTTGATGTCGGACCAGTCGATCATCCAGATGCCGCGGCCGGCAGACTTCTGGGCCGTCTGGAACTGGGCAACCTTGTCATCGAAATACTGGTCGCTGAACACGTTCAACGTGTAGCCGTAGTCGGGCAAATCGTAGCTGTCGTAGCTGAACATCACGGCACCGTTGAAGGTGATGTGCTGGTTGATCTGCGCGTAACCGGTGATGTTGTCCAGGCCATATTTGGCCTTGTAATACTTCGTCATGATCTGACGGAGCAATGGCCGGGTGAACCGCAAATCGGTCATGATGTCGATCTCGCTGACTTCCGTGCCAGACTCGCCCTCACGCTCGCGCTTGACGTAGTAGCCGGCTTCAAACAGGGAATCCAAGTCCAGCGGACCAGCCTGATTGTCGAGCACGTTACCGCACGCATTGATCTGTGAACGGATGCCGACCGTGTTCGTGAGGAACTCAATGGGAAGGGTGCCGTTTTCACCAGAGGCCGCCCAAGCCGGGTCGTTGACCTGCGGCAGGTTCTGCCAATTGGTGGTCGTCTGATTCTCGGTGATGATGTCGCCGTAGAAGCAGGTCTCGAACATGAAGTCTTCCATGAACTTCTCCTGTTGCGCGCGGAGCTTGGCCAGCGGCAGAAGGCGGAATTTCTTCAGGCCATCGCTGGTCGTGGCCGCGGTCAAGGCTTTGACGTACTCGTCGTTGTACTTGTGCGTCCAGCGCATGGTCTGGGGCCAGTATTCGATCAGTCCGTATTCGTTGTAACCGGGCAACGCGTTGCCGTACTGTTCGTAATCGCTGACGGCATTGGCGCCGATCTTGACGATACCGGTGGTTGCCTGAAAAACGGATGTGGCAGCGCCCGAGGCAGACTCCCACCAACCGGCGGTCGCGGAGCTGTTGTTACCACCGAGCGGGAAGCCGCCGCCAGATATGGAGTTATTCGGGGAGTTGTAACCCGGGGCATAAATGCCGGCGTCACCTTGAAACGTGCGAGTCGGAGCGACAACCACCTGGGCCTGATTCGCATCCACGTTGAACGCGGCTATGATCTTGCAAACACTGGTCACTTTGACGTTCGAGGACGTGATGAATTCACAGGTGATGTTGTGGCGCGGCAGGAAGTAACGCTCGATATTTTTGAGAACATTGTTCGGCGACTTGGCGAACGGCGAGCTGTCGTTGTCCAGAGAACCGTTGTTTACGGTGAGCGTCCAGAGTGCGCCAGAGGTTACACCGGCCGGGAGGGCCACCTTGGCACCGTTGGATGCGCTGGTAGCGGCACCGGCGGAAACGCGGAAGTAGCCAGGGTTCACACGGTTTCGGCGAGGAACCAGGCGGAAAGGTTGGATGATGCTGCCGTTGTTTACGCCGCCGCCCATCTTGAGCGGTGCGTTGCGGGAGAGCAGGAGGTCGGTCAAGGTGCGCTGCTTCGTACCGGCCATGCGCGCCTCCTTGGTCTGGGCGATGATTTTGTCCAGCCCGATTTCCTTGAACATCTGGCTTTCGATGTCGGACTTGTTCCAACCCTGAATGTTGACACGCGTAATGCTCATCGCGTCGTCAAAGCCAAGGAACCGCGGATCGCAGTTCGTCGCGTTGAAACTGTTGGCGGCCGAGTTCGGCGCCTGCGCGGCACCGGCCGGGGTATTGGTGATACCCAGCAACAGGGGTATTCCACCGATTGACAAAAGCTGCGGATGATAATGCGCAGCCACCGCGGCCACGATACCCAGGAGAAACAATCCAGCGATTTTTAACGATTTCATAATCTTTGTTTGCGGCGAGTTTGTTCGCCTTTTGATTCAAAAATACGGCATGAATTGGAATCCCAAAACAAAACCGGCTTCAGGATGAATTATTTCCCGAAGCCGGTGAAAGGAAGTTCGATTATTACTTTACGCCTTTTTGAGGTGCGCGTACAGGGTGCCGCCAACGTCCACGGTTTCGGTTGCTGCCGGAGCTGCCGGAGCCGTTGTCCTGACGGCTCCCCTTGGCGGTGTGGCCCTCGACTGCGGAGGTGAGATTTCCTTCGGCGGTGTGCTGCTACCATTCCCACCCTGCGGATTTTTGCTGCGCGGCTTGCGTTGTAAACCAAGCTTTTCAGCCTTTTCCAACGCCTGCTTGATGCGCCATTCGGTGTTGTTCTTGGCGTTCATGGCCAGCATGTCCACGATGTTTGAATCCGTGAATGTCCAAAAACCCTTGGTTTGCCATCCGTTACACGTTGACGCCTCGGGTTGATTCGAGTGCAGCATCTTGATGAACTCACTGCGCGGCAGGAACCGGCGGCCGTTCTGGACCAACGATTTGCCGCCCTTCTCAGCGAAGTAGCGCCCTTCATTCTCGATGAAGTTAAGGACGTATTGCTGGTCGGGATCGGGATTCTTTGGATTGTAACGAGCGGCCTGGTTCTTCAGCAAAAGGAACTGCGTTACCCGGCGCCGCTGGGCTTCGCTCTCCTCATTGAAGATTTCCGTCTCCAACGGGAATTCCTTGGCAGCTTCCTCGGGATTGGTTTTGATCGTCTTGATCGCCTCAGCCATTGGCGATTGAGCGTCCTGTTCGACAAGAGACACGATGCCTTTGGTGAAGTCGCCCTTGGCGAAAGCCTCGAACTTGGGAGCCATTTCGATGCGGCGCTGGTTGGTTTCCAGTTCGGCCATCTTCGGCTCCATCTCGCTTTTGACCCTGGTCTCAGCTTCCCGGGCGCCAATCTCGCGCAGAACCTTTTTGGAGTCTGACGAGGTGAGTTGTGGCTTTTCGCGCACCAACTGCTTCACCTTGTCGTTTTCTTCCAGAACCACTTCCGGATCCGCGGCGAGTATCGTCGTGGTTTCGGCCTGGAACCGCTTGTAGAAGGCGATCAGCCTGGCGCGCAAACCCTTGTACTTATCGCCAAATTGGGCTTCAGCGACTTCAGCCTCAGACAATTCCTCCCGTTGCTCGTCGGTCAGGGTGGAAAGAAACGCTGTGTCGTCTGCGGCGGCGGGCGCGGCGGGCGGTGGTGTCGGCGGCGCAACAGCGGCGGGCGCGGCCGGTGCCGCCTCAATCATTGCCGCGTGTTCCTTGGTGACTACTGAGATTCGTTTACCGCGCTTCGGCGGCGTGGCGGCGGGGGTCGCCGGTGGCGTTGCCGGCGGCGTGGCGGCGGCGGGCGGTGTAGCCGTTGCTTCCGGGGCGGCTGGCACCGGGGCGTCCGGGTTCAAGTCGCGCAGGGCAATCTTGAGAAGCAGGTCTTCTTCGGGTGCCGGTTCTGCTGGCGGTTCATCGGCCGCCGGAGCGCCTTCGGCTGGCGGTTCGTCCGGTGGTGGCTGAACACCGTCCCCGGGTGGCGGTTCTTCAGTGGGCGCCGGTTCGCCTTCAGCCGGCGGCGTTCCCTCTGCTGGTGGCGTTCCCTCTACGGGCGGTTCTTCGGTTGAGGTTGGTGTTCCACCTTCAACGGGGTCAGGTGGCAATAGGTGTATGGCATGTTTGCGTAACATTTCGGTTTCGGTTTGTGGTTTCGGTTATGGCCCGGGTGGGCCGGGAGATTGTCCTGGGGCCGGCGGCGGTGCCGCGGGACCGGCCTGCGTGCCTTCGGCGGGCGGCTGCGGCGGCATACCCTGTTGCAGTAGCGCTGTGATCTGTTGCAGCAATTGCGGGTTGGACTGTCCGAACACCTGTGCCATTAACTGGATGGCTTGGTGCATGGAGTTGGTCGCCTTCACCTCGTCGGCCATCTGGGCGGCGAGCTTCTGCACGGCCTGCATGAACTGTGCATCCTGCGAAAGCGTGAGGTCGTCGGATTCGCCAGCCTTCAATTCCAGCTTCAGATCCACGCCGGCATCCGTCATTCGGAAGATGGTGTTCATCAACTCGAACACCTTGGTCTTGCCCATGGCCGACAGGACGGCATTCTGCATCTCGGGCTGCAAGGCGCCGATGGCCTGAAGCAGTTGAACGAGCACCTGGGCGCCCTGCGGTCCACCGGCTCGGTTGCCACCGTCGCGCGACGTGAAGATGTAGTCGTGAACGAGGTACATTTTATTACCGGTCACGCGCGAGTAACCGGTGTATCCTTGGGCATCGTCTGGATTTGTGGCGTTGAACCCGGCCTTTTGTATGATGCTTTTCGGGTAACGATTCTCGACGGTCAACTCCACATCATCGGTGCCGCATGAGATCAGGGATTCAAAACAGATCCGCTTCATGGCTGAGCGTCCCTCGTCAATGGCCAGGCTGATAAAGTCGTACACGCTGTTGGTCGTTCTCTCGATGGCCACGGACTCGTGCGCGGACATCTCGTGCGACTGTTGTTGCCCCTGCTCCTGGTCACTCAGGACCATGATGGTGTTGGCCATTTTGATGACGGTGGTGATGGCCTCGAACACGTTGGTCAGGGCGGTGTTGGGGTGCGAGCGAACCACGGTAAATACTTCGGACGGCTTGATGCCGAGCTGTTGCAGCTTCGAGAAGGAGATTTCCAATAGCTGTGTGCTGGCGTAACGCTCCTTGTTGCGCAACAGGTTCTTGAATTCGTCCCGTACTTTTTTACCCTCCTCATTATCCGGGAAAACGTCGGTGTTGAGCACGGCCACAGAAAACAAATCTTGCTTGGCGATTTCGAGCAACTGGCTGAACAGGTTGGTGAGCTGGTCTTGAAACGGCATCAGCTCGTGGGCCAGGGAGATGTTCACCAGCCGGCCGTCGTTCTCGTTGTAGCTGAACACGGCCGCCGGGGATGACGGGCAAATCTTCGCGTACACCACAGTCGCATCGCCAGCCACCTTCAGGTGAACCCAGACGAGATGGGGATATGTGCCGAGTCCCCAGTTGACCGGGCGCATCTTGACCCAGAGATGTGTGAAGATGGTGGACACGCTCTCCATCTGGCCGGTGAATAGTCCGACCTGGTTCTTCCGGTCGTTGGTGGCAACGACGTTGTTGCCGCTGGCCTGCGGGAAGGACGGGGGAACGATGGTCGTGAAATACTGGTTGAAGTAGGCCCAGTAGGTGCTGAACCAATCACACATGCCGGACGTGTAGGACACGTTGCGCCGGTTGAAATATGCTGCGTTGTCGGAGATGTCACCCCAGCGGCACACGTCCCAGAAGCCAACATACTCGCAACCAGTGTCGGTGTTCAACGTCGTCAGCGGGTAATTGTTGTCGTAGAAGACGCGCGAAGGATGGGGGTGTTCCCAGGCAATGCCCTCGCGCACAACCTTGGCCTTGGTTTTGATCTTGCCCTTGTCGTCAAATTCCATGGCCAGTGTCTCGCGCTCAAGTTGGATCTGGCGTTCCCAGTATGACCGCGGGAAGGCCACGCACTTGGCGTAGAGGAACATGTCGCGGATGACCTGCGTCTGGAAGTGTCGGTAATCGAACTGGTCAGCCATGATGTCCATGCGCTGGCTCACCATGTCGGCTCGCAGCTTTCCAACCTGGGTCTGGTCGCGGGGCTCGTACTTGAAGAATGGATAGAGCCCGTTGTACTTCACAGCCTGCGGTGCCAGCCGGCGGGTTATCACGGAGCGCAACAGATTGATTTGAACCTCGGTGAACTTTGGCAGGTCGATGCCAACCACTTCGCCGCCTTCCTTGCGCAGGTATTTGTCGCCGTTGGGAACATCCTGCATTGCCTTGGAAACGCGGCCCAGGTCCATCCTGCCTTGGGCGTATTGAATCAGCGGGTAAACCTGATGGTTGATCGGCATGGCGTCCCAGGCCAGATCGACGGCGGCGTATTTGGAGTGGTTGGCCAGCGAGAATACGATGTGCTCCTGAAGCCAGCCGGAGATCATTTTCTGGAACTTGTCCCGCATCTTGACGTCGCGTTCCTTGATGCGGATTTCCTTCGGCGTCATTTTCTCCAACTGCTTTGGAGTGGGAAGCTTGCTACTAAAAAATTCACGGAGCCTATCATCTGTGGTCCCGTACTCCGATAGAATGGCGAAATCGAGCATAAATTATTCCATGTCAATCGGTATGATCGGTTGCTCCCGCTTCCCGGTTTTGATTTCCCGGTAAAATGATTCCAAGATTGCCATGTGAATTGCGGCTGAGTGGGAAACCATTCTGAGTGCCATTTGCGCCCGGAGACCGCGCCAAGTTGACCCAACCAGTGCGGCCATTACTTCCTGAGATTTTCCAGCGGCTTTGCATAATCTGTTGTACCTGCCAATGTCCCAATCAAAAACGCCGTTCGACTTGTATCGTATCCTGATTCGTTCCTCAAGTGATTTGGCCTCTGTGGTTTCCAGCGCCACTGTTTCGCGTACAAATCTGGCAAACGGATCTGGGCTTCCCATTATCGTGCCGGCTGATAATCCGTGGGGATGTTGTTCTTCTGTGCCGGCACACCATCATCGTCTTTGAAAACTTCAACAGCAGCCGAGCTGGGACCACCCTCACCTTCACCTTCGGGCTTGTCGGCGTCTTCGCCGGTCTCACCCTCATCGCCGCGCGCCTTGCCGTGGATGGGCTCCTCGTCGTCACCCTGCTCAATATCGAACGATTTCAAGGACAGGCAGATGACTTTCTCGCCGGCCTCGTCCAGTGTCACCACGACATTCTGAAACGTCACAGTATCGCCCGGGTCTTTGCGGCTGAAGAACTCGGCCAGATCGGGGGAGTCGAGTGGGTCCAGGACCAGTTTATCTTTCAAATCTGTGCTATCCATAAGATTTTATTGGTTGACCGCGCTGATTCAGAATTCCATTACTTTAAGAATAATGCAATACATATCACGTCCCCACCGAACTGAGTGTCGGCGCCGCCTCGGCCTGGGGCAGGTTGGTAAATCCGCCGGCCACCTCCGCGCGCCACATGGGGTAGGTCACGCTGTCGAACTTGTGCAGGAACTTTGAACGCTTCGGCTTCTCCGGCTCGTTCTTGTCCGCTTCGAGGAACATCAGCATCTCCCGGGTATTTGGACAGTTGGACCCGGACACGAAGAATTCCTCCTGAAGCAGCTTGCCCTGAAGGAGCTGCACGCGGCCGGATACGCTGCCTGGGCCTTTGGGGCATCCCAGAAGCTTTGCCGGATGCTGGTTGAGCTGTTCCTGTACCCGGTTGAACTCGCGCTCGAACACCAGCGAGTCGTAGGTGCCACCCTCGCTGCCCGGGCGCCACACGTTGATGGCACTCTCGTCGGTGATGTGCTGGTATTTGAACTCGTAGGTGACACGCTTCTGCCAGAACTTCATGCGCTCGATGATTTCCCAAGCCAGTGTCTTGTACAGGATCCGCTGGTTCAGGTGGTCCACCTCATCGAAGGCAAACCAGATCGTACCGCTGGGCTTCAGGATTCTTTGCAGGAATGTAACAGACGAGAATACCGAGCCAAGGTCGTAGCCAAGGATGATCGGGTATCCGGCGATTGGTAGCAGGCCCACACCCAGGATGATCTGCTTTGGGTCGGACGGCTTGATGTGCAACGTGGGGATGAAGTATTCCTTGAAGATGCCCTCACCGGTTGGCCGGTCGATCCATTCACCCAGCACGAGACGGCGGTATTCGATGTTGTCATTTTCGGTGAGGTCTTTGATTTCATCGTGGTAGCCCTCGGTGAGGTGTTGAAGATTTTCTGCGATGGGTACGTGGAAGACGGAATACTGAGTTTTTCCAGCCTCCACCTTCTCAAGGAACTCCTTGTAAACCCAGTGACTTGGCCCTTCCGGGTTGCAGGAAGCGCAGTATTGCTGCGGAGCGCCCTTGTTGCCGCGGCGCCGGCCGAGTTGCATGGCGATCTTGGAGAAGTATTCCCGGCCGTCGCAGTTTGTCAATTCCTCGACGTACACCATGCTCGGCGCCGGCCCCTTGATGCGCGTCTCTACCATCGTGGCGTGCGGAATGGACATGAGCACGATGCAGGACCAGCCGCCATGCCGGTTGCGGATCCAGCGATGCCGGTCCTTGGTGAGTGGATCCAGAGCACTGTGAGTGTATTCGAGGCCGATGCCTTCGTCCATCAGCGTGCCGGCCTTGGGATGTGGCGTCTTCCCGTCATTCATGAACTCCGGATATTTGTTGCCGTCTCGCCAGGCCGGCAGCACGAGGGTTTCGAGGTCGTACCAGATGCCGAAATTGCCGGTGCGGATCGTTGGCGAGATGATCAACACCAGGGCGTTGTCGTTGTCGTAGGCGTGTCGGATAACCTTGTGGCCGAAGCCAATCGACTTACCGGATCCCTTTTCGCCGTACCCAAGGATGTACTTCGCTGTGTCATCGAAGATTTTGCGCTGGGTCGGATTGAGGGCCGGGTTCCAATCCTTCTTTCGGTTTTGTGGGGTTGATCGCGGTGGAAGTTTTGGGTTGTTGATCGACTGAACTTCGTCCCCAAGCGTTTCGGCCAGCCTCTGTGCGTCAACCACGGCCGCCGCAACCATGTCGGTATGCTCGTCTCGCTTATTCGGGCGAATTTTCATTTGGATTCGCCGACCGCAAAACATCAAATCCAGGCTTCGCTCTGCGCTTTCCTCCGTTCTCGCCGCCATCCTTCATCAGGTTCTTGATCTTGGCCAGCGTAAGCGCCCCGTTATGCGACTGGTTGAAGAACTGGTTGAGGATGATCTTCAGCTTTACCCGGTCCTCCCGGAGCATCACCTCCTCGGCCATGTTGTCGTTCTTTTTGTCCCGGTCTTGGCTCAGCCTTTTTTCGGACAGGAACTTGAGGCGGGTTTCGATTTCATCCAGGTCCACCAGCGTTTGCAGGAATTGCTTGGTGATGCCGCCACTGATCAGCGCCAAGGACGATTGGTAATGCGTACCCTGAAACCGCTTGAGCGACACCGCCAGCCTGGCTGTTTCATCTGTCAGACCCATCGCCGAAACACCCTTGCGGACAGCTTCGTCTTCAACCTCGGTCTTCAAGGCAATATCCACATCCTCCTTTGACACTGGTTCCTCGATGTCGGCCCAGGTCTTGGAAAGGTGTGGACTGGTCAAAATAATCCCCCGCAACGTCTTGGGGTTCATTTTGAGCCGGCGAGCCACGCGGTTGAATTTACCACCGCAGGACGTCATGGCCTCATCAATAAGCCTCTCTTGGTCGGTGAGTGGTATCTGTGGCATCTGAGGCGCCGCTGGTGGCGCCTCCTCGATTACGGTTTCTGACATGGTTTTAACGTTGTGCGTTGGCGACTATCTGTCTCATGGTGGCATCGAAGTTCTTTTTAAGGAGGGCGTCTGAGTGGCCATAATTTCCCCATGGCTCGTCGCACACCTCGATGACGCGGGTTCCCTTCATCCAGTCCGGAACATGCGTTGGTCCGCCAAGGCCGAGCGGTGGGTCTCCGCGCAATCCAAACAGCCGCCGGCCGAGCAATGTGTCTTCGATCTTCATGGCGTTATCGCGACCGCCGATGTAGGTGAACACCTTTTTGATTCGCATACTGGTCAGCGCGGAGACGAGTCCGTTCCGGCCGCAATCCGCATCACAAGCGCCATTGAGCAGGTGAAGGGTTTCAATCTTGGGCCATCCGGCATACCGAAGACCTGACAGCCAGACGCGCGTGCCGTTGCTGTGGCCAACGCCGTGGACTCTGAACCCGGAGCTGGTGTACGCCTTGATCAACCGACCGAACGACCTGGCGCGATGGTTCTCCATCAGCCCTACGGTCAAAAAAGTTGTGAAATAGAAGAACGCGTGTGATCTGGCCCCTGGTAGGTTCCTGTTTATCCAGAGAGAGAACAGTGTGGGCCAGTCCCTGAAGTCTCCAAAAATGCTGCCCCAGTTGTTTATCCCCGGGGCAACAAGGAATATGGTTTTCGGTTGGAACATGGTAGGGTTATACCTGATAGGGTTTCACCTTATATCTTTTCCTGGATTTACCCGATAGATTTTGGCCCATGAAAAGTAAATGCAAGTCCTCGTTCATGCTGCTCCAGCACTTGAAAAAGGTTAACCAAACCCGTCCCAAGTCCTTACGCGTGCGGGCACCTTCGGATGGCAATGTCAGTTTCTTTTTCAGTGGCGGAAAACAATTCAAGGTGTGAGAATCAGTAGCCGGGTTCGTCAAAATCCGGCCTTAGATTCGCATACTCATCTCTTAGGTAGGTGTCGTTTGCAGCCACGCTCGCCCCGGCATTGCCGTAATTCGCGGCCAAATCGACACCTACCCAATTTCCGTTGTAGGGGCCGGTGCCCGTCTGGTTGCCGTAGAAGCCGCCAGCGGAGATCTCAAGCGGGTTCTTATTGATCGTGAACGTGTAGATCGGAATGTTCGCACCCACCCGGTTCGCGTTCATGATGTTGCCACCGTTCTGGCCGTTCATTGGTGTGCCAATGACACTTGCCACGAACGGATTTACGAAGAAGTTTGTCAGGCCGAAACTTTTAAGCGGAGCAATCTTTGCTTGGAGCTGCAAGCCACCAGAAATGGTGTAGGTTATGGCCGGACCCCCTTTCATCCATTGGCGTCCAATACCTCCAATTGCTGCCACGTTTCCGTTAAAATTGAATGCGCCGATGACGCCGGCCGAATCGGCGTTGCCCTTGAGCTTACGCTCTCCAAACCCGGCATAGACCATATTGGATGACCCCAGCGTGTCAGCCCAGAGGTTGGACAGGTCGGTGGATATGGATTGCGCTTTTGATGCGGTTAAACCCGCGCACAGAAAGAGCGCGGCCAGTAGAATTGTTTTGGTGAATTTCATGGTTTCGGTTCGGTGGTTTGGACTGTTGGAGTTTGAGGTGTGGGCTTCCAGTTTTTATCCCACAACCAGTTTACTGCGCCCTGAATTACGCCACCGTTGGCTTTGGCCCAAGGTGTGATTTTTAAAACGATATGCCAGGCAGTTGCTCCGGCTCCAGCAGATACGAGTTCGCTGAAATGGTTCGGTTCCATGTTCAATGTTTCGTTCTCTCCTGATTTTTTTGCAACTCCAAAATTTGTGACCTGATCAATCGGTTGGTGTCCCGCATCCTGTCCCACCGCTCGTTTATGTTGGTGATTTCCTCCCTGATTTGGAACAGGTCGAACGACTCAATTATGTTCAATCTTATGGTATTTGTCTCAGACTGAAGATAGTGCTCGTGCAGCTCGGAGACCTTGTTTGAACAATGATTCCAGATCGCCGTGGTGGCCAGGGTGACGATGGTTCCGGCGGCAATGCTGGCCAGTCCGTACCACCAACGATTCTTGGAGACGTGGCGCTTTACGCGGTCCAGCGTTGTCTGACGCTTTGGCATTTTACCACTGTTTGTTGGTTGACAGAAAGATGTCCACCTGGCCCTGATTAAATGACAACTCAGCCGGATCCAGGCCGGCCTTCTGCTGGCGTTGCTTATTGATGATCTGGTCCATCTTATAGCTCAAATTGGCGATAGCCTCGGAGTTCTGGAGCCCGAGTTGTCGCAACTGATTATCGTTCTGCGATCCATCTTTGAACCCCGCCAGCATGTCGGCGCGCAGTTCTTTAAGTCCTTGGATGGCCTCAGCGTGGTGTCTCACCTCCGTTGCTGGCAGATGCGCCATGTCATGTATCCAGTCGAACGCATCGCAGAAGTTGTTCCGCGCCATGAAGACGGTCGATACCGCCACGGCAACGCCACACCAGAACGTCACCTTGCCGTTCCACTTGCGCTTGGGCCTGTCATGCTTTTCCATATCCTATATTCCCTTCCCTTTGGTGTTGTTCGTGGATCATAAAAAACCTCACCTGATGGTCAACAGTGGCTTTGGTGGCGTGTCCCAGGCCAGTACCGTGTTAGTTCCTGTTGCTGTCCACGCCACCTGAACGGATAGCAGCCCTATCCGTCCCAGGTCGTCCAGCAAGCAGGCGGCCGCGTAGTACTTGGCTCCTGGAACAGTTTTGATGTTGGCCTGGTTGTTCGTCGATGCGACCGTGTTCGTGTACGTATCCGAAGCGCTCCCGTAGTTGAGCAGCACCACCAAGTTCTGGCGCAGCCGGAAGACCGCCGACTGTGCGAACGCGACAGGAACGGACAGCGACCAGTCGAAGATTGAGTATGTCTGAAACGGTCCGAGTGCAGTCGGCGCCCACTCAAGGTATCCGTCAGCCGGTGCTGATATTGTCACGCTCGTCTTCGGGTACTGGCAGAACGGCCCGACCAGTAGTGGCGGCGTCCGGTTCGTCAACATGACACTGGCACAGTACGGCGTGAAGTTGGTTTCATAGCCGGCAAGCGAGTGGCCGGCCACAACGGACGGTGCAACCGGAAACGCTGGAGCCTCAACCTTGTTCAGCAATAGCCCTTCGTTCCACTGGTTTGACGACACCGTCGAGGACTGCGGCTGCGGTGACTGCTGCGGAGCGGCACATCCAAAGCACAGCCACGCGACCAGTACCGATAGACCGATTCCTAAAGCGTACCATGCCAGACTGCGGAGCCAGTTATGCTCGTCAACGTACACAATCTTGTCGCCAGGCTGCCATCCCGGCGGGATGGTCGGCGAAGCGTTAGCAGGGCCAGGACACCTGCTGCCGTTTCCGGAAGCGGTGCCGACGTACCAAGTGGCGGGAGAGCGGGTCATGGCAGTAAGATTTGTGTGTTTGTGTAGGTCGTTCCTGAAATTGTTGACGCCATTCCTGCCGTGTACCCAGAACCACTCAGGTCAAGGTTTGAGCACGGGCAGTAGCCCCAACCCGGCGCGACGAAAAAGCTGATCGTTGCGTAGTTCGTAGCTAAAATCGAAGTCACGCCGCCCTCTATGTATGCTCCGGCACTGACCGGCACATAAGCCAATCCAGCCGCCTGCTGCACAAGCCCATCACACCCAGCGCGACCTAGAGTGGTAGCTGGACTCGAAGCATAGGTTGGGACGGTTATTTGCAAAGCATGTGTAGTGCTGTTCGTGAACCGCTGGCCAGACGCCCAATTTGTTAAAAATGACAGCGTAGAGTTCGTCAGTCCAAAGCCGCTGCCGTAAAACGCCGACCCTGATGCAACTACTATGTTTGATTGTGAAACTAAAATCCCTGCGTTCGTGTAACTGTACACTGCACCATAATTCAGATTCGTGGTGATAGAGTTCGTGTAAAACTGAGTTGC
>Ga0265337_1000286_pt1 | contig 27344 bp, 24 predicted proteins | sample 42122metaG_FD_192441 | JGI IMG/M metagenome (GOLD analysis project Ga0265337, IMG submission 192441) | Rhizosphere microbial communities from Carex aquatilis grown in University of Washington, Seatle, WA, United States - 4-21-22 metaG | ecosystem: Host-associated > Plants > Roots > Rhizosphere >... | reverse complement strand
GCGATTAAGCGTGATGGTGAAGACGGAATTGGACATTGAGGTTAAAAGCATACTGTGGTTTGCCATGGCGTTTCGGATTATGATAGAGATTGGCGTTTTCCGATATGGCTCCATCGGATGGGTTGGTTACTGTTGAATATACCCGTTTTTTTTCTTAGTATCATCCAAGCAGGTGAAAATGTCGTTACGATTTCCATTGGTTCAAGCAACAGGAAATATACAATGAGGAGGAGGAATATGAAGAACTATCTTGTTCCGGCGCTGAAAGGATTGATTCCGGGACTGCTGTTTTATCTGGTCAACTGCGCAGCGCAGGGTCTACCGGAAACAGTGCACATGACGCCGGTGAAGGAGGCAAAACTTGTTCCTGTCAAGCTCATCGTACCGGACAAATTCAAGGGACAAATCAAAGACGATCTTGTGCTGAACGTCCCCGAAGGGTACACGGCAAAAGTGTTCTATGCGGGAGGATTGGGAAAACCTCGTTTCTTCGCCTGGGGTCCTGACAGCGTTTTGTACATTGCAAACAAGAACAGCGGCGAGATCATTGCACTTCCCGATAAGAACCACGACGGCGTCGCTGACACGGCGATCGTCGCGGCCTCAGGATTTCATCTCTCGCACGACGTGCAATTCAATAACGGAGCGATGTACGTCGCCGAAGAACGGCGCATCATGAAATGCACGGACGAGAACGGTGACGGCATTTATGAGACAAAGAAAGTTTTTGTCGATGAACTCGGAAAAGGGGCGCGGCAGGTCACCGGGGGGCACGACACCCGTACCATCGTCTTCGACCCTGCCCGAAAAAAAATGTACCTTTCAATCGGCTCGTCATGCAACGTTTGCCGCGAGGATTTTCGCGCGATCATCGAAGAATACAATGATGACGGCACTGGCCGGCGGACATTCGCCAGCGGCATTCGCAACGCCGTAGGCATGACGATGCACAACGGACGTTTGTGGGCGACGAACAACGGCAGCGATTGGGAAGGGAACGACATTCCTCCGGAATGGGTCGGCGTTGTCCGCGACGGCGGATTCTACGGGCATCCGTTTGCATATGCACACGGCGTGTACTTCGACTTTAACGCACACGACGAATACCGCGCCCTCCTTCCGCTGACAGCGGAAGACAGCGCTCGCGTCCGCTCGATGAAACAGCCGTCAGCGCTGGTGCAGGCACATTCTGCCCCGATGGCAATCGAGTTTACAAATCCGTCGCTTCCGGCGCAATTTCAACACGGAGCCTTTGTCGTGTTCCGAGGGTCATGGAATCGCACACCTCCGACTGGATACAAGCTCGTCTTTTTGAAATTCAAAAATGATGATGATACGACTGCGGAGTATGTCACCGACGTGGTCACGGGGTTTCAGCCGACGGGATCGACGTCATCGAAAACGGTCTGGGGACGTCCCGTTGGAGTGGCAACCGACCTGCGCGGGAATATTTATTTAAGCTCGGACGATATAACACAATTCATCGCGATCATTTCGCCGGTCAGGTAAGAAGAATATATTTGTTCCCCCCTGAATAGCAGCCATACTGAGAAATTCTAATTCAAATAAAAAAGGCTCCGGTCGTTGAGACCGAAGCCTTTTTCTTTTCACGATCAACAATTAGAACGTCTTGCTGTTTGCCGTTGGATCGATGCTGTTCCCGGCAAGGTCTGTCACATTACTGCTCACAAAAACCACATAGCCGACCGGCAGCGCAGCGCTCGTTGTCACTCCCAATTGAACAACATAGACGCCGCCAACGAGCCCAAGATAATTCGCCGTGTTCACTGTGAACACAACACCTCCCGTGTTCCCGAAGGAGTAATTGCCAACGGCCTCAGCCGTTGAAATCGTAAGAGGCTCCGTAAAGCGGAGGGTATACGTCCATGAGTTTGTACCGCTCGCCGGGGCAACGCTCGATGAGCCCAAGAGCTGTGGTTTCACGGCGTCAGTGACGTTAATGATATTGCTTGACGGACCTTCAACAAGGTCCTTGCTCACCCCCCGAACAACGTACTGAACCGAACTCGCTCTCAAAGGATTGGTAGCAGCCGATGGGTACACAAGCGATCCCGTGTTTCCGCTGAACTGAATTCCAGTGAAATTCGCTTGAAGGAGTTGGAACGATCCCCCGTTGACGCTCCAGTAAATGTTATAGCTGCGCGCGCTCGCATCATAATTCCACTCGAGCCCGACTGTCCCGCCTCCGAAGTCAAGGTTTCCGAAAAGTCCGGCGATGAATCTTCGTGTAAGGGCGGGTGCCGCCGGCACCGGAGTTGCGCCGTTTGTCGAGAACTGCATTACTTCAAAGTCCCCGGTGATCTGCGGGTTATTGAGAACCACCAGATTTGCATTGTCGGTAAGCTGACCGGAGTTGAAGGCTGCCGTCAGGTCTACGGAATACTTTGCCGACCCCACGATTCCCTGCGGCGTAATTGTCAGCTGCGTAAACCCGGCGTTCCATTGAGCCGAAAATGTAACTGCGGTTGCAGTCTTCTTTAATCCAAGATAGGTAATCTTGATATCATCAATAATGGTGCTGCTGCCGAGAGGCAAATCAGTCCGCGTGTATGCTCTTTGCTTGATCGGTTCAGAGAAAGTATAGACCACCTGCAATGCGTTCGATGAAACGTCGGAATTATTCTCCGGGGTCAAACCGATGACAAAGGGATTAACATTATCGACCGGCGTTATCATAAGTCTTTCCGCCGTGAATTGAGAACGGAGTGACGCGTTGATGACGTTTGCCGGAAGAGTGAACGCCCCCAGTGTTCCCTGAAGTGAGCCGTCGCTGCTTCGTGATTTAAGGACAACGGTGAGCCCGTTGTCGACGGCTGAAAAAAGATAAGCGCCGGAAGCGGAGGTTGTTGTTTGTCCGATCAAGACATTGGGGAAAACGGTAGCATCATACAGCATCACAGATGCATTGACAACCGGCTGTTGATTTTGGTCGACAACTTGTCCGGTCACCGTCGTGTTGAGATAGGAAATCTGGAGGAGAGCGCTTCCTACCATGTCGCTCACAGCAGAGTCGCCCGACGCAAGCGAGGTAAACGTGATAGTGACGTTGTCATAGTAATAGTTTCTGTATTTTTTACTGCTGTCCGTTTGTGCAGCGTTATATGCCACAAGCGATACGGTAAGCGTGTACTGGCCGGAAGCAACGAGTGCCCCGTTCACGGTCTGATATTTCCCCGCCGGAACATTGGCAAATGAATAAGCTCCCGCGTCGTCAGAAGTGGCCGATTGTACTGCGCCGTCGTATCCCACGGAAATGACGGCCCCTTTTACCGGCGCATTGGTTATACTATTTACAACAAGGCCGCTAATAGTTCCTTTCGGCTGATATGTCGCGAGCGATTGAGGCTCCAACGGTGTTGTGGAGTTTTGTTTGCATCCAGCCATCAATGCAACAACACACACAATGCAAATACTGAGTAATACAGATCGTCGATTCATAATATTCTCCATTCGAATACAGTTGTATGAATTAATTAAGATAGTAATTTCAAATTAGATGGTGATCGGAATACCGATCTGAATTCCACCGGTGATCCCTTTCATCACGAAGTCGAGGTCCGAGCGCGTAGGTGAGACCGTTGCGGCGTAGGCATACCTTCCTTCGATCGCAAACGATACTCCTGACGAGCTAAAAAATTGTAATCCAACCAATGCGTGGAGCTGTGCCAATTGTGCATTGACCTGGGCAACTCCGGGGAATGAAGTATAAGTACGCTGTGTATTCAACCAGATATAACCCAACCCGCCGCCGCCGTAAATGGAAGCCATGGACACCGGTACACTTACGATATATGACCCGCCGGTGTAATACATCTGTAGAAAATTCGCAGAGCCTCCTTTTTCCGCCTTCCAGACGCTACCGCCAAATTCACCCTGGATGGATTGTCCGCTCGAAGGAGTATACCGCACGCCTGCCATAACAAAATAATAGTTCTTAAAATCATTCCCTGCGGGGAGCGAATAGTTTTTTTCGATTGATTGATAAATCGCGTTGACGTCTGAAAATTTCTGTCCAAAATAGTCCCCGGCAACAAATAATGTCAGGGGCGCATCCCCCGGCCTCGGCTGGACTGCAATGACTGGCTTTTGTTGTCCTTGCGCAAAACATGGGGGGATAAAGAAAATTACAACCAAAAGCAAATACGTCAGGGAACTGAGTTTCTTCATAGAAGATCCTTCCTAAACATTGGCCGATCGAAATTATCGTGTCATAAAATTCCATCAGAAAGAACTAATACTTCCGTTGAAATGCAACCCTCTAAAATCCAGAGTTGACCTGTGTCACGATGTTTTTCCGTAGGGATTTTACGAAAAGGTGAGAAAGCCCCATGCAATCAATGCCAAATCATCAACAGCACCCGCCATCTGGTCGTGTTACAGTTTCAGCTCCGCCGCTTTTGGCGGAAGGGTTTTCCTCGTTCCCAATCTCCGATTAGGAGCGCTGTGATCCTGCCGCTCGATGTCTTCAGACGAAAAGACGAGATTTGCAAGTCGCTCCCAAACAGAGTTTGGGAGCGAGAATGGAAATTCTCAAACTGTAACACTGCCCACCATCTACTAAGAGAAGCCTGCTGTTCTATTTCCCCTTCCATTCAGGCTTTCTCTTTTCACCAAAAGCCTTCATTCCTTCTTTCTGATCCTCGCTTGCGAAAAGCATGTAAAAATTTTTCCGTTCAAATTCGAGACCGCCTTCGATCGTCGTATCGAATGATTTTAACACGGCTTCTTTTCCCAGTCGGACGGCGAGAGGAGGTTTCGAGGCGATGAGCTTTGCAAGGTTCTTCGCTTCCTCGATAATATATTCATTCGGGACTACTTTGACGACGAGCCCCCATTTTCTCGCTTCCTCGGCGTTGATCATCGAGCCCGTGAGCACCATTTCCATCGCCTTGGACTTGCCGACGGCGCGTGTGAGACGCTGTGTTCCTCCGGCCCCCGGAATAACGCCGAGATTGATTTCCGGCTGGCCGAATTTCGCCGATTCCGACGCAATAATGATATCGCACGTCATTGCCAGTTCGCATCCGCCGCCGAGCGCAAAACCGCTCACAGCCGCAATGATCGGCTTTTTTATTTTTCGAATCCGGTCCCATCTCGCAAACTGATCGCGCTGCAGCATTTCGACGGCCGATGCGTCTGCCATCTCTTTGATGTCGGCTCCGGCAGCAAATGCTTTGTCGTTTCCCGTGAGGATAATGCACCGTACGTCATTCTCTTTGTCGAGCTCTTCAAGGGTTGAGACCAACTCTTCCATCAACTTCATGTTGATTGCATTCAACACGTCCGGCCGGTTGAATTGTATGAGGGCATAGCCCGCTTCCTTCGTTAGAATGATCGTCGTGAGGTTCATGCAAGGCTCGCAGCTATTTTGAGTAAGAGATGAGCGTTATTTGTATCAGCGGAAAAAATTTGCCTTTTGCGCTTTTAATTTTTGACCGACCGGAGTTTCTTATAGTCTATCGGCCGCTTTTCGTTGAACGCCCTGATCCCCTCCACGATCTCGGGGGCTGACGTATGAACGGTGAGCCAGTCTTTTGCATGACCAATGGTCATTGCCCACGAAAAATTCCGCCAGAAATTTAACTGCTCTTTGGTGTAGCGCGTGCACTCCGGCAATTTATTGACGAGCGTTTCGACCATCGCGCGGACCGCCGCATCGAGGTTTCTTCGCGGAACAACCCGGTTGATCAATCCCCAGGAAAGAGCCTCCTTGGCTTTCAATTCCCTGCCGAGCATCAGGATCTCGCGTGCACGGCGGTCGCCGACGATGATCGGCAGCCATTGTGTGCCGCCGGCAGCAGCCACGCTGCCGCGGGACGTGCCGACATGTTTGATGACAACATCCGATGAAGCGATAGCAAAGTCGCACGACATCTGAAGCTCATTTCCCCCGCCGACGACCATGCCGTTGAGCCTTGCAATCGTCGGCTTGCCGATGTTGCGCAGCCGTTCAAACGTCTCGATGAATACACCCATCCATTTGTAGAAGTCACCCGGTTTGTCGAGAAAATCTTCCTTCCATTCTTTAATATCTGCCCCCGTACAAAATGCCTTTGTGCCGGCGCCGGTGATAACGATAACGGCAACCTCGTCGTCCCACTGCGCCTTCTGCAAAGCATCAGCAAGTTCCTGCAGCATCTCAAGATTGAGAGCGTTATGTACTTGCGGACGATTGAGAGTAATGGTGGCGTGAAATTGTGATTTTGTATAGAGAAGGGTATTGTAGGATTTGGGAGCGGGGGAATATTTTTTCATATGAATCGTTTTACTTCGCTATGAAGAGGAAAAGGAATTTGCGTTTCCATGAATTGCCGCCGCAGAGTTTTAGTCTTCAAAGGTCTTGATGCTTTCGCGGGATGTTACATCGGCGTACATCAGCGTCACATATTTTGCGGCGAAGCCCATCAGATCTTTTCCGGCGACGCGCCCCGGGGGAGATGCAAGCGCCGCATCGAGTGCATCCTTTGAGTCAAAATACATCTCGCACATCAAATACTCGGGAGTCTCGCCGATCGCGGAACCGGTGATCTTCGAGATTTCCATCTGGCGGAGACCGGGTAATTTTTTCACCAACGGAGCATGCACATCCGTGTAATGTTTGTCGAACGCTGAAACATCGTCCGGTTTTTTGTACAGCGCGATAAGTTTCACCATGAGGTCCTCTTTCTCGATTGGAAGGCTGCGACGGCGTAATATAGCCGAAGCGCGGGGAAAAATCAATTCAGGGCGCGAAGATTGAATTTTCTCCCCGTTTTATCTATACTATGACCACCGAACGTGCATTCATTCAGCAGTCTTCGATGACCCCGTCCACGCTTTCTTCATCGCACAAATTATCGTCCGTTACGGCTCAGCATATCAAGACCATCGAGAAGATCTTTTTCGATGCGGGACTTGGCGAACGGGCATCGATGTTCTTTGTCCCTCTCGAGAAACAGCTCTTCAATTCGGCGGATGAAACGATGGCGTCCACCAACTTCCTTCGATTTGTCGAATCAAGCTTCAATCAGGCCGCAATCCTTCGCGACCTGAGCGAACATCCCGTCCTGCTCGAGACGCTTGTGCTGATCTTCGGCGTTTCGCAGTATTTTTCGGACATCCTCATCCGTGACCCTGAGCTGTTCCGATGGCTTACCGCAACGGCCGTTCTTGATCAGTCGAGGACAAAAGAGGAATTCCTGAACGCTTCGCGTCAGAGCATCGAGCCGTTCCAATCGCACTCCCGCAAGCTTAATGTCCTGAAACGGTTTCAACGGCGCGAGATGCTCCGGATCGGTGTGAGGGATATCCTTGGATTGGCCGACCTTGAAACCACAATGCGCGAACTATCGCACCTTGCCGATGCGGTTACCGTCCGGGTCGCAGAACTTTCATGGACAGAATTAAAGAATCAATTCGGCGGCGAGCCGGCAACTGCCTGGGCGATCATCGGCCTCGGAAAGCTGGGCGGAGAAGAACTCAACTACAGTTCCGACATCGACCTTATGGCAGTCTACGATGAGGACGGGGAGATCGGGTCATCCTCTTCGTTTGCGATGACACACGGGGAGTTCTTTGTCCGCTTCGTTGAGCTTGTCGTGCAAAGCCTTTCTCATCCAACCGAGGAAGGGTATTTCTACAGAGTTGACATGCGTCTCCGGCCGGACGGGAAAGCGGGAGCGCTCATCCGCTCATTCGAGTCCGCTGTTCTGTACTACGAATCCCGCGGCGAGTTATGGGAACGTCAAATGCTGATCAAGGCTCGTTACATTTCGGGGGGCAAGATTTTCGCACAAAAGTTCCTCAGCGCACTTTCGCCGTTCATCTACCCCCGGACTTTTTTCCAAAATCCTATCGAAGAGATATCCCGGATCAAAGCCCGCATCGAATCGAATTCCGACGAGCGGAATATCAAACTCCGCGCGGGAGGAATTCGCGATATTGAATTTATCGTTCAGGCCCTGCAGCTGCTGAACGGAGGAAAAAATGCCTCTCTCCGGACATCAAATACGCTCGCAGCGGTAACGCTGCTTCATTCGATGCATCTCCTTTCCGGCCGGGAAGCGGCACAGCTTCGCGAAGCGTACTGCTTCTTCAGAATTCTCGAACATCGCCTGCAAATGCTCGCGTACGCTCAAACTCACTCGCTTCCGGAGGCGGCACGCGAACGAAAAAAAATCGCGCTGCGAATGGCCATACCCAGTGATCAGTTCGAGAAACTTCTCGCCGGCCATTTGCTGAATGTTCGCCGCATCTTCAAGACCGTCTTCACGAAAAGGGACTTCGGGCGCCATTCCGATGTTGAGCTTTTTCTAAACGAAAAGCCGGGTTCCGACTTCTCACAAAGCTTCGCCGGACGTTACCGGTTAGGGAATAATGAGAAAACGATCCGGACGCTTCGCAGAATGCTGTATGGAACAAATCTTTTGGGGAAGAAAGAATTTCCCGAACGAACACGAACATTGTTCAAAAGCGTCGCAGAGCCCCTGCTGGATGAGATCAGCGCCTCGATTGCCCCCGATCAAGCGCTCGCCCATTGTGAAAGAATCTTGTCGTCGTTTCCTTCTCCCGACGCCATGTATTCTCTTTGCGCCGAGAAGAATTTCCGCAGGTCTTTCATAACGATATGTGCGCACAGCGGAATGCTCGCAAGACAATTTGCACTTTCCCCAGGGCTTGCTGAACAGGTCCTCACGAGTGTCGAAACAGTGCTTCGCGAAGATGTCGTCCCTGCCCCGCCAGGAGTAAGCGTGCACTTATGGAAAGCGGTTGAAGAATGTAAACTGGCGGTACGGTACATTCTCGGCACGATAGACGAATACGCGCTGTTCCGTTCCTTGTCAGACATTGCATCGTCGGCGCTTTCATTCCTTTATGAGCAAGAACGAAAAAAACTAAAGATCGCGAAAGGAGTCCGTTTTTGCATCGTCGGGATGGGAAAGCTCGGCGGAAGCGAAATGAACTTCGGATCGGACCTCGACGTTGTCTTCCTGTTCGAGGCGAAGAGGAAGCAGGATGCCGAAAAATGTGAACGGCTTGCGTCAAATATCATGACGGAATGTTCGCGCGCTTCATCGGCGGGAAAACTGTACGATATTGATGCACGTTTGCGTCCGGAAGGGAGGAACGCACCTCTCGCCGTTGCGCGGGGGCAATACTTTGAATATCTTAACGAGCGTGCATCATTGTGGGAGCGTCAATCGCTGACGCGGGCCAGAACCATTTCCGGCGACAAAGATTTCTCGGCGGAGATCATGGATTCCATACGCGGGTCGATCTATCAGTCCCCGTTGCCTGAGGGATGGACGGAAGAAATTCTTGCGATGCGGCGAAAGACGGAGTCGAGAAGCCGTACTTCGTCCTCAGAATTCCTGGATATCAAACTTGGCGCCGGCGGGTTGATGGATGCAGAGTTTGCGGTCCAAGCGCTTCAGCTCTCCAGGAGAAAGAATGCATATGCGATGACTAATGTGTATGATCTCTTGGAACAATATGCACGCGGCTTATCGAACTCAGAAAACATTGCGATTATCGGCAATCACTACAGACTGCTCCGGCGTGTTGAGACGGCGCTGCGTCTCGGCCTCGACGTGAGAAATCATGTTGTTCCAGCCGATGAGGATTCTCTCGACTACCTTGCGCGTCTGCTGAAATATCCGGCCGGAATGGAGATGCTCTCATCGCTCCGCGCGTCCATGAAAGAAACACGCTCATTGTTTGAATCGATTCTCGAGTCGCTCGCATGAAGTCATTATTCGAGAGTAAATACCGGGATCACGTTGCCGCAGCCATCCTTTGGCTCGTGATATTTTTCGTCTACCTCCGGACCATTGCTGTAACCGTTGGGTTCATCGACAGCGGAGAGCTAGCAACTGTACCGTACATCCTCGGCATTGCGCATCCAACCGGGTACCCCCTCTGGACTCTTGTCACGCACATTTTTTCACATTTGCCTATCGCAAGTGAGGAGATCGTGCGGTTGAATATATTTTGCGCGCTCGCAACTTCTTCCGCGGCAGTGCTGCTGTATTATGCGATGCTCCTGCTATTCCGAACCGGCATCAAATCGCCGGACCCATACCATTCGGTGATGCCCGCTTCCTTCACTGCGCTGGTGCTTGCATTTTCGCAAACATATTGGGACCAGGCGACCTCGATCGAGGTGTACGCTTTTCATCTTTTTCTCTTGAGCGCAACTCTTCTTATTTTTCTCCGTGCTGTTTTTAGTTATCTCGAAGAACAGGCGATCGACCAGCATAAATGGTTTCTCTTTGCCTATGTGCTCGGATTGAGCTTCACGAACCATCTTACAACCATCCTTTTGGCGCCGGCCTTTATTTTTCTCTACTTCTCAGCGTTTCGCCTTTCAAAAGAAGGAATCCGGCTGTTGTGCATTCTTGCCATCCCTTTTGTCCTGGGTCTTTCGGTTTACGTCTATTTTCCAATAAGGACGGTGCAGCAGCCGGTTCTGAACTGGGGATATCCAGCAACGATTGAGAGAATCCTATGGCATGTTTCAGGCAAACAATACCGCATATGGATGTTTTCATCTTCGGCCGCAGCCGCAAAACAGTGGAACCGGTTTGTGAATGCCGCGCCGGTAGAATTTTATTATCTGCCGCTTCTTTTCTCACTCTTCGGCGCATGGAAGCTGCTGTTGAATCACCGCCGGATATTTGCCTTCGTTTTCCTGCTCCTGGCGGGATGCATCGCTTACACGATCAATTATGATATCAACGACATCGATTCGTATTTTCTACTGGCGTATGTTGCTCTCGCCATGTTTGCGGGATTTGGAGCGCTTGAGGCGTGGATGATGTTTAAAAAAAGCTGGGGGAAAGCCGCTGTCGCAGCAGTCTTCTTCGCAGTCGTCGCCGCTGAACTTTCGGGAAACTGGTCTGAAGCAGACGCAAGCAGCAATTATCTCGTGGAGGATTATGCCACGACATTATTGTCGAACGTAAAACCTAAGGCGATCATTATTTCGTACCAGTGGGATGACTTTGTCTCGGCATCGTACTACTTCCAATACATCAAACACGTCCGTGAAGACGTGACGGTCATCGACAAAGAACTGCTCCGACGGTCATGGTACTATCTGCAGATGGAGAAGGACCATCCAGTGCTGTATGAAAAATCGAAGAGAGAAATAGCGGCGTTTCTGGAGGAGTTGTATAAATTCGAGCATGACACACCGTACGATCCCGCTGTCATCGAGGCAAGGTATAACAGGATGATCGACAGTTTCATCGATCATAACATCGACAGCGTGCCGGTGTACGTGACGGGCGAAATTGAATCACACCTTGCCGCGCATTACCGCCGGGTTCCCGAAGGGCTGGCATACCGGCTCTATGGTGATTCGATCTACCACCCTTTGGAATTTCCAGCGTTTGCCTACCGTCCATATCGGAAAAGAGACATGTACACTCAGCAAATTCAAGCAACGTACGCCCGGATGCTGACGCAGCGTGCATTGTACGAGCAATCGTTCGGGAAACCCGATCTCGCCGACCGCTACGCGGCGAAGGCGTACGAGATCGAGGCCGGCGCGCTCACGGGCAGCCTGCCGGGAAAAAAGCCGGCGTTATCCAGGTAAATTCAGAAAGAATATCCTGTCTCGCCGTGTTGACTCAGGTCCAATCCTTCCATTTCTTCAACATCCTTGACGCGCACGCCCATTGTGGCGTCGAGAACTTTCAGAATCACCCACGTAACAGTGAATGAATAAACGATGGCTGCAACAACGCTTAATGCCTGGACGCCGAGCAGTGAAGCGCTCCCAAAAAATAAGCCGTTGCTCCCTGCGGCATTGATCGCTTTTGAAGCGAACAATCCGGTAGCGAGCGCTCCAAGAGTACCCCCGACTCCGTGAACACCTACTGCGTCGAGTGAATCATCATACCCGAGTTTGCTCTTCAAGCCGACCGCAAAATAACAGACCATTCCAGCCAGCAGACCGATGACGACGGCAGACATCGGGCCGACAAATCCTGAAGCGGGCGTAATTGCCACAAGTCCCGCTACGGCGCCCGATGCCGCGCCGAGAACTGTTGGCTTGCCTCGATGCCACCACTCGATGAAAAGCCACGAAAGCGTTGCAGCGGCAGCGGCGAGATGTGTCGCAACAAAAGCTGCCGTTGCAAGCGCCCCCGATCCAAGGGCGCTTCCGCCATTAAACCCAAACCATCCGAACCAGAGGAGGGCCGCACCAAGGAGTGTCAACGTCAGGTTGTGCGGCGGCATCAACTCTCCGCTGTGCCCTCTTCTTTTGCCGATAATGATCGCCGCAACCAGAGCAGAAACTCCTGAGCTGATATGAACGACGAGCCCGCCGGCAAAATCGAGAGCCCCAAGATCATGGATCCATCCGCCGATTCCCCAAACCCAATGTGCGATGGGAGCATAGACGAACGTGGACCAAAGGACCAGGAAGACGAGGTAGGTCTTGAACTTGAATCGCTCGGCGAAAGCCCCGGTAATGAGCGCGGGGGTGATGACCGCAAACATCATCTGGAAGATCATGAACAGTTCATGGGGTACCGTGGGCGCATAATCGGCGTTCGGCTCCAATCCGACCCCGTGCAGCCCGGCCCATTGCAGTCCGCCGATAACGTGTCCGATATCCGGTCCGAATGCAAGACTGTAACCGATAAGAACCCATTGGATCGAGATGACGCCCAGAGCGACAAAGCTCTGCATGACCGTCCCAAGGACATTCTTTCTCCGTACCATGCCCCCATAAAAAAGAGCAAGGCCGGGGGTCATGAGCATGACAAGGGCCGTGGAGATAAGCATCCACGCCGTGTCACCGGCGTCAATTCTTTGAGCGGAAACCGAAGATTGATCTTGTGCCGGCAGAGTTGCGGGCGCGGCTAACAGCAACAGGAATAAGATTGAAAGAGAAAAACGTTTCATTGCAGACCTCATCATGTTCGTTGGAAAAGTGCTGATCATCACTTTCCACTTCCTCAGTCCGAGCTCTGCGTACTCCTTCCACCGCATAACTTCTTCTCCTCTCAATGCCAACTTCTACCGTGTCTGCAAGTTTCAGTTCTGTGCCGAGTGCTTTATTCGCTCCGCCGTCGGGACCCATAAGCTCCGCATTCATTGTGAACATCCGGAAGTGTACTCCTTTGGTGAAATTCAATTAACTAATTAGGAAAAAGTTCGCAACAAGATAAGTATTTTAGGAATTAGTTCAAATAGGCCTAACTAAATAACTTTGTGCACGATGGTTTTTCAGCTCTGGTCTTTCGGAAGGCGAATTCCTATTTTCTATCCGGCTGGTAAGAGCGCAAACATTACAATTATCATACACCACCCAGTGAAAAATCAGTATTTTGGCGATATCAACGATTACAGGAAATACGGTCTTCTGCGCATTCTTGGTGCTGGGAAAAGGAATAAGATCGCCGTGTGCTGGATGCTCACTGCGGACGACTCACGCGGCGACGGCAAATTCACCGGCTACCTCGACAATCCGAATTCCTGGCGTTCATTCGACCCCGAGCTATTTGATTTCCTTCGCAACACGGTGATCAAGAAGCGTCAGCGGGATATCGCTTCCGTCGAACAGGCTGGTCTTGTTCCTTCAGCAACTTTCTATTCCCTTCTTCTAACCGACGAAAACAGGAGCAAGTACTTTCAACGCCTCGACAAGCAGTTACGGCGGCCGTGCCTTCTATTTTTTGACCCCGACAACGGAATGGAGGTCCAAAGCATTCCCCGCGGGAGGCGTGGTTCGAACAAGTACTTATATTGGCACGAAGCCGTTCACTTCTTTTCAAACGGACATTCGCTCCTCATTTATCAACACTACCCGCGGATGGAGAGGGAAAGATTTACTATATTAAGAGCAGCCGATTTTATCAAGAAGATGGGCGCCGCGACCGTCTATTCGTTCAAGACTCCCAAGGTCGTTTTTTTCCTGGTGCCGCAGCAGCGCCACGAAGAATTTTATCGCTCCATCGTTGAAAAGGTCGACCGGGTGTGGGGAGGGGAACTCGTGCCTGGCGAATATCACACATCACATAAGCGGATGAATGGAAAATACATTCTATAATGAATTCGACATGCAGTGTCTGACAAAGGAACGCGCATCGGATTACCGCTCGCCGTTCGAGATTGACCGCGACAGGATCATTCACACTTCCGCGTTCCGAAGATTGCAGGCAAAGACTCAGGTCTTTCTTTCCGGAGAGTACGATTTTTACAGGACCCGGCTCACGCATTCGCTGGAGGTCGCGCAGATCGGACGGTCAATCTGCAAATTTCTCCAGCACAAAAGCCCCCTCCTCTCGGACGAATTTACGATCGATGCGAACCTTGTGGAAGCCATCTGCCTTTCACACGACCTCGGCCATCCTCCCTTCGGGCATTCCGGCGAACGAACCCTCAACGAATTGATGAAGCCGCTCGGCGGCTTCGAGGGGAACGCACAGACGCTTCGGCTTATTGCCGAGACCATCTACTCCTCCGGCGGGGAACGGCAGGGGATGAATCCGACCCGTGCCTTCCTCGACGGCATCCTGAAATACAAGACGCTCCACGGTGCACTCGATAATCCCGAGAATCATTTCGTGTACGATGAACAGTCGAGTCACGTGGATTTTGCGTTCGGCGGCGCACCGGTACCCGGAGAGTGGAGCGCGGGAAAAAAGCTCAATTCGTTCCGGAGCATCGAATGTCAAATAATGGACTGGTCGGACGATGCGGCGTATTCTCTTAACGACCTCGCCGACGGGATCCATTCCGGCATCATCAACAAAGAAAAAATCGAGAGATGGGCGGGCGATCGAACACTATCCCCGGATGAGAATCGTTCACTCGAAGAAATTCTTCGTGCGATAACGACCAGACAGTTGGAGAAGATCATTGCGGGAAAGATCGGTTACTTCATTCAGGCGTGCAGCCTCAGCGAATGGAAGAATTTCATGAGCGGAATGACGAAGCGTTATTGCTATCGGCTGGAAATCGACCAGTCAATTCAGCGGGAATCTGAATTGTATAAAAAGATCTCCATCGACCTGGTTTTCCGTTCGCCTCAGCTCCACCAGCTCGAGCACAAAGGCGGGTACATCCTGAAAAAAATATTCGGGGCGTTTGAAGAAAACTACATCGGAAAAGAAAAATCAAAAACAAATCTGTTGCCGCGGGATGCCGAACAGAGCGTGCGCAACACAGCCAACCCGAACCAGCGCATGCGTTTACTTTGTGATCATATTGCCGGCATGACGGACGGATTTGCCGTCCGCACGTACAAACGACTCTTCGACGCCGAATTCGGTTCGCTCGCGGACCTTATTTGACGATCCTTAGTGTGCCGCTCTCAGCATCTCGGGCGTAAATTTATTCAGCTTCACTACCCTCGCTTGCTTCCTGCTCATCGACGGCACAACCATTCTCGCCTGCGCCTCGTTTTCGGCTTCAATAATGGCGAAGCCTGTATGGTCGCCGGAGGCACAGCCCCACTCAAAATGAGTAAGGTAACCAAGCGCCTCGACTTGCTTGATAACATGTGTACAGTCATCTTTTGTATGGGGCGATTCCACTAAATACCTGTCCATTGAGGTTCCTTTCTTCCTATCATTTTGCGCCTTCCGGCTTTGCGTGAGGGACTAATGCCTGATTTTTGCGCGTCTTACTTTTTCTCGTGCTCGGCGTAATCGTACGGGTAAAATAAATATAGAGCGTCCGAACTTTCTGCAGACCACTCCGGCACCTTATGTTTCACCGGTTTGATGTGCCGGAGATACACAACGAGGGCATGGCGGTCTTCCTCGTTCATGTTGGAAAATCCCGGCCAGGGCATCGTTGTCGGATGGAAAAACCTCCCATCATGAAAAATGCCGCTTCTCAGCACCCGTTTTACTTCGTCATCCGTTCGGCGGGCAAGGCCCGTTTCAGGGTCCGGTGTAAGGTTGCGTGAATACGGCGTTCCGATGTTCCTTAACTCAAACTTGGCTCCTCCCGCAAGAAATTCGTTCCAGTTCGGCCCTTGGTCCCCCTGAGGAGTGTGGCAATCGCTGCAATCAGAATACGACATGATGTACTCTCCCCTCTGAGCAATCGTTCGCTCGACAGGGTCGTCGATTTTCTCAAGGGCTGATGCAACCACCTCGGCGTGCGGCTTAGTAAAGGCTTCGCGCGGAAGGAGATCAAACGGTGGAATGAGATATAGGAATGCAATGAATCCTATCACTATTAAACACACCGCAACGATGCCGGCCCATTTCAATATCTTCTTCATCGCTGCACCACCTTTGCGTGTTCATCGTGCGCGGCAATATTCTTGTCGACACCTGAAAGATTTTGTGATACGGACTTTTGTTGGTCCTCCGGTTCCTTCATCGGATAGGCCGGCGCCGGAATTCGTTCCTTCAGGACCAGCATCTTAAACTTTCCCCACAAATACGTGAAGACGTTCGGTTTATCCGGATCAGGAATCTTATGATGCACTGCTGGCACGGTCCGCAGGTACGTAACGATCGCATTTTGATCATCTTCCTTTAAGGCAGAAAATGCAGCCCACGGCATCGGAAATGGCAGAAATTTTCTTCCATCGCGGGAAATTCCCTGGGTAATTGCCCTTTTGATTTCCTGGTCGGTCCAGTTGCCCAGACCGGTTTCATTATCCGAAGTAAGGTTTCGTGTTACATATTTGCCGAATGGATAGAGGTCAAACGTCAACCCTCCCGAGAGCTGTGACCCCTCCACGATCCGCATATCGTCGGTGTACTTCGAATGACATCCTGCACAGCCGATGGACCGGACAAGATATTTTCCGCGCTGAACCGGGTCGGCTTTTTCCTGCGCATCAAGCTTCGAATAGAATTCCTTCACTTCATTTTCATTCATATTCCATACAGGCTTGCGCGCGATCGAAACCACGTAGTTTGCAAGATCCCACATTTCCTTCTCGCTTGCAGCGCCGGCAAACGAAGGCATTGGCGTCCCATCAACTCCAGTCCTGAACCGGAGATAGATATCGCGGGCCGTCGCTCCTCCACGGAATGTCCACGGCTCGGTCAAATTCACTGCATAGGTTTCGAAGTTCCATTCATCCTGGAAGTCTTTCGCCACAGCACCCGTTCCGGCGCCGTCTGTTCCGTGGCAATCAGCGCACTGCAATTTGGCGTAGACCTTTTTCCCCGCTGCGGCGCTTGCTGCCGAATACGGAACAGGAGATCCCACATGAACGGGACGGGGTTTATCTTTTTGAAAACGCGGGGAGAATGCTTTTACATAATCGACCACTTGCTTGAGCGAATCGCCTTTGATGAACGGCGCCCAGTCCGGCATGGACGTCCCGTGCAGGCCGTTGTTGATCGCGGCCATCAGGTCTTCATCCGTCGGAAGACTGCCGGATTCGGTCGAGCGAAATTTGAACATGCCGGTGGTGAAATTTCGCGGCCGGGGATTCAGCAGCGCCGAACCTACACCCTCACCTTTTCCATCTGCTCCATGGCATTGGGCGCAATGTGTTTCATAGATCGATTTTCCCACGGTCTGCTGGGAAACGGCTTCTTTGTCCGCAGGGGCGCCGAGAAGATTGGCGCTGAGGCCGATCCACAACGATACGGCGATAAGCATAGCCGTGGATCCGGAGAAAGATTTCATTATACCTCCGTGATGGGATAAGGTGTGAATTCAATTCACTCGACCACTGAATAAATTTCGCGCCTGCCGGATTCAACGAGCGGCGCAAACTTGACATGATACCACTCGCCGAACTCTTTCATTCCAAGCTCGCTCTTCAACGAACGGTCAAAAGCTGCGATGTCATCGAACGTGTCTTCAATGACAAACGTATAGTATGGACCGGTGTAGTCCGCGAGCACACGGTTCTCAGAGAGACCATGCTTTTTGCGAAGCGCAGCGAATTCTTTCCATGCAGCTTTCGCTTCTTTGGCTTTCCCAAATTTCAATTGAAATACCTCGCGGACAACGATCATGACAATCTCCTTGTTGATAGGATAATGGAAAACAAGTTCAACCGGACAGACGCGATCACAGAGACAGCAATGCCGCGCTCTGGGTGAAATTTTGCGTCCGGAAAAGAATACGTTGTTATTCTCGGCTTACCGTCTGGATTCAAGCCCTACAGTGCATTGAATCTCCCCGCCATTTTCCTTACATTAGTGCGTTAATGTAAATTTTCGTAAAGATTAAGTCAAGAGTCCTCTCTTGTTATTTCCCTTCAATTTCGAAAATCCGGAAAAATGCAGCCGCTCATAGATTTTTTCGCAGAAAACCAGCTCCTTTTGTTCTTTACCGTTATCGGTCTTGGCTATCTCGTCGGCCAGATCCGAATATTCGGATTCAGCCTCGGCGTTTCTGCGGTGCTGTTCGTCGGGATCGCCTTCGGCGCTCTTGACAAGCGGCTCGGCCTCCCGGAATACATCTACATTATCGGTCTCGTACTTTTCGTCTATGCCGTCGGTTTGCAGTCCGGTCCGAGTTTTTTTGCTTCATTCCAGAAACGGGGTTTGCACACCAACGGCCTCGCAGCTCTTATGCTTGTTGTCGGCGCGCTTATCACATTTGCGGTTTGGAAAGCCCTCGGGATCTCTCCGGCAAGCGCCGCGGGATTATTTTGCGGCGCGTTGACGAGCACTCCTGCTCTTGCTGCGACTGTCGAGACGGCAAAAACTCTTTCTGCAAACCTTCCGCACGATGTTGCCGACCTCAACGCCAATAGTCCAGTGGTCACGTACGGTCTTGCCTACCCATTCGGCGTGCTCGGAGTGCTGCTATGGTCTTTCGTATTCATAAAAATATTCAAAGTCGACTTTGTAAAAGAAGAAACAACGCGCTTGAGGGAATCCGGATCCGACATTATCGTGAGCCGGACGTTTCATATCACGAATCCAGCGATTGATGGAAAAAACGCAGCGCAGGCGCTTCAGCTCCTTGGTCAGCCGGCATTTACTCTGAGCCGCATTAAAAAAGGGGAACTCATTGAGATCGTTCGGCCCGACACTGTCCTTGGGGCCGGCGACCGTGTCGTTGCAGTAGGGACGCACGATGCGCTCGAGCGGGCACGAATATTATTCGGTGAAGAATCTCCCGATCACCTTCCCCTCGACAATACCGGGATCGATTTCCGGCGCATTTTCGTGTCGCGCTCATCGGTCGTCGGCAAACGCATTCACGAACTGAATCTTGAAATAGAATTCGGAGCCACGATCACCCGCCTTCGCCGCGGCGACGTCGATTTCGTCCCATCGCCCGACACGATCCTTGAGATGGGAGACAGAATCCGTGTCGTCACGCGCCTCGAAAACCTGGACCGTATCACCAACTACTTCGGCGACTCGATGAAGGCAATTTCCGAGACCGATTTTTTGTCGATCTCGTTCGGCATCGTGCTCGGAGTCATGGTCGGAATGATCCCCTTGCCGCTCCCGCACGGTATGGTGTTCAAGCTTGGGTTTGCGGGAGGGCCGCTCGTCGTTGCCCTTGTCCTCGGCCGGCTCGAGCGCACCGGCCCCATCCTCTGGGCTCTCCCCTTCAACGCCAATCTTGTGTTGCGGCAAACGGGACTCGTTTTCTTCCTGGCAGGGATCGGGACAAAAGCCGGTTATGGTTTTGGGACAATCTTCCAGACCGGCGGATGGGAATTGATCGCGGCCGGTGCGTTGACCACAACCGCCGTCGTTGTCCTCACGCTAATCGTCGCATATAAATATTTAAAACTGCCGATGTCCACGGTAATGGGAATTGTCGCGGGTATGTCGACCCAATCGGCATGCCTAGCCTTTGCGAACCAGCAGGCTCAAAACGAGCAGCCGAATGTCTGGTATGCCACTGTGTATCCAGCTTCGATGATCGCCAAGATCATCCTTGCGCAGATCATCGTTTCGGTCCTGTGGACAATGTAGGTCCCGTTATTGCCTTGCTCCGAATCTCTGATTGAGAACGAAACGCAAATCGCTCGAATGGAAAATCTTAGCAAGATAATCATTCGTTCCCAAACGGAGTTTGGGAACGAGAAAGCGGTTCTGTGGACGCTGTGAGAAAATGCCGGACATCTTGCCCCAAAAGCGCATTTAATTCGAGACTTGGCCGATCATTAGCCAACTGATGTCCGGCATCTGTTGAGCTCTCTCCCATTTTTATCTCAACTTTCCGTTGACTTTTTTGCATTTTTTTGGTATTATGATAGTCCAATTTTGAAATACCATTATTCTGAGGAAGGATGTATCCGATGTATGCAGTCGTTGAGATCGCCGGGCAGCAGTATAAAGTGAATCCCGAAGAAAAGCTCTACGTGCCGAGGCTGGAGAATGAGGTCGGCAGCAGCGTAACATTTGAGAGGGTGCTTCTCCTTTCCAACGACAAAGAGGTGAAGGTTGGCGCTCCTGTCGTTTCAGGAGCTTCAGTCAGTGCCAAGGTCCTCGCGCACGTCAAGGACGAAAAGGTCATTGTGTTCAAGAAAAAGAAGCGCAAGGGCTACCGCGTGAAACGGGGACATCGGCAGCAATACACCCACATAGAAATTACATCGATAGCATAAGGAAGATTGAAGTATGGCTCACAAAAAAGGGGGCGGAAGCTCCCGTAACGGACGAGACAGCAATGCCCAGCGGCTCGGCGTCAAACGCTTCAGCGGTCAGAAAGTTCTTGCCGGAACGATCCTAGTGCGTCAGCGCGGAACAAAATTCCATCCCGGCGCTAATGTTGCGAAAGGCGGCGACGACACGCTGTTTGCTCTCACAGACGGCGTTGTGAAGTTTCAACGGGTAGGAAAAACGCGGCAGGCAATTTCTATCGTCACGGCATAAACGGAGACAATCTCTTCGTGCTGAAAAAATACTCCATGCGTAAGAGTTTCGCTCTTGCGCATTTTTTTTAGTTTGTTTTACCCACACCGCAGGAAAGATTGCCGCGATCTCCCGAAGAACACTGGGAACAATAGAACTTTCGAGTCATCACATTTTTGAATTAGGAAACGCGCCTAGGGTCTTTGAGCTGTAGTGTCTTTATTGCAGTGCTCATTCTCTGCGCAACATCAACATCCAACTTATTCCTGGAGTCAATCATGAAAATTACAGTGATCGGTGCCGGCAATGTAGGCGCGACTTCCGCGCAGCGCATCGCAGAAAAAGAATTGGCAAACGAAGTTGTTCTTGTGGATGTTGTCGAGGGACTCCCTCAGGGCAAGGGCCTTGACATGTACGAATCGGCGCCGGTAGAAGGATTCGATTCGAGAGTTACCGGCACAAACACGTACGACGCGACCGCAAACTCCGATATCGTTGTCATCACCGCCGGCATCGCACGCAAACCGGGCATGAGCCGCGATGATCTTCTGAACACCAACGCCGGAATTCTCAAAACGGTAACCGAACAGGCCGTGGCAAAATCCCCGAAATCGATCCTCATTGTCGTTTCTAATCCGCTCGATGTCATGGTCTACGTCGCTCTCAAGGTCAGCGGTTTCGACAGACACCGCGTGATCGGAATGGCGGGCGTGCTGGACACGGCGCGTTTCCGGTCGTTCATTGCGATGGAACTGAATGTCTCGGTCGAAGATGTCACGGCCTTTGTCCTCGGCGGGCATGGCGATTCGATGGTACCGCTTCCCCGTTATACATCCGTGGCAGGAATTCCCCTGAGTGACCTGCTGCCGCAGGAAAAGATCGATGCTCTCGTGACCCGTGCACGCAACGGCGGAATCGAGATCGTCAATTATCTGAAAACCGGCAGCGCATACTATGCGCCGTCATCGGCCGCGGTCCAGATGGTGGAATCGATCGTGAGGGACAAAAAGCGGATTCTTCCATGCGCGGCGTACCTGCAGGGCGAATACGGATTGAGGGATACCGTCGTGGGGGTACCGGTGAAGCTGGGGAAGAACGGCATCGAGCAGATCATGGAAATCAAACTGAGCCCCGAAGAATCGGCAGCCCTGAAAAAATCCGCCGACGAGGTAAAATCAAACTTGGAGAAGGTAAAGTTGTGATTAAAAAAAGGTGACCCTCACCTCCAAGGTGAGGGTCACGTTCGTCATCAGTGAATCTTCATCATCATCGTCACTTCATTGCCGTTCGCGTTAAAGCTGACCTTATCCATCAGTTGATGCATCAAAAAAACGCCCCTGCCGCTTTCGCGCAAGAGGTTATCCTCGTGGATCGGGTTCGGGACAGCGCTCGGGTTGAACCCTTTTCCTTCGTCCTTCACCTTGATCACGAGAACATTCCCCCGGCGTGTGCATGTGAGAATAACTTTCTTAGACGGGTTCCTTTTGTTCCCGTGGATGATCGCATTATTGACAGCCTCGGTAACGACGACGAGCAACGACCCGAACTTCTCGTCGTCAATATGCAGCGCAGAATTCATTTTGAGGAGGAATTCTTCCACCCTATGGACGTTCTTCGGATCACTTACCATGGTCATCCTGAAGGTTTTCTGCATCGTTCGCCGCTCAGAGTGTGCTGTCACTGAGGTCCTCTTCAAAAATTCGCTTTTGCCGACATCATGATATTCGACACGCTGCGTATTGGCTGGTTTGTCTCTCTTTGAAATTCCTTCCACCCTTGAATCTCGAGTTTCCATCCCGGCGGGACGATGAGCACGATGGACGTCGTCGGCCCATAGCTGAAGAAATTCCCGTCTGCTACTCGAGCTGCCCCGTCATACAAGTACCTGTTCTGCACGAACGAACGGAACCCTGCGGCGCAGATAAGTTTCTCTTCTATCGTATACCGCACCGCCGGAGAAAAAGTTACCTCCTCGAAGTACTGCTGGGGCCGTTCGGCAAAAGCCTTCCACTCCAGCTGCCCCCGCTCATACAGCCGAAGATGTAAAAGAAAGTCAACTCCCACGTGCGATGTCATATCATACGATGTCGAATCGAGAAATGCAAATTGCCTGTATGAATAGCTTTGCACTGTCGGAACAATCGTTTCGTAATCGAACACCGTATAATTAGCCAGGACTTCGAAGGTGTTTGTGGATCTGAGCGCAGGCGCAGGCGTATAGGTCAATTCCGGAGCCAGCCGAAAGATACGGTTCCAGTTGTTATTCGCACTCCTGTCGGCAAACAAGTAGACAACGTGGGTCAGCGTCGCCTCAGCGGTGAAGGCGATTTCAAAATACTCGTTCCATCGGTGTGATTCCCTGCCCGAGAGCGTAATGAGGAGTTCGTCCCTGTCGTCGGTGTTCGTCGAATCGGGGGTATCGTAACGAAGAATGCCGGCAGAGCTTTCAAAGGAGACAAAGTCGTTCGAAGAAACCGGCATGGAGAAGATCCCGCGCAGCGTCGTTCTCCGCGCGTCATTGTCCAGCTGTGTTTCCTCTTCGGACGCGTTTTCCTGGATGTCCTTATCCACTCCGGTTATCTTTTGAAGGATATGCCTTTCATCTCGTTCGCTTGACCGGATGCCGACTGAGGCAAAGACGTTGGCGGCATCGCGGTAGTTGAGATCGACCCCTCCTTCAAGACGCTGCTCTTGCACGACAACGTCGTAAGGTATCAGTGTTGGTTCGAGAAGAGATTTGTAGCGGAATGCATTGCTGATTGTCCGTGTCTCGACGAGCGTCTGGACAACAGCCGAGAGCTGTTTTCCGACAGCGTAATGAAGCGTATTGGAAACATTATAGATCTCGTCCACCCTGCTGCGAATATTATACTTCACCCCGAACTCCTTTTGCATAACGCTGTCGGCAGGAATATAAAAATCCCACCTGTTATTGGACCATTGAAACCGGAGGCTGTCAAACGACCCTTCGAGAAAATCCTTCGCGAAAAACAACTGGGCACCGTTGCTCCGGAAATACCTGGGAGACAAATTGCTGACATTCAGCCGGATCGATGCGAGCGTTTGGTACCCGTCGATGTCGACGGTATCCAGTTCGGAGGAGAGTTTGTAATTCCAGCCTTGATCTGTTTGATCCTGCTGTCGGTCGACGCGAAAGCCGACGAGCGGGGAAACGAAGACGTACGGCAGCGCGCGCACCGTTACACCGACGAGACCGGTATTCAACGCAGCATTGCTGACATCGAGCGATTGGTTGTCCGAAAGGGTGAATGTCGAAGCCTCCAGGTCGAGATCGAGCAGTGATGAGACCCTTCGCGACGCATTCAGCCAGAGGTTGTGCTCATCGCGAAGCGAGTTCTGATCCTGCTGAATGAACGATGAACTGTACCGTTCGTGGATATCCGCAATGAAGATACTGTCTCGGCTGCTGAAATCGGCTTTAAAATTCCAAAGATATGTGTTCAGATTTCGCTCAAAGCGAACTCCCGCATCGTTGGAGTCCTGAGCAGCCGTGGAAACGTACCGCAGTGTGTCGACTTGGGAGAGCGCAATTGCCGGCAGAATAAAATGCAAAACGACGAGAAGTCCGGCGAGCGAACGTAAGAAACCCTGCACTCCGCGGATCCATTCTGTTTGTGCGAAATGCGGAGTTCCGCCGGAGCATCCATTTTCTCCCCGGGTCCTTTCGGGAGAAACTATGATTGACAGAATGTTCAATCGTGTGAGCTTTCTCTACCAGTCTCTCTGCCGATGCAATGAAGGGAAAGGAATGCAGCCCGGCGGCGAAATTATCGGCAAAAAAGTTTGAGCCTTGATGGAAGTCTGCGGATGCATCGGCAGAATGCCCCGATCCCGTCTGCAGCGGTAATTTCCGCACATCGCGTTGCAGTACAGGGAAAGCAAAAGCCAGCGAGCCGCCGCTGGATTTTTCAGAAAAGGATATCGCGTACGGTATGCGGGAGTTCATTGCCGAGGGAGACGTTCGTTTTACTGTACGGCGGCTGCGATGCGGCGGCCTCAGGCATGTCATGCGTCCGGTTCACGCCGACGGTAAACACTTTCTCCACCGGGAGTAAGCATTGTGATGCGGTATGATACGAAATCACAGGGCGGTTTTCAAGGATCGATAATGTCGGCCATTCGGGAGCGCTACTTCTTTTTATGCTTATCCTCCTGGAATTTCACGGCCGCCTTCACAAAATCCCTGAAAAGAGGATGCGGGCTGAGGAGGCGCGATTTCAGTTCCGGATGGAATTGCCCGGCGACAAACCACGGGTGCGACGGCAGTTCGATGATCTCGACGAGCGAGTTGTCCGGAGAAAGTCCGCTGAAAACCATTCCGCTCTCGCTCAGTTTTTTGCGGAACTTGTTATTTACTTCGTACCTGTGACGATGACGTTCGTAGATCAATTCCTTTTTGTACGCCTGGTGTGCTCTCGTTTTTTTCTGCACAATGCACGGGTACGCGCCGAGCCTCATCGTACCGCCGAGATTCTTCACGCCACGCTGGTCGATCATCAGGTCGATCACGTTGAACTTTGTCTTTCGGAATTCGGTGCTGTTCGCCCCTCTCATACCGCACACGTTGCGGGCGAACTCGATGATCGCGCATTGGAGCCCGAGACAGATCCCGAAGAAAGGAACGCCCCGTTCCCGGACGTAGCCGATCGCCTTGATCTTCCCCTCCACTCCGCGTTCACCGAACCCTCCGGGTATCAGCAGCCCCGACACGTCCCCGAGATATTCATCGAGATTTGCGGCGTCGAGATCTTCGGCTTTGATCCATTTCAATTCTACCGCAACGTCGTTATCCGCGCCGGCATGGATGAACGATTCGTTGATGCTCTTGTAAGCGTCTTTCAGGTCCGTGTACTTCCCGACAACGCCGATCGTGACATGGTCGCCCGGATTCTTGATCCGGTTCACCGTGCGGGACCACTGGCGCAAATCGCTCTTGCCGCATTTTAAGTTCAATTTCTCAATGACGATCTTGTCGAGGCCTTCCTTCTCAAACAACAGGGGAATCTCATAAATCGTATCGACGTCCCTGCCTTCAACGACCGACTCCGATTCGACGTTGCAGAAAAGCGCTATTTTTTCCTTCATCTCTTTCGAGAGCCGGCGTTCCGTCCGGCAAATAAGAACATCGGGCTGCACGCCGATCTCGAGCAGCGTTTTAACGCTATGCTGGGTCGGCTTCGTTTTCAGTTCCCCGGCAGATTTGATGTAAGGAACGAGCGTGACGTGGATGTTCAGCGCGTTACGCCGCCCGATGTGCAGCGTGAACTGCCGGATCGCCTCAAGAAAGGGCAGGCTTTCAATATCGCCGACCGTACCCCCGACCTCCGTGATGATGACGTCGTATTTGCCCGACGTGCCGAGCTGCGCGATACGCTTTTTGATCTCGTCGGTGATGTGAGGAATAACCTGCACCGTCGCGCCGAGGTAATCTCCGCGGCGCTCTTTCGAAATGACTTCGTAATAGATCTGTCCGGTCGTGGAATTGTTCTGCCGCGAGGTGCTCACATCCAGGAACCTCTCATAGTGTCCGAGGTCGAGGTCGCTTTCGGCCCCGTCGTCGGTAACGTAGACTTCCCCGTGCTGGAACGGGTTCATCGTCCCCGGATCGACGTTGATATACGGATCGAATTTTTGCACGGTCACGCGCAGGCCCCTGGATTTGAGGAGCAACCCAAGCGACGCCGAGGCAATGCCTTTGCCCAGCGACGACACCACGCCGCCGGTAATAAAAATATATTTTACATGATTAGTAGCCAAGGAACACCCTAAGCGAAATTATGAATTAAGAATTAGGAATTAAGAATTAAAAACGAACGATGTACGAACGGTCAGTACATGGTCCACGGGATATTATTTCACGAGCTGATTTTTTACTTTTGCCCGGACGCGGTTGAGATCTTCCTGAGTATCGACCGGGATCGAATCAAATTCCGTGATCGTTACCTTCACCCGAAATCCGTGTTCAAGGATCCGAAGCTGCTCAAGCTTCTCGGCCTGCTCGAGGGGTGTCGGTTCCAGCGACGCGTAATGCTGAAGGAAGGAGCCGCGGTACACGTAGATCCCAAAATGTTTGAAGAACATGGCCCGTTTCAGCCAGTCCGTCACTTCCGCTGAATCGCGGACGAATGGAACGAGCGAGCGTGTAAAATAGAGGGCATAGTTATTCTTGTCGACCACGACTTTTACGATGTTGGGCGTCAACAAATCGTCCAGCGAGGTGATCTTTTTCACCGCTGTGCCCACGACAGCCGAGGCGTCGTCGATCAGCAATTGAACCGTCTGATCGATCATCGCAGGATCGATCAACGGCTCATCTCCCTGGACATTAACGATGATATCAGCATCGAGCCCCCGGGCAGCGAGGGCAACTCTATCGCTCCCGCTCTGAATGGTCGAGGGCGTCATGACCGCTGTGCCGCCAAATTTCTTCACAGCCGATTCGATCCGTTCGTCGTCGGTCGCGACAACGACATCCGTCAGCAAGCGAGATTGTTTCGCCCTTTCGTAGACACGCTGCACCATCGGCTTGCCGCAAATGTCCTCCAGAGATTTTGC
>Ga0265337_1000284_pt1 | contig 27492 bp, 25 predicted proteins | sample 42122metaG_FD_192441 | JGI IMG/M metagenome (GOLD analysis project Ga0265337, IMG submission 192441) | Rhizosphere microbial communities from Carex aquatilis grown in University of Washington, Seatle, WA, United States - 4-21-22 metaG | ecosystem: Host-associated > Plants > Roots > Rhizosphere >... | reverse complement strand
GCCAGTTATCTCGAGGTCGATACCGACACCGGCTTCGTCAAATTGCTCAAGCACTGGTGCGTGGAAGATTGCGGCACCATCATCAATCCGCAACTGGTCGACTAGCAGATCCGCGGCGGCGTGGTGCAAGGCATCGGCGCCGCGCTGTTCGAGCAATGCCTCTATGACGAGCGCGGGCAGATGCTCAACGGCAACATGGCCGACTACCTGGTGCCGATGGCGGCGGAAATGCCTGATATCGAATGCGGCCACGTGGTCTCGCCCACCGCCGACAGCGAACTCGGCGCCAAAGGCGCCGGGGAAGCCGGTACCGCCGGCGCGCCGGCCTGCGTGATGAACGCGATCAACGACGCCCTGCGCCCGCTCGGGGCGCAACCGGTTACCGACATGCCGTTCACGCCGGGGAAGATTTTACGGGCATTGGGGAAGATTTAATTTCAATAGGCGAAAGCGCCGCGCCCATCCACATTCGATCTCGATCTCCCGCTTGCTGAAACACCGCGACCCGGCGCAATATTGCACGCGCATGATCCCGAAAAGTGGAACCCGGTTTTCGGATAAGATCATGCGCAAATGAAGATGTTATTGGCCGGCCTTTCATCACAGTTGCGGCCTGTAAAAACGCCAAAAAAGGGGATGAACTCCATGAACATCAAGGTCGGCAAACAAGCGATCGCCGAGGCCTCCAAGAAGCTCTCGAATTGGGGCCGCTGGGGCAAGGACGACCAGATCGGCACGCTCAACCACGTGACGCCCGAGGATATCGTCAAGGCCGCGAGCCTGATCCGCACCGGCAAGGCGTTCGCGCTCGGCATCCCGCTCGACCGCGAAGGCCCGCAGACCGGCCTGTTCGGCGGGCGCTTCAATCCGATCCACCAGATGCTCGCCACCGGCACCGACGCTATCGCCGAGCGGCAGGACTGGAACAAGATCCGCTACGCCGACGACACGCTGATGCTGTGCGTGCAGGGCGCGACGCACTGGGACGCGCTCGGACACATCTTCTATGAGGACAAGGCCTACAACAATCACGACGCCAAGCTGATCGACGCCCGCGGCCTCTCCGTGCTCGGCATCGAGCATTCCAAGAGCAAGATGGTCGGCCGCGGCGTGCTGCTCGACATCGCGCGCTTTCGCGGCGTTAAATGGATGCAGGACGGCGAAAGCATCTCCAACGACGAACTCGACAAATGCGCCAAGGACCAGAACGTCTCGATCGGCCGCGGCGACTTCGTCATCGTGCGCACCGGACAGATGGAACGCTGCCTGGCCGAGAAGCAATGGGGCGGCTATGCCGGAGGCGACGCGCCCGGCGTCAAGTTCGAGAACTGCTATTGGTGCCAGGAGAAACAGCTGGCGGCGATCTGCACCGACACCTGGGGCGTCGAGGTGCGGCCGAACGAGACCACCGAGGCCAACCAGCCGTGGCACTGGGTGGTGATCCCCGCCATGGGCCTGTGCATGGGCGAGATTTTCTATCTCAAGGAGCTGGCCGAGGACTGCGCCGACGACGGTGTCTACGAATTCTTCTTCTGCGGTCCGCCGCTGATCATCACCGGCGCAACCGGCTCGCCGATCAACCCGCAGGCGATTAAATAATTAACCCACGTCAGGGGACCGATAAAATAAATAGGGAGAACGCCATGAACGCCTCGCGTATCTGCACGGCGCTGGCTTTGGCCGCGATCATCGCGCTCGGTGCGTCGTCGGTTCGCGCCGGCGATATCACCACCGAATGGGCGACAGTGAAGGCGCCGCCGGTGCCCGAGCTCAAACCGGTCACGGTCGACGGCAAGACCACGGCGCTCCTGATCCTCGACATGATGAAGGGGAACTGCGCCGCGCGTCCGCGCTGCCTAGCCACGGTGCCCAACGTTAAGAAGCTGATGGACGCCGCGCGCGCCGCCGGCGCGATGGTGTTCTACACGCTGGTCGGCCCCCCCGGCGCAACACCGGCCGATATGATCGAAGGGATCGCGCCGAAAGATGGCGAATGGGTGTACCAGCGCGGGCCCGACAAGTTCCTCGGCTCCGGCCTCGAACAGCGTCTCAAGGATCGCGGCATCAAAACCGTGATCGTGACCGGCACATCGGCGCAGGGCGCCGTGGTCGGTGTCAGCAGTGGCGCGGCCCAGCGCGGCTACCAGGTGATCGTGCCGGTCGACGGAATGTCGGCCGAAGACCCCTATAATGAACAATACGCGGCCTGGCACTTATACAAAGGCGGGCCCACCATCATCACCGACAAGATAACGCTCACCCGCAGCGACATGATCAAGTTCTAGATTCACTCGCCTTTCCGCGCGCGGACGAAGTGCCGCAATCGTTTGTAATGGAGGATGTTATGGCTCGTTGGCTCAAGCGCGGAATGGACGCCGGCGCCATCAAGGCCGCCGACGCCAAGGTGCGCGAGACGGTGGAAGGCATCCTGGCGCAGGTCGACGAGCGCAAGGACGCGGCGATCCGCGAATTGTCGGAGAAATTCGACAAGTGGTCGCCGAAAGATTTCAGGCTGACGCCGCAAGAAGTCGAGAAAGCGATTTCTCAGGTTCGCAAACGCGATCTTGAGGACATCAAGTTCGCGCAGGCGCAAGTACGCAACTTCGCGCAGAAGCAGCGCGACAGCATGCACGACCTTGAGGTCGAGACGCTGCCCGGCGTCGTGCTCGGCCATCGCCACATCCCGGTGAACTCGATCGGCTGCTACGTGCCGGGCGGGCGCTATCCGATGGTCGCCAGTGCGCATATGTCGATCGTCACCGCCAAGGTCGCCGGCGTGAAGCGCATCATCGCCTGCGCGCCGCCGTTCAAGGGCGGTCCGCATCCGGCCATCGTCGCGGCGATGCATTTCGGCGGCGCCGACGACATCTATGTGCTCGGCGGCGTGCAGGCGGTGGCCGCCATGGCGCTCGGCACCGAGAGCATCAAACCTGTTGATATGATCGTCGGCCCCGGCAACGCCTATGTGGCGGAGGCCAAGCGGCAATTGTTCGGCCGCGTCGGCATCGACCTGCTGGCCGGGCCGACCGAGACGCTGGTCATCGCCGACGACAGCGTGGACGGCGAAATCTGCGCCACCGACCTGCTCGGCCAGGCCGAGCACGGACCGACCTCGCCCGCCGTGCTGATCACCAATTCCGAAAAGCTCGCGCGCGCCACCATGAGCGAAGTCGAGCGGCTGTTGAAAATCCTGCCGAGCGCCGATCTCGCCGGCCAGGCCTGGAAGGATTACGGCGAGGTCATCGTCTGCGACAGCATCGACGAGATGGTGCAGGAAGCCGACCGCGTCGCCTCCGAGCACGTGCAGGTGATGACGCGCGACCCCGACTACTTCCTCAACAATATGAAGAACTACGGCTCGCTGTTCCTGGGCGCGCGCACCAACGTCGCCTATGGCGACAAGGTGATCGGCACCAACCACACGCTGCCCACAAAGAAGGCGGCGCGCTACACTGGCGGGCTGTGGGTCGGCAAGTTCATCAAGACCTGCACCTATCAGAAGGTCTTGACCGACGAGGCCAGCGCCAAGATCGGCGAAGTCTGCTCGCGGCTGTGCATCCTGGAGGGCTTCACCGCCCACGCCGAGCAGGCCAATATCCGCGTGCGCCGCTACGGCGGCCGCAACGTGCCCTACGCTCAGGCGGCGGAATAACTTGAAAATATTTTAGGGCTAAGAGGATATTTTGTCAGACACAACAAAATTTTTAGAACTTTCTGCATGCATAGCCAGCATGGAGAGCATGATTGAACGCGCTAGATTACTAAGTGAGGAATATGAGGAGAAAGTTAGAAAAACTGGCTATCGCACCCGAAGCGAGACTCTCAAGTATGCGATAACATTTTCTGAAGTTCGTAGTCTTGATTTGTTGTGCAAGGATGCACTCGAAAGAACCCTACCAACTCACCCCAAACTTGCTAGTGATTGGTTTGTAAATGACCACAATGGCATGAGTAGTCCGGAGGATTTGCATCGCGAGCTTTTGCAAAAAAGGCAAACTCTGCTTCATGCATTGAATTTAGTTAATGCAGAAGCAGTCGATCATCCAGTAGCGGGAAGCTTGCCGTCGGGACTTCCAAAGGAATATCAAAAAATTGCAAGTTCGGTTCGCTCGCTTTTTGAAGATCGCCAAATGAAATGCGAAAATTATGAGAAGAATATTTTTATCATGACTCGTTTTCAGCAAGGGAACAAAGCCCTTGAGGCACTCGACAAATCAATTCGTGACACTTTGGAAAAAAGAAACTTCGTCGGCCATCGCGCCGATGATCGGGTTTATCCAAATGATCGCAATTTATGGGACAACGTGTGTTCCTACATGTTTTGCTGTAAGTTCGGCATAGCTGTATTAGAAAATATTGTTGCGGATGAATTTAATCCAAACGTTGCGCTGGAATATGGTTTTATGCGCGCACTTGGCAAACCAACTCTTTTATTAAAGGAGAAGCGATTTAAACCTCGCGCTGACATTCTGGGCACCGTTTGGGAGGAATTTGATATATTGGACATCGAAGGTACGATACCGCCATCAATTGACCGTTGGCTTAGGGATATCAATCGTTAGTTGATGCAGAGCAATCGTCAAAGGGCGTCAATCAGCATCCTCGAACACCGCACAATGAATACCCAATTCGTTAGTCTTACCAAGACCCCCTCCTTCCGCCTCGACGGCCGGCGCGCGCTGGTGACCGGCGCCGGGCGTGGGCTGGGCTTAGCCGCCGCTTCCGCGCTGGCCGATGCCGGCGCGCACGTGACGCTGGCCGCCCGCACGGCGAAGGAGATCGAGGAAGCCGCCGACGCCATCCGCGCGCGCGGGCAGCAGGCCGCGCCGCTTACCCTTGACGTGCGCGACGTCGATGCGGTGAAAGCGACAATCGCCGCGCAAGCGCCGTTCGACATTCTCGTGAACAATGCCGGCACCAACAGGCCAACCATGTTCGTCGACGTGAAGGTCGAGGACTTCGATTTCGTGTTCGATCTCAACGTGCGCGCGGCCTATTTCGTGGCGCAGGCGGTGGCGCGCCGTCTGATCGAGGCGAAAAAACTCGGCTCGATCATCAACATGTCGTCACAGATGGGCCATGTCGGCGGACCGACGCGCACGGTCTATTGCGCCACCAAGCACGCGATGGAAGGTTTCACCAAGGCGATGGCGATCGAGTTGGCGCCGCACAAGATCCGCGTCAACACGCTGGCGCCCACGTTTATCGAGACGCCGATGACGCGGCCGTTCTTCCAGAACGAAGCCTTCCGCAAGGACACGCTCGCCCGCATCAAGCTCGGCCGCCTCGGCCAGCTCGAGGACCTGACCGGCGCCATCGTGTTCCTGGCCGGCGACGCCTCGGCGCTGATGACCGGCACCTCGCTGGTGATCGACGGCGGCTGGACGGCGGAATAGACTTTTCTTGCTTCAATCACCCGGGAGGGATCGATGCGCGCACTCGCGTTTGCCGCCCTGCTGCTCATGAGCGGGCCTGCCCACGCCGCCGACAAGGACCGCATCGTCGGCACCTGGAAACTGGTCTCCGTGGTCTATGAGGACGCGCAAACCAAGGAGTTGACGCCGGTGCTGGGCGAACATCCGCGCGGCTATCAGATCGCGACGCCGGAGGGGCGCTGGCTGGCGCTGGTCACCGCTGACGGCCGCCCGGTGCCGAAAACCGACGAGGACCGCGCCAAGGCGCTGCGCAGCATGATCGCCTATAGTGGGCGTTACCGCGTCGAGGACGGCAAGGTCATCACCAAAGTGGAAGTGGCCTGGAACGAGGCCTGGGTCGGCGGCGAGCAGGTGCGCTTCCTGCGCTTCGAGGGCGACGACGTGTTGCATATCGAGAGCCCGCCGATGCCGCATCCCAATGTCAACGACAAGGTGGTGCGGGTCATCGTGACGTGGGCGCGAGACAAGTCGTAAGTCTTTTATTTGCGCGTGATCTTGTCCGAAAACCGGTTCCCACTTTTCGGGATCACGCGCTACTTCAACTTCGGCAGATCTGCGAAATATTCCGGGTGTTCCTTCTCGACCTCGGCCATGAATTTCGGCCGGAACAGGCTCGGCACGTCGAGCCGGGCTGCGCCTTTCAGCGTATTCATCAGCACCTCGTCCTCGGCGTTCTCGAAAGCGCGCATCACATTCGGCGACATCCGCGGATCGAAGCTGATGTGCCTTATCGCCTTCTTGCCGATCGCCACGTCGGTGCCCGGCACCCACTTGGCGAAAATCTCCACCGCCTCGTCGCGGTTGTTGCGGGTGAAGTGCGAGGACTGCGCCAGGCCGGCGGCGATCGCCTTCGCCAGTTCCGGCTTGCTCTCGATCGTCGGCCCATGCGCGGTCGCCACCATCACGTAGGACATGTGCTGGCCGCCGCGGATCACCTCATACGAATCCGGCACCTGGGTGAGCACCTGCGTCACGTATGGCTCCCATGACACCACCGCGTCGACCTTGCCCTCGGCCAGCGCCGGCGCCAGACCGAATTGCGACCAGATGTTCTCGATGGTGAGTTCCTCGTATTTCATCTTGGCGCGGCGCAGCACCATCTTGAAATACTCGTCGGAGGTCTGCCCGCGCGCCAGCCCGATCTTCTTGCCCTTGAGATCGCCGAGCTTACCGGCCGCGATGCCCCTGCCCTTCTTGGTGACGATGGCGAGCGGCGTGTCGCAATTGTCTTTGGTGGCGTCGTTCATGATGAGGCCGATCACCTTGAACGGCTCGCCGGCATGCACCGCCTTGAGATAGGTGGTGGTGCTCATGTCGCCGATCTGCGCGCGGCCGTCGTGCATGGCGTTGACCATGTCGGTGCCGGTATCGACCACCAGCATCTTGGCGTCGACGCCGTGCTTCTTGAAGAAGCCCTTCTCCGCGCCGATGAACATCGGTAAATGACCGAAATTATTTCCGATCACCACGTCGAGCTTGGGCAATTCCGCCATTGTCTTTACTCCCGGTTTTGCTAGTCCGCGCCGTCAGGACGGCTTCAGCACCTGCGGCAATACTTGAGGATTGACGCAATTCGGCGGCACGCGGCCGTCGATCAGCGCCTGAATGTTTTCGACCACGGTGTTTGCCATCAGGTCGCGCACTTCCATCACCGCGCTGCCGAGATGGGGCGTGAGCACCACGTTCTTCATCTTCAGCAGGGCCGGCGGAACCTTCGGCTCGGTCTCGAACACGTCGAGCCCGGCGCCGGCGATTTTCTTCGTTTTAAGCGCGCGTACCAGCGCCGCTTCGTCGATGACGGCGCCGCGCGCGGTATTGATGATGAAGGCACTCGGCTTCATCAAGGCGAATTCCCGGTCCGAGATCATGTGCCGCGTCTCGGCATTGAGCGGCGGATGCAGCGAAACGAAATCGGCTTCCGCCAGCAATTGATCGAGCGGCCGATACTCCATCTGCAATTCGCGCTCGAGATCCGGCTTGCGGTGCGGGCCCCAATAGATGATGCGCATGCCGAAGCCGCGCGCGCGGCGCGCGGTCGCTTGGCCGATACGGCCGACCGCGACCAAGCCGATCGTCTTGCCGTGCACGAAGCTACCGACCAGGTGGTTCGACTGCGAGCCGGGGAAGCGGCTGGCCCGTACCGAGCGGTCGCCCTCGACCATGCGCCGCGCCACCGCGATCATCAGCCCGATATGCAGGTCGGCGACCGACTCCGCCACGATCGGCGGCACCACGGTGACCACGATGCCGCGCTTGGTCGCTTCCGCGAGGTCGATATTGTCGGGCGTGATCGACATCGAGGCGATCGCGCGCAGTTTCGGATTGGCGGCGAGCACGGCGCGGTCGATCTTGTCGTGCAGCAGCGAAAACAGGATGTCGCATTTTTTCACCGCCGCGATCAGCTTTGACTTGGCGATGATCTTGCTCGAGTCGGTATTGATCTTGACGTCGGCGATGGTGCGCAGCCGGTCGAGCGCGCTGGGCGCGATCGGCTGGCTGACGAAGACGCGTGGGCGCGCGGTCATCGCTGCCACCGCACGATGCCGGCGACGCCGTCCACGGCGCATTGCACACCATCGGGAATCTTGCGGGTGGCGTCGAGCACACCCAAAACCATGGGAATGCCACGCTCGCGCGCGAGCGAGGCGAGATGCGAGGTGGAGCCGCCGAGTTCGGCCACCACGCCGGCCACCCGCGGCAGGATCTGGCTGAGCGCCGGGCCGGCCACGCGCGTGACCAGGATATCGCCATGGCCGACGCGCGCCAATTCGCATTCGCAATTAACCACCACCGCGCGTCCCGAACCCCAGCCGATGCCGGCGGGATGACCGTCGATGCGGGGATGCTGCAGCCATATCTGATCGGGCACCGTTGCCGGTTCCACATGCAGCGGCCGCGATTGCAAGAGCTTGAAGCCGCCCTCGTCCATCGCCCATTCGATCTCGACCGGCTGGCCGGCGAGTTGCTCGCACTTGCGCAACAGCCGCCCCAGCGTCACCGCTTCGCCGGCCGTCAGACTCGGCGCGCTCACCAGAGCGTCCGGCACCAGTTGCGGCGCCGACTCGCCGTGCTCGCAGGTGTCGCGGTGGCTCTTGCGGCCGGCTTCCACGGTGCGCAGGAAGCCGTTTTTGGCCAGCACAATGCGGTCCGGCACCACCTCGCCCTGCGCAATTGCCGAGCCCAGCCCCCAGGTGGCCGAGATCAGCATCTGGCCTTCGGTGGTCTCGCTGAGGCCGCCGCCCGAGGCACGCGCGGAAATCAGCGGCTGGATCAGCACGCCCATCGCGGTGTCGGCCGGCGACAGTTCATGATTTTCCATGTAGCGGCGGGCGTGCGAGGTCCACAGCGCTGCCCAACAGGCGCGCACTGCGGTCAGAAATTCGGTCTCAAGAGTGAGCCCCAAGAAGCTCTCAAACTGGCCGGCGAAATTGGCGCCCTTGCGGTCCTCGAGCAGCGCCGAGGAACGCACCACACCCAGCGCACCGGTTGCACACTGCGCGCGCCAGGCCGCAAGCAAGGGTTCGAGAATTTCCGGCGCGATCGGCTGCTGATAGAGCGCGAGCCTGACCGCCACCGACAGCTTGCGCGAGGTTTGCCGGTCGGCGCCGTTGTATTGCGCCACCAAGTCCGCGACGCCGAGCTGGCGCAGCTGATGATGATAGGCCGCAGCCGTGAGCGCGAAGCCGCCCGGCGTCGGCAGGCCTGCTTGCGTCAGCGCCGCCAGATTGGCCGCCTTCGGCCCAACCGTTTCAGGGTCGGTCGCGGCGGGATCGGAGAGCGGGAGGATGAAGGCGGTCATGCGTTCTCGAATCTCGGCATTGCCAATGGTTCGGCGCGCTCCCTCTCCCCGTTGGGGAAAGGGTCGGGGGTGAGGGGGTCTAGGATTCTCGATAGACTGTAACCCCTCACCCGACGCGCTTCGCGCGTCGACCTCTCCCTATGGGAGAGGTGAAAGTTATTTCACGTGATCGCCGTAGCCCGGCAGCGGATCGACGACCGTGATCTGCTTGACCGGGAAGTTCGACACGATCTCGATCTCGTTCTTCTTCACGATCAGCATTTCCTCGATGCGCACGCCGTAACGGAACTTCTTGCCGTGCTGGGTCTCGAGCGCGAAGGTCATGCCTTCCTTGATCTCGAGCGGATGATCGAGCGACCAGATGCGCGAGATCACCGGCTGGTCGTATTGCGCCAGACCGAGACCGTGGCCCCACAGATTGGCGGCGGCCTGGTCCTCGTCCTCGTAGCCCCAGGTCTCCATCGCCGACGGCCACTTCATCGCGATGTCGCGCGTGGTGGCGCCGACCTTGACCGCGCCGATCGAGTCGTACAGCCACTTGAGCGCGATATTGTAGGTGTCCTTCTGCTCCTGGCTCGGCTCCTTGCCGACGCAATAGGTGCGGTAATAGCAGGACTTGTAGCCGTTCCAGGTGAGCGCGGCCAAATCCATGAATACGATGTCGCCGGGCTGGATGATGCGGTCGGAGAAGTTGCGCCAGTTCGGCCAGGTGTTCGGGCCGGAGGAGACGATCACGTCCTCGACGTCTTCGATGCCGGGGAAGTTGTAGAGATATTCCATCAGATGTGCGGTCACCTGGTTCTCGGTGATGCCGGGGCGCAGGAACTTCATGCACTCCCAGTGGGTGGCGTCGCCGATAGCGCCGACGATGCGGAAGCATTCCTGCTCGTCTTCGTTCTTGACCGCGCGCGCCTCCATCATCGGCGTCATGCCGTCGACCCAGTTGATGCCCTTCTCCTTGAAGATATTGATCATGTTGATGTCGATGAAATCGCAGCCGAGCTTCTGCCCGGCGACGCCGTGACGCTTCATCTCTTCGAGGATGGCATTGGTGAACTTGGTCACCTGCTGGGTGGAGGCCGGACCGGCCGCGCCTTTGATCCAGGCGAACGAGTGGCGGATGTTTTCCTTCGGCAGCCACGGCGAGTGGCGCTCGACCTGCATGCCGATATCGCCCTGCTCGAACAGCACCGGGCGGCCGTCGCCGCACAGCATGGCGTATTTCAGGCCGGGCTTGAGCTTGTTCCAGCCCGGCGTCAGCGAGCCGGTGATGTAACGGCAGTTCTCGTCGTACATGCAAAGCAGCGCGCCAAGGCCATGCTTCTTCATCATCTGCCGCGCACGCTCGATGCGGTATTCGCGCAGGCGGTCCCAGTTGACCCGCTGCTGCCAATCCATGCCGAGGGTGCCGAAATTCGCAGTGCCCATGACGTCCTCCCGATCGGCGCGTAGACCGCGCCGTTTCCTGGCCAATTCTTGAGGGATGTTATGCGGATGGCGTCCCTGAAAGAAATAATATAATCATGGCTTCGGCATTATTTTTTATAATAGGGCTGGTGCATGCGTAATATCCCCTTGGGGCAGGTCCGCGCCGTCATCGCGGTCTGCGAGGAAGGCTCCTTCACCCGCGCGGCCGAGCGTGAAAACGCAACGCAATCAGGTATTTCGCAACATGTGGCGGCGGTCGAGCGCAAGCTCGGGGTAAAGCTGTTCGAGCGCACGGCCGGACGCGTGACGCCGACGCCGGCGGGCCTGCGCTACTACAAGAGCTGCGTGCAGGCCGTCGGCGCGCTGGAGAATGCCGCCGTGGAGGCTCGCGCGCTCGCCGGTCAGGTGGCGGGCGAATTGCGCATCGGGCTGATGCCGACCTTCACCCGCGCGGTGCTGGCGCCGGTGCTCGACGATTTCGTGCCGCGCTGCCCGGAGGTGCGCCTGCATATCGTCGAGGGCTACAGCGGGCTGCTCACCGAAATGACGCTCGACGAGGAACTCGACTTCGCGGTGGTGCCGGCCTTCGAGGGCACCATCGGGCTGAAATCGCGCCTGCTGGTGCGCGACCGCGAAATGCTGATCTCCGGACCGAAGCGCGGGTTTGCGCCGCTGGCGCCGCTGCGGCTCTCCGAATGCAAGCCGCTGAAATTCGTGGTGCCGGGACCGGACAACATTCGCCGGCGCAATCTGGAAACCTATTTCCAGAGCCACGGCGTCGAAGTCGAGGCCATGCTGGAAATGGACGCCATGATCGCGACGCTCGAATTCGTCGCCCGCTCCGACTGGGTGACGATCCTGCCAAGCGTGATCTCGATCAACGACATCGGCCGCGGCGAACTGATCGTCAATCCGATCGTGGCGCCCGAGTTGCACGCCGAATTCGTGGTAATTCAGCCGACCCGGCGCACGCTGTCGACCCAAGCGCGGATGTTCCTGCAACGCTTCGAAGCCGAAGTCGCGCATATCCACGAGGTGTGGGACGAGGCGATAAAGGGACCGAAAAAGACAAAACTGCGCGTGGCAATTACATAAGCCGGGCTCTGCCTCAAAATTCACAGCGCGGCGCCAGAATTTTTTCACACTTTTGTCCAGCTTCAGACCCAATAAAGCCCACCGTCCATTCCCATAATCCACGTGTAGGTATCCCGCCGACCGTATGCAGGCGGGCATTTGCCGAGGGGGGACGAGGCGATGGCTTATTCAATTCACATCACGGATGTGACCGGCGCGACGTTTTGCTCCGCCGGTACCCTTTACCCCGCGAATTTAGTCAGAGGTTCATTTGTTCGACAACGCTAGAGCTCAATTCGTGACCGCCGTGTGCAGTTGGCTAAACGATGTAGGAGTTCAGTATGAGTACCGCGAACCAGCACGACACGCACGATCCCAACAGTCTGCTTTACTACGCGCCGCGCCGGTTGCGCGATGGCGCCAAGGCTTTGCGATCAATCCGACCGCGGCCGGAAGACGGCGCGCAGTCGATCCCGATAGCCTTTCTCGAGCGAACTCAAGACACCGCGCCTCCCCCAAGTCCTTTTCCCGAAACTTTGCGGTCATTGGAGTCTGAGGCAATTGAATCGTTGCGCCTCTTGAGCCAGCGCGCGCGCAGAAACCAGATATTTGCTGTCTTTACCCGCTTTGCCGCAGTCGTGGGCATCGCCGCCGGAATAGCGTTTCTCTACGTCGTGAATTTTCCCGGCTCGCGAGAGCAGGCGCCGCCCGTCAAAACCGGCGGTACCTCCGTCGCGGCGATGCCGCAACCGGAAACGGCGCCTATGGATCAGCCGCCGCAAAAACCGTCGTCACCGAATGTCGCCGTCGCCGACGCTGACGCGAAGATCAATGAACCGCTACCGGTGGAAATAAAAATGATGACGACGCGTCCTGTCACCACCACGGGCATTCAGACATCGGCCGCAACTGCGTCTCTCCCCGCCGAGTCTCCGGCACCCGAAACCGCAAGACAAATGGACCCAAAGGAAATCGCCGCGCTGATCAAACGCGGCGAAGAGCTGTTATCGAATGGCGACATCTCGGCCGCACGGCTCCTGTTGCAGCGGGCCGCTGAAACGCACGACGCGCGCGCGGCGTTCGTGCTCGCCGGCACCTACGACCCGATGGTGATCGGGCAAATCAGCCGCGGCGGCGGCGGATCGGACGTGGCGCTGGCACGGGTTTGGTACCAGCGGGCGCGCGATTGGGGCTCGCCCGATGCGCCAAGGCAACTCGAAGCGCTTGCCAGCGCGAACCGATAACAAATTGTAGGAACCAAGCCATGATGAAATTCCGGCGCTTCATCGTTCTAGCCGCCGCCTTGCCGCTTTTCGCCATGACCTCGCCAGGCATGGCGGAGCAAGGCCAGGTCGATCCCGGTCAGGTGAGCGAAGGACTGAAGGCGATTTTCAGCTACGGAAGCGCCACCAGCAAAACCAAAAACCGTCTCAACGCCAACACAACGACGGTCATCACCGGCACAATCGGCGGAACATATGTGCAATTCGGCGCCGATCTGGCGTCGGTGCTCGATGATGGCGACCAACTTCGTGTACTTCCAATTGTAGGGCGCGGCTCGGTTCAGAGCATCGCGGATATCTTGTTTTTGAAAGGCGTCGATATTGGAATCATTCGCGCCGATACCCTCGATTATCTTGAAAAGAAAGACTACGCGAGCAACATCAAACGTCAGTTTGCCTACATCACCAAACTTTATAACGAAGAAATGCATGTCGTCGCATCGAAGACAATTCAGAAAATGTCCGACCTCGAAGGGAAGACCGTCAGCGTCGACTTGCCGAACGGCGGCACGTTCGTCACCGCGATCACGGTCTTCGAGCGTCTCGGCATCAAAGCGAATTTTGTCTTCATCGAGCAGCGCATCGCCTATGAAAAATTACGCAAGGGCGAAATCGACGCGCTGGTCGCGGTGCAGGGAGCTCCGTCAAAGCTCATCACGCAAATCAAGGACGACGGCCTGCACTTCGTGCCCATCGATTACGCGGCTTCGCTTCAGGTCGATTACCTTCCTTCACAGTTGAAGTCGGAAGACTATCCTGCCCTGATCCCCGCCGGCGAGCGTGTCGATACGATCGCAGTGCCGGCAATTCTCGCCGCCTATAACTGGGCGCCGGGAACCGACCGCTATCGAAAGGTCGAACATTTCGTTCAGGCCTTCTTTGAAAAATTCAAGGAGTTCCAGCAGCCGCCGTTTCACCCCAAGTGGAAGGAGGTTGTGCTGAGCGCGCCACTGAAGGGATGGACTCGCTTTCCCGCGGCGCAAGCCTGGCTCGATCAGCACTCGAAACAGGCCTTGCAGGAGACGCAAAGCAAATTCAATCTTTTCCTCACCACGCGCGCGTCTCAAACAGCAAAAATATCCGCAGCAACGCCCGAGCAAAACGCGCTGCTGTTTCAGCAATTCCTGCAATGGCAGCAAGAGACGGCCGCCGCAAAATCCGCTGCAAAAGACGCGGCACCCGCGCGTAAGCGCCAGGACCAGTAGAACGAGCCAAGGGGGCATGAATAGAAAACCCGCGCCAATCAAACCGCCATGCACGAACCGTTGGCGTCCACCGACTTGAACACCGCTTCCAGCGGGGATGCGGCCTGGAAAATCCCGACGGACGAGATCGGGAATGCGCAGGGCCGGCGCGGGATGGCGCCGGATCAGACTTCAGATGTTGCCGGATAATACGGAGGAGTAAATCATGCGTTTGGACCACACAATCTTACAGAATATTCTTACATCATTTCTTCCTCTCATCCTGAGGGATGAGGCGCCACCCGACGCGCCGGAATTGCCGCTGAACTAACAAGCAAAACCCGCAAAGCCAGATTGATCGCTCAACCCGTGTGCCGGTTCTCTGCCGGCAGAGGAAAGCTGCGCGCAACCGCCACACTGAGGGCCTATGGGGGATCAATGAGACCGTTGGACGAAAACGAACTTAAAGCGCTGAGATTGTTCGCGAATGGAAGAACAGCGGATGAAATGGCAATTGCACTCGATGTGAGCAAGAGCGCGGCCCAGTATTATCTGCGTGTCGCGGCTAGGAAACTTGGCGCGAGGAACCGGGTGCACGCCGTCGCCATCGCCGTGGAACTTGGGCTCGTCAAGCCCTCGGACCGCGGCTGAGGCAAAAATTGCGGCAGCCTTAGCCGTGCAGCCCTCAACTTCACCGATGACTAGGACCGGAGCTTTCGTCTCACGCCGCGTCGCGCGAGCGGTCAGCCGTGCCACCGCTTTGTGCCAGATTACCCAACTGCATGGCGCTCAGCAGGTTTTCCATCTCGAGCCGGGCGGTGACGTGCGACATCGTCGGGCGCGTTCCAAGCGTGATTTCGTCGATATCGTCGACGGCGGTCAATCCACGCGGATAGAACTCGCGGAAGATCAACCGCTCCGCCAGCCCGTCGATAAAGCGGAAGTTCAATCTTTGTGAGAGTTCTTGCAGCCCCGCGCCGACGAGACGCTTGTTGCGCGATGAACCGAATGTCGAAAGCCTATTGCGCAGGACGATCCAGTCGATAGCGGCATTATCGAGAAGCTGGCGCTGGGAACGCGCCTCTTCCACCATCTTCGCATAGTGGCTAGTGCCGGTAACAGCAAAGGTTTCGGGATCAACGCCGGCCAGTACATCGAAGTCGACAAAGCTGTCATTGAGCGGCGTGATCAAGGTATCGGCAATCGAATGGACGAACCGCACCAAGAAGCTGTCATGACCGGGGGTATCAATCACGATATAATTGGAGTTCTGTGCCAGCGTAACGACGGCATCGGTTAATGCCTTGCAGCGCGCGGCGCGCTCGTCGGCATCCGCGACATCGAGGTTCCCATCAAGACAGATATGATTCGGAATGCCGAGGTCGCGACCAACCCGCTCGGCCCAGGCGCGCCTGTTCTCGATATAGTGGGTGAAGGTGCTCTGCCTTGAATCAAGATCGATGGTGGCAACGCTTGCGCCTGATTTCATCAGCGCAATCGCGATATGGATTGCGACGGTGGATTTACCCGATCCGCCTTTCTCATTGGCGACAACGATCACACGCGGGAACCCTGCCTGACTCGAGGTTTCTGGAATCATGAGCGCGCGCTCTCTCTATATGGGTTGAGCTGTCGAACGACCGCTGCGTTTATTGGTAAAAACTATTTGCGCTGATTCGTTGAATTCGCGCCAGCACGAAAACTCCGACGCCGCAGTTATTTAGTTTTGGATTTCCGCGTAACATCAAAGCGATACGTCACGCCTGTGCTCTTCGTCTCTAAGGCGTTTGCGATTACTGGATCGTCCGCTGGACCCCGTCATCGGGTCGCGCTTGGCGCGGACCCGTTGGCGGACGCTGACGCCGCAGACAAGCTGCCACTTCCCGTCCGCATCCACCGCCATCCCCGCCGGCAACGCGGGCGCGGCAATCACGTGAGCATCGCCGCCGCGGCTTGTGCTTCCGGGACGACGTCGTGATCGTAAAGCCGCTTGCGGTATGCGGCGTGGGCGGCGATCTCGGCGTCCCGCACGCCTAGATCCGCGTACGAGGAGTCGTAGCGCAGGCCGTTCTCGCGCGCGCCACGCTGCACAGCCGCGACCCGCTCACGGCGCAGGCGATCATAGGCGAGCAGCGCCGCCGGGGCGGTCTTGCGGTCCGCGCGCGCCAGGATCGTCGCCAGCGCCATGCCATCCTCGATCGACTGGTTGGCGCCCTGTCCGAGATGGGGCAGCATCGGATGCGCGGCATCGCCGAGCAGCGTCAGTCTCGCCTTAGTCCACGTCGGCAGCGGCTCACGATCGTAGAGCGCCCAGCGGAATGTCGCTTGAACTTGGCTTAGCAATCGCTCGATGCGCGGGTCCCAGCCGGCGAACTCGCGGCGCAGCACGTCGGGATCGCCGGGCGCCGACCACGATTCCTTCATCTCCTGGTCCGCCGGCACGAAGCCCACGTAGTTGATGAGCTGCCCGGCGCGCACGGGAAAGGTGAGGAAGTGTTTGCCTTGGCCCAGCCACATCAGCCAGGCGTCGGTTAGCCAGTCCGGCACACGCTCATGCGCCAGCACGCCGCGATAGGCGACCGACCCATGGAACACCGGGCGAGAGGGCGGCGCGACGAACTGCCGAAGTTCGGATTGGATGCCGTCCGCCGCAATGACGACGTGACCTTCGGCGGCCGCGCCATTGGCGAACGACACGCGGGCCATCTCGCCGTCCTGCGCGAAGCCAACGCAGCGGTGTCCGGTGTGCACGACCTCGGCGGGCAGCGCGCCGGCCAGCATCTCGACAAGATCGGCGCGGTGCATCCCGAAGGTCGCGTTCCAGCCGGAGGAGTCCGTCACCTGGACCGGCGCAATCGGCGCCCCGTCGTGGCGAAAGTAATGGGAACCGGCGCCCACGCGGGCCCCCGCCTTCTCGACCGCGGGCCCGAGACCGATCCGCACCAGTTGGCGCACGCTGTTCGGTGTCAGGAACACCCCGGCGCCGACCTCGCCGAGCGCGGGGGCCTGCTCGTAGACCGAGACCCTCAGGCCGTGTGCGATCAGCGCGTTGGCGGCGAACAGGCCGCCAATGCCGCCGCCAATAATCACGACATCGGGCCGCACCTGCACCATCGTCACACCGCCATCCACTTCGCTTTGCTTACGTTACGACCGCGAGGATACCAATGAAAGCTCGCAACGGTTACGCTACTATCAAATGAGATAGATTTGGCGGCGAGGGCCGCCGGCCGTGAGTTTCCCGGGGCCCCGAAGCGATAAGGAGCGTGACCGTGAATTTCGTCGACATGCTTATGTATTATGCGCAGTCAAATCCGGAAAAGCAGGCGATCATTCTGCCCGACCGGATTGTCAGTTTCGGCATGATCGGCACGGGAATTCGTTCGGTGGAAGTGGCGATCGCCGAAGCATCCCTCGATCCGAGCCATGTCGTCGCCGTGCGAATCGAAAATCGAACGCGGCATCTGATCGTCGTCAGCGCTCTCTACCGGTTGGGTATCGTATCGGTTTCCGTTTCGGGCAGCGAGGATTTGTCCAAAGCGGGGGTGAAGGTTGACGCTATCATCAGCGATCGGAATCAGCCCTTTCCGGACTATGGCCGCTTGGTGCTGCTCCAAGACGATTGGTTTGCAAGGAGCTTCGACGCGGCGGCAGTGCGGCCCGCAGGCTTTCGCGATCAAGACGCACTGGCGCGCATCATCATGTCGTCGGGCACGACGGCCGCCCCGAAGGCCATCGGCATGAGTGCGCGCGTCGTCGAAGACCGGATTGTCACAGGCCGACGCACACTGACACTTGCGCCTTGGGATCGGATGATGTGTCTACCAGTGCTGACCAGCAGCTACGGCTTTGGTTCCGCGTTGCAGGCGCTGGCCTATGGCCATTCGGCCGTTTTTGCGGAGAGCGCAATCGATGCGTTGCAAATGATCGCCCTTTATGGCGTCGATCTTCTGGTGGCCAATCCGCAGCATCTCCACTTTATGGTGGCCGAACATAACAAAACACCGATTCCCACACCTACGCTCAAACTGATCAAAGTCAGCGGAAACGCCATGCCGCCGAGCCTTGTGCCGGAAGTCAGGGCAAGACTGTGTAAAGATATTCTGGTTGGCTACAGCTCCACAGAATCGGGGCCGGTGGCGTTCGGCCATATCGACCGAATTGTCGAACAGCCCGGATCGACGGGCTTTCTCGCGCCATGGGTCGATGCGGAAATCATCGGACCGGACGATCGGCCGGTGCCGCCCAGTATCGAAGGCCGACTGCGCGTGCGGACAAAATGGCAAGGCTATGACTTAACCGAGGGTGCCGATGCTGCGAAACGGTGGATGTATCCCGGCGATATCGGGAGCATATCCGTCAATGGCATGCTCACGCTGGTTGGACGCGTGGCTGACGCCATCAATATGGGAGATACGTTCATTTCGCCGGAGCAGATGGAACGCGAACTCAGCGGATACCCCGGGCTTATCGATGCGGCCGTTGTCGGCATGCCGCAAGCGAGCGGTCAGCAGGAAATCTGGATCGGCGTCATGGCGCAAGGCCAGGTGAACGAGCAGGCCATCAAGGATTTCCTGCTGGCGAAAAACCCGCGCTGGAAGGTATCGCGCGTCAAGGTCCTCGACCGGATCAGGCGCAACGACATGGGCAAGATCGTGCGCGCCCGGATCAGGGAGAAGCTGCTGGCACCGTAAGCGGGCTAAAACGAAACGAAGCCGGGCACAGGGCCCGGCTTCGAAGTATTCAACTGATTTGAAAGCAGACCAGCCGTTCACTCTAGAACTTGTAGCTCAGACCCAAACGGCCGATGGTGTAGGTGTTCCTAAAGCCGAAACGGCAGCTGCTGTTAATCGAAGACGCTGGGGCAAGGTTTGTTGTCGAGTTGCCAAGATCAACATAGAGAACCTCGACGCGAGCGATCCAATGGTCCATGAAAGCCCAGTCGGCCCCGCCACCCGCCGTCCAGCCATATTTCGTTAGCGTTTCCGAAACGGTGTGCAAGGGATCTTGCTCGAAGGACGCTCTGTTGTTGACATGCCCGTACGCCCAGCCGCCCGTGCCGTAGACGAGCAGTCTGTTGTCGAAAACGTAGCCAAGGCGGCCGCGCACAGTGCCCAAGCTATCGAGCTTGGAGGAAACCGTACTGGGGAGTGGAATCACACTTTGGTTTGTATCGAGTGTCGTGCCGGAGTAGTCGGCCTCGACGCCGAGCACCCACCTTCCCGTCTGGTAGTTGAAGCCGGCATGCACACCAAAAATGCCGCCGACATCGCCGATGTCATATGAGGTAACGCTACAGTTGATAAGACAAGTCGGGCCGAGGTCGGTCCCGGTAGCGCCCTGAGTGATGAGTCCGGCGGTACCGCCGACATAAAATCCCGTCCAGTTATACGGGATCGTCGGCGAAGTAGCATTCGCCGCAGCGGGCACCACAGCCAGCGCGCTCGCAAGTAGATACGGTTTAAGCTTCATTGAAACACCCCCCACTGAAACTGATTGGACAGGGGGCATCGCCTCAATGCCCCCGGTACCCGAGTATTCATTGAATTATTCGTAAAGCGCTTATCTGGATTTGCCAATCGGGTCTGGAACTTTCACACTGACGTTTATGGGGAAGTGTGACCAAAAAGACGCATTTATAAGGCCAATTTAGCTGAATTCCTTGCACTTTCTGGCCCTAGTCGAAAGTAGCATTCTCCCGATCAAACCTTCATCCACTTCCCGTCGGCGTCCACCGACTTGAACACCGCCTCCAGCGCCGCCGCGGTCTGCAGGATGCCGGCCGGCGAGATCGGGAACGTGCCCTGCCCCATCGCGGCCTTGGCGAAATAATCCAGATTGCGGCCGAGGTGAAAATCGGCCGGCCGCTCTATCACCTCCGGCTCCTGGCCGGCGCGCCGCACGATCGCGCGCGTCTCGGAGACGCACTCGGCGCGGCAATTCTCGCCGTAGATCGCGATGCGCCAGTCGAACGGCGTCTTGAGGGTGGTGGCGAGCGTGCCGGTGGCGCCGTTCTCGAATTCGATCAGCGCGGCGGTGGTGTCGCCGGTCGGCAGCTGCAAGGCGCGCGCCTTCGACAGCGCGCTGATGCGCTGCATCGGGCCGACCAGGTCGCGAAAACAGTCGAGCACATGGATGCCCATGCCGGTCATGCCGCCGGCGCGACTTTCCGCCGCGACCGACCGCCAGCTGTCGGCTGGAACGCTGGCCAGCCAGTCGTGGCTGTAATTGCCCTCGACATGCATGATGGTGCCGAAGGCGCCGGCCTGCATCAGTTCGCCGAGCACGCGCATCGACGGCATCAGGCGGAAATGATGGCCGACGCCGATCACGATGCCGGCGCGCTTGCAGGCGTCCAGCATGGCCACGGCATCGGCCTTGCTTAAAGCGAACGGCTTCTCGCAATAGATATGCTTTTTGGCCGCCGCCGCCGCCTCGACCTGCGCGCGGTGCTTTGAGTGCGGTGTCGCCAGGATCACCGCTTGCACTTTCGCGTCGGCCAGCACGTCTTCGAACGAGGTGCCGATGGCGATTTTATGCTCGGCGGCGAAATCGCGCACCGTGTCGGGCTCGAGCGTGACGCCGCGCACGAAATTGATCGGCGCTCCGAAATCGCGCGCCGCCTTCACCAGGGTCTTGCCCCACCAGCCGAGGCCGACGATCGCGGTGTTGAGCATGCGGTCAGGCCGCCGCGGGTGCGCCGGGCTGCTTCATCGGATGCGCGCGCGCGAAGGCATCGTTCTGCATGCAGGTGTCGACGATGCGCTTGACGGTCGGGAACGGCGCCAGATCGACCTTGAAATAGGTCGAGCCCGCCGCCTGCCCGGCAAGACAAATGTCGGCGATGGTGATCTGGTCGCCCTGGCAATAGCGCCCGGTCTGCTTCGAGCCGGCGAGATTGGTCTCCAGCGCCTTCAAGGCCTCCACATGCCAATGGTGCCCCCATTTCAGCACGCCGGCCTCGTCGACCTTGTATTCGTGCGCTAGGTATTCGCGCACCCGCGGCACGATCAGCGGATGGGTGTCGCAGGCGATGATCTGCGCCAGGCCGCGCACCCGCGCACGCGCCTTCGGCTCCTTCGGCAGCAGCGGCGGGTTGGGATGCGTCTCGTCGAGATATTCGAGGATGGCGAGCGACTCGAACAGCACCGTGCCGTCGTCCTCGATCAGCGCCGGCAGCGCCATCATCGGATTGATCTTGCGGAACTCGGCCTCGCGTTGTTGGCCTTTCATCAGGTTGACGTCGATCACCTCGTCGGGCGTGATGCCCTTGAGGTTGAGCGCGATGCGCACGCGGAACGTCGCCAGCGAGCGCCAGAACGAAAACAGTTTCATGGGTGGCCTCCCCGGCCGTGGTTCGCGGTCGATTACTTCTTCCGTTGCGTCCAATAGACCGTCATGCGCGAGCCGTCGCCGCCGCCGAAGCCGTGCTTGGTGGCGTCCTCGAATCCAGCGAGCGCGGCCTTGGTGGCGATCATGTCGGCGCCCAGCGCCTCGCCGGTCGCCACCATGGTGCGCAGATCCTTGACGCCGTTGGCGATGCTGAAGGTGGTCGGCCCGGGATCCTTGTTCTCGAACATTTTGACGATCATGTCGGCGCGCATCGTCAGCGCTTTGTTGGCGCCGTTGCTCTCGACGAACAGATCGAGCAGCCGCTTGGGCTCCCAGCCGACGCTCTTGGCAATAGCGAAGGCTTCGCCATAGGCCTGCCAGGCCACCATCAGCGGCAGATTGATCGCGAGCTTCATCGCCGCGCCGGCGCCGACCGGCCCGCAATGTTCGACCTTGCGGCAAAGCCCGTCGAGGATCGGCTTGGCGCGGGCGGCATCGGCCGGTTCTGCCCCCATGAGCCCGAGCAGTTGGCCCTTCCGCGCCGGCGCGGTGGAGCCGCCGACCGGGCACTCCACCAGCGCGGCGCCCTTGGCGCGCACCTTGGGGGCGAGATCGGTTTCGACCTTGGGCGCCACCGTGCTCATCTCGATGAACAGCTTGCCCTTGACGTCGCCCGACAGCAGCCCGTTCGGTCCGTTGTAGACCGCGTCGATCGCCGCGCCGTCGGTCAGCATGGTGATGACCGCCTCGCAGGCGGCGGCGACGGCGGCCGGGGTGGCGGCGACCTTGGCGCCGGCGTCCGCCAGCGGCTTGGTCTTTTCCGGCGTGCGATTCCAGACGGTAACCTGGTGGCCGACTTCCATCAGCCGCGCGGCGACATTGCCGCCCATGGCTCCGAGGCCGGCTACTCCGATATGCATGGCTCCACCCTTTCTGCTATTGCCGGGACGATAGGCGATCGCGGCGCGGCTTGAAAGCCGCACTGCGGCATTTGCCCACTCGACAGCCCCGCCCCCGACCACTATGAGGAACCCCGCAAAGCGCGGGCGCATTGCACCGATTCATTTTTCACGCGGGGAAATTTTGAATGCTTGGGTCTAAGAAGACGAACAAGAAGAGCAAGGGCACCGTCGGCATTATCGGCCTCGGCATCATGGGCGGGGCCTTCGCGAAAAACCTTAGCCAAGCCGGCTGGCGCGTGGTCGGCTACGACATCAGTGCGGCGCGCCGCCGCGAAGCCGCCCGCGCCGGCGTCGAGATCGCCCGCGATGCCGCCGGCGTGGCGGCCGCGGTGCCGACCATCCTCACCAGCCTGCCCAAGCCGCGGGCGCTCATGGACACGGTGCGCGCCATCGCCGCCGCCAAGCTGCCGCGCAAGCTGCTGGTGGAAATGAGCACCTTCGCGATTTTGGATAAGGAAAAAGCCGCGCGCGCGCTCGCCAAGGCCGGCCACGTCGTGCTCGATACGCCGGTCAGCGGCACCGGCTCGCAGGCTATAAACCGCGACCTGATATTTTATGCCAGCGGTAATCCCCGCCTGATCAAGCGGCTGCGCCCGATGTTCCGAGCCTTCGGCCGTGAGGTCTACGACGTCGGCGCCTTCGGCAATGGCAGCAAGATAAAATACGTGGCCAACCTGCTGGTCGCCATCAACAACGTGGCCACCGCCGAAGCCATGGTGCTGGGCATGAAGGCCGGCCTGCCGCCGCAACTGATCTTCGACCTGATCACCCCGGGCGCCGGCAATTCGCGCGTGTTCGAATTGCGCGCGCCGATGATGGTGAAGGGCAATTACAAAGACGCCACCATGAAGATTTCAGTGTGGGACAAGGACATGCGGGTGATCGGCGGCTACGCCCGCAAGATTCGCGTGCCGACCCCGATGTTCGACGCCACCAAGCCGGTCTACCTGAAGGCGATGAAGAGCGGCTATGGCGCGCAAGATACCGCCGCGGTCTGCGCCGTGCTGGAGAAGATGGGCAAGGTGAAACGCAAGAAGGCGGGCGCGAAGACGCGGTAGGTTTTGCGGGAGGGCGTGATGGCGTCGTTGCAGCAACTGTCCGAACTTCGCGATGGCATGCGGATCGATTGGAACGCAGCCATCACCATGGACGACGGCCTGATCGTGCGCGCCGACGTCTATCGCCCGGCCAAGGACGGTCAATATCCGGTCCTGCTGACTTACGGCCCCTACGCCAAGAACCTCGCCTTCCAGGACGGCTATCCAAGCGCCTGGCAGCGCATGACGGAAAAACATCCCGACGTCACCGCCGGCTCGTCCAACAAATACCAGAACTGGGAAGTGATCGACCCGGAGAAATGGGTGCCGCACGACTATGCCTGCGTGCGTGTTGACTCACGCGGCTGCGGTTGCTCGCCCGGTTTCATCGATCATTTCTCGCCGCGCGAAACCAAGGACTACTACGACTGCATCGAATGGGCGGGCGTGCAGACCTGGTCGAACGGCAAGGTGGGCTTAAACGGCATTTCCTATTACGGCATGAACCAGTGGCACGTCGCCTCGCTGCAGCCGCCGCATCTCGCCGCCATGTGCGTGTGGGAAGGCTCGGCCGACTGGTACCGCGACATGACGCATCACGGCGGCATTCTCTCCACGTTCTGGGAGAACTGGTACGACATGCAGGTGAAGACCGTGCAATACGGCGCCGGCGAGCGCGGCAAGCGCAGCCGCGTGCACGGCGAACTGGTGTGCGGGCCGGAGACGTTGACGGAAGAAGAGCTGGCCAAGAACCGTTCCGATTTCGGCGGCCAGATCCGCGCGCATCCGCTCGACGACAAATATCACCGCGACCGCTCGCCGGTCTGGGACAAGGTGACCGCGCCGCTGTTCACCGCTGCCAATTGGGGCGGCCAGGGCCTGCATCCGCGCGGCAATTTCGAAGGCTTCGTGCGCGCCGCCTCAAAGCAGAAATGGCTGGAGGCGCACGGCATCGAGCACTGGACGCATTTCTACACCGACTACGGCCGCGAGCAGCAGCTGCGCTTCTTCGATTATTTCTTGCACGGCAAGGACACCGGCTGGTCGAAGCAGCCGCGCGTGCAGTTGCAGGTGCGTTATCCGGCTGAGAAATTCGTTGCGCGCGCCGAGGACGCATGGCCGATCGCGCGCACGCAATGGACCAAGTTCTATCTCGATCCCAAGAGCATGGCGCTCTCGCCCAAGAAGCCGTCCGGCAGCGCCAGGCTCGAATTCGCCGCCATGGGCGAAGGCCTCACCTTCCTCACGCCCGTGCTCGAACACGAAACCGAGATCACCGGCCCCTCGGCGCTCAAGCTGTTCGCCTCCTCCACTACCAAAGACGCCGACTTTTTCATCGTGCTGCGCGTGTTCACCGGCGACTTGAAGGAAGTGGTGTTCCAGGGCGCCATCGATCCGCACACACCCATTGCACAAGGCTGGCTGCGCGCCTCGCATCGCAAGCTCGACAAGAAACTGTCGCTGCCCTACCGGCCCTACCACACCCACGACAAGAAGCAGCCGCTCAGCAAAGGCAAGCCGGTGGAGCTCGACATCGAGATTTGGCCGAGCTCGATCGCGGTGCCCGCCGGCTATCGCATCGGCCTGTCGGTGCGCGGCAAGGACTACGAATACGGCGGCGCCAGCGGCGGCAAGTTGTCGAACTTCAAGAACGAGCTCACCGGCTGCGGCCCGTTCCTGCACAACGATCCGCGCGACCGCCCGCCCGCCGTTTTTGGCGGCACCACCACCCTGCATTTCAGCGGCGGCAAGGCGGCCTATCTGCTGCTGCCGGTGATTCCGCCGAAAAGACAGGCAGCCGCCAAAAAGCGTGGGCGCAAATAGCGGTCGCGACCAATTGGGGTGTTCATTTCCATCGAACCTGGGATAAGGTTCGCGCAACCTTCGGATTAACAGAAGGACCAGGGGGAAATGAATACGCAGTTTTGGCTCGTTCAGGCCTTCAACGGCATATCCTATGGCGCGCTGCTGTTCCTCGTGGGCAGCGGCCTGTCGTTGATTTTCGGCGTCATGCGGATCGTCAATCTGTCCCATGGCGCCTATTTTCTGTGGGGCGGCTACATCGCGCTGTCGGTCATCGCGGCCACCGGCTCCTGGGCGCTCTCGCTGCCGGTGGCGGCGCTCGCCGTCGCCCTGATCGGCATCGTGATGGAGCGCCTGTTCTTGCGATCCGAAGGTTTGGGATTCCTTCGCAATGCCGTGATCGCGTTCGGAGTGGGCGTACTCATCGCTTTGGCGGTCGCCCGCATCTTTCCAACTATCGGCGCGAGCCGGGGTCAGTTTATTGCCGCCGTCGCGATCGCCACCGTCGTCTCGTTTTTCGTATTGAGCCGCGTTTCCATTGTCCCAATCGACAACGATGTGCTTCGTCAAGTGCTGCTCACGGTCGGCTTCGCCTTCCTGTTCCAGCAAGGCGCGCTCGATATCTGGGGCGGCAACAACATGGACATCAACCCGCCCGCCGTATTCACGCAAAGCATCGTGATCGGCGGAATATATTTTCCGGCCTATCGGATGTTCATGATCGCGCTCGCCTTGGCGATCGGCGTGGCGATTTGGCTGGTGATGGAAAAGACCCGCATGGGCGCCGCAGTGCGCGCGACCGTCGATGACGCGCAGATGGCGCGCGGCGTCGGCATCGACACCAACCGCATTTCCATGTTCATTTTCGCACTCGGCGCATTCCTGGCCGCGCTCGGCGGCGTGGCCGGCGGGGCGTTTCTCGGCATCTATCCGGGCCTCGATTTCGAAATGCTGCCGCTTGCCTTCGCGGTGGTGATCATCGGCGGCATGGGCAGCCTGGGCGGCGCCGCCATCGGCGCGCTGGCGGTCGGTCTCGCCGACAATTTCGGCAAGGCGCTGTTTCCGGAAATCTCGTACTTCACGCTGTACGCACCGATGGTTCTGATCCTGGCGGTGAAGCCGACCGGCCTGTTCGGCCGCGAATGAGCACCGCGCGATGGTGAGCCAGCAGATCAAAATCGCGATGGTCGCCGCTGCCCTGGTGGCCTTCGCCTACATCGTTCCGCACTCGGGCTCGTTCGTCGTGCTGCTAGCGACGCGCGCCATGGCCTTTGCGATCCTGGCCATGAGCCTGGACATTCTGCTCGGCTTCACCGGCCTCGCCTCGCTCGGGCAGGCAGCCTATTTCGGCGTCGGGGCCTATCTCACCGCGGTGCTCGCCACCAAATTCCATTTCGGCCTGGGCTGGGATTTTTGGCTGGTGGTCGTGCTCGGCATCCTGATCGGCGCGGCGCTCGCCGCGCTGTTCGGACTGTTCGCCATTCGCGCCGGCGGCGTCTATTTCCTGATGATCACGCTCGCGCTCGGCCAGTGCGTCTGGGGCCTGGCCTATCGCTGGAATTCGCTCACCGGCGGCGACAACGGCATCAATCTCACCGCGCGGCCGAATTTCGGTCTCGACCTCGGAAACGAGGTGACCTTCTTCTACCTCGTGTTCGCATTTTTCGCCGTGTCGATGATCCTGATGTATGTGTTAGTGCGCTCGCCGTTCGGCCGCAGCCTGACCGGCATCCGCGAGCGCGAACTGCGCATGCAAATCCTCGGTTACAACACCTGGCTGCACAAATACATCGCCTTCATCATCGCCGGCGGCTTCGGCGGTCTTGCCGGCGTGCTGTGGGCGCACACCAACGGTCACGTCAGCCCGGAGACCCTGGTTTTGACCACATCGGTGGATTCGCTGCTCATGGTCGTGCTGGGCGGGGCCGGCACGCTGGTCGGCGCCGCCATCGGCTCGGCCATCGTGTTCGGTCTGCGCGAATATCTCAGTACGCTGGTGCCGTGGTGGCAGTACGTCCTCGGCGGCGTCTACGTGCTGACGATCCTCTATCTGCCGATGGGCCTGATGGGCATCCCGTCGCGCCTGCGGCAGCGGCTGAAGTCGCCAAGCAAAGACGAGAATTCGAATAAATTCGCGACCAAGAAACTGGCATCG
>Ga0265337_1000281_pt1 | contig 27615 bp, 27 predicted proteins | sample 42122metaG_FD_192441 | JGI IMG/M metagenome (GOLD analysis project Ga0265337, IMG submission 192441) | Rhizosphere microbial communities from Carex aquatilis grown in University of Washington, Seatle, WA, United States - 4-21-22 metaG | ecosystem: Host-associated > Plants > Roots > Rhizosphere >... | reverse complement strand
CGGTCGTCCCTCGGGTCCGGCCTTCTTGCCGAGGGCTTCCAGCACGGCGCGGACCACGGTCGCGCACTCGGGGGTGAGTCGCGGGGCGAGGATGATGCCGGGCGCAGCCAAGCCTCGCTAGATGACAGCAAGAAGCGCACAACCCGGGCCGTCCGGGCCGTCGAGGCCGCAGGCGCGGCCCCGGGCGACCAGTCGCAAGTCAGGCGGTCGCACCCACCGCGAGCGGCGGAGCCAGCGGCGGCGGCAGCGTCACCGGAGCCAGCAGCGCGCGGGCGGCGCCGAAGCCGTCCGCCACCGGCGGCAGCGACGCCGCGGCCTCGGTCAGGATCCGGCGCAGCCAGGCGTGCTCCGGTGCGGAAGCGCGGTCCGGGTGCCACCACAGCGTCTCGATCAGCTCCACCCGGCCGAACGGCGGCTCGACGACGGTCAGCCCGAGCGGCACCGCCACCCCGAGCGCCAGCCGCTCCGGGATGACCGCGACCAGGTCGGTGCCCGCGACGAGGAACGGCAGCGGCAGGAACCCGACGGTCGTCACCTGGATCTGCCGCCGCACGGAAAGCTCGTCCATGACCCGGTCCGCGGGGGTGACGTGGGTGCGCCCGCAGCTGCGCACCGCGTGCGGCAGCGCGGACAGGTCGTCGAGGGTGAGCCGCCCGTCGGCGAGCCGCGAGTTGGACGGGTCGACCACGCACACGAACCGGTCGCGGAACAGCGGTGCCTGCGAGCCAGGGAATCCGAAGCCGAGCGGCCCGATGAGCGCGTCGCAGTTGCGCAGCCCGTGCTCCGACTCGTGCATGTCGTCGGGTATCGCGTCGAAGTCGAGCCTGATGCCGGGTGCGACTTCGGCCATGCGGCGGAGCAGCGGCTCGGCGAGCACAGTGATCGCGTAGTCGGTCGCGTCGATGCGGAAGGCGTGGCGGCTGGTCAGCGGGTCGAACCGCTGGCCCGTGTCCAGCGCGAGCTCCACGCTCTGCATGGTCTGCTGCACCGAGGGAACGAGGGCCTTGGCGAACGGGGTGAGCTCGTAGTCCCGCCCGACCCGGACGAGCAGCTCGTCTTGGTAGTGCCGGCGTAGCCGCGCGAGGGCGGTCGACATGGCGGGCTGGCTCTTGCCGATCTTCGCGCCCGCCTTGGTGACGTTGCCCTCCTCCAGCAGCGCGCGCAGCGCGACCATGAGGTTGAGGTCGGTTCCCCCCAGTGACATGCTGGCGCGTCCTCCTTTGGCCGCCGTTAACCTAGGTGTACCGAAACTATCGTCACAGACGAAACTCAGGCAGTCATCGTCTTGCCGGATCATTGTTACCTTTTGGCGCAAGAAGTACGAATTCTACGGCGGCGCATGACGTAGCGGGGCCGGAAGGGGGGCGGGCCGGTGGCCGAAGACCTGGACATCGACCTCAACCTGCTGCTCGCGCTCGGCGCGCTGCTCGAGGACAGGAACCTCACGCGGGCGGGCGAGCGGATCGGGATGAGCCAGCCCGCCATGTCGGCCGCCCTGTCGCGGCTGCGCAGGCACTTCGGCGATGACCTGCTCGAGCGGGAGGGGCGCGGGTACCAGCGAACGGTATTCGGCGAGCAGTTGCTGCCCGCGGTCCGCGAGGCGCTGCGGCAGCTCGAGACGACCATGCAGCGCTCGCCGCGCTTCGACCCGGCCGAGTCCGACCGCGAGTTCTCCATCGCCGCATCCGACTACACGGTCTCCATCCTCGCCGACCCGCTGCTGCGCCTGGTCAAGGGGACCGCTCCGCGGATCTCGCTGAACTTGCACCCGCTGCCTCCCGCGCTGCCGCACGCCCCGCACGTCCTGTCCACCGATGACCTGCTGATCGGGCCGGTCGGCTACGACTTCCCCGGGCGGCGCGTCGAGCTGTTCCGCGACCGGTTCGTCTGCGTGGTCGACCCGGTCGCGAGCGGCCTCGGTGACGAGGCCGTGCTCACGCTGGACGACCTCGCCCGGATGCCGCACGCCGCGCCCACCTTCGCGCCGGGCGCGCACACCCCGGTGGACCGGGTGCTCGACGAGCTCGGCATCGTGCCCAGGACCGCGGTGACCGTCTTCGGCTGGCTGTCCGTGCCGTTCGTGCTGCCCGGCACCGGCATGGTCGCGATCATGCCGGAACGCATGGCCAGGCTCGCCATCCGCAGCACCCGCCTCGCGATACTCGAGCCGCCGTTCGGCCTGGTGGAGCTGGTGGAGGCCGCCTACTGGCACCCGAGCCGCTCGGACGACCCCGCGGTCCGCTGGCTGGTCCGCGCCCTGCAGGAGGCCGCCCGCGACCTGTGACCGGCTACTCGTCGGGCGGTACGGCGTAGCCGGGGTGCGCGACGGCCAGCCGGGCCGCGACGATGCCACGGAACTCCCTGGCGATCTCGGCCAGCTGGTGGTCGCGGTGGCCGGACCTGATCTCCGCCGCCAGGGCCGCCTCGTCGGCCGCCCCGAGCCGGGCGAGCAGGGCGGCGTACGCCCGCTGGTCGGCCGCGCCGCGCGCCAGTTCTCGCTCCACCATGGCCAGCACGTTCGCGGCGACACGGGCGCCGAAACCGGACAGCGCCGGCCCCCGCCCCGCCGCCGCATCGTCAAGGGATTCCTTGACCGCGGCCAGCAGCTCGCCGAGCGTGGGCCGGCCGTAGACAGGATGACCGTACCCCGGATCGCCGCAGTCGCGGTGATCGCCACGGTAGCGGTGGTCGCCAGGGTCGCCGGAGCCCGGGAGGCCGGTCCGTGGACCCGTGGCCATCGTGACCCCGTGTCCCGCCAGCAGCTCGAGCAGGTCCCACTCGTTCTCGCAGGCGCGCCGGCCGATCGCGGCGAGCTCAACGGAGCGGGTCTGGCCGGACAGGTGACGGTGGGCTTGGCGCTGGCAGAACACGCCCCAGCGCAGCGTGCCGAGCACCTGCCACCAGCGCAGCGCCTCCCGGTCGACCGGCGTCCCGGCCGCGCGCTCGTAGCCGGCCACAAGTTCCTCGACCGAGCCGAGGCCGCCGGCCGGCCGTGCGTCCTCGCCGAACCGCCAGGCCCGGACGCAGAACCAGCCAAGGTCCTCCAGCGGATCGCCGCGGTGCACCAGCTCCCAGTCGAGCACCGCGGCCAGCCCGGAAGAGTCCACGATCAGGTTGCCGAGGCGGAAGTCGCCGTGCACGATGGCGCTGCCCCCCGGCGGAGGACGATGCTGCCACAGCCAGCGCAGCGCGACCTCGAAGACGGCGCTCGGCTGCCCGAGCGCGTCCATCACGTCGCGGCACAGCGTCGGCGGGTCATCGGCGGGCAGCCCGGGGACTGCGTCCGGGTCGGCTGCGTGCAGCGCGGCGAGCGCGGCGGCGCACTGCGCGAGCAGCCTCCCGCGGGCCTCGTCGGCGGACGGCTCGGCCTGCAGGGCCCGCAGGATGCGCCGCGGGATGGTCTCACCGCGAACCCGGGCGCTGATCAGGTACTGGCAGCCGAGGGCGTCGCCCGAGTCGCTGGCGCAGAGCACGGCGGGCACCGGCATCCCGGCCGCGGCGGCCGCGCACTGTACGGCCGCCTCCAGCTCCAGGCCGACGTTAAGGCTGGCGTCACGGTCATCGTCAGGGTCACCATGGACGTCGCCACCCGGCTCGCCGGCCCGGCCCGTCCGCAGCACGAGCTCGTGCGCGCGCCCGTCACCGTCGTGCACCTGAACTCCCCAGGTCTGCCTGCTCGCCCCGCCGGACAGTGGCTCTACCCGGCCGACGACAAGTCCGGCCCCGAGCACCGGGACGAGCACCTGCGGCAGCCGGTCCGCGAGCCGGTCCGCGGAGACGGGTGACAGGCTCGCGCCGGTCATCCGCGGCCGAACCCGAACAGCCGCTGCGCCACCCGGCGCATCTGCATCTCCTCCGAGCCCTCGGTGATCCGGTAGCGCCGGTGGTGGCGGTAGATGTGCTCGAACGGCAGGTGCCTGGTGTAGCCGAGGCCGCCGCAGACCTGCATCGCGCGGTCGGCGGCGTCGCAGGCGAGCCGGTTCGCGCGGTAGTTCGCCATCGCGACGTGGTCGGAGACCGCCAGGTGGTGCTCGCGGTCAAGCTCAACGGCCGTGGACCGGACAAGCAGCCGGACCATCTGCGCCTCGGTCTGCAGTTCCACGAGCGGCCACTGGATGGCCTGGTTGACGGCCAGCGGACGGCCGAACACGACCCGCTCCTTCGCGTAGCGGACGGCCTCGTTGACGCAGTACTGCGCGGCGCCGAGGCTGGAGGCCGCCTGCCTGATCCGGTTCTCGTGCACGAACGCCTGCGCGATGTCGAGCCCGCCGTCCACCTCGCCGAGCACGGCGCCGGCGGGCACGCGCACGTCGTTGAGCACGACCTCGCCGTGGTCGGTCGGCATGTTGAAGGTCCACCAGTAGAACGGGACCTCGAAGCCCGGCGCACCGACCGGGACGAGGAAGGCGGTAATGCCCCGCGCGCCGCCCGGGCGCCCGGAGGTGCGGGCGAAGATCAGGTCGTGGGTGGCCCGGTGCACGCCGGTGTTGAACCGCTTGGCGCCGTTGATGCGCCAGTCCTCGCCGTCCCGCGTCGCGGTCGTTTCCAGCCAGGTCGCGTCCGTGCCGTGCCCCGGCTCGGTCAGGCCGAAGGCGAGCGAGCGCTCGCCGGCCAGCATGGCGGGCGACCACGCCGCCCGCTGGGCGTCGGTGCCGAACCGCTCCATCACGAGCAGCGACGGGAAGTTCCCGACGATGGAGGACTCATCCTGCAGGTCGTTGTGCAGCCCGAGCCCGCGGGCGGCCAGGTGCTCGCGGATGACGGCCATGTCCAGGTTGCTGCCGTCCCGACCGCCGAGCGACGCCGGCAGGCCGTAGCGCAGCCAGCCGGCCGCGTCGGCGAGCGCGCGCATCCGGCCGAGCAGGTCCTCCCACTCGCGGCTGGGCAGGCCGCCGCGTTCGATGTCGGTGCGGGCGAACTCGCGCCGCTCGTCGAAGAACTGCGGGTGCTGCGCCTGCAACGGCACGATCTCGGCCTCGATGAAGGCGTCCATCCGCTCGAGCAGCGGCGGCAGGTGGTCTGGCAAGTCGAAGTTCACCGGAACCTCCGGCGGAAGCGTCGGCCTCCTGGCCTGGGAGGAAGCGGGTGCCCTGTGCGGCCGGGCAGAGTCTTTCGCATGGCCGATCCTTCGCTCATTTTTATCGGTAGAGTGTTCGCATGTCCCGGTATCGTCTTGAGTCCACACCGAAGCAGGAATCGATCCTGCTCCGGCACTGCTCGGACGCCCGGTATGTCTGGAACCTTTGCGTCGAGCAGGAGAACGAGTACCGGCCCGGCCGCGGGCGCATGCCGCGCTTCGCGGAGCGGTGCCGGCAGCTGACCGAGGCCCGCGCCGAGAACCCCTGGCTCGCCGAGGGGTCCCAGACCGTGCAGCAGCAGGCGGTCAGGGACCACCAGCAGGCCATGGCGAACTTCTTCGCCGGTAACTGTGACCGGCCCGGGTGGCGCAAGGCCGGGCACGACGAGGGCTTCCGGATCGTCGCGGTGAAGCCTGGCGACGTGCGCCGCCTCAACCGACACCACGCCGCGGTGAAGATCCCGAAGGCGGGATGGGTGCGGTTCCGCTGGTCCCGCCCGGTCCCCCACGGCGTGCGATCCTTCCGGGTGACCCGCGACCGCTCCGGCCGCTGGCACGTCGCGTTCGCCGTCATCCCCGCGCCGGTGCCGGGGCCGGGGACCGGCGAAGTGGTCGGGGTCGACCGGGGCGTGGCGGTCAGCGCCGCGCTGTCCACCGGCGAGCTGCTGCACTGCCTCGGCCTGTCCCCGCGCGAGGCACGGCGGCTCCGCTCCGCCGAGCGCAGGTCCGCCAAGGCCAGGCGCGGGTCTGGCCGGCGCCGCGCCGCCAGGGCCGCCGTCGCCCGGCTGAAGGCCCGCGAGGCCGACCGGCGCAGGGACTGGGCGGAGAAGACCTCTACCGGCCTCGCGCGGCGCTTCGACGTGATCTGCGTCGAGGACCTCGAGATCAAGACCATGATGCGCTCGGCCCGGGGCACGAAGGACGCGCCCGGCACGAACGTGGCGGCCAAGACCGGCCTGAACCGCGGCATCGGCAAGGCCGGATGGGGGCTGCTGGTCCGCCGCCTGGAAGACAAGGCCCCCGGACGGGTCGAGAAGGTACCACCCGCGTACACCTCGCAGCGCTGCAGCGCGTGCGGGCACACCACTAAGGAATCCCGCGAGAGTCAAGCGGCGTTCCGGTGCGTGGCCTGCGGCTTCGCCTGCAACGCTGACGTGAACGCGGCCAGGAACATCGCGGCGGGGCACGCCGTGAAAGCGCGGGAAGGCGACCGGGTTGCCGGGCCTGCGAACCGCGAACCCCAACTCGCGCTTGCTCCTGCGTGAGAAGGAATCCCTGCCTTCAGGCGAGGGAGGATGTCAAACCAGCTTCTTCATCTGCACGGCCATGACCTCATAGCCGAGGCTCTCGTACAGTGACCGGGCGACGGTGTTCTGCCCGTGCACGTTGAGGCCGACCGACGTCATGCCGCGGGACCGCGCTTCCGCCTCGGCGAGCCGCATCGCCGCCCGCCCGTAGCCGTGCCCGCGGAACGCGGGCTCGATCTCGATCTCGAACACCCACGCCATGCGCGGGTCGGGATCGGGACCCGGCACGCCTAGCCAGAGCCAGCCGACGGGAACGTCGGCGGCCATGATGCGGTAGACGAACTGCCCGGGCGTAGCGTACCCCCGGTGGAAGTACCGCGCGGTGTCCTGCTCCGCCTTCTCCCGCGCCGCCTGCGCGGGCATCGCCCCCGAGGACGCGATCAGCTCGGCGTACGAGGCCAGCTGCCGGGGCAGCCACGCGTCGAACTCCTCCGGGGTCACCGGCCGCATCCGGAGCTTGTCGTCAGTCACCCTCCCATCTAAGCTGATTCCGCCCGATCAGGCCACGGTGCCCCTGCGGCACCGGTTTGCCATGCCTTCGTTCTGTCCTCATCGAGCAGTACTCTCCCCGGTGGGAGGTGCCGATGGAAGCGGGAACCGCGTCGCGCACCGCGCGCGCCGTGGCCGCGTGCAGGCTCGAGTACGACCGGGTGGCCGCGGGCTACGGCGACCCGGCGGCCGACGAGGCGCTGAGCCGCGACGTCGCGGGCGGCCTGACGCCCCGCCGGGACCGGATGCACGAGTACCTCCGGGCCCGGACCACGTTCTTCGACCAGGTGCTCGTGCAGGCCATCGACCGCGGGATCACCCAGGTGGTGGTGGGCGGCGCCGGCTACGACGGCCGTGCCTTCCGCTACGCCCGGCCGGGCGTCCGCTGGTTCGAGGTCGACCACCCCGCCACCCAGGCCGACAAGCGGGCCCGCCTGGCCAGGCTCGGACTCGACGCGGCGCACATCACGTTCATCCCCGCCGACTTCACCGTCGGCCCGGTGGCCGCCCTGCTGCGCGACGCCGGCCTTGACCCCGCACGGCGCGCGCTGTTCCTCTTCGAAGGGGTCGCCGTCTACCTGGACCGCCCCGTCATCGAAGGGGTGCTCGCCGAGTTCCGCAAGGTCACGATGGCAGGCAGCACGCTGGCCATCAGCGTGTCGACCGGTGCCGCGACGGGCACCCGGGCCAGCTTCCAGGCGCGGGTGGCCGAACTCGGCGAGCCCGCCCGCACGGTGCTCACCGCCGAGGATGCCGCCGGCCTGCTCGCCGCCGCCGGCTGGGCCCCGCGGGAGGTGAGCGACCGGCAGCGGTTCGCGGGCCTGCTGCTCGCCCGCGCCGCGAACTTCCCCCCAGGTACCGAACGAGAGCGGCGTACTCGCACCCGCCCCGCGTCCCCTCATCGCGCGCAGTCCCGGGCGGGCTCCGCGGCCGCGCGACCCGGCGCCGCGGCGCCGGGTCCCGCCGGCCATCCCCGGCTTCACGCGACCGCGGCCGAGGTGGCGCTGCTGCCGCTGTCCGCGCTGCTGTCGCAGGCGCTCGTCGCGTTCACCATGGAAGCGGACAACGAGGCCGAGCACCGGCTGCCCCACCGCACCACCGATGACGGTACCTCGCCCGATGCGCCGCCTGGCGTGCCGTGGAACACGTCCCTGCTGATGTGGGCGAACTGCCTGCGCCACCTGCCCGACGAGGGAATCACGGTCGCGGAGCTGCGCCACCGCGCCAGGACCGGCACGAACCTGGACGGCATGCGCCGCTGGGGCTACGTCACGTTCACCCCCGACCCGGGCCATGGTAAGCCGCCGCGCCGCGACGCCGTGATCGCGCCGACCCGCTGGGGCCGCGCCGCCCGCGACACCTGGCGCGAGGTGACCGCGAACGTCGAGTCAAGCTGGCAGGACCGGCTCGGCGCGGACGCGTTCACCGCGCTGCGCGACGCGCTGGCGGGCGTCGTGTCGCGGCTGGACCCGGCGCTGCCCGACTGCCTGCCGATCCTGGGCTACGGCCTGTACAGCCGGGCCGACCGGCCCGGCGCCGCGCCGTTGCCCGCCGCTGGCCTGCCCCTGTGGGCGCTGCTTTCCCGCCCGCTGCTCGCCTTCGCCACGCAGTACGAGGCGGAGCCCGGCCCGTCCATCGCCGTGAGCGCCAACGTGCTGCGCGTGCTGACCGACGCGGGCGTGCCGACCAGCGACATCCCCGCCCTCGGCGGCGTCTCCAAGGAGTCCGTGGCGATGGCGGCGGGCTGGCTGCGCACCGCCGGCCTGGTGACCGAGGACCCGGACCCGGCGGGCGGCAGAAGCAAGATCACCAGGCTCACCCCGCGCGGAGCCCGCGCTCGCGATGAGTATCCCGCCCTGGCCGCCGACATCGAGCGGGACTGGCGCACCCGCTTCGGTGACGCCGTGACCACTGCGCTGCGCGAGGCGCTGGCGCCCCTGCTGGCCGGCGACCCGCCGTCGCTCGCCGCGGGCCTTTCCCCCTACCCGGACAACTGGCGCGCCCGCCGCCCGCCGCCCGCGACCCTCCCGCACTACCCGATGACCCTGCACCGCGGCGGCTACCCCGACGGCAGCTGAGACGGGGCCAGCGCCGCCAATACCGCGCGAGAGGTGTGGGGGTAACCCGCCCTTGGGTACAGCAGTACCAAGGAGGTACCTAGCATGCGTCTTGGCAAGGAAAAGGCATCGGGCTACGTCGAGGACACCGAGGCCGACACGGTACTGGCCGAGGAAATCACGGCGGAGCGGTCCGAACAGACGCCGCTGACTCCGGCAGCCGAGCCCGCGCTCCCCGTCAGCTGACGCAGGCCATGGCCCGCCTGCCTTCATGGGCGGCCGAGGCGGCGCGGGACGAGCGGCCCGACCGGCCGTTCACCGGCTACAAGCTTGCGCACGCGGTGTTGTCCGCCGATGGCGCGGGGGCCGGCTTCGCCGGGCTGACGCTCGGCGCCCACAACGTCTACGGGGCTACCGCGGACGCCATGTGCGTGTGGAACAAGCGGCACATGCCGCCGCGCCGCTGGTGCGGCTGCGGTTTCTACTGCCTGCACGCGCTGGCCGACGCGCGCTCACTGGCCTGCGCGACGGAGAACCGCTCGGCGCTCCTGCTCGAGGTGGCGGCGTCGGGCTCCTACATCCGCTACGAGCGCGGGCTGCGCTACAGCAGGCAGCGCGTCCGTGCGGTCCTCGACGCCCAGTGCGCCTGCGGCCGCCCAGGCACCTCGCTCGCGGACGCCGGCAGCGGGCTCATCGGCTGGCGGCACCTGGCCCCGGTCTGCGCCCGGTGCGCCGCGGGCCGGCCGGCGATCAGCTTGTCGGAGTTCACCGCCCGGCTGGACAGCCCGGTCCGGGTGGCCAGCCTGCTCTCCGCGAGCCCGCTGTCCCCCGGCCCGCCAGCCGTGGGGCCGCCAGCGGACGAAGGGAACGCCCGCGAGCCGGCGGTCGGCCCGGGCACGGGCGGCCCGCGCGCTCAGGTTCCCGCGGCCAGGGACGCGCCGGACCTGCCGTCCGACGCCGGGGAGTCTCCGCTCGCCGTGCTCGCCGCGGAGATCGCGTTGCTGCACGCCCGCCTCGACGACCTGCAGTCCCGTCTAGATCGCTGACCACCGGCGCCCCGCCCCATCGCACGATCGGGCCGGGGCCGGTTACCGGAACATCAGGTGCTGCCACAAGGTGAACCCGGTCGTCGGCGGCAGCAGCTCGATCCCGATGATCACCTGCACGACCGCCGCGATGACTAGCACCGTCGCATACTGCGGGCGGTCCATCAGCCGGTGGTGGGTGATCACCGCGATGGCGAGCAGCACGAACATGTAGAACGCGTTGATGGCGGAGTAGGCGTAGCCGAGCCAGAGCGCCAGCGCCAGCGCGAGCACCGGGAGCAGCAGGCCGACGCCGAGGACGATGGTGCGCCGGTGCACGGCGAGCACGACCACGGTGGCGATGTAGAGCGTCGAGCGGGCCAGGTCGGCGAAGGCGGACGCGAGCGCGTGCCCGAGCCCGCCGAGCACCCCGTCGGGGAACTGGAGCACGTGCGCGGCCGGCGCGTAGTCGAGGTTGCCCGGCCAGGTGCCGCTGAACTTCCAGATCAGGAACGACCAGCAGGCTGCCATCGCGAGGACGGGGAACGCGATCACCGCGGCCGCGCCGATCGGCCCCTGCGGGTCGCCGTGGTAGCGCTCGGCGCCGAGCAACGGCACGAACAGGCACATCACCACGGCGTAGAGAAACGCGCCCGGGTCGGCGGCGTAGCACGCGGCGAGCGCGAGCCCGGCGATGAACCCGCCGTAGGTTTCGCCGTAGCCGGCGAACTGGATGAACCCGAACAGCGCGACGGCCAGGAACGTCAGCGCCACCACCGGGGGGAGCAGTTCCGAGGAGAAGAACCACATCTGCGGTACGGCGATCAGCGGCAGGCCGAGCAGCGTCGCGCGCAGTAGCCCGATCCGCCGGACCAGGACCGACGCGATCAGCCCGGAGAACAGGCAGGCGCAGATCGCGAGGCTGAGCTGGTCGCCGGGCAGCGTGATGGAGAGCAGCACCGGCAGCGGCGGGTACACGTACTCCAGGTTGCTGAGCCCGGGCCCGCTGGTGGCGAGGTGCCCGCGGTTCACCACGAACTGCAGGGACGGGCTGACGAACCCGCGGTCGTGCGCGGTGACGGCGAGGAACAGCAGCGGTGCCGCGAACAGCAGCGCGAGCGCGCCCTGCCTGCTAAAGCGGCTTGCGCGGCTGCGGAATGTCTGCTGCGACCGGTCGAGCCGCGGCTGGCGGGGTTCCTCCGGGGACACCCGCGGGCGCGGCAGATCCGGGAACTGCCGCCGCTGCTTCTGATGCGGAGAGCGCACTGATGCCATGGGTCGTCTTCTCCCAGTAGTGCGGCCTGGTGATGAGCTGCCAGAGCGCCTTGTAGGACGCGGCGGAGTGCAAGAGCCAGTAGACGGGGTTGAGCAGCGCCCAGACGACCAGGCCGTACCGCTGCCGCAGGAACGCCCCCATCATCGAGACGTAGATCATCAGCGCGTTGCCCACCAGCAGGTTGAACAGCCCGATCCACAGCACCCAGCCGGGGTATATCCCGGCGAAGATCGGGGCGGGGACAAGCAGCGAGATTCCGAACAGCAGCCACAGGGGCGCCACGAAGAGGAACGAAAGCGGGGTTCCCGCGATCAGCAGGGCGAAGCCGAGCGTCTGCCTGAGCCCGCAGACCCGGATCAGCGCCCACGGGTGGCGCGCGTGCACCAGCGAGGTCTGCATGTACCCCTTGACCCAGCGGGAGCGCTGCCTGATCCAGTTGCCGAGGTTCTTGTTGGCTTCTTCGTACGTGGTGGAGTTGATGACGCCGACCGAGTAGCCGAGCGCGGAGGCGCGGATGCCCAGGTCGGCGTCCTCGGTGACGTTGAACGGGTCCCAGCCGCCGAGCAGCCGCAGCCCCTCGGTGCGGAAGTGGTTGGACGTGCCGCCGAGCGGGATCGGCAGGTGGAGCGCGTCGAGCCCGGGCAGCATGTAGTCGAACCAGAAGGAGTACTCGGCGGTGAACATCCTGGTCAGGAAGTTCTCATAGACATTCCAGTAGTTGAGCGCCGCCTGCACGCAGACCATCCGCTCGCCGCCGCGCTCGAACGCGACGATCGCCTTCTTCAGCTGATCCGGGTCCGGCTTGTCCTCCGCGTCGAAAATGACCAGGTAGTCGCCCTTGGCGAGGAAGAGCCCGATGTTGCACGCCTTGGGCTTGGTCTGCGGCTGACCGCGCGGCACCGTGACGATGGTCATCCACGGCGGCAGGCCGCCGCCCTTCGCCGCGCTGATCGTCTCCTCGTCGTCCTCTTCGAGCAGCAGCAGCACCTCGAGCTTGGCGACCGGGTAGTCGAGCTTCGCCAGGTTGGCGACCAACTGGTGCACCACCTCGGCCTCGTGGAACATCGGGGCGAGCACGGTGTAAACCGGCAGGTCCTCATCGCGCAGCGCCGCTACGTCCTCGTCGCTGACCGCCTGGTACCGCTCCCGCCGCGCGCCCGTCATGCAGACGACGAACTTGAACGCGACACCGAACATGAAGCCGAACGCGATCGTCACGCTCACCGCCTGGAGCGTTCCCCACGGCCAGAGCCAGGCGCAGACGCCGAGCAGGACCAGCGCGATCACCAGCCCGATCCGCTGCCTGGGGTACAGGTTGACCCGGGCCGACTGCGCGGCGTCCCTGCGCCACAGGCCGAGCGCTGCCTGGTCGAGCATCTCCTCGCGCATCCCGGACTGCAGCGCACGCCGGACGTCCCAGTCGGTGGTGGTGTTGAGTACCAGGGTCCGCCCGAGGGTCCGCTCGATGGACGCGACAAGCGGCGGCCGCGGCACGCGCGCGATCGCGACGAGGACGCGGCCGTCGTCGAGTTCGCGCACCGGCACCCAGCCCTCGCGGATCAGCTGTTCCGCGTCGAGCGCGGTCAGTACCTCCGGGTCCGGCGGCGTCTTGACGAGGTCAATGAACGGTACGCGGGTCAGCTCGGCAAGGGCCTGGAAAAGCACCAGGCGCGGCACGAGCCCGGACGAGATCAGGATGACGCTCAGGTTCGTCCCGGCCCGCTCGCGCGCCCGCATCGCCCAGTCGCGCTGTTCCGCGGTGATCTTCCCGTTCGCGACCAGGATGTCCCCGAGCTGCTCTGCCCATGTGTCCCGGGCAACCGTAACCGTCGCCACACGCCAGTTATTGCCGTTAGTGATGAGGCTTAAGCGTTGCGTGTTGTATTATTGACGATTGTGAGGCCTGTGATGCTTGTGCCGTTTCAGTCGTTTTCGCCCGATCAGGCCAGGCAATGTCGGCCGGCCGCACTATAGTCGTTCGTTGTCCACCCGGGCGCCCGGCGACCCCGGGTGCCCGATGACCCCCGGCGGGCGAGAGCCCGGAAGGCAGGGAGCGCCGATGGCCGAGGTCGTGCTGTTTCACCACGTGCAGGGACTGACCGACGGCGTCCGCGCCTTCGCCGACGAGCTGCGGGCCGGCGGGCACACCGTGCACACACCCGACCTGTTCTACGGTCAGCGTCCGGCGACGATCGACGACGGCATCGAGCTGGTGAGCAGTCTGGGCGACGCGCTCGCGACGCGCCGCGCCGAGGCCGTGGCGGGCCTGCCCGCGGGCCTGGTCTACGCCGGCTTCTCCCTCGGCGGCGCGACGGCGCAGCGGTTCGCGCAGACCCGCCCGGGCGCGCGCGGCGCGCTGCTTTACGAGTCGTTCGTCTCGCTGTCCGCCGAGTGGTCCTTTGGCCCGTGGCCCGAAGGGCTCCCGGTCCAGGTGCACGGCATGGAGGCGGACCCGTACTTCGCGTTCGAAGGCGACCTGGAGGGAGCGCGCGAGCTGGTCGCCACTGTGGGCCCGGAGGTGGCCGAGCTGTTCACCTACCCAGGCGACCAGCACCTGTTCACCGACAGCTCGCTGCCGTCCTACGACCCGGCCGCGACGCGGCTGGTGCTCGACCGTTCCCTGGCGTTCCTCAGCCGGCTGAGCTGAGCTCAGGTTCGGGGCCTTACCAGCTCCCGCGGTGCTCAGGTACCAGCCGCACCAGCGGCAGCAGGAGCAGCAGGATGGCCGCGAACACCAGGAACACGTGCGACTGGACCAGCGCGCCCGCGGCCGGCGAGCCGCTGCGCGCGATCACCGCCGTGGTCACCGAGACCGCGGTGATCGCGCCCGACTGGCGGAACATCCCGCGCAGCCCGGCGATGGCGGCCACCTGGTCCGGCGCGAGCTGCAGGCTGGCGTTGTTGGAAGCGGGCACCGACAACCCCATGCCGAGCCCGGTGAACGCGGCGCCGATCGCCAGCCACGCGTACGGCGAGACCGGCGCCTTGACGGCCATGATCACCAGCCCGACCGCCAGGATGGCGAAGCCGGCCACCATTGGCCACCGGACCCCGGTGCGCCGCAGCGCCAGTGCCGCCGCGCCGGCGACGCCGATCATGCCGACCGCCCGCGCGGTGAGCAGCGTCCCCGCCCCGAGCGAGGAGATGCCGTACCGGTCCGTCGCGTACAGCGGGACGAGCGCGGCGAAGCCGAGCGCCGCGGCACCGTACAGGTAGTTGATCAGGTTCATCACGCCGAAGCCGCTCCCGCGCAGCAGCCGGTACGGCACGAACGGCGCGGCGTCGCGCCGCGCGTGCCGCACGAACAGGCCGCCGAGGACGACGGCACAGCCCTCGCTGAGCAGGAACAACGGGCTGTACAGCGGCACCGCGCCGCTGCCCAGGTAGCTGATGCCGAACATCCCCGTGGTGATCAGCCCGGCGAGCAGCAGCACCCCGGTGGTGTCGATCCGGCTGGACGAGCGGGTGCCTGAGGCGGGGATGAACCGCGCGGTGAGCAGGATGAGCGTGATGCCGATCGGCACGTTGATGAGGAAGATGCCGCGCCAGGTCCAGTAGCTGACGAACAGCCCGCCGACCGCCGGCCCGACGATGCCGCCGATCGGGAAGATGGAGGTGAACATGCCGACCGCGCGGTCCCGCTGCTCGCCGAAGTGGTCGGAGACGATCCCGGTCGCCGACGGCATGAACGCGCCGCCGCCGAGCGCCTGGACGAACCGCGCGAGGAGCAGCAGGCCGATGTTCGGCGCCAGGCCGCAGCACAGCGACGAGATGGTGAAGATGGCCGCGGCGACCATGAAGACCTTCTTGCGGCCGTACATGTCGCTGATCTTCCCGGCCATAGGCATGGCGATGACCTGGCCGAGCGCGTAGACCGAGATGGTCCAGGCGCTCCAGTTGATGGCGGTGTGCAGTTCCTTCCCGATCGCGGGCAGCGCGGTCGCCACAATGGTCTGGTCGATGGAGACCATGAACAGCCCGATGGAGACGATGGCGAAGATCAGCCGGGGCCGGACCGCGGCCCGGGGAACGGCCATGCCCTCGGCGGTAGTCCCGGTTACGCCGCCGTTCGGGATTCCGGTTGTGCTCGCGCCCGCGGTCGCGCCGAGTCCGAGCTGGCTGGTTCTGCTGGCTTCCTCGGCGACGCTCACAACCGCTAATATTAGTTGCTTGCTGGCAAGCATTCAAGCTGGATAGCCGGATACCGGAGAACGACATGGACACCGAACTCGTGGCGCGGCTGCGCGCGGTCATCCCCAGGCTCGCCCGGGTGCTCAACGACACGTCCACCGGCGAGGACCTCACCCCGACCCAGTACTCCGTCCTGGCCCTGGTCCGCGTCCGCGGGCCGATCGGCCTGACCGAGCTGACCGAGCTGGAGGGGCTGAACCCGACCATGCTGTCCCGGATCGTCAAGGTCCTCGACGAGCGCGGCCTCATCCGCCGCATGGCCGACCCCGGCGACCTGCGCGCCGCCCGCGTCGCGGCCACCCGGGCCGGCGAGCAGGTGCACGACCGGGTCCGCGCGCAGCGGACCAAGGTGCTGTCCGAGTGCCTGCACGGCCTGCCGCCGGAGACGACCGCCGCGCTGCTCGCGGCCGTGCCCGACCTTGAGGCACTGGCCGAGGCGCTCAAGCCGCCGGCGAAGCTGGTTAAGGGCTGAGGCTCAGCCACCAGCCTTGACTCTCACCTTGGGGGAGCCCGCACACTCATCGTGCCGGGCCGGACCGGCCCGGCGATGAGGGAGTCAGCGTGAAAGAGATCAGCATCGGGGAGTTCGCACGGCGGTCCCGCCTTTCGCTGAAGGCACTGCGCCTCTACGACGAGCGCGGGGTGCTGGTGCCTTCGCGCGTCGACCAGGCAAGCGGTTACCGCTACTACGACACGGCCCAGCTCGACCAGGCACGCCTGGTTGTGATGCTCCGTCAGTTGCAGCTGCCGCTGGCGGCGGTCAAGGAGCTGCTCGCGTGCGATCCGGCCGATGCGGCGATGCGCGTCGCTGAGCACTGGCGTGACGCCGAGGCGGCCCACGACGCGCGGCGCGAGCTAGCCGACTACCTCGTCAGCCGGCTGAGTGGAAAGAGGCCTGTCATGTATGAAGTCGCCACGCGAGAGATGCCCGAACGGAGCCTGCTGTGCCTGAAGCGCAACGTCGACGAGCAGGGGCAATGGGCGTTCGGCAAGGAGTTCATCGCGATCTTGCGCGAGCGCCCGCTCCCGAGGATGGAAGGACGAGAAGGCGCGGCCTTCTCCATCCAGTGGGGCTGGGTGAGCGCTGACAGCGACGGTCCGGTCGAATGGTGCAAGCCGGTTCCGCAAGCGGAGGCGCATGCCCTCGCCGAGCGCTATCCCGAGCTGACGTTGCGAACCGAGCCGGCGCACCGGGAGGCGTTCGTCGCGCTGCCAGACTGGTCCGGGCCGGATTCAGCGGTGCACTGGCAGCTCGCTATGGAGTCACTGCAGGCCTGGGTGCAAGAGCAAGAGCAGGAGCAGGAGGATGAGCGTCTTGCCCTCACGCCCGAAGACCTCGGCCTGCGCATTACCTATCTCGCGACCGGACCCGTCACTGCCCCCGACTGCGACGTCGCCGTCCCGTTCGCCGTAGAGCGATGATCGAAGCCCACGGCCTGGTCAAGCGGTACGGCTCCACCACGGCCGTCAACGACCTCTCCTTCTCGATCAGGCCCGGCCTGGTCACCGGCTTCCTCGGCCCGAACGGCGCCGGGAAGACCACCACGATGCGGATGATCCTGGGCCTGGACGCGCCGACGCAGGGCTCGGTCACCGTCGGCGGCCGCAGCTACCGCGACCTGCCGGCGCCGATGCGCCAGGTGGGCGCCCTCCTGGACGCCAAGGCGCTGCACGGCGGCCGCCGGGCCCGCGACCACCTGCTGTGCCTGGCCCAGAGCAACGGCATCCCCCGCCGCCGGGTGGACGAGGTGCTGTGCATCGTCGGTCTCGAGGGCGTGGCCCGGCGCCGGGCGAAAGGCTTCTCGCTGGGCATGAGTCAGCGGCTCGGCATCGCCTCGGCGCTCCTCGGCGACCCGGCGGTGCTCATCTTCGACGAACCGGTGAACGGCCTGGACCCCGACGGCATCCACTGGGTCCGGACCCTCATGCGGACGCTCGCCGCCGAGGGCCGCACCGTGCTGGTCTCCAGCCACCTGATGAGCGAGATGGCCCTGACCGCCGACCACCTGCTGGTGATCGGCAGGGGCCGGCTGATCGCCGATACCAGCACGGACGAGTTCGTGCGGTCCAGTTCCCAGCAGTCGGTGCACGTCCGCAGCCCCCGGGCGGCCGAGCTGGCCGCCCGCTGCCGGGAGGCGGGCGCCACCGTCCGGGCCGGGAGCACCTCCCCGGGGGCGGCCGCGCCGGTGGCCGGCCCGGGCGCCGGGACCGACCCCGACGTTATCGAGATCACCGGGATGGACAGCGCCGAGGTGGGCAGGCTGGCCGCCGCCCATGGCATCGCCTTGTCCGAGCTCATCCCCGTCCGGGCCTCACTGGAGGAGGCGTTCATGGAACTGACCCGAGAGAGCATGGAGTACCAGGCGGCCGGGGCGACCCGATGACCGACGTCGCGATCGCCCCCGCCGGCCCGGACCACCGGGCCGCCTTCCGCGCAGCCACCTTCGGCGACGTGCTGCGCTCGGAGTGGACCAAGCTCCGTTCGGTCCGGTCGACTTTCTGGGCGCTGACCGTGACCGTCGTCCTCGGCGTCGGCCTGGGGGCCGTCATCAGCGCGGCCGCCGCCCACGGCTACGCAAGGAGCAGCGCCTCCGCCAAGCTGAGCTGGGACCCGACCGGGGTCAGCCTGGCCGGGGTGGCCGTCGCCTCGCTGGCCATCGCCGTGCTCGGGGTGCTCTGCATCAGCTCCGAGTACTCCTCCGGGATGATCCGCACCAGCCTGATCGCCGTCCCGAAGCGAGGCCGGGTACTGGCCGCCAAGTCGCTGGTCTTCGCCGCCGTGACCTTCGTCGTGGGGGAGGCCACCAGTTTCACCGCGTTCTTCGTGGGCCAGGCCCTCATCAGCGGCCAAGCCCCCCACGCGGCCCTCGGCGATCCCGGGGTAGCTCGGGCGGTCGCGGGAGCGGGGTTGTACCTGACCGCCCTGGCGGTGCTCAGCGTCGCCACGGGGGCCCTGCTCCGGCACCCGGCGGCCGGCATCGCCTCCCTGGTGGCCGTCCTGTTCGTCCTCCCCGGGATCGCCCAGGCGCTGCCGGACTCATGGCGGAACCCGGTCACCGAGTACTGGCCGACCCAGGCCGGGGGCCAGATCACGAGCGTCCACATCGCGGCCCACTCCCTCCAGCCCTGGCCCGGCTTCGGCGTGATGTGCCTGTTCGTCGCCATCGTGTACGCCATCGCCTGGACGGTCCTTGACCGCCGGGACGCATGATGGCAGGTATTGATTGCTGAGCCGCTGGCCACGTGCCGCCCTGGTCAGTTCTCCGGCAGCCGGAAGCGCGGTAGCGGCGACGGCACGAGCAGCGCGGCGCCGATGACGCCGCCGATCACCGCCACCCAAAGCGCGGGCCGCAGCCCGGCGGCCGCCCCGAGCAGACCGCCGAGCAGCGCGCCAAGCGGCCGCGTCCCGTAGTTGATCGCCGCGAACGCGCCGCCGACCCGGGACCGCACCGCGTCGGGGATCACCGCGGCGAAGATCGACCCGATCGAGATGTCGAGCACCATGACGCCGAACCCGGACAGGAACTCAGCGCCGAACAGCATCGCGATCACCGCCAGGCTGGTCCCGTGCCCGGCCGGCACCGGGGCGAGCGGCACGAGCGCGAGCGGCGCGGTGAACGCGAACGCGCCGGCTATGTAGGCGAGCCCGACGCCGATCCGGGCGGCAATCGCCTTGGTGACCGCCGCGCCGAGCACGCCGCCGAACGCGCCGCAGCCGAGGATCAGCCCGAGCAGCCCCGCGCTGACGTGCAGCACCCGCACCGCGTACAGCATGACAAGCGCGAAGAACATGAGGTTGAAAAAGTTCACCACCGCCACGCCGATCAGCGAGGCCCGCACGATGGGGGAGTGGGCGATGAGCCGCAGCCCCTCGGTGACGCCGCCCTTCCCGCCGTCGGCCGGCGGCTCCGCCGGGTCGATTCGCCGCAGGAAGAACGCCGACCCGAGGAACGACAGCGCGTCCGCGACGATCGCGAACGGAGCGGTGAGCAGCTGGGTGAGCAGCCCGCCGAGCGAGGGCCCGAGGACGAACGACATGGCCCGGCTGCCGTAGATGAGCGACTGCCCGTCCACGTACTGCGCCGGCGCGACGATCGACACGAACAGCGTCTGGTCGGCGACGTTGAACAAGATGGACAGCGTCCCGGCCGCGAACACCACGGCGAGCAGCTGCCCGAGGGTGAGCACGCCAAGCGCCCAGCAGACCGGGATGGTTGCGAGCAGCGCGCACCGCCCGAGGTCGCAGGCGATCATCAGCTGGCGCCTTCGGCCGCGCCGGTCGGCCCAGGCCCCGGCGTGCATGCCGAACAGCAGGCTCGGCACCCATTCGAGCGCGGTGAGCAGCCCCATCGCGCTCGCGCCCGCGTGCAGGGCAAGCACCGCGGTCAGCGGCACCGCGATCGAGGTGACCTGATCCCCGACCATGGACACGGTGGACGCGCTCCAGTACCTGCGGAACACCGCGTCCCGCAGCAGCGGCGGCACCAGTCCGCGCCCGGCCGCGCTGCCGCTCCCGGCCTCGTCGGCGGCGGCGCTCATGACTCGTCCCGCAGTGACACGTTGGGGAACGCGAAGTTCATCGCGGTGACCAGCCGGGCGCCCGGGGGCCGCAGCTCGGGCTTGACCTGGCGCTCGAAGTACTGGTCGGTGACCGCGTTGATGTCGCGCTGGATCCCGGCGAGCTCCTCGGCGGTCACCCACAGGAAGCGGTCGCCGATGAACGCGGCCCGCCGCCATTCCTCGCTCTCCCGCGGCCGCACCTCCAGGTACTGCATGAGCTGCACGAAGTACCACTCGGCGAGGACCTCGGTGAGCAGCCCGGCCGCCGCCGCGGTCTCCGGGTCCTGCTGCACGTCGTCCCAGGCCGTGGACGTGGTGGTCGCCCGCCAGGGCTTCTCTCGCCCGGTACCCTCCCCGGTCTCCTCGACCAGCCCGTACTTGGCGAGCTGCCGCAGGTGGAAGGAGCACGTCCCCGACGACTCCCCAAGCAGCCGCCCCGCGCGCGTGGCGGTCAGCGGCCCCTGCGTCCGCAGCGCCACGATCAACTTCATCCGCACGGGATGCGCGTAGGCCCGCAGCGCCTTCGCGTCCGCGAGCCGGGTAACGGTGCGCCCCGGCACCAGCTCCTCGTCCGCACCCGTTCCCATCCCCGCACCCGTCCTCTCGTCCGCGGCCGTCCCCGCACCCATCCGCACTCTTTGCAAAGCTATCTTTGCAAAGATTCCTTTGCAAGGCTCTCAACCGACCGGCCCAGCAAGCCGTTTGCCCTTCCCGCAGATCTCTGACTAAAGTCAGAGATCGTGACCGATCCCGTCGCCGTCCTCCGCCGCTTCAACCGCTCCTACACCCAGCGCATCGGCGTCCTGGAAGACTCCTTCCTTGGCCTGGGCATGCCCCTCGGCCCCGCCCGCCTGCTGTATGAGATCGGCGCGGCCTCGCCGGCCACGCAAACACGACTGGCCGCCCAAGCGTCGCCGGCCACGCGCACCCCGCTAAGCACGCAGGCACTGCGCGAGCGCCTCGGCCTTGACTCCGGGTACCTCAGCCGGCTCTTGCGCCGCCTGGAACGGGACGGCCTCATCCAGGTCATCCCTGACCCGGGCGACCGCAGGCGCCGCCTAGTCAGCCTGACCAAGTCGGGCCAGGAGCGCTGGAATGAACTGGAACGCCGCTCCGAGGAGCAGGCCCGGCTCATCGTCGGCCCCCTCACCGGCCGGCAGCGGGAACGGCTCGCCCGCGCCCTCGGCGAGGCCGACCTGCTGGTACGCGCCGCCACGGTGACGTTCCAGCTAGCCGACCCGGCGTCGCCGGCGGCCAGGGACGTAGTCGGCCGGTACTTCGCGGAGATCGGCCGCCGCTTCGGCTTTGACCCATCCGGCGAGACAGAGAAGGATACCGAGATCCTCGTCCCCCCGTTCGGCGCCTTCGTCGTGGCGCACTCCGACGGCGAGCCCGTGGCCTGCGGCGGCCTGCATGAGATCGCCCCCGGCGTCGGTGAGCTGAAGCGCATGTGGGTCCACGACGACTGGCGCGGCGCGGGCCTCGGCTCCCGCCTGCTGCGTCACCTGGAGGACCAGGCCTGCGCCCTCGGCCACCGCATCGTCCGCCTGGACACCAACGCCGCCCTCACCGAGGCGATCGCCATGTACCAGCGGGCGGGCTACCGGGTGATCGAGCGGTACAACGACAACCCCTGGGCCACGCACTTCTTCGAGAAGGCGCTCTAGCACGCCACCCGCCCACGGTTAGGTTCCCTTGTCGTCGGCTCTTTGCGTGTGGTACCGGATACATATGCGACGAGGCGAGATCTGGTGGGTCGAGTTCGATGAGCGGCGGCCGGTCGTCCTGCTGTCCGGACAGGGCCCGTCCGGGTTCCTGGCCATGCAGGTCGTCGCCCCCGCGGACATCGACATCTCCGGCCTTGGCATCGAGGTCGGAATCGGCGTCAGGGAGGGCCTGCCCTTTGACGGCGTGCTGCGGTTGGTCTTCCCGCGGCCAGGCCTTACCCCGTGCACCTGGCTGACCACAGTAGGCCCGGAGGACCTCATCGAGCGGGCCGGCACGGTGCCCGCCGCCAAGCTCAGCGAGATCGACGACGCCCTGCGCGCCAGCGAGCAAACAGCGGAGTGGACGCCCGCCGCGGCGGCCAGGCTCAGTGAGATCAAGGACTCCCTCCGCCGGCGGGCCAGAGCAGGCGGAGAAGAAGCGGTCTAGTACTCGGCCACGCCCGTGCCCGGTCCTGGAGGCCGCAAGAGATTTCCCGTACGGCGCGTCGTTCCCTCTTCATCGAATTTCTGTCCGATAGATTGGCTTCACCGCCCCGTCGGACCACCGCGGTGCTGGCCCACCGCTAACCCCGCCCCCGACCGGTGCCCCGCCTGGCCACCCCCGAGCAGGCGGGGCACCTCATTTCGCCGCGGCAAAATCCGCAATCGCGCGTCTGACCGCGCTGACGCCGGAAGGTTTGTCATCGAAAAGATGATCATTAAATAGCAGCTTGAGTTCTGAATACCGAACTGTTAACCTATAAATAGGCCCTGGGTGGGCTGGTGGCCAGCATTCCTGGCAATGGCGCGCGTGAGCGCGGTGACGCGAGAGCGAAACACGGAGCTGGGCAGGGCTGCCGATCCATCCAGGAGGTGACCCCACGATGTGCACCACGGACGCCGGGCGGCCTGATGGCGAGGCCTGCGGCCCTACTACCGGCCGTGGCTTCGGCGGTGCGCCAGAGGCCTTGGCCGTGGTCGGCGCCGCGCTTGATTATTTGAACGCGGCCGTTGCCGACCTGGACGGGTCGGCCTGCGGTGACCTGCTGGTCGCCCTGAGCGGGGTGCAGGCGAAGTTGACCGCCGCTTACGCCGGGCTGTTGCGCCGCTTCGACACCGCCGACGCCCATGACGCCGACGGGTACGGCTCGTCTTCATCCTGGCTCGCGGCCAAGGCCGGCATGACGAGGAAGGGCGCCCGTGCCGTAGTCCGCCAGATGCGCCAACTCACCGAGCGGCCGCTGCTCGGCAGCGCGCTCGCTGCCGGGGACATCACCGACTCCCTCGCCTTCACCATCGCCGGGTGGACCCGCAAGCTCCCTGCCCAGATGCGCGCAGAGACCGACCGGATCCTGCTTGAGGCCGCGTCCGCCGGGGCGTCCACCGATGATCTGGCCGCCATCGCGGCCTACGCGATCGAGACCTGGCGGGCGCAGCAGCCCGACTCAGACGGCCCCGACCCCGACGACCGCTTCGTGCAGCTGGGTACCACGTTCGGCGGAGCCGGGGTGATCCGTGGCGGCCTGACGCCCGAGTGCGCTACCGCGGTCCGCGCAGTGCTGGAGGCACTCCGGTCGTCACAGGCAGCATGGACCCGGATGTCATCGACCAGATGATCGCCCTGGCCAGGACCGCCGCCGAGGCGGACGGCCCCGGCGGCACGGCAGGCGCCGAGGGAGCCGCCAGCGCGGGCTCTGCGACCGGCGGCGCGAGCGCAGCCGGGGACGCCCAGCCCGAGGCGGCGGGCAGCAGGGCACATCCCCGGTCCGGATCGCTGTCTCCCGAGGCGTGGCGCGCCCTGCGTTACGCGATGGCCCGCCTGGCGATCGACCTGGTCTCCGGCCCCGTCGGCGTCGCCGCGATCCTCCGCCAGGGCCTGCTCGACAAGCCGTACAACACCCCGTCACTCCCGCTGGACATCGGCTACTCCGACTCCATCCCAGCCCCTATCCGCCGCGCGGTGCTCCTTCGCGACCGCACCTGCGCCTGGCCGAGATGCGGCCGCCCGGCGGTTCACTGCGATGTGCACCACCTGCGCCACAGGCAAGACGGCGGGGAAACCTCTGTGGCCAACTGCGTCTTGGTATGTCAATTTCATCACGACGTGTGCATACACCGCCGCGGCTGGCAGCTGATCCTGCACCCCGACGGAACCACCGAGGCCCGAAGTCCCGATGGCCGGCACATTCTCAGATCCCACGCACCACCGGCGCCGCACGCTGCCTGAATCTCGTTTACCGACTCTTATCAGCTAACGGCTGGAGCTGTGAGCTAGCCAGCCGAGCCGAGTGTCGGTCCAGCCAACTAGCCTGTCCCTATCGCGACACGGCTAATCGAGGATGCGGCCGGATAACCGAGTCCGCGAGCGGGTAACCGAGCCGACGAGAGGAATGCCGGATGGCTGACGACGCGGACGTGCGCCGCCTGGCGCTGGCGCTGCCGCACGTCGAGGAGATCGACTGCGAAGGGTTTGACTTCCGGGTGGGCGGCCGGGGCTTCATCTGGTCCTATCCCGAGTACCTGCCCGGCAAGCCACGGCGGATCAGGACTGACGTCGCCGTGCTGTACGTAGGCGACGAGGGCGAGAAGCAGGCGCTCCTTCTCGGCGAGCCGGACATCTTCTTCACCGCGCCGGAGTACAGCAGCTGGCCGCTCGTCCTCGTCCGGCTGGCGCGGGTCGACGACGGTCGCCTGGCCGAGCTGGTGACCGATGCCTGGCGGATGCGGGCGCCGACGGCGCTTACGGCCCAGTTCGGCGACGCCTGAGGAGCGTAGATGCCCGACCCGGTCCCCACCGCGGGCCTTACCTACCGGACCGCCCGCCCGGGTGACGCCCAGGCGATCGCCGGCCTGCACGCCGACAGCTGGCGGCGGCACTACCGCGGCGCGTACACCGACGCCTTTCTCGACGACGAGGCCGCCACCGTTCTCGGCGACATGTGGGCCGGCCACTTCGCCGCGCCCGACCCGGCCACCCGCACGATCCTCGCCGAACGTGACGGGAGGCTCGTCGGCCTGGCGCACACGATCCTCGGCAGAGACCCCACCTGGGGCGCGCTCCTGCACAACCTGCACGTCAGCTACGACCTGAAGCGGCAGGGAGTCGGCACCCGGCTGCTCGCGCTGACCGCGCGGGCCGTCCTCGACGCGGCGCCCGCGTCGGGCCTGTACCTCTGGGTCCTCGAGCAGAACGCTGCCGCCCGCGCCTTCTACGAGGCGCGCGGCGGCAGCTGCGTGGAGCACAAGCCGGCCGGCGCCCCCGGCGGCGACGTGACCAGGCTCAGCGGCCGGCCGGTCAACCTGCGAATGGCCTGGCGCGACCCGTCCCGGCTGCTCGCCTGAAGCGCCTTAGTCGGGAGCGTCCACCCCGAGCAGGATGATGGTCTTCGCCCGGTCCTTGTGCAGCCGGTGGAAGACGGCCGCGTAGCCGATGAAGCCGGCGAACAGCCCGATCGCGTACATGCCGAACAGGCCGCGGTCGCCGGACATCACCGTCACGTAGCCGCCGCCCGCCACGGCGATCACGGCCGCGATGTGCGAGACATGCGCTGAGACGGCCCGCCGCGCCAGCAGCCTGGCGCTGAACCAGCCGATGACGAGGCCGAACAGGGCCGCGCCGATGTACGCCACGACGATCATGCCCCTTCACATCCCACCGGCAGCATGGGGTAAACCGGGAAAAATATAAACAAATCATTACGCATGCCCCACCCGGGGCCGGTTGTCACTCTCGCCAAGTCGCGTCGCGCCCGTTGCGGGCGGCCTCGCTGGTGCCCGCCCGCTCCAGGCACCAGCAGGCCAGGCCGACCTGTCCGCTCAGCCGAACTCGCAGGGCAGGTGCTTAATGCCGTTGATGAAGCTGGACAGCAGGTAGTCCGGCTCGCCGGAGGCGCGGATGTCCGGCACGCGGGTCAGCAGCTCACGCAGGATGGCGGAGATCTCACGGCGGGCCAGGTGCGCGCCCAGGCAGAAGTGCGGCCCCGCGGCGCCGAAGCCGACGTGCGGGTTGGGGATGCGGGTGATGTCGAACTGGTCGGCGGTGGGACCGAACACGCTCTCGTCCCGGTTCGCCGCCGCGTACATCAGCAGCACCTTGTCGTTGGCCTGGTAGGCGTGGCCGTTCATCACGGTGTCCGCGGTGAGCGTGCGGCGCATCCAGATGACGGGGGAGACGTAGCGGACGATCTCCTCGACGGCGGGCCCGGTCCGGCCGTCCAGGTCGGCCAGCAGCAGCTCCCGCTGCTCCGGGTGCTCGGTGAGCAGGAGCAGCGCGTGCGAGATGGCATTGCGCGTGGTCTCGTTGCCGGCCACCACGAGCAGGATGAAGAACGAGGCGAGCTCCGCCGGAGTGAGCTGCTCGCCGTCGATGTTCGCGCTCGCCAGGGACGACACCAGGTCATCGACGGGCGCCGCCGCCCGCTGCTCGGCCAACCCGGTCACCAGCGCCGCCAGCTCACCGCCCGAGGTGAGGATCTGGGTGAGCGCCTCGTTCATGTCCGCGCTCATGAACTCCGGGTCGGCGCCGGCCAAGATGATGTTGGTGTTCCGCAGCACCATCTCAAAGTGCTCGTCGCCGATGCCCATCATGTCGCAGATGATCTTGAGTGGGAGCCGGGCGGACACCGTTTGCACGAAGTCACACGGGCCGTTGCGGAGCAGCTCGTCGACGATGACGCCGGCGGTACGCTGCACGTCTTCCTCGAACTTCTTGATCATCTTCGGGGTGAACGCGCGGGACACGATCCGGCGCAGCCGGGCGTGCCGCGGGTCGTCCATGTTGATCATCGAGCCGAAGTACTCGTTGAACTCGGCCGGCAGGTCGAAGATGCTCGTGGCCCCCGCGGCGGAGGAGAACAGCTGCGGGTTCCTGCTCGCCTCGGCGACGTCGGCGTGCCGGACCAGGCCGTAGTAACCGCGCTCCGGCACGCCGAAGGGCGACTCGCCTGCCTCGAAGAACGGCGGCGGGTCCAGCGCCTGCAATCGCCGGTAGGCGGCGTGCCGCTGCGCGCGCGGCAATGCCCAGAAGACGTTATCCGAGAGGTCGATGTCGCTGATGAGGGGCTCGGGCATGGGATATGGACCGCCTTCCGAACTGCTTCGTCCGTCTTCCCCCAATAGTGACCGCAGCGCGGCCGAAACGGGAGAGGCGGGGCACCACCGGGCCCGGAAAGATGCGTGAACGCCGTCAGTCACGGCGGAACTCGGCGCGCCAGCGGAGCTTCGGCGGGTCCTCGTCGTCCATGAACTGCTCGACGTTGACCGTGCGCAGCGGGCCGCCCGCCAGGTCGAGCTCGCGGCGGGTCAGCGCCCAGGGCATCATCGCCGGATCGCGCTCCGGGTTCTCCTCGTTGGTGGCGCGGGCGATGACGAGCAGCGTCCCCCCGGGCGCGACCGGGGCCGCCAGTGCGGCCAGCGCTCGCTCGCGGACCGGGCCGAACAGCGGCTGGACCGTGTAGACCTCGACCACTAGGTCGAACCCGCCGGTCCAGGTGGCGGGCAGGTCAAGCAGGTCGGCGGTCACGTAACTGACCGGAGAGCCCGGGTTCTCCCTGACGACCCGCTCGATCGCCGTCGGCGCGACATCGAAGCCGGTGACCGTGTAGCGCAGGCGTGCCAGGAACTCCGCGTCGTAGCCGAGGCCGCAGCCGACGACGAGGGCGCGCTTGCCCCGGCCGTCGAGGCGCTCGCGCGCCGCCCACTCGGTCAGGTGCGGGTTGGGAGCGCCGTCGGACCATGGCACAACGGCGTCGCCCGCCTCGGCCTCGGCGTACAGCCGCTCGAACCAGCCGCTCGCATCGCCCGCCGCGGCCGCCTCGGCGGCCAGTGCCCTGGCCCGGGCCCTCAGCCTGCGTTCTTCTTCGATTCCCACGATCTGCGACAGTACCCGGGTAAGCCGGGCCGACGAGACCACCGCATCCAGGAAACGG
>Ga0265337_1000280_pt1 | contig 27805 bp, 27 predicted proteins | sample 42122metaG_FD_192441 | JGI IMG/M metagenome (GOLD analysis project Ga0265337, IMG submission 192441) | Rhizosphere microbial communities from Carex aquatilis grown in University of Washington, Seatle, WA, United States - 4-21-22 metaG | ecosystem: Host-associated > Plants > Roots > Rhizosphere >... | reverse complement strand
TAGCCGATCACCACGACGAGCACCATGCCCACCGCGCCAAGGTCGGCGCCCGCCACGGTGAAGCCGACGAGCGCGGCGACGCCGCCCATGCCGAGCGCGATGCCCAGCCAGTTCGGCGCGGCGAGCCGCTCCGGCCGGCCGAGCAGGAACGCGATGCCCACCCCCGCCAGCGGCACCGCCGCGATGAGCAGGCCGGTCGTCGAGCTGAGCAGCCGCTCCTCGGCCGAGCCGAGCAGGAACTGCGGCACCACGAGCTCGACCACGGTGAACGCGAGCATTGGCCGCCAGCGGCGCAGCACCGGCAGCAACTCGCCCCGCGCGGCCGCGAACGGTAGCAGCACGACCGCCGCGATCGCGGTCCTCGCGAGCACGAGCATCGCCGGGTCAAGCTGACCGACCGAGACCTTGATCAGCAGGTAAGGAATGCCCCAGGCCACGCCAAGCAGGGCGAACAGGATGGCGCCTCGTCGTGTCACCCTTCCATGGTCACCGTTGCGGACTCTTTATGTCCATCTAGACTATTTTCATGAAAAGCGTTAGCTGGGACTTCATGGTTGACTGGCGCAAGTTCAGGCTGCTGCACGAGCTCGACCGGCGCGGCACGATCACCGCCACCGCCGAGGCCATGTACCTCACGCCGTCCGCCGTGTCCCAGCAGCTCGCCGCCCTGTCGCGGGATGTTGGCGTGCCGCTGCTTGAGCGGCGCGGTCGCACGGTGGTGCTGACCGGTCAGGCGCGACTGCTGCTCTCGCACGCGGAGAGCATGCGCGAGCTCGCCGACCGGACGCGGGCCGCGCTTGACGCCTGGGCGGACGGCACCGTGGGACAGGTGCGGGTCGGCTCGCTGGCGACCGGCATCACCGCGCTCGTCGGCCCGGCCATCGCCGCGCTGCGGCTGGACCGCCCGGGCCTGACCGTCCTGGTCAGCGAGCGGGAGCCGGACGAGGCGCTCGACCTGATCGACGCGGGCGAGCTGGATATCGCGGTGACCGTCGACTTTCCCGGCGCGCCGTCCCGTGAGGACGCGCGCTACCACCGGGTCGACCTCATCGCTGACGTGATGGACGCCGTGGTGCCGGCCGGGCACCCGCTGGCCGGCCGGGACGCTATCGAGCTCACCGAGCTCGCCGGCGACGTGTGGGTGGGCGCCGCGGCGAGCGACGCGTGCAGCCACATCGTCACCGGGATCTGCGCCGCCGCGGGGTTCTCGCCGGACGTGCAGCACTACTGCAAGGAGTGGGACGCCGTCGCCGCGCTGGTGGCGGCCGGCGTCGGGGTGGCGCTCGTCCCGCGCTCGGCGCAGCCGCTGCGGCCGTCCGGCCTCGCCGTGCTGCCGGTCGCCGGGGCGCCGGCCTCCCGGCAGCTGTTCGCGCTGGTCCGCGCGGGCACGGAGGTTGACCCTGGGACCCGCGCGGCCCTTGAGGCGCTCGGTGCCGTCGCCGCGGCCCGCCCCGACGGCATCGTGCCCGTGCCTATCTCCGCGCTCCGGTGAGCGCGGCGATGGTGGCGGCGACCTCGCCACGGTAGTGCAGGTACCGGCCGCCGAGCCCGATCAGCACCACGCCGGCCAGCCGGCCCTCGTGGTGGTAGCCGACCGCGACCTCGCCGTCGAGACTGCCCTCCAGGATGCGCACGTCGGACAGGCCGGTGACACCGAACGACTGGACGCGCAGGTCGTACTGGTCGCTCCAGAACGTGGGAACCGCCGCGAACACGCCGCCGTCCGCCGGATCCGCGCCGGGAGCGCCCCCGCCGGAAGCCGGACCGGACAGGGCCCGCGCCAGGTGCGCGGCGGCGTACTTGGCGGTGTCGGTGGCGACCGTCCAGTGCTCGATCCGGCGGGACGCGCCGAACAGCAGCGGGTGCGGGTACCGCGCCACGTCGCCGGCCGCCACCACGTCGTCGCGGGCGGCCACCACTCCCATATCGCCGGCCAGCACGCGCAGCCGCCCGTCGCAGGCGACGCCGTCGGCCAGGTCGAGGCCGTTCCCGGCCAGCCACTCAACGTTAGGGAGGGAGCCGACCGACTCCACGATCAGGTCGCCGTCCAGCGTCGTGCCATCGGTCAGGGTGACCGCGCGCACCCGCCCGTGGTTGGTGGCCCCGTGGTTGGTGGCCCCGTGGTTGGTGGCCCCGTGGTTGGTGGCATTGTCGCCCTCGAAGGCGACCGGCGCGGTGCCGAGCCGGAACCGCACGCCGCGGCCCTCGTGCCTGCGCAGCAGCTCCGCGGCCAGCTCATCGCCGAGCGGCCGGCGCATCGGCAGCGGCTCGGGCTCGACCACGGTGACGTCGAGGCCACGGGTGCGGGCCGCCGCGGCGACCTCGCAGCCGATGAAGCCGCCGCCGACGACCACGAGGCGACGGGCCAGCTCCAGGTCCTTGCGTAGTTCGGCCAGGTCATCGAGCGTCCTGATCGCGTGCCGTCCGGCCAGCGGCCCCGGCAGGTCCAGGCGGCGGGACCGGACCCCGGTGGCGATCACCAGGCCGTCCCAGCCGAGCACGCTGCCGTCGCCGAGCGTCACGTTGCGCGCGGCGAGGTCCGCCGCGATGACCGGCGCGCCGAGCCGCCAGGCGATGCTCATCGAGGCGGCGCGCGCCACCCGGAACGGCAGCTGGGCCGGGTCGAACTCGGCGCCAATGCCGTCCTTCGACAGCGGCGGCCGGTTGTACGGCATGTGCGGCTCAGCGCCGACGACGGTGATCTCGCCGTCGAAGCCGGACTTGCGGACCGCGTCGGCGGAACGCAGCCCCGCCATCCCGGCTCCCACCACAACGACGCGCATCGCCCGCACCCTATCAGCGAGGTGGCCGGCCACGCGCGGTACCCGGTCAGGCAGCCTGCCAGTCGCCTTCGGCGCGGAACTGGATGTTCAGCGCGCCCATGTTCTGCCGCCCGAAGTCGTCAAGCGGCGCGAGCTCGTTCTGGCCGCTCGGGTCGTACAGCCGCCCGATGGCCAGTTCGCGGTTCTTCCCGTCGACCAGCCGGAAGAACCGGCCAGCGTTCAGGGCCTCGGTGATGTCGCCGGCGACCGCGTGGCCGGGTCCGGACTTGCCGACCGCTGACGGTGCCGCCCCGTCGAAGCCGGCCACCGCATCTTCGGTGATGACCCAGCAGTACGGCGTGGTCAGCGAGGAGAATTCCGAGACCAGCGAATCAGGGACTTCGTCGGTTACCGATTCCTCCGGCGCGGCCAGCCCAACGGGCTCGGATCGTGGTTCTCGAAGGTTCTCGCTCTGAGCGTCCATACTGCGTCTGCTATCCCCGCTTAGCCGGAATATGCCTGCAAGACGCGCTCGGTGGCTGCGGCGGCCGCCCGTATGCCGGTCACCGGCCGGGGCGCCCAGTGCTCCCGCGGGCTGCGGCGACCACGGCAAGCACGGCGGTCAGCGGGGCGACCAGGGCGATGAAATCACCGACGCCCAGGCTGCCGAGGGCGACCAGAGTCGCGGCGAACCCGGCGACGAGGACCGCGACCGTGACAATCGGCCAGTCCTGGAGGAGCAGCCGAGAGACCACCGCGGGGACCGTCGTCTCCTGGCTCGCGACGGCGGTCACCGACTTGATCTCCCTGCGCTCCGCCAGCCCCTCGCGCAACCGCACGGAGACTGTGAGGTTCCCCGGCCGGTCCGCGACGAGCAGCAGGTCGTCGGGGTGGGCCGGGTCGGACGCCTGGGACACCGCGCCCCCGCCCGCCGCCCACGCGACCACCTGCTGCGCGGCGGAATGGCGGACCCGGTAACGGGCCTGCTCGCCGATGACCACGCTGTCGGGTCCCTCGATGGCGGACGCCGCCACCGGGCCGGGTTGGTGAATCTCCGCCGCCTGGGCCGCTGCCACCGGAGCACCGGCAGGTGACCACGGTGCGCCGTCGCCGTTCGTGCTCGGCGCCGGGCCGCCGTTGGCTCTCATGGTGGGAGCCGGCAGGTCGGTTAGCGGCATGCCGGCAGGCGGCATGCCCGGAGCCGGCATGCCCGGAGCCCTCATGCCCGGAGCCCTCATGCCTGGAGGCGACAGGGCGCCATCGGCCGGCCCGGCCGCCTGCCGCCCGTCAACGCGGCCGCCCCGCGGGACCTGGGCCCACTGCAGCCACCACACCATCGCGACGATGGTGCCGGCCAGTCCCGCGGTCCCGAGCGCGAGGATGGACGCGACGACTGACTGGCCGACGTCAGCGGCTGCCAGCATGGCACACCCCCAGTAGCCACGGAACCAGAAACCCTCTCAGTATTAAAACATATTATCGAAGCGATGGGAACGAGGAGCTAGTAACTCGGAACTGTGCGCCATGAGCGGCGCCCGGGCGCCGCTCCCGCGCGTACCGGGGAGTCCTCACCGGGCGGGCCGGGGCCGCCCGCTGAGCAGCCGTCGGTGGCATGCGAAGCGCGCACTCGTTCTGCGTGAGGACGTCAACCGTCACTGGCTAGCCTCGGTCGGATACCCGGCCCGGCGTATCACCTGCCCGCAGCTCGGCCGAATGCCAGAAAGTTCATGAAAAGAACCGGTAGCCGTGCTGAGGCATCGCTGGAATGTCGGATGCATTCGATACGATGTTCGTATCAGAGCTTGAGGGCCGTGATCATCCGAGAGGAGGGCCGACAGATGGGCCAATCAGATCCGTTCCGTGCCGGCCCCCCGCCGGACGCTCGCCACGCTCCCGATGCTGCCCCCCGGCCTTCTCCCCAGGCTGTCCCCGAGACTGACCCCGCCGCTTTCCCTGCCTCCGAGGTTGACCCCACCGCTTTCCCTGCCTCCGCGGTTGACCCTGACCCGGAGTGGACGGAGTACGTGGCGTGGGTGGACCGGGAGATTGCCGCGGGACGTGCCCAGGAGCCGGGCCCGGAGATCTGGGACCCCGAGGCCTGGGCGCCGGGCGACCCGACGCCCATAGCCCCGGTGCGGCCCCGGTTCGGCCAGGATGACGAGGCGGACCTGCTACCGCCCCGGCCGCTGCTGGCCGGGCTTACCGAGGAAGCGGTCAGCGACCTGGGCCGCCTGTCGGACAGCGAGTTGGTGGGGGTCCTGCTGGCGACCCGGAGGCAGATCGCCCGCGAGCAGTACAAGCAGGTGCTGGTGACCGCGGAGTACGCGCGCCGCCGGCAAGGCGCCTTCGAAGACGCGGCCCGGCGGGGCGTCCCCGTGGGCTGCCGCCCGGGCGGCTTCCCGGGCGATGAACTAGCCATGGAACTGGTCACTACGCCGCTGGATGCCGGTCGTCGGATCGACGACGCCATCGACCTGACGTCCCGGCTCCCGATGACGCTGGCCGGGATGGCGGCGGGGGTCATCGATGAGGCGCGGGCAGGCTGGATCGCGATGCATACCGGCTGCCTGTCCCCGGAGGAAGCCGCGTACGCCGACGAGGTGCTCGCCGCCGTGGCTCCGGACCTTCGGGTGGACCAACTCGCAGACCGGGCCGGCAGGCTTGCGGCCAAGCTCAACCCCGAGGCCGTGCGGGCGCGTAAGGAAAGGGCCAGGCGGTGCGACCAGCGGGTCGAGGTCCGCCGCGAGGCGTCGGGCAACGCGTGCCTGTCGGGTCGGGAGATGGACACCGCCGACGTGATCGCCTCCAAGGCGTTCATGGACGCGGTGGCCGCCCGGCTGCGGCGCGGCGGGCTCCCTGGTTCGCTTGGCGCCTTGCGCGTGCTGGCCTTGGCCGACCTGACTCAGGGGCGCGACCCCATGGACCGACTCAGCTCGATGGCCAGCTCCGTCCCGCAGGCCTCAGCCGACGGCGGGGCGACCGACAACCCCGATGAAGCACCCTCACCTGCCGGTCCGCCCGGCGGCGGGGTCGCGCGGCCCGCCCCGGTACCGCTGCCCGCCCTAGTCAACCTCATCATCCCGGCCGGCACCCTGCTCGGCTGGTCCGCCGCCCCCGCCCAGGCCGGCGTCCTGGGCCTGCTCGACCCCGATGAGACCCGCGCCATCGCCCGGGCTGCGGCCCGCCATTCCCGCACCCGCTGGTGCGTCACCCTCACCGCTCCCGACGGTACCGCTCTCGCTCACGGCTGCGCACGCGGCCAGCACCCCGACCTACTTGACGATCTGGAACCTCAGCCACCGCCGGGCAATCAGGAACCTCAGCCTCCACCGGGCGGCCAGGAATCCCAACCACCAAAGCCGCCGCCGCAGCAGCAGCTTATCGAGCTACTGCGCCGTCTCGGCCTCGCCTTGACTCCCGTCGCGAGGGGCTCCTGCGACCACGCCCAGGCCGAGGAGCAGTACGCCCCGAGCCGCGGGCTCAGCCACCTCGTCCGTGCCCGCAGCGCCACTTGCGACGCTCCCGGCTGCCACGCTCAGGCGGTCAACGCTGACCTGGACCACACCCGGGCATGGCCCGTCGGCCCCACGGATCAATGCAACCTCGCCCCGCGATGCCGGAGGCACCATCGCGCCAAACAGGCACCCGACTGGAAGGTCGAGCAGATCGCGCCCGGCGTCACCCGCTGGACCCTGCCAAGCGGCCGTATCCACGTCACCACCCCCACCAGGTACGACACCACCTAAACCGACCAGGTCGGACTTCACCCTCCCCGGTGGGACGTCAGCCCACCAGGTTCACAGGGCCGCCTTGTCTAGCGCGCTCTGCAGGGAGGTGACGTAGCCGCCGGAGGTGTAGGTCGCCTCGGAGACCGCGTCGATGCTCGCGCTGCTCGCGGACACCGCCTCCTGGTTAAGCACGGGGATGGCGTAGGAGTTGATCTGCTGGTCGCGCGGGCTGCCCTGCGGGTACTGCACCGCCTGCGCGGCGGTGACCTTGCCGTTCTTGACGGTGATCTGGACCTGGACGGGCCCGTAGATGGTGTCGGCGGCGGTCCCCGTCACCGTCTTGGCCGCGCCGGCGATGCTGCTCGGCGAACTGCTCGCGCTCGATGAACTGCTGGATGAGCTGCTGCCACCGGAGGAACCAGCCGGCGTGCTGGCCTGGCCGCTGGTGCCGCTGGTGCCGCTGGTGCCGCTGGTGCCGCTGATCGCGGCCGGCGGCGTAGCGGCGGCGCTTGTGCTGTGGGTCTTGAAGGACAGCAGCACCACGAGGCCGGCCGCGGTGCCGACGATCGCGAGGATGACACGGCGCATGAGTGGTGCCTTTCATCAACGGTCAGAATTCGGTCAGGAACTTGGTGGGAAACCCGGGTGAGGAGACCCGGTCAGAACTCGAAGGACTCGTGGTGGATGTGCCTGCGGTGCACGCCGGCCGTCCGCAGCTCGCGGATCACCGCGCTTGTCATCCCGGCTGGCCCGCAGACGTACACGTCGTGCTGGTCGAGGCCGGGGATCCGGGCGCGCAGCGTGGCCGCGCTCAGCGGGTCCTGGCCCAGGTCGGCCCGCCTGCCGACGACGAAGAACAGCCGCGCGCCGCGTGCCCTGGCGAGCCGCTCAAGCTCATCGCGGAACACCACGTCTCCCGGCTCGCTGGCCCGGTAGACGAGGGTGAGGTCGCCGGGCCTCGCGGGCAGCGTCTGGAACAGCGCGCGCATCGGCGTAATGCCGACCCCGCCCGCGATCAGCAGCACTCGTCGCTGGCTCCGCATGGCGCTAGTGAGCGCGCCGTACGGGCCTTCCGCGAGCACGCGGGTGCCAGGCCGCAGCCTGGCCAGGGCGTGGCTGTGCTCGCCAAGCGCCTTCACGGTGATCCGCAGCCGGCCTGGCTCCGGCGGCGCCGAGAGCGAGTAAGGCGACGACACCCACCAAAGGCCGCGGGCCAGGAAGCGCCAGCGGAAGAACTGGCCGGACTCGGCGCGCAGCTCCTGCAGGTGCCTGCCGCCGATCACGACGCTCACCACCCCCGGCGCCTCGCGCCGCACGGAAATCACGCGCATCCGGTGCCGCGCCGCCTGGCGAGCCGGCGTGACGAACCGGTACCAGAGGATGGCGGCGGCCACGCAAGCGTACAGGCCGCCCCAGAAGACGCGGGCCGGCAGGCTGGTCATGAACTGCGCGCCGACGGCGAACTGGTGGCTGAACGCGAGGGCGATCGCCAGGTACGTGTAGAAGTGGAGGTAGTACCAGGTCTCATAGCGCAGCCGGCGCCGCGCCGCCCGCGCCGAGCTGATGCCGACGCCGACGAACAGCAAGGCGCCGACGGTCGCCATCAGCACGTCCGGGTAGCTCATCAGCAGCGCGTTCGCCTGGCTGATAATGCCGGTGTGGGCCGTCACCGCATATCCCCAGGTGATCAGCAGCGCGTGCGTGACCACCAGGCAGACGGTGTAGCGCCCGCCCATGGCGTGCCAGCGCGCCAGCTGGTCCGCGCCGACCCCGCGCTCGAGCGGCGGCAGCCGGGCCATCAGCGCGACGAGCACCACCACCCCGTATCCGGCAAGCAGCCCGGTCAACCGCCCGGCGTTGGTCAGCCAGTCGCCGAGCCCGTGGATGGACGGGGTCTGGTGCCACCACAGCAAGATCGCGGCGAGAGCCCCCGCCGCGATCACCGTGAGGACGGTCGCCGGCTGGGTGCGCGGGGGACCGGCCGGAGACGGTCCGGGGGCCCCGGTCGCCAGATAGCCATGCCTGGGCGCCATGGTGGTGGAAGACATGATCCAGTTATGCCGCATGGACCTGGCGAGACGATCTGAGTTGCTTCTGAGCCAGCTATAGATCGGTATGCCGTGCTCCCTGACCCAGCGCCGGGCGGCACCCAGCGAAGGACGTACCGCTGGACGCATCGGAGCCGGTACCCTAGCAGGGTTCCCGTGCCACCGGCCGGAACAAGCGGGGCGGTTAGCTCAGCGGAAGAGCAGCCGGCTTACAACCGGCAGGTCACTGGTTCGAGCCCAGTACCGCCCACCGAGGAACAGGCGACTGTTGGCCCTCTCACCTGCAAGAATGCAGGAAGAGAGACAGTCCCATGACGCAGGCGCCAGCCGCGATCGTCAAGTTCCCCACAAAATCCCACAACTCGTGCCAGATCGTACGGCTAAGCCTCCGGTCTCTGGGCCCTCGGCCCGGGCGAAGAAGGCCGCCGGCAAAGGCCGGAGCCCGGTCTTCGCAAGCGGTAACGGCCGGGCGGCCACCCGGGGCAGTGGCGAGGTTATCGAGCTCGAGCACGGCATTACGGTGTACCTGCCCGTGACGAACGCAGCCGGTGGCTGGCGGTCTGGCATGAGGCCGGGAAGCGGCAGCAGTGCGAGGCGGCGACCGAAGAGAAGCTGGCCGCCATGCTGGAGAAAGTCAAGATCCGGCTGGAGGCGGACGCGCCGGGGATGCGGCAGCCGGGAGCCGCCCTCATCGCCCACTACCTGAGCCCCGACCGGCTGCCCGTCGAGCCGCAGCGGGAGTCCGCCCCGCGACCGACGACCCGCCGGGCAGTGACCGTCGCCGCGCCCCGCCCCGGCAGGCCGGGTCACCCGCTGCACAGGCGGCAGGCTTCCAGGGTCGCCGCCCCGGTGTCCGCGGCCCTGGTGTCACCCCGGCGGGCGACGACCGGGCACGAGGCCCGGTGCACCAGCGTGCCCGCCGGGGTGACCACGAAGGCGTCCGGGTCGTCCGGCCCGCCGGGGCCGGCCGGCGCCCCGCGCGCGCCGCCCACGTACAGGTCGGCTATCTGGTCGCTGACGTCCGCGGGCTGCCCCACAGCGACGACCTCGCCCAGCCGCATCAGGTAAGCGTAGTCGGCGACCTCGAGCGCGTAGTCGGCCAGCTGCTCGACCACCACGATGGTGCGGCCCTCGCGGGCGATGCCCCGCACCACCTCGAACAGCTCCTCGACCAGCACCGGGGCGAGCCCCATGGACAGCTCGTCGATGAGCAGTACCTTGGGGTCGGTGGTCAGCGCCCGGCTGAGGGCGAGCATGTGCTGCTCGCCGCCGGACAAGGTGCCCGCCAGCTGCTTGCGGCGGTCACGGAGCTTGGGGAACCGCTGGTAGGCGATCTCCTGCAGCTCCTTGACCGGAACGCCGGGCCGCAGGTGGCTGTGCATCTGCAGGTTCTCCGCCACGGTGAGGCCGGGGAAGATGCCGCGCCCTTCGGGGATAAGGCAGACGCCCCGGCCCGCCATCTGGCGCATCGAGTGCCCGGTGACGTCGTCCCCGTCGGCCATGACCTGGCCGCCGCGCGGGGCCAGCTGGCCGCAGAGCACCCGCAGGGTGCTGGTCTTGCCCGCGCCGTTGGGGCCGAGCAGCGCCACCACCTGCCCGGCGGGCACCAGCAGGCTGACGGAGAACAGGGCGGTCGTGGCGCCGTAGGCGGCCCCGACGCCGCGCAACTCAAGTGCGGGCGGCATAGCGTGCTCCCAGGTAGACCTCGCGCAGCGCGGGCGCCTTCCTGACCGTCTCGGTGTCACCGGCCACGATCACCTTGCCGAAGTCGAGCAGCGTCACCCGCGAGCACAGGCTGAGCACCATCTCGACGTGGTGCTCGACCAGGACCACTGCGGTACCGTCGGCGACGATCCCGGCCAGCAGCTCGGTCAGCTGCCTGGTCTCGGTATCGCTGAGCCCGGCGGTGGGCTCGTCGAGCAGCAGCAGGCTGGGCCGCTCGGCCAGCGCCCGCGCCACCTCGACCAGCCGCCCCTGCCCGCTGGTCAGCTCGGAGATCTCCCGGCCGGCCAGGTGGCTGATGCCGATGGCCGTCATGACCTCCTCGGCCACCTCGGCCGCCTGGTGCCCGGGCTTCCAGCGGCCGGCTAGGTCCGCCGCGGTCCGCACGTTCTCGGCCACGGTCATGGAACCCCACAGCTCCAGCCGCTGGAAGGTCCTGGCCATCCCCCGCCTTGCCCGCCGGTAGGCGGGCAGCCTGGTGACGTCCTGGCCGAGCAGCCGCACCGTCCCCGAGGTAGGCCGCTGCAGGCCGGACAGCACGTTCAGCATGGTCGACTTGCCCGATCCGTTGGGCCCGATGAGACCGACGGACTCACCCGGCATCACGTCGAGCGACACGCCGCCGACCGCGGCCAGGCCGCCGAAGTTCACCCTGATGTCCTGCGCCGCGAGTACCGGGGTCACGGTAGCGGTGCTCACCGGCCTCGCCCCCCGAGCACTCGCCCGGCTAGCGTTCGCCCGCCGGGCGCGGCGTCCCCGGCCTGCGACGCCGGGACCGCCGCCGCTGCCTGCGCCGCCGCTTCCAGCGGCCTGGCCTTCGCGGCCCGCCGCCCGGCCCGTTTCGCCGCCTTGATCCGGTGGTTGTCGACCCACTGCCTGATGACCCCGTCGGGGTTGCGGGCCATGCCGAACACCGCGAAGCCCACGCCGAGCTGCTGGATCGCCTGGACCAGGCTCGGGTTGTTGACCAGCCGGGGCAGCTCGAGGAAGCCGACCACGTAGAACACCGCGCCCCAGTAGGCGCCGGGGACGTTGGAAGCGCCCCACAGCACCAGGATCAGCAGCGCGTTGAGCGAGGCCAGGTAGTTGAACTGGACCGCCGCCGCCTGCTGCTCGACCGCGCCGTAGAGGGCGCCGGACAGGCCTGCCATGGCCGAGGCGATGGCGAAGGCGGTCACCTTGGTCCCGGTGATGTTCAGCCCGAGCGCGCTGGCGGCGGCGGGCGAGTCCCGCATCGCGGCCAGGTTGCGCCCGAGGCGGTGCCGCCTGATGGCCACCACCACGATGCCGTAGCCGCCCGCGACCAGGGCCAGCAGCGGCAGCAGCCGCTGCGCGGTGTCCAGCTGGTAGCCGAAGAGGCTGGGGGTGGGCACGTTGAGCGCGCCGCCCACGCTGCCGAAGACCGACGCGTTGACGAACACCACCTGATCCATCAGGATCGCGAAACCCAGGGTGAGCAGGGCCAGGTAGACGCCGGACAGCCGCAGGGCGGGCAGCGCCACGATGGCACCGATGACGGTAGTGCAGGCGACCGCGAGCAGCAGCGCGATCCAGTACGGCATGACCGAGGAGAAGTGCGTGACCAGCACCACCCCGATGCCCATGAACGAGAACTGGGCGAGCGACACCTGGCCCGCCATGCCGGTGATCAGCACCAGGCTGAGCAGTACGCAGGCGAAGACCAGGCCGATGTCGGCCATCAGCGAGTAGAAGTTGCCGAAGAAGCTGGCCGCGATGAGCGCGAGGATGATGCCGGCTGCGGTCAGGCCGCCGGTCTGCGGCAGGCTGAGCGGCGGCCCCTCCCGGGCAACCCGGATGCGCTGCAGCGCCTCGCCGCGGTGCCGGAACACGATGAGGGCGAGCACCAGCACGATGAACGGCAGGCCGCCGGCTAGCGACTGGATGAACTGGTTGCTGCTCGGCAGGTAGCCCACCATGAGCGATGACCCGATGCCGATTCCGATGGCGGCCGCGAAGGTGACCGGCAGGCTGGTGAGACGGCCGACCACGGCCGCGGCGTAGGCCGACACAACGAAGAGGCTGAGGTTGGGGATGCTGAGGGTCAGGTCGGGCGCGATGAGGATGGCCGACAGGCCGCCCAGCGTCGTGCCGATGGCCCAGGACAGCGCGGTGACCCGGCCCGGGTTGACGCTGTGCAGCTCGGCCAGGTCGCGGTCCTCGACCACCGCCCGCATGGTGGTGCCGAGCCGGGTGCGGTGCAGCAGCGCCCACAGGCCCACGGCCACGCCGAGGGCCACCACGACGGTCAGTATCTCGTCGTAGCTGATGTGCAGCCCGCTCATCGGCTGGATGCCGCCGTTGCCGAGAATGGACGGCATCGTCCGGTTGCCCGCGCCCCATAGCAGCTGGGTCAGGCCCTCGAAGGTGAGCAGCAGCGCCAGCGTGACCGCCAGCTTCTGCGCTACCGGGACTCCGGCCAGCCAGCGCATGATCGAAGCGTCGAGGGCGACGCCGATGGCCGGGGCCAGCAGCAGCACAGAAATGCCGATGGCCGCCCACTCCGGCCAGCCCAGGGTGGCCCACAGCCAGTAGCAGAAAAAGGCGACGAAGGTACCGATCGCGCCGTGCCCGAAGTTGAACACCCTGGATGTGCTGTAGGTCACCACCAGGCCGCTCGCCGCGACGGCGTAGATCGAGCCGGTGGAAACACCAGCGACGAGGTAGATCAGGAAGAGCTGCACCGCTACTCCTTGGCGACTGATAATGCCGAGCACCGCTGCGGGGGCCCGGAGTGGCGGGCCCCCGCAGCGGTGGTGTGCTAGCCCGCTCCCGGGCTGTTGATCAGGCCGTTGGCGGTGACCAGCTTCTGGTTGGAGCAGTCGAATCCGGTCTTCGGGTAGATCCGGGTGGCGACGCCGGTGGACGCCTGGTCCTCCAGCACGATGAAGCAGGAGTTCACGTTGTGCCCGCCGACCGGCTTGTTCTGCGTGCCGATCATCCCGTCGGCGTTGAAGCTGGCCAGGCTGTCAATGCCGGCCAGCATCGCGGCCGCGGTGAGGTCCGGCCCGGCCTTGACCAGCCCCTGGACGAACAGCGCGGCGTTGGTCCAGCCGAACGCGGCGTACACGTCCGGGGAGACGCCGGGGAACTGCTTCGTCATCCAGGTCGAGAACAGCTTGCCGCCAGGGGCCACGCTGAGATCGGACGGGGACAGGAAGGGCAGCTCGCCGATGTAGGCTTCCCAGCCCACGCCGGCGTTGCCGGTCTCCGGGAGCCAGTCCTTGTCGTAGGCGAAGGCGCTCACCTTGAGCGCCGGGTTCCAGCCCTGCTGGTCCATGGTCTTGGCGATCAGGGTGGTGTCAGACAGGGACGTTGTCGAGGTGTCGATGCCCTGGGCCCCGGCGTTCTTGGCCGCGACCACGTACGGCGTGTAGTTCGAGGTGCCCGGGTTGACGCCGGTGTTGTAGACGACCTGGATGCCGACGCTCTCCCAGCCGGCCGCCCAGATCTTCTCGTAGGGTGCCAGGCCGGGGTTGTTGACCCAGATCATCGCGATCTTCTTCACCGACGGGTGGGACTTGGCGTAATACGCGAACGGGCCCTGGGCCAGGCTGCTCGGCGGGCCGCTCTCGAAGTCACGGTAGCCGGTGTAGGAGGAGAACTCGGGGTCGATCTTGACCCCGATGTACGGGACCTTGGCCTTCTGCACGGGCGGCAGGCAGCCGCTGTCCACCACGGACAGGCTGCCGACGAAGGCGAACACGCTGCCCGCGTACTGTGTGCACACGCTGGCCGACGAGGTCGGCGTATAGCCGCTGTCCAGCCCGGTGGTGACCAGCTTGCGGCCGTACACGCCGCCCTCGGCGTTGATGTAGGCGTAGTACGCCTGCACGCCGCGGAGAATGCCGGGGTTGAGCCCGCCGGCCGCGCCTGACCCGTCGTACAGGGTGGCCGTCTTGATCTCGGTCGCGGTCACGCCGGCCGCGGTAGCGCCGCCGTTGCCGCCGGAGGGAGCCGGGTAGGCGGTGCTGGTCGCCGCCGACTGGCCGGCCGGGGCGCCCGAGGTGGCGCCGGCGCCGCCGGACGGTGCGGAAGACGAGGCGGAGCTGCAGGCCGCCAGCAGGCCAGCAGCGCAGAAGCTAGCCAATGTGGCTACCGTCCGTCTCGACCTTGAAACTCGGTAGTCGAACATAACACCAAATTCCCCCCTTGAAACTGAGCTGAAGGATAGCGATCAGGGCATGCGAAATCTATGGGAGTAAATACAAGCCGCTGATGCTGAATGGGTGCGGGAGCCACCAGATGCGGCGGGTAGCCGTGTGAGGTGGTCCTGTGCGGGCCGTCCGGACCGGAGAAGGCCGAGTCCGGGACGGCCCCGAGCCCAGGCCGGCCCGGGCCGTCTATACGGCCGCGGTGAGGATCGAGACGATCTGCGGGACCGCGGACTTGGCCCGGTTCTCCAGGCCGGCCTCGTCGAGGATGCCGACCGGGTGCTGGACGACGGCGAACTGGTAGTCGGGCAGGCCGCGCAGCCGGGCTACGGCTGACCCGCCCACCTGGAACTGGTCGGTGCAGACGGCCACCGCGGGCACGCCCATCTCATCGGCGGTCATCGCGTCGATGACGCTGCAGGCACTGCAGGAGCCGCAGTCGCCGATCCCGGTGATGAACACGTCGGCGGACGCCAGGAGGCCGCTGAGCAGGTCCGGGCCGGCCGGCTTGGACAGGTCGGCCTTGCGCGCGACGGTCACGCCGGCCAGGCCGTACTCCTCGGTGAGCAGCCTGGTCACGACGGCCAGGAAGCGGTCACCGTTGCGCTTGCCGTTGTCGAGGATGGCCGCCGTGGCTCCCTGCAGGCTTGCGACCCGCGGGGCTACCGTGACTGTCCCGCCGCTGGCCTTAGTGCCGGTGGGGGACAAGAAACTGCCGGTTTGCAGCATGGTCAACTCCTGCCTTCATTCGAGCCACCACGGTGCCGGGCGATTCGGTTGCCGTCATCAGTGTTGCGCTGACGGTCAAGCTGCGGATACCGGAAGTGTGACATGTTCAATTACGAGCGTCAAGGAAAACTTCTTCCTTAGCGAACGAGGCTCTCGGTGTCGTAGTGCCGGACCAGATCCACCAGCTCAGGGGCGCTCTCGAACAGCATCTGGCGGAACCGCACGGCGGCCAGCGGCCCGAGCCCGTCGTACAGCTCAATGAACAGCTGACGGGCGGCCGCCTGGGGCCAGCCCTCGGGCAGCAGCTGGCCGGGCAGGCCGGGGTCGCGGGTGCGGAAGTTGCGCCATTCCTCCATCAGCGTGGTCCTGGCCCGCAGCGCCTGCGCCGATCCCAGCGAGCCCGCGTTGACCTGCGCCTTCAGCGGACCGAAGTGCCGCAGGAACTCGCGGTAGGCCTCGGCCACCGACTCTAGGTCCCAGGCCGAGAGCAGCCGCCCGCGCGGGCTCTCGTCCAGCGCCGTGAGCACCACCGCCGAGTCGACGGCCAGCTCGGCCAGCACCGCGGTGGCCTCGGCCTGCAGCGGGTTGGGCGTCACCCAGGAACCGTCGTGCAGCGGGGCGAAGCCGAGCCAGCGCAGCCGGCCCCGCAGGCTGTGCCGAACGTCCCTGCGGTCCTCTGGCACGGAGAAGAGCACCAGCGTCCAGCGGCCGTCCCAGTCCCGCCGCTCGCCGAAGGCCAGCGTCCGGCGCAGGCCGCCCGCCAGTTCGGTGTCCGTGCTCTCGGTCAGCCGGTAGCAGGTGCGCCTGCCGTCCCTGGTCAGCTCCAGGTGGCCGCGCCTGGTGAGGCGGCCGATGGCGGCCCTGGCGCTGGCCTCGGAGACATCGAAGTCGGCCAGCAGCCTGACCAGGGCCTGCGAGGGGAGCGGCTCCCTGGTCCGCCAGTAGTCGGCCAGCAGCAGGAGCAGCAGGTACTGCGGCTGCGGCCCGGCCTGCGCCCGGGGCAGGTCGGTCCCGGCGTACGGCCCGGAGAAGTCATCAGAGATGGCCATCGTTGGGCCCCTTCGGCTAGCGGCCGGCGGAAATCCGGCCGAAACACCTCGTTGACATGCGACATAAACGCATGACACTCTTCGTATCGATCGTCATGGTAACGGCAGCCTGTTAGGTCGACGGCCGACTCTTGGCTAAGAGTAACGCCGGCCACGGCCCGGAAGGGAAGCCCCATGAATCAACTGACGACTCCCGCCGCGATCTGCCGGAAGGCGGGTGCGCCGTGGGAGATCGCCGAGCTCACCCTGGACGAGCCCAGGGACGGCGAGGTGCTGATCCGGGTGGTCGCGGCCGGGCTGTGCCACTCCGACGAGCACATCAGGCTTAACAGCACGGGCGGCAACATCAGGTACCCGATCATCGGCGGCCACGAGGGCGGCGGCGTGGTCGAAGCGGTCGGCCCGAATGTCACCCGGGTCGCCGTCGGTGACCACGTAGCCTGCTCCTACATCCCGGTCTGCGGCACCTGCCGTTACTGCTCCACCGGGCGCCAGGGACTGTGCGACGCCGGGCTGAACGCCACCACCGGCAAGTTCCTCGACGGGACCTACCGGTTCCACTCCGGGGGCGAGGACGTCGGCGGCATGTGCACGCTCGGCACCTTCTCCAAGTACATCGTGGTGAACCAGTGGTCCACGGTGAAGATCCCTGACCACATCCCGTTCGAGATCGCCGCCCTGGTCTCCTGCGGCGTGCCCACCGGCTGGGGCTCGTCGGTCTACGCCGCCGGGGTCAGGGCCGGGGAGACCGTGGTCATCTTCGGCGCGGGCGGTGTCGGCAGCAACGCGGTCCAGGGGGCCGCCTACGCGGGCGCGGGCATCCTGGCGGTCATCGACCCGGTGACCTTCAAGCGCAGCAACGCCAGGGACCTCGGGGCCACGGACACCTTTAGCAACGCCGACGACGCCTTCGAGTTCGTCAGGGAGGTGACCCGGGGCCAGCTGGCCGATCACGCCATCATCACCGTGGGCGAGATCGACGAGGAGGTGATCTCGCAGGCCGTCAGGATCGTAGGCAAGGGCGGCCAGGTCACCATCACCTCGGCCGGGCCCGGCCACGTCAACGTCCCCTCGGGGATGCTTATGGGTTACGGCCGCCGCGTCCAGGGCGCCATCTTCGGCGCCTGCAACCCGCTGTACGACATCCCCCGGCTGCTGCGCCTGTACGAGCAGGGCCGGGTCAAGATCGGCGAGCTGATTACCCGGCGGTACCGCCTCGACGAGGTCACCAAGGGATACGACGACATGTACGCGGGCCGCAACATCCGCGGCGTCCTGCTGCACGACGACTAGCCCGCGATACCTCAAGACAGCGACAGAAGAGGGAGGCCACGTGCCTGACCTGGAATGGGCCCGGTATGTCGAGCTTGTCGACCAGTACGTCGACGGAGGCATGGCCGACGGGCTGCCCGTCATCCCGCCGCACGTGGACTCGGTGGAGGCCATGCTAGCGGCGACCGACCGGGAACCGGGGGAACTGATCGGCATCGCGCCGCCCCGGTACCAGGAGGTGACAGTCAGGGACATCGCCATCAACGCGGTGCTGGCCGGCTGCCTGCCCTCCTACCTGCCGGTGGTCATCGCGGCGACCGAGGTCATGCTGGGCGCCGGGTTCAACCCGCTCGGCGTCTCCACCTCGACCAAGGGGATCGCCCCGCTGATCATCGTGAACGGGCCCATCAGGCACCAGATCGGCCTGAACGCGCTGGGCAACCTGCTCGGCCCCGGGCCCCGGGCCAACGCCACCATCGGCCGGGCAGTCCGGTTCGTGCTGCTCAACCTGGGCGGCGCCGAGCCCCGGGTGCTCGACCGCTCGGTCCTCGGGCACGGCGGCAAGTACACCTCGGTCATCGCTGAGGACGAGGAGAACAGCCCCTGGCCCGCGCTGCACACCGACTACGGCTACGACAAGGAGCAGAGTACGGTCACGCTGATGGCCTGCGAGGCGCCGCACCAGATCCTGGGCCAGTCCTCGACCCGTCCGGAGACCCTGCTCGACCTGTTCGCCGAGTCCATGCGGACGGCCACCCACTACACCAGGGGCGGCCCGGCCGAGTGCGCCATCATCCTGGCCCCTGACCACCGAAACTTCATCGCCGACGCTGGCTGGAGCAAGTCCGACGTGCAGCGCTACCTGTTCGAGGTGTGCCACAGGACGGCGGCCGACCTCTGGGCTTTCGACATGGAGCCGCGCGGCCTCACCCCCGGTGACTGCCCGCCGGACCGGCTTATCGACCTGTTCGCCGGCCCCGAGGACATGGTCATCGTGGCCGCCGGCGGCCCCGGGGCGGTGTCGGCGTACTGCTGGGGCTTCGCCGACCACCAGGTTCTCGGCCACTCGGGCCACCAGGCCATCTGAGAAGGAGAGAAGAAATCATGGAAATCTCCCTCGAGGGGAAGGTGGCCCTGGTCACCGGGGTCGGGCCGAACATCGGCAGCGGCATCGCCCTGGCCCTGGCCAAGTACGGGGCCAAGGTGGCCTGCAACGACCTGAGCGAAGAAGCGGCCGGCGCGTGCGTGAAGCGGATCGAGCGCAACGGCGGCACCGCGATGCGCGTCATCGGCGACGTGACCAGCGAGGACGATGTGCGCGGCTACGTCGATGACATCCTGGCGGCCTGGGGCAAGATCGACATCCTCGTCAACAACGCGGCCGTCATGTCCGGGTTCGCCAGCGTGCTCGACGAGACCGCCGAGCGCTTTTCCCGCTCGCTGCTCGTCTCCGGCCTGGGCAACCTGCTCAACACCAAGTACGTGGCCCGCTCGATGGCCGAGCGCGGCATCCGCGGCTCGATCGTGTGCATTTCCTCGTCAAGCGGCTGGACCGCGTCGCCCGGCTACATCTCCTACTCCTACCAGAAGGGCGGGGTGAACAACTTCGTCCGCGGCGCGGCCATGGAGCTTGCCCCCTACGGCATCCGGGTCAACGGCTACACCCCAACCTCGCCCACGCCGGACAATCCCGAGCTGATCGCGGCCAGGGCGGCCGCGGCGGCCGCCAACGGCGGTCCGCCCGACCCGCTGAAGTACACCGGGAAGAGTGGCGGGGACGAGCCCTGGCGGCGGCCGGTCCGCTGGGAGGGCGAGCGGCCCCCGCTGATCCCCATGGGCACCACCGGCACGCCCACCGACATCGGCCACTGCGTGGCCTGGATCAGCTCCGACTACGCGCGGCTGATCACCGGCTGCGACTTCGTGGTCGACGGCGGAGCCAGGGCCAAGAACCACATGTTCATCCCGCCGGAGCCGGGCCAGATGTACGGCCCGGCCCCGCTGATCGAGCTGGACACCGCGGCGCCGATCTACGGCCGCAGCGCACCGGACGAGGGACTAGTTACGTGGTGAGCGGTCCCGGCGCTGTTAACGAAGAACGTCCATGCCGCCGAGATGGGCGCCATGGTTGAACGGCCGGGTGGTGACACGCAGGGGTGGCCCGAAGCCGGGGATCGTTAGGGCCGGAAGTGAACAGCCTGGTGCGGCACGTTTCTGCTTTGAGCGCTGAGCCAAGACACCGAACGAAGTTCGCCTCCTTGGCCGGGACGGCCTTGCCGTGCCGGTCAAGGAGACAGGCCTATCAGGTCAGCTGGGAGAAGGTGGCCCGGATGTCGCGGATAAGAATCTCCGGCTGTTCGAGGGCGAAGAAGTGACCGCCGGCGGCGGGTTCGTTGAAGAAGGCGATGTCGGAGTAGCGGCGCTCGAGCTGCCGGCGTGACTTCCTGACGGCTTCTTTGGGGGACATGGTGAACCCGGCCGGGACAGTGACCGGATCGGCGATAGTCGCGGGCGACGACCATCCGCTTTGCGTCATCTCCCAGTAAAGGCGGGCGGAAGAGGCGCCGGAGTTGGGGAGCCAGTACATCATGATGTCGTCGAGCATCTCGTCCAGCGTGAAGGACGCCTCGGCGTCGCCGGGCGTGCCGCAGGTGTCCTGGAACATGGCGTAGATCCAGGCCGCCTGCCGACGGGTGAGTCGGCGAGTGAGTAGCCGATTGTCTGCGGCCTGGTTTGCTGCTCTTTGGCGTAGCCGGACAGGTTGTCCCAGAAGTACTTGGCGTCACGGAGCGCGGCTCGTTCTTCCGGTGTCGCGTTCTCGACCTCGTCCGGGGTAGGCGGGAACATCGCGAAGTTCAGGTGCGTGCCGATCAGGCCGGCCGGCTTGTGCTTGGCGATCTCGTCGGTGACCGCGCAGCCGAGGTCACCGCCCTGGGCGCCCCAGCGCTGGTAGCCGAGCCGCCCCATCAGGGTGATCCAGGCGCGGGCGATGCGGGGGATGGTCCACCCGGCCTCCTGCGGCTTGGCCGAGAACCCGAAGCCCGGCAGTACCGGGATGACCAGGTGGAACGCCTGGCTCGCGTCGGCGCCGTGGGCGGCCGGGTCGGTCAGCGGCCCGATGACCTTCCGGAACTCCAGCACCGACCCGGGCCACCCGTGGGTCATGACCAGGGGCGTCGCGTTCGCCTCGGGGGACCGGACGTGGAGGAAGTCGATGTCCAGGCCGTCGATCGTGGTCCGGTGCAGTCCCCACCCGTTGAGTTCGGCCTCGACGTTGCGCCAGTCGTAGGAGTCGCGCCAGTAGTCGGTGAGGGCCTTGATCTTCTCCGGCGTGGGACCCTGGCTGGTGTCGGTGACCGTGCGGCCTGCCGGCCAGCGGACCCGGCTCAGCCGCTCGCGCAGGTCCTTCAGGTCGGCATCGGGGACGGCGAGGTGAACGGACTCGATGTGCTGTGACACTGGATTGCCTTTCGCAGTGGGTTAGCTGGCCGCGCGGGTGTCGGGCAGGTCGTCGCGCCAGGCCCGGATGAGCAGGAACGCGGCCATGAAGCCCGCGGCCAGCGCGGCGGCGCTGACCGCGAAGGCCAGCCCGTAACCGTGCACCAGGCTCGCCTGAACGGCCCGGTGGCGGGTGATGAGGCACGTCCACCATCACCATCTGTTACTGCCGGGCCTCGATTTTGGGCATGGGTCATGACGACTCCTTGCTGAGACTGACGAGGAACGGGGGCGAAGCGGGCGGGCGCTTGCGGGTCCGGCGCGGTTAAGCCGGGGCGTTCATCAGGGGCAGCAGAACCTGCTCGACGAAGTCCCGCTGCTCAGCCTCGCCCGGCGGCTCGCCGCCCAGCAAGGTCCGCAAGAACAGGTGAGCCAGGGCCAGCCCGACGGCCGCAGGGCCACGGGACACGTTCACCTCCTCGCCCCGGGCCGAGGCGCGGGCGCACACCAGCGCGCCGTCATGCCGGCTTCGCTCCCGGATCTGAGCATCAACGACGTCACGCAGGCCAGAGTCAGCCCGGATCGCCTCCACCAGGCTGACAAGCGACGGGCCGCCGTTAGCGTTGGTGAAGGTCAGCGCGATACTCGCAACGATCCACAGCAGGTCGCCGCGCACGCTGCCCGTGTCCGGCAGCTCAGCGGACCGGCTCTCAGCCTGGCGCCGCAGGGCGTCGGCCACCAGCTCGGCCTTGCCCGGCCACTTGCGGTACATCGTGGCCTTCGAGGCGCGGGCCCGGGTGGCGATCGCGTCCACCGTGACTCGCTCGTAGCCGATCTCGGCGACCAGTTCCGCGGCGGCGGCCAAGATCGCCTGTTCCCGTGCCGCGCTGCGCGAACCCGCCCCGGTCACACGGCCTCCCCGTCGGCCTGGTCGCGATCACGCTAACGCAGCGGTTCGTGCCCGAGTCGGATCTAGACTTGAGCTCAACGGTGTCGGGTGGAGGGAGCTGCGCGTGAGCGTCGAAGCGGGCGAGATGGTGACGGTCCCTCGTGTCGAGCTCGATGCGTTGAAGGCTGAGGTGAGGAGGCTTCGGCGCGAGGTCGGGCGGGGCCTTGCCAGGGCGCGCATGGAGGCGGACTCTGGTCCTGGTGACGCTGCGGTTACCCTGTCGCGCGGCGAGCTGGCGGAGGCCTGGGGAATCAGTGAGTGATCGCCTCGTTCGTTTTGCCGGGGACTCCTGGCAAGAGATCGAGGCCCTGCCCCAGTCGGTGCGATGGACGGTTCAGCGGGCGATCTTCCACCTGCTCGATGAGCCGTTCCGGCTCTTGCCGATCCGTTTCCCATGGATGACCCCCTGCCCAGGGCGTACGAACTGCACCTGCCTTCTGACGGCGTGACGATCTGGTATGTCGTAGCCCCGTACCAAGGACAGGAGATCATCAGCATTCAGCTCGTCAGGCTGGATACCTAGGCGCAGCCGGGCTGACGCACGGTCCTAGAGGGAGTCGGATGCGGACCGCGCTGCCGGCCCGTGGTCTACCTCCGCGTACCCCGCCCCCAAGGTCAGAGCCAGCTTTTTCCCGCTGCCTCGCGTCCCCACAGAAATCCCACAACTCCGGGTCCGCGATGGCGTTCCCACAAGATTCCCACGGATAAAACGGCACAATCCGGCATTGTCCGGCACGACTGTTAGCATGGTCCTATCAGTTCCCTCAAGGCCTTTACGCAGGTCAGGGGACTGACAGCCCCGAACGCCGGGCTCGCGCCGGCGAGCGAGAGAGCCTCTTACAACCGGCAGGTCACTGGTTCGAGCCCAGTACCGCCCACCGAAGGTGGGCTGGTCGTCGCCCGGGAACGCGCGCCCTGTGGAGATATCCAGCCCGCTGCACCTGCATAAATGCGCCGTCCCGACCTCAACGCGGTCGAGGGCGCGTGGTCCGTTATGAGAAGCGGCCCGGGCAAACCACTCCGCCGCCCACCCTCGGCCAGCTCGAGACCCTAGTCCGCAGCCGCCTGCGGGACATCCAGCGACGGCCCGACCTCATCAACGTGTCGCGGGGTCCGCGAGGCGTATGGCTTATGCGACCTGCGAATACTCGTGGATCAGGTCGAGCCGTTCCCGACGCAGAACCCGGGCGTCTGCGCCGGAGCGGGGAGCGGATGCGGGTGGCCTGAGGGCGGGTGCCGGTTGACGGGTGATGCAGGCATCCCTATTCTGAACATATGTTCAGAACGAATGTTCAGATCATCGTGCCGTCCGGTGGCGGCCGCTCGCTGACGGCGGCTGGCTGAGATGGCGGCCAGGACCGGATCCGGCCGCTCGCAGGCACGCGAGAAAGTCCTCGAGGCCACGGTCGCTACCCTGGCCGCGCAGGGTTTCAGCCGGACGACCGCTCGTGCGGTAGCCGCCGCGGGGGGTTTCGCGCCGGGCGTCATCTACTACCACTTCGAGAGCCTGGATGACCTTTTCGTCGCCGCTGCGCGGTACACCAGCGCGGAGCGCCTGGCCCGCTACCGGGAACGGACTGCTGACGTAAGCAGCGCCGCCGGGCTCATCGGCCGGCTGCGGGAGCTGTACGAAGAGGACCAGTCGAGTGGTCACGTGGCGGCCGTGCAGGAACTCGTTGCCGCGGCCGCCTCCTCGCCCGGGCTCGCCGAGCAGGTGCGCGAGCAGGGCGAGCAGTGGCAGGCGATGGCCGAGGAACTGATCCGCGGGCTGGTCCGCGGGCAGGCGTTCGAAGCGCTCGTGCCCGTGCGCGAGCTGGCCGCCGCCGCTGTCGGAGCCTACCTGGGGCTGGGAATGCTGTCCCGGCACCACGCGAGCCGCGCCACCCCTGACGCTCTCTTCGATGCCGCCCGGCCGGCCGCGGCGATGATCGACGCGTTCCGTCGGCCGCCTGCCGGCTCGTGACATGCGGGGGTGACGATGACGGACGGCGATGACTGGGTGCGCAGGTTTCACACGGGTGCCGTCTCCGTGGCCGCCGCCGGGATCGTGGACGTATCCCCCGCACGTTCCGCGCCGGCCCGGGTCCTGGGGCGGCTGATGCGGCTGCCCCCGCCCGCGGCTGGGCTGCCGGCCCGGCTGTGCATCGTTCGCCGGCGTGGGGGAGCCGCGGGTCGCGAGGAGTGGATCCGCACCTTCGGCGACCTCCGGCTGGCCACCAGGCTGGCCCGAACAGGCGACCGGGCCGCTGAGCGGTTCGGCCCGGTCGAACTGCGGATGCGCTGCCGCGTCACGCCATCCGAGGTCTGGTTCATCCCGGACGGCGCGGCGGTCATTCTCGGCCGGCTCACCTTCCGGATCCCCGGTCTCGTCGCGCCGCAGGCGCGCGCGCATGCCTGGTCGGGCGGCGGCCAGTCATTCGACGTCGAGGTATCGGTGCGGGTTCCGCTCCTCGGCGTCCTTATGTCTTACCGCGGTCATTTCACGGAGGCAGAACAATGAGCACCGTGCTGTGGCTCCTGGGCGGGCTTGGCCTGCTCGGCGCCTTCGACACCATCTACTTCCACGAGATCCGCGGGCAGCTCCCAGCGCGCCTGCCCGGGCTGAGCCCCGAGCTCAAGCTCCACGCCGCGCGCAGCTTCATCTACGTGGCCGTGTTCGGCACGCTGCCGTGGCTCGCCTGGCGGGGAGCGTGGGCGGTCGCGCTCAGCCTGCTGCTCACCGCGGAGATCGGCATCACCCTGGCCGACTTCATCATCGAGGACCAGGTGCGCAAGCCCCTGGGCGGGCTGCTCCCAGGTGAGCGGGCAACCCACACGGTCATGGCGATCATCTACGGCGCGATGATCGCCAACCTCGTCCCGGTGCTGCTCGCCTGGCACCGGTCCACAACTGGCCTACGCCCTGAGGCGGTGCACGTGCCGCTGGCCTACCGGCTCGCGCTGACCGCCCTGGCCGCGGGGACCTGCGCGTCGGCCGCCAGGGACACCTACGCCGTCGCGGGCTTTCCCCGGCGCGCCGCACGCTGGCCGTGGCCGCGTCCTTCCCGCCCGCAGCTGCCGGGCCAGGCCGGCCCCGCACGATGAAGCACGAGAAGGCCTACCGGGGCGTCTTCCTCGCCGCCGGCGCGTACAACATCCTCTGGGGGAGCTACGCGGTCGCGGACCCGCAGTGGTTCTTCCGGCTGACCGGGCTGCCGCAGAGCAACACACCGCAGGTATTCGCCACTCTCGGCATGGTGCTCGGCCTGTACGGGATCCTCTACCTCGACGTGGCCCGCCGCCCGGCCCACGGCTGGCTGGTGGCCGCCGTCGCGCTGGCCGGCAAGGTCCTCGGCCCCATCGGCCTGGCCTGGCTGATCCTCACCAGCACCTGGCCGCCGGGCACCATCATCCTCGTCCTGACCAACGACCTCATCTGGTGGATACCATTCGCTTGCTACCTGCGTGACGCCTGGCCGGCCTTCCGCCACGGCATCCCCGGACAGCCACCCCAGCCGCACTGAGCACACGGCCAGCGCTGCAGGCCGCCGACGTGCGGGACGCCCCGCAACGGACGGCGAGCCTCAACGGGGCAAGAATAGCCGGGCTGGTAGGACGCGTTATCGCAGGCCTTTTCCAAGCAGGCGGCGGACCTGCTGCCTGATCTCGCCGACGTCCGGGCCGACGGGTCCGTGCAGCATCTGCATGCCGACTCCGCGTAGCAGGCCCACGATGGCGAGGGCGAGAGCCTCAGCGCCGGCGTCCGCCGTGATGCTCCCGTCTGCGGTCCCGGCGCGCACCGCGTCGACGATAGCGCTGCGGAACCGCTTGTCCCGGTCCGCGAACACCGGCCGCAACTCGGGTTCGGCGGCCAGTGATTCGACCCACAGGACCAGGAACGCCCTGGCGATTTCCGGCTCGGCATCAAGATGAACGAGGTAGGCGTCAACGAGCGCGAGCAGCCGGTCGAGCCCCGTCCCGGCGGCTGCCGCAGGCGGCCGGAACGCGTCCTGCAGGCGGCCGACCAGGGCATCGAGCAGGGCCCGGCGGCTGCCGAAGTGGTGGGTGACGATGCCGCGGCTGTAGCCGGCTTTCTCGCCGACCGTTGCGAGCGTTACCGCCCGGACGCCGCGTTCGGCGGTCAGCGCGACCGCGGCGTCTAGTACGCGCTGCTCGGTCGCGGCCCGCCGTTCGGCCTGCGTGCGGCGCCCCGGCCGGGCGGTCGCCTGGCTCACTTCCGCTCGCGCCAGAACGCGGTGAGCATGTCTGCGGCCTCCCGCCCGTCGTTCTCGGTCATCCACCAGTGGCCGGCGTTGATCTCCCGGATCTTAGCGCCCGCGCGCCCGGCGGCGTCGCGGCGCTGGGCAACGGTCCCGACGTTGCCGTCCGCGAGAGCGACGACCGCGAGCCCGGGCCGCGCGGCCGCAGTCTCGAGTGCCGCGCCGAGTTCGGCCATCCCGGGTTGCGTGGCGGCCCGGTACAGTGCGAGGATCGCCGTTCCCATGTCCGGGTCGAAGCCGGCGGCCAGGGACCGGGCAACGCGCCGGTCAATGCCCAGCCGGGCAAGGCCAGCGGCGCGTTCGCCCTGGCTCAGGGCGAGCTGAGCCTCGACCCAGGCCTCGCCGTCGGCGGGCGCCTGCCACAACCGGGCCAGCGGGTGCCACTCGTAGCCCGGGTCGAGGACGCCGAGCGTGTCGGAGACCCAGCTGCGCAGCAGGTCAGGACGGTGCATCGCGATGCCGGCCACGTGCAGGCCGCCCCAGTCGTGCCCGACCAGGTCAACCGGCTCTCCGATCACCTCAAGCTGGCCGGCTAGCCAGTCACGGTAGGCCCCCGGAGAGGGCCTGAAGCCTGGGGGCAGGGGAGCGCCGAAGCCTGGCGGGGCCAGCCTGACCGGCTCCCCATGCCCCTGCTCGCGCAGCCGCTCTACCATCAAGTCCCAGACGGCGGGTGTTTCGGGGTTTCCGTGGACGAGGACGACGGTCATCGGCACATCCGCCCCGCGGCTGTCATGCGCTGAGCTGGCTGACGGGCTGAAGCACCGACGCGGTCAGCGCGTCGGTGCGCAGATGCTCGAACTGCTGGTAACGCGGGTCGTGCACCATCTTGAAGAAGCCCTGCCGGCTCGGGTACCTGACCAGTGCGATCATGTCCCAGTCATGCGCGTCCTGCTCCGCGATGAGAGCCGGGAATACCTGGCCAGCGAATACGACCTCGATGCCGTAGTCGCGGTTCAGGCCGGATTCCTCGAAGCTCGCCACGTACTCCATGTACTTCTGCGCACCTCCGCCAGGCGCGAAACGGAGCAGGTTGATCATGACGACTGGCCCGCCCGGATCGCCGTCCAGGTAGTCCTGCAGGTCGCCGTCCGTAAAGCTGTCCATTGGTCCATCCTCCGATCACTGCCTGTGCTGATCCCCGCGGGAACGGGACGGGCTGTCCCCCGGCTCGCTCCCAGCCGCGGAGCCCGTTACCATCGCGGCCCCGGAGGCCCGCCAGCCTTAACGCAATCATATTTACTTGTGAGGCAACACGCAAGTTTATGCGCAGGACGCTGAGCTCTCCGCTTTCCACGGGGATACATGAGTCAGCGACCTGTCGGCCAACCCTCGCCTTAGAGCCTTGCCCGATGGGGATTCAGCCGGCGGGGGCGGGTGCCGGGGAATGCTGCCCGGTGGCCGGGCCGGCCGCGGCAGTAACCCACGGGCGGGCGACGCGGGCGATGTCCGCGTCGGAGGCGCGGGCGAACGCGTCGAGTTGCAGGAAGTGCCTGGCGAGGGCCGCGAGCCGGACGTCCAGCACGTCGTGCAGGTGGGCCTCGATCTCGCCGGGGCCTGCTTCCCCTAGCTGGATGGCGCTGTTGAAAAGGGCGGCCTTCGACCCGTAGCGCTGCATCACCAGGGACGGGTCGACCTTCGCGCGACGGGCGATCCCGCGGATGGTGGCCGCCTCCAGGC
>Ga0265337_1000278_pt1 | contig 28004 bp, 25 predicted proteins | sample 42122metaG_FD_192441 | JGI IMG/M metagenome (GOLD analysis project Ga0265337, IMG submission 192441) | Rhizosphere microbial communities from Carex aquatilis grown in University of Washington, Seatle, WA, United States - 4-21-22 metaG | ecosystem: Host-associated > Plants > Roots > Rhizosphere >... | reverse complement strand
ATCTGTTCTGAAGACATACTGTGCTCCTGATCGGCCGCCGTCAGTCTGCTGGCGGCGGGGCGAGGTAGGGGAAGTAGTCGAGGAGCTTCGCGGGCTGGGTCAGGCCGGAGACGAAGTCCTGGTTGAGGATGACCTTGGTGGCGTTGTCGAAGGCATCCTCGGTCAGGCCCTTGCCGTTGTGGCTGCCCTGCCAGGGGTCCCACAGGGCGTTGGTGCCGGGGATGAACGGGATGACCATGGGGAGAAATACGTCCGCCACATAGGCGCCGTACGCTAGCGCGGTGGGACGGCCGTGGACCCCCTGGTTGTAGGTGCCGCCGTCCGCGACGACGACGGCGGTCTGGTCCCTGATCTGGCCCCAGACGCCGGTGGCGGGGTCGGTCTCGGGGTGGCGGGGCCTGCCCACGAGGTCCTGGGACGGGACGGTTGAGTTGATGTTGATCCCAGCGGTACCCGTGGGGAAGGCCCAGAGGGTGGTGCCGTTGGGGCCACCGGCGCGCTGGAGCTGGACCCAGCCGTGCCCCTGGTCGTAGACCGCGGTGGTGGCCCAGTAGTTCAGCCGCCGCAGGCCGGTGATCTCGGCGGGTGCCTCGATCAGGACGGAATGGACGGTTTGCCCCATGAAGAAGTCGGTTGGCGGGAACAGGGCCGCCAGGTCCGGGAAGAAGCCTTCATTCAGGGCCTTTGCCAGGGTGATGGGGAAGGGGAGGTAGTTGAAGAACGAGTCGGTGCGCGGGCCGGCGAAGATCTTGATGCCGCGCTCCACCTCGATGACCTCTCCCACGGGCGCGCTGGGGGGCGTAATGATCCGGCCGTTGGCGTTGCGGTCAGTGGCTTCCCGGCCGCGGAGCTCGGCCACGACGACGTGCTGGACGCCGGCGGAGTCGACCGGGAAGGTGAACCGCCAGGTGATGTCCTCGACTAGGTCCTCGTTGGTGTCGACCTTGAGTTCGTAGTAGCCCGCGGGGTCCCAAGGGCCGGCGTTATTCGGGCAGGCGTTCATCCCGAACACCGTGCGCGGGCCGAAGGCGTCGCTCGGCCCGGCGAAGCAGTACGCGTCGCTGATGTCCAGCCGCTCGTCGGCCGAGTAGTCGAAGTGATGAGACATGCTTCTCCTAGTTAATGGAAGTGCTGGGGAGGTACGGGTTGCGGGACATCGGCTGCAGCGCGAGAGAGTAGAACCGGTTGCGGTACGGCTCCTCGTCGGTGCCGCCGAATTCGCCGTAGACGAACAGGTAGGGCAGCTTGCGGGCGTCCCAGGTCACGCGGTCGGCCCGGCCGCTTGCGTGGGCGAGCTCGTACCAGCCTTCGGTGAACCCGCTCAGGATCGCGATGCGGGTCGGGGCGCCGCGGCCGGGGATGACCGACGCGTCGACCGTGGTGCCGTCGGCGGCCTTGATGCGCGGCCACGCGGTCGCCGCCCGGGCCAGGCGCGGGCGGTGGTAGTAATCCACGACCGGCACGGCCGTGACGCCGGCCGGCAGCAGCAGGTGGGTTCCCGCTGTGAGCAGCGGGGCGTTGTAGCGCCGCTCTTGCCCGCGCACCAGGTCGCCGGCCGAATTCGTCGTCGTCGTGCCGCTGCCGGGCCGCGCGGCCGAGTTGGCCAGCGCAGGGGTGGCCGATGCGACGGTGAACAGGACGGGAAGGGCGGCGAGACCGCCAAGGACGCTGCGCCGGGCCGGCGTGCTTTCAGCCATGCCGTCACTCCCGACCGGGGTGCCGCGTGGTGACCTCCTGGACCAGCCACGCGTTGCCGTCGGGGTCGGTGAAGGCACAGAACGACCCGTAGCTGGTGCGCTCTGGGTCGGGACCGGGCTGACGAGCCTCGACGGGGAACGGCGGGCCGTGCCAGATGTCGCTCGCGTCGACGCCGCGGCCGACGAGCTCGGCATGGGCCGTGACGATGTCGGAGACGATCAGCCCGCCCCCGGCCGTGCCGGGCGCAGCCGTGGTGAGGCCCGTCCCGAACGTGATCGACGTGCCGGAGCCCGGTGGAGTGAACTGGACGATGCGAAGGCCGTCCATCGGGGCGACATCGTCGTCGAGCCGCCAGCCCAGGCGCTCGTAGAACTTCTTGGCCCGGTCGACATCGGACACCGGGACGACCTGCACCTCAAGGTGAAAATCGACGTGGCCGTTGTCTGCATCACTGGTGCTCATGGGTGCCTCCTGTTGTGTTGGTTGCATGGCGCTTTTCTTTGCGGAGAGAACCTCAGCTGGGCCGCTCGGGCAGCTGGGTTCAGTTGCGCAGGAAGTCGAGGAGGGCGGTGTTGACTTGGCCGGCGTGCGTCCAGGGGATGGCGTGCGGGCCGCCTTCGACCACGACGAGGCGCATGTCCTTGATCAGGTCCGGCAGGCGGCTGGCGGTCTTGTCCAGCGGGAGCACCTGGTCCGCGTCGCCGTGGATGACCAGCACGGGCACGTCGATCTTGGGCAGGTCGTCGCGGAAATCGGTTGTCCAGGTGCTGATGCAGGCGACCGCGGCGGTGGCCGATGCGGTAACGGCGAGGTTCCAGCTGGCCTGCCAGGCCTGATCGCTGACCAGGGTGCCGCGCAGGGTATCGATGTTGTAGAAGTTGTCCAGGAACCCCTTCATCCAGGCCGGGTTGTCGGACCGGGCGGCCTGGGCGAACCCGTCGAACAGGCCCTGCGGCACCCCGTCGGGGTTGTCGGCTGCCTGCAGCAAGTACGGCGGGATCGGGGAGACCAGCACGCCCTTGGCCACCCGCGCCGACCCGTAGCGGCCCAGGTAACGGGTGACCTCACCGGTGCCCATCGAGTGCCCCACCAGGACCGCCTCGCGCAGGTCCAGGTGCTCGAGCAGGGCATTGAGGTCGGCGGCGAAACTGTCGTAGTCGTAGCCGGTCACGGGCTGGCTGGACTTACCGAACCCGCGTCGGTCATAGGTGATGACGCGGTATCCGGCGTCCAGCAGCGCCAGGACCTGCTTGTCCCACGCGCGCCCGCTGAGCGGGTAGCCGTGGATCAGCACGACGGGCAGGCCGACCCCGTGATCCTCGTAGTAGATCTCGATGCCGGCGTCGTTCTCCTGGCCGACAGTGACTGTAGGCATGCGGCGCTTCCTTCCGCTCGCGGGGATGGCCGGCGCCTGCGGGCCAGGCGCGGGCTCGGTCGATCTGCTGGGTGGTACTCGCCTAAGCGTCACAGTCCAGGGGGCCCGTAGCGCCCGTGGTAACTACTGGCCGGCGCCCAGGCCCGCAGCGTGGGCCGCGCCGGTAGTGATGGAGACCGCCGCGCGGCGTTAGGGTGTCGCATGCAGGGGGTGCCGTCGGCCTGGCTGGTGGATAGCATCGGGCCGTGAGCGCACATTCCGGTACTGGGGGGCCGGCTCCGGGGCTGACAGGCCGGCTCAGTGAGCGTGCCGTGCTTGACCGGTTCGTCGCGGACGTGCGGGCCGGTGAAGGCCGGGCCCTGGTGGTGCGCGGTGAGCCAGGGGTGGGCAAGACGGCGCTGCTTGACTACATGGCCTGGCGGGCCTCAGGGTGCCTCGTCGTGCGGGCGGCGGGAGTGCAGTCGGAGATGGAGCTGGCCTTCGCGGGCCTGCACCAGCTGTGCGCGCCGATGCTGGGTCACGCTCATTCGCTTCCGGTTCCCCAACGGGAAGCGCTGCGGACCGCGTTGGGCCTGAGCTCCGGCCCAGTGCCAGAACGCTTCCTCGTTGGCCTGGCCCTGCTCGGCTTGCTGTCTGAGACAGCTGGTGAACGTCCGCTCGTATGCGTGGTCGATGACCAGCAGTGGCTCGACGATGCCTCGGCGCAGGCGCTGGGGTTCGCGGCCCGGCGGCTGGCAGCCGACCCAGTGGGCCTGGTGTTCGCGGCCCGGGAACCTGGCAAGGACGTGGCCGGGCTCCCGGAACTCGTGGTGGAGGGCCTGGCCGAGGAAGATGCGCGGGACCTGCTGTCGTCGGTGCTGACCGGGCCGTTGGACGCGCAGGTCCGGGATCAGATCATCGCCGATACGAACGGGAATCCGCTGGCGCTGCTTGAGCTGCCGGCCGGGCTGACCTCGGCGCAGCTGGCGGGCGGGTTCGGGTTCAGCAGCGCGGTGTCGCTTGACGGGCGGATCCAGGAGAGCTTCGCGCGGCAGCTGGAGGCGTTGCCGGCACAGACCCGGCGGCTGGTCCAACTGGCAGCCGCCGACCCGTCGGGTGATCCGGTGCTGGTGTGGCGGGCGGCCGGACGGCTGGCGATCGGCGCGGGGGCGGCGGGGCCGGCGACGAAGGCGGGGCTTGCGGAGTTCGGGGGCCGGGTGCGGTTCCGGCATCCGCTGGTGCGTTCCGCGGCCTACCAGTCCGCATCCATCGAAACGAGGCAGGAGCTGCACGGCGCGCTTGCGGAGGCCACTGATCCAGCGGTTGATCCTGACCGGCGGGCGTGGCACCGTGCGCAGGCCGCGCCGGGTCCTGATGAGGAGGTCGCCGCCGAGCTTGAGCTGTGTGCCGGACGAGCCCGGCGCCGGGGTGGCCTGGCGGCGGCGGCCGCCTTCCTTGAGCGGTCGGCCGGGCTGACGCTCGATCCGGCCCGCCGTGCGCAGCGGGCGCTGGCCGCGGCGCAGGCCAAGCTTCAGGCTGGCGCGTCCGATGCCGCGCTCTTCCTGCTGGCCATGGCGCAGGCCGGGCCGCTTGACGAATTCGCGAGCGCTCGCGTGGACCTGCTGCGCGGACAGATCGCGTTTGCCTCGGGCCTGAGCTGCGACGCCCCGCCGCTGTTGCTCAAGGCCGCCAAGCGGCTCGAGTCGCTCGACCTGGACCTGGCGCGCGAGACCTATCTGAGCGCGTGGATGGCCGCTCTGTTCGCCGGGCGTTTCGCGGGCGCCGGCGATCTGATGGAAGTCTCCCGTGCCGCCAGGGGCCTGTGCGCGGTCCACTCAACCCAGCCGGCCGCCCTGGTCCTTGACGCCCTCACGATGCTGGTCACAGACGGACCCGCCGCCGCGGCGCCGGCCCTGCGCCAAGTCGCTCAGGTCTTCGCCAGCGGAAGCATCTCCACCGACGAGGAACTCCGGTGGGGCTGGCTGGCGCAAGCGGCCGCCAGCGCCCTGTGGGACGACGTCCCTTGGCGCGCGATGCTGCAGCGGCAAGTCCAGCTCGCTCGTGACGTCGGCGCGCTTGACCAGCTCCCGATCGACCTGGCCTCCCTAGGCACGGCCACCGCGTGGACCGGCGACCTCCCGGCGGTCTCGGCGCTGATCGCGGAGGCCGATGCGGTCCGCGCCGCGACCGGGAGCCGCACCGCGCCCTTCGCCGCCATGCTGCTCGCTTCTCTCCGGGGCGACCAAGCCGAAGCGACTCCGCTGATCGAGGCCACCATTGCCGACGCCACCGTCAGGGGGCAGGGAATCGCGCTGACCTACGCGGCCTGGGCAGCCGCTATCCTCGCCAACGGCCTCGGCCGCCACGCCGACGCGCTCGCGGCTGCCAAGCAAGCCAGCCAGGACTCCCCGCCACTCTACGTGGCCATGTGGGCGCTGCCCGAGCTGATCGAGGCCGCCGCCCGCACCGGAAACACGCGCATCGCCCACGACGCGATCGCGCGGCTAGCGGAAACGACGCAGGCCGGCGGGACGGACTCCGGGCTGGGACTCGAGGCGCGGTCGCGCGCGCTGGTAAGCGAGGGCGAGACCGCCGAGACCTGCTACCGAGAGGCGATCGACCGGCTGGCCCGCACCCAGCTGCGCCCGGAACTGGCCCGCGCTCACCTGCTCTACGGCGAATGGCTGCGCGGCGAGAACCGGCGCCGGGATGCCCGCGCCGAACTGCGGACCGCCTACGACCTGTTCGCCGCGATGGGCATCGAGGCGTTCGCCGAGCGGACCCGGCGTGAGCTGCTGGCCACCGGCGACGCGGTACGCAAGCGGACGGTCCAGACGGCCACCGAGCTCACCGACCAGGAGGCGCACATCGCCGCTCTCGCCGTCGACGGCCGCACTAGCGCAGAGATCGGGACGCTGCTATTCCTCAGCACCCGGACCGTGGAATGGCACCTCGCCAAGGTGTACGGCAAGCTCGGCGTCGGCTCGCGCCGGGAGCTGCGCGCGGCCCTGGCCAGCCTTCGGCGGGAAGACCCGCCGGCCTAGCGGCCGGCGCCCCTTTTTCGCAGTGCCTGCTCGAGCTCGCGGCGCGAGCTGATGTCCAGCTTCGCGAACACCTTGCTCAGGTGCCACTCCACGGTGCGGCGGCCGATGAACAGCTGGGCGCCGATCTCCTCGTTGGTCCGTCCCTCATTCGCCAGCCGGGCGATCTCCTCCTCTTGCGGCGTGAGGTCGGCACGGGTGTCGTCGCCGCGCTTGCGCACCTTCTCGCCGGTCGCCTGGAGCTCTCGCCGCGCACGTTCGGCGAAGGCCTCGGCGCCCATGGACGCGAGCGCGTCGAACGCGGATCGCAGCTGGCTGCGGGCCTCGACCCGCCGGTTCTCCCGGCGCAGCCATTCGCCGTAGACCAGGCGGGCACGGGCCAGGTGGGCCGCCATCCGGGTCCTGCCTAGGAGCTCGATTGCCTTACGGTAGGCCCCTTCTGCGGCGTGTCCACCGGATACCAGCGCCCGGGACCGCGCCGCCGCCCCGCCAGCCCAGTCGCTTCCGCTCGCCACGGCAAGCTGCGACAGCTGATCGGCAGCCGCGCGGGCAAGCTCCTGCTGACCGCTTCGCGCTCCGGCTTCGACTAGCTCATACAGGGCCCAGGGCGAGATAACGATCTCGTTGACGACGCTGGCGGCGTGCGCCGCCTCGGCAGCGGGCCGGTAGTCGGCGAGCCCGTTGTACAGCACCGCCCGCGCGTAGTCCGTGTATGTCAGTGCCGCGCCCTCGCCCCGGTCTGCGGCACCGCGGGTCATCTCGTCGGCCAGTTCGGCCGCGCGCGGCGCGTCCCCGCGCCACGCGGCGAGCAGCAACGGGACGTAGGGCAGGGTGGCCTCTCTGGTCCCCTGGTCGATGCGCTCACGCTCCATCAGCAAGGCCGCCGCCTTCGATAGCTCGGCGGACTGGACGTGGATCTCGGCCAGATAGTCCAGCGCGAACGGAAGCCAGCTGAGGGTGCCGTTCGCTCGCGCCAGCCGGACCTGGCGGTCCGCTAGCTCGAACCACGCCTCGTCGTCCCAGAGGTCCATGGCGACCACGTTGTACGAGACGGACAGCCAGCCAAGCTCCGGTGGCTCCGCCCGGTAGCGGCGCAGTGCCTCCTTGAGGGTGGGGGCGGCGGCAACGTACCCATCGGCCAGGCGCACGGCGAGGCCGTGGATGAGCAGCTCCGAGTGCGGCAACGGCTCCGGCCCGGAATGCCCTGGCGTCGCGGGCCGCGCGGCCCGCGCGACCTGCCTCGCGTCCCGCCCGCGCGCCAGCCGGCCGGCGTAGATCGCCGCCACCATCGCTTCGAGATAGGTCTGTTTGGCCAGGTCGGCGTCCAGGTTCTCTAGCCGCTGCGCGGCTTGCAGCATGAGCGGCGGTGCGTCGCCGCCCCGTCTCAGCGCGAACGCGATCTGCGCCCGCATCCGCTGCACGCGCGCTCCGCCGAGTTCGCCCGGCGGCCCGAGCTCAGCCGTTACCAAGCAGGCCTGGGCGGCCTCGAAGTCCCCGGCTGCGTACTTCGCCTCGGCCGCCGTCAGAGCCCGTACGGCACGCGTCCCCGGGTCGGGAGTGAGCACCACGGCTCGTTCCCAGAAGGCCGCGGCGGCGGCTACCCCGCCGCGGTGCAGGGCACGGCTGGCCGAGTTGATGAGCTCCTGGGCCACCGCCTCGTCGGGCCCGACGGCCGCGTGGGCGTGGTGCCATGCCCTGCGGTCGGGGTCGGCCTGTTGATCGGTGGCTGCCGCCAGCGCCTCGTGTACAGCTCGCCGGCGATCGGCGGTGGCGGCGCGGTAGGCAGCGGAACGCACCAGGGGATGCCGGAAGCGTACGTTCGCGCCGAACCGCAGCAGGTCGGCCGCGGCGGCCAGGTTCACGGTCCCGGTGTCGAGGCCGAGTACCCGGGCCGCCCGGAGGATCAGCGCCGGGTCGCCGACCGAATCGGCCGCTGCGAGCAGGACCAACTGCTGGACATCGTCCGGCAGCTCGGCTAGGCGCGCCGCGTACTGACGTTCGATGCGCTCGGGCAGGTCTCGCGCGTCCGGAAGAGCGAACCCGCCGGCGAGGTCGGCGGCACTCCGGCCTCGGTAGAGCTCGAGCAGGGCCAGGGGATGGCCGTGCGTCTCCTCGAGAATCCGGGCCCGGACACCCTCGTCCAGTGGGCCTGGGGCGACCGTCGCGAGCAGCGCCCGAGCCGACTGGTCATCAAGCCCGTCCAGCCGGAGATCGGGCAGACTCGCCAGATGATCCGGCGCGGGATCTCCTGAGGCCGGCGTACGCGTGGCGAACACCAGCGCTACCGGCTCCGCCAGCAGTCGACGCCCAACGAATCCGAGGACTTGAGCGGAGGCCTGGTCGAGCCACTGCGCGTCGTCCACGACACACAGCACCGGCTGTTCCTCCGCGGCCTCGGCCATGAGGCTGAGCGCCGCTAGGGCGACCAGGAACCGGTCGGGGCTTTCTCCGGAGGCAAGCCCGAACGCGACGCTGAGCCCGCGGCGCTGCGGCTCGGCCAATGACCCGAGGCGGCCGAGCATCGGCGCGCACAGCTGGTACAGCCCGGCGAAGGGTAGCTCCATCTCCGACTCAACGCCGGCCACCCAGGCCACCCAAAAACCGGACGCCTCGGCGCTCAGCTGCCGTAGCAATTCCGTCTTGCCGATCCCCGGCTCTCCGCGCACGACCAAGACGGCACTCCGACCGCTTCGCACCTTCGCGATAAGCCCTCGCAGGATCTCCAGCTCGCCGGTCCTGCCGAACAGCCCGGGCGGAGGATTCACGGCCACGCCACCATCCGGATTAAGAGCTGCGGAGACGCTTCACGCCAACGCTACCCGCCGTCCCAAACGGACCGCAACGGGCTGGCTGAGCAGTTGGGATACCGGGGCCGAGGCCTTGATGACAGCGAGCACACGGTGACCTGTGGCCAGGGCAGGCAGACCCGCGTCCCTAGACGGTGGGCTCGCGTCCTACCTGGAGTGATCGGCGGATTCGATCACTGCCTTCATCTTTTCCAGGGTGGCCCGCATGCCGTCCCGGTTGGTGCGGCCGCGGGCTGACCCGGCGATCTTCCAGTACAGGCGGGTCAGGATGGTGTCGGCCAACTCGAACGACTCGGTGACGCCGGTGCCGTCTGCGCTTGGCTCGAGCTGGTAGCGCCATGTGTTCACGGTCTTCCCGCCTGGGCCGGCGACGGCGAAGGCGAACTCACGGCCGGGGTCGCAAGCCGTCACCGTGCACACCGTCCAGTACACCGGTCCCCGCCCGTTGCGCCGCACATGACCGCGGAAACGCGCTCCCGTTACTGGCCCGCGGGCCCCGCCGAGCCACTCGGCCTCGAACGTTTCCGGGCTGAATTCCCCGACCCGGGTAATGTCACTGACCAGATGCCAAACCCGGTCAGCGGATGCCGCCATGTGAACCGTGACCGAACCACGCATCAGCCGAGCTTACCCGGCCCCTGGCAGGCCAGCACCATCGAGAATCGCGGGCGTCTTGCCGATCATTCGATCGGCACAGGCTGTCGGCCCGAGGCGGCCGGCGAGAAAGGAAGGGCACCCATGCCTAACGAGCATGCAGACGACGCAGGTCCCGGCTCAGTCGATGGCCGCCACCTGCTCCTGGTCGGCGCGGGGCCTGGCCTTGGAATGGCCGTGGCCCGTCGCTTCGCCGCGGGCGGCTACCAGGTAACCCTGGTGGCGCGCAGCGCCGACGGCCTCCGCGACCTCGCGGGCACCTTGGCCGATACCGGTGCCACGGTCAGCACCATCGCGGCCGATGCCAGCGATCCTGATGGCCTGGGCGCCCGGATGAGGGAGCTCTACCTCGGAAATGGCGCACCGGGCGTCATCGTCTATAACGCCGTCATGGGAGCTCCGGACCGGCTGCTGACTTCAACTGTTGCCCACCTCCAGGCGGCGTATTCAGTGGACGTCATCGGCGCCATCGTCGTCGCGCAGGCGGCCGCCCCGGCCATGCGGGCCGCCGGCTTCGGGACCATCCTGGTCACCGGGGGCGGGTTCGCCGACCACCCGATCCCGGCCCTCGCCACCGTTTCCCTGGGCAAGGCGGCTCTCCGGTCGGCCGCGACAATGCTCGGCGCTGACCTGGAACCGGACGGCATCCGGGTGGCCACGCTGACGATCGCTGGACAGATAGTCGCCGGTACTCCCTTTGACCCGGAGCGCATCGCCGAACGCTACTGGGAGGTCGTCCACACGGACGGCCCGTGGCAGGCAGAATTCCGGTTCACCGGCGAGTAGGAGGGCAGTACCTGCGCGCCTAACCAACTGGAGCCCCGGCAGGAAACACGCCAGTATTGGTCCTCGGCAGCAGGGCGTCTCCTGGCCTGCCCTTCGATCATCTCGACCAGTGCTGGCGCCGCGGTCCGCCGGCTGCCGCTTGTGCCCGAGGGGAATCACTGATGTCACGCGTACTCATCACCGGCTCCACTGAGGGCCTGGGACTGATGGCGGCCAGGCTGCTGGCCGACGACGGGCACTCGGTCACGCTGCACGCCCGCAGTGCGGCCCGGGCTGAGGACGCTCGCGCGGCCCTGCCAGCGGCCAGGGCCGTCGTGGTCGGCGACCTGTCCAGCATCGCGGGCATGCGGCAGGTCGCCGAGCAGGCCAACGCGGGCGGCCCGTACGACGCGGTCATTCACAATGCCGGGGTCGGTTACCGTGAGCCGCGGCGCATCCGGACCGATGACGGCCTTGAGCACATCTTCGCGGTCAACGTGCTCGCCCCGTACCTGCTGACCGGCCTGATCGAGCGGCCTGGCCGGCTGGTCTACCTCAGCTCGGGCATGCACCGCGGCGGGGATCCCGGCCTGACCGACCCGCAGTGGGAACACCGCCGCTGGAACGGCGCGCAGGCATACTCCGACAGCAAGCTGTTCGACGTCGTGCTCGCCTTCGCCGTCGCCCGGCGGTGGACCGGGGTCCTGTCGAACGCGCTTGAGCCCGGCTGGGTACCGACCAGAATGGGCGGCCCCGGCGCACCCGATGACATGGCCCTCGCCCCCGTGACCCAGACGTGGCTGGCCGTCAGCTCCGATCCGGACGCACGGGTGACGGGCGGCTACTTCTATCACCAGAAGCCCCGCCCGGCACACCCCGCCGCCCGCGATCCCGAACTCCAGGACAGGCTGCTCAGCTATTGCGCCGCACTGACCGGCGTGACCCTGTAAGCCCCTGAGCCAGCCGGAGCCCTGATCGTGATCGCTTGTTACGGCTTGGCGCTCTCCTTGCTCGCGGATGCGCCCCGGCTCATCGCGAGCACGGCGTCGCGCCGGCTCAGCACGCCGAGTGGTGAGCCCCCGGTCGGGTTCTCGCTGCCGTAGATCCAGGTGGGCCCGTCGGCGAGGTGGTCGAGCGCCGCCTCCGCGACATCGGCGGGGTCGGCGAGCGCACCGTACGGCTCGCCTTTGGCGTCGAAGACCCGGCGCATGGACGGGGTATCGGTCCGGCCGAGCACCAGCCCGAGGACGTCCACGCCGCTGTCCCGCCACTCCGCCCACAGGCTCTCCGCCAGGATCAGGTCGAATGCCTTCGTGGCTCCGTAGGTGGCGAGGGTGGCTCCGCCGGCCCAGGCCGCGCCCGACGTCACGAGCACCATGGCCCCTCGCCCCCGCGCCACCATCGGGGCACCGAACCGGTGGGCCGCCTCGAGCACGCCGACGCAGTTGCGGCGGACCAGCTCCAGGTGAGTGCCGAGGTCCTTGTCGAGGAACGCGGCGCTGCGGTCGTCGCCGCCGGCGTTATACACGAAAAGCCCGATCTCCAAGTCGGCGGTCGCGTCCGCGAGTTCCGACAGGGCGCCAGGGGCGCTGAGGTCGAGCGGCACCGTGCGGACCTCGACGCCGTACCGCTGCCTGATCTCGTCAGCGGACGCCGCAAGCACGGGTATCCGCCGCGCCACCAGCACGACGTTGATGCCACGGGAGGCCATCCCCCGGGCGAACGCGGCGCCGACGCCGTCGGACCCGCCGGCCACGACGCCCCACGGTCCGTACTTGCTTGTCACAGTCGTCACCTTTCTGTCGCTGTCCTGCCGCAGGGGGCGGGTGCCGCTCGGCGAGCGCCGCCTCGGGCCCGCGATCGGCCCTCAGCGGGTGGTGCCGTCCCAGAACAGAGACGGTGAGTCCAGCCGCAGCGGCCGCGCGTACGACACGTCCCCGGTGTCCCACGCGCCCTTGGGGAAGGTCTCGCAGATCTTGTTGTCCGGCCAGTTCGCGTCACCCTCGACCTCGACCTCGATCGTGGTGCGGCGAACCAGGATGCGCCATTCCCCGTCGCGCCGCTCCAGCCGGTCGACGTAGCGGCCGCTCACGAACGTCCCCCGGCCGGGCTTTGACCGGGGAAGCATCGCTCCGATGACGTAGCTCTCGCAGTGCGCCGTGTCGCCGTCGATCTCGCACGTGTGGTTGGTGATGTTGTGCATGTGCAGGAAGTAGCCGGCCGTGTGGGTCTTGTTCGCCCAGTCCCCGTACTCGGGCCCGGCCGTGACGAACTGGCCGTGCTCGTCAACGCCGTCGTCCCAGAAGCAGCTGTTCATCAGTTCGGTGTCGTGGCGGTCGTGGCCGCGAGCGTGACGCATGATCACGTCGAGGATGGCCTGGCGGTCCTTGAGGTGCTGTACGTCCCGCATGAGCTGCTGCAGCTGGTCGTCGGTCATTGCTCGGCCTTTCCCTGGTAGTTGACCGGTTCCACGGACATGAGGTCACGGACCGACGGCGGGCGGCGGCCGCCGGCGTCGCTGATGCCGTACTGCCGTGCCAGTTCCGCGCCGATGAGGGTGCGCCCGCTCATCGCGAGGGCGTCGGGGTCGGCGGCCAGCGCGGCGATGACGTGCCCGGTGAACTCGGGCGTTTCCGCGATGCCGGCGAGGTAGCCGAGTTCGGGCCCGCTGTCGATGATCTGCTGCAGCCGCTCGGTCAGCACGGCCCCCATCCAGATCGACACCGCCGTGACGCCGAACGGACGGAAGTCGACCGCCATGTCGGCGGCGAACTTGTCCAGGCTGGCCTTGTGCGCGCCGTAGGCCGCCCCGTACTGGTAGCGCACGGCACCGGGCGCCGAGGTGAACGCCACCAGGCCGTGGCCCCCTTCGATGAGCAGCGGCGCCGCGTAGTAGCTGGCGACAAGGCTGCTGCGCAGGCCGACGTCGAGCAGGTCGGTGCTCGCGCTCAGCGTCTTCTCCCAGAAAGGCACCGGGCGCTGCAGCTCGTCATGGATCAGCGCCGCGTTGTTGACGAGGATGTCAAGACGGCCCTCGTCCGCGCGGACCCGGTCGAACAACGCGGCGGTCTGCGCGTCGTCGCGATGGTCGACGCGCACCGCGATGCCCTTCCCGCCCGCCCCGCCCTTCCCGCCCGCCGCGGTGACCGCCGCGGCCGTGTCGTGGATCGTGCCGCCCAACGAGGACTCGCCGGATCGCTGTGTCCGGCCGGTCACGTACACGGTGTACCCGTGGGAGCCGAGCGCGATGGCGATGCCCCGGCCCGCGCCGCGGCTGGCCCCGGTGACGACGGCTACGCCGGCCATCGGCCCGCCGTCCGATGCCCTGCCGTCGGGAGCCCCGCCGTCCAGAACCCCGCTGTCCGGAGCCCGTGGTCAGGAGCCCCGTGGTCAGGAGCCCCGTGGTCAGCAGTGCGGTCGTTCATCCGGCCGCTCCCCCATCGAGGAAGGTCTCCGCGTACCGCTGCAGCGCCTCTACCGCGTGGTCAACGGAGTCGCCGGGCGGTCGCAGGACGAAGCTGTCCACGCCCGCTTCGGCCAGCTGGCCGAGGTGGTCGCGGTGCTCCTCGGCCGATCCTGGCCGCTGCATGAAGCCGGCCTGCGGGGTGTGGACCTGGATGGTCAGCGGGGCGGTGGTCATCGGAGAGGGGGCACTGCTGGCCGCTGCCGCGACGCGGACTTCCCTGATCCGCGCCGCCAGCTCGGCGACGGTGGCGATGCCTGGGGTGCGGGACGTCCGCGCCACCTCCGGCCGCACCATCAGCGGGCTCCAGCCCTGGTTACGGGCGGCCCGCGCCCGGGCGAGCGCGCTGTTGCCGCCGATCAGCACCGGCGGCCCGCCGGGCTGCAGCGGGGCGGGCAGCGAGGCCACGCCGCGGGCGGTGAAGTGCTTGCCCGTGTAGGCGAAGGGGGACTCGCGCCACACGCCGCGCATCACCTCGAGTGACTCGTCGAACAGCTCGTTGCGCTGGTTCATGTCGACGTTGAGCGCGAGGAACTCCGAGCGCAGGTACCCGGTCCCGGCGACCACGGTGAGGCGCCCGCCGGACAGCAGGTCGACCGTGCTCAGCGCCTTGGCCGCGAGGAACGGGTTGTGGTACGGCAGCACGAGCAGGTAGGTCATCAGGCGCACCCGGCTGGTGACGGCGGCGCAGAAGGCGAGGGCCGAGGTCTGGTCGAGCGACTCGTGACCGCCGGCGTTGAGCCACTTGGCCGACGGGGCCGGGTGCTCGCTGAAGGAGATGGCGTCGTAGCCGCATTCCTCCGCCGCCTGGGCGACCGTGGTCAGCCCGGCCGCGGTGACCAGGGCCGGATCGTAGCCGACGTTGACGATCGGGTAGTCGACGGTGAACTTCACGGCGCTCCTTCCAGCGGCGCCACCTCGAGCAGGGCGAGGCTGGCCAGCGCGTAGCGCTGGCCGCGGCGCTCGCTGACCATGAAGGACGGCGGCGCGAGGTAGGCGACGTCGCGGGGCAGCGAGTCGCCGCGGCGGGCGAGCGCGGCGCGGCCGTCGGCCGTCGTGCCGCACACGGCGATCGCCTCGAGCATGTCATCAGAGACAGCCCTAGCCATTGCGTCGGTTTTGCCCGCGGCGAACGCCTCGCGGATGGCGGCCGTCTGCGCGGTCCAGCCGTGGTGCTCGACGTAGGGGTCGTAGGTCTTCACGGTGAGGTAGAAGGCGATCATCCGGCGGGCGTCCAGGACCGCGCGCTCTGGGTCGTCGTCGTCGATGGCGGTGATGACCCAGCCGTGCTCGCGCGGTGCCGTCTCGTGCCCGGCCTGGGCGGCGCCCGCGGCCACCGCGGGCCGGACCACGTCGTCCCACCAGGTCCTGGTGAACAGGCCGTGGGCGATGATCCCGTCGGCCGTCCGCCCGGCGGCGCCCGCCATCAACTTGTTGAACGCGCCGAGCAGGATCGGCGCGTCGATGCGGCCGAGCACCGGCGCGCCGACCACGGCGTCGACCCGGTAGAACTCCCCGTCGTAGCGCACGCGCTGCCCGTTCTCCGCGTGCAGCCAGGCCCGGACGGCGCCAACCAGGTCGGCCATCCGGGCCACCGGCCGGCTGGCGTCCACGCCGAACCAGTCACGGTTGATCTTGTACGCGCCGGAACCGAGGCCGAGGAAGACCCGTCCGGGCGCGTGCCGCCAGACGCCGCGGACGGCGGCCGCGTGCGCGTACGGCGTGCGCGCGAACGCGTAGGCGATGCCCGGGCCGACCAGTGACCGCGAGGTGTGCAGCGCCATCTCCGCAAGGGTCGAGTAGGCCTCGTGGTCGACGAACTCGCCGCTGCAGAACGCGCTGACGCCGGCCGTCTCGGCGGCCGCCGCGACCTGCGCGCCGCGCCAGGGCAGGCCGTACCGCCTGGCGCCCAGGTGGCCGTTCACCGTGGCCGGGGCCGCCTGATCGGGCGGCGTCACCGCTTGTCCCTGGGGAGCCCGAGGGCGCGCTCGGCGACCACGGTCTTGAGCACCTCGTTGGCGCCGCCGGCGATCGTGTAGGCCCGGGCGTACAGGAACGCGTCCTGCCACCAGCCGTCGGCGTAGGCCTGGTTGTCGCCTTCCACCGCGATGCCGCCGACCCCCTGCAGGTCGAGCCCGCACTCGGTCATGGCCAGGTTGACCTCGCTGTAGAAGATCTTGGTGAGGGGGCCGTCGGCCGCGTCCTCCGTGCCGTTCGCGATCCGCGACTGGACGGCCTTGCTCATCACGTCGGTGACGCGGGCGAGGGCGGCGAGCCTGCCGAGCCGCTGCCTGGTGGCGCTGTCTTCGATGGCCGGCCGCCCGCCCGTGGTGCTGCGGCGAGCGAGCTCAAGCAGGTCGTCGAGCTGGGCGTACAGTTCGACCGCGCGGGCACCAACGCCGCTGCGCTCGTGGCCGAGGCTAGCGTTGGCGACCCGCCAGCCATTGTCGACCTCGCCGATCACCTGGTCGGCCGGGATGCGCACGTTGTCGAGGAAGACCTCGTTGAAGTCATTGGTCCCGGTGATCTCGCGCAGCGGGCGGACGTCGACGCCCGGGTTGAGCATGTCGAGGGCGAACGCGGTGATGCCGGCCTGCTTGGCGACGTCGGGGTTGGTCCGCGCCAGCAGGTAGCCGAGATCGGCGTGGTGGCCGTTGGTGGTCCACACCTTCTGGCCGTTGACGACAAAGTGGTCGCCGTCGCGGACCGCCCGGGTCTTCAGGCTGGCCAGGTCGCTGCCCGCGCCTGGCTCGCTGAACAGCTGGCACCACAGGTCCTCGCCTGAGCGGATCCGCGGCAGGTAACGCTGGCGCTGCTGCTCGCTGCCGAACCCGATGAGCGCCCCCGCGGCCAGCGCCCCGGCGCCGATCTCGCCCCAGGTCCTGGCGCGGGCGATCTCCTCCGCCACGATGAACGCGTGCTCGACGCGTCCGCCGGGACGGCCGCCGTACTCGGCCGGCCAGGTTTGCCCGAGGTACCCGGCGGCGTACAGCCGGGCCACCCAGGCGCGCAGCGCCGGGACCAGCTCGGGGTCGGGCGCCCGGACGCCCACGTGCTTGCGTGGTCCCGGCCCGTACCGCGCGATGAAGGCCCGGACCTCGGCCCGGTAGTCCTCCAGTTCCTGGCTGTCGTCCAACCGCATGAGCTTCTCCTGGGTGGGTGTGGTCGGCGCGCCCGTTCAGCGGGGGGGCATGCCCGGGTCGTGCGGCAGCCCGAGCACCTGCTCGGCGACGGTGTTCAGCTGGATCTCCCTGGTGCCCGCGCCGATCGTGGAGGCGCGGGTGCGCAGGAAGCCGAGCAGCCACCGGGACCGCTGCACCGCCTGCGGCGCGGACTTGCCGAGCAGCCCGGCCGGGCCGAGCAGGTCGACCGCGAACTCGTGGATGTCCTGCTCGAACGCGGTGATCAGCAGCCGCGAGATCGAGGAAGTCGCCCCGGCGTCCCCGCGGGCGAGGATGCCGCCGATGGTCCTCATCGCGTTGTAGCGGATGATGCGAACGCGCACTTCCAGGTCGACGAACTGGTCGCGGACCAGCGGGTCGGCCAGCTGGCCGCGCTCGCGGGCGAGCTCTTCGAGCTCGGTCAGCACCCGACGGTACATCGCCGCCTGGTTTAGCGCGCCGGCCGCCCGCTCATGCCCGAGGCTGGTGCGGGCCAGTCGCCAGCCGTCGTTCTCCTCCCCGATCCGGTTCGCGACCGGGACCCGCACGTCATCGAAGAAGACCTCGGCGAATAGCTGCCCTCCGGTCAGGTCGCGCAGCGGGCGCACCTGCACCCCCGGGGCACGGGCGTCGATGACGAGGTAGGTGATGCCCTTCTGCCTGCTCTCCCTGGTGCCGGTGCGCACGAGGGAGAAGAAGGCGTCGGCGTCGGCGGCGTGCGAGGTCCAGACCTTCTGGCCGTTGACGACGTACTCATCGCCGTCACGGCGGGCGGTGGTGCGCAGGCTCGGCAGGTCAGAGCCCGCCTCCGGTTCGGAGTAGCCCTGCGCCCATACCGTGTCGCCGCGGAGCATCGGGGCGAGCCAGCGCTGCTTCTGCTCCTGGCTGCCGTACTTGATGATCGTCGGCGCGGCGATGTTCAGGCCGGTGCCGAGCGGTCCAGGTACCCGGGCGCGGGCAGCTTCCTCGTGGTAGATCACCTGGTGCGCGAAGGGCAGCTCCATGCCGCCGAACTCGCGCGGCCAGCCGGGGCCGGCGTACCCGGCGTCGAACAGGGTCGCCAGCCACGCCTTGGTCCAGGCCAGGCGCTCGCGCGGGTCCTTCGGCGGCCGCCCGGGGTGATGCGCGGTGAAGAACTCGCGCAGCCGGGCACGGAAGGCCTCATCTATCCCGCCCGGCCCGCCCGGCCCGCCCGGCTCGCCCGGCTCGGCCGCGGTTACGGCGGCCGCGCGCTCCAGTGTCATCGGTGTCCCTCCGGTCGGAGCAAGCCCTCGTTCTGTACCGGCTTCCGGCTCATGCGCACGTCAGATCCCCGCCAGCTCGGCCAGCCGCACCCGCTGCCGCGCGGGCGGGCCGAACAGCAGCTCAGAGGACTTAGCCCGGCGCAGGTACAGGTGCGCGTCGTGCTCCCACGTATAGCCGATGCCGCCGTGGATCTGGATGCACTCCTTGGCCGCCCGGGTAAAGGCCCGCGAGCAGTGGACGTAGGCGAGCGCCGCAGCGAGCGCCGCGTCCGGCTGCCGTCCGGCCAGCGCCTCGCTCGCGTGCTGCACCGCCGACCGGCCGCACTCGACATCGAGCAGCAGGTTCGCGCACTTGTGCTTGATCGCCTGGAACGAGCCGATCGGGCGGCCGAACTGCTCGCGGACGCATGCGTAGCTGACCGACATGTCCAGGCAGCGGGCGGCGCCGCCGAGCTGCTCGGCCGCCAGCGCGGCCAGGGCCAGGTCCCGGGCCTCCGACAGCCAGGCGGCGTCCCGGCCGGCCCCGACCCGGACGGCCGGGGTCTCGCGCAGGGTGACGGAGGCGAGGGCGCGGGTCAGGTCCAACGTGTCCAGCCGCGCGGACTCGAGCCCCGCGGCGCCGCGCTCGACGGCGAACACCCCGGGCCCGTCGGGCGCGTGCGCGACGACGAGGAGGAGGTCAGCGGTGTCGCCGTCGATGACGAAGAGCTTGTCACCGGTGACGGCCCAGTCCCCGCCAGCTGCCCGTGTGGTCGCCTGTGCGGTCGCGGCCACCTCGGCCAGGCTCCATGACCCGGACTCCTCGCCCACCGCGAGGGTGGCGGTGAGCGAGCCGTCGGCGATACCGGGCAGCCAGCGCGCCATCGCGTCCTCGTCGCCGGAGGCGGCCAGGGCCTGGCCTGCCAGGGCCACGGTGGCGAAGTACGGGGCCACGAACAGCGCGCCGCCCATCTCCTCGAGCACGATGCCGAGCTCGGCCGGGCCGTACCCGGCTCCGCCGTGCCGTTCCGGTATGGCGATCCCCGTCAGCCCCAGCTGGCCGGCGAGCAGCGCCCATACCTCCTCATCACGGCTCTCCCCCGCCTCCATCAGGCGGCGGACCGCGTGGCCGGGCGACTTCTCGCTGAGGAAATCGCGGACGACGCGGCGCAGCTCGTCATGTTCCTCGCTGCCGCCAACGCTCATCGCGCCCGCCTCTCGCCCTGGTCTCTCATGCGGGCTAGTATAGTGCAATTAGCTAACTATGACAGCTCCATCGGGAGCGGTCATAACCGGGCAGCCCAGGCGAAAGGCGGACGATGGACATCAAGGGAGCTGTGGCGCTCATCGCCGGAGGCGGCGGCGGCTTCGGCGCGGCGACCGCCCGCCGGCTGCACGCGGCCGGCGCGCACGTCGTCGTCAGCGACCTCGATGAGGCCAAGGGCAAGGCGGTGGCGGACGAACTGGGCGGCCGGGCCGTGTTCGTCCGGACCGACGTGACCGACGAAGACAGCGCGCAGCGGGCCGTCGACGTGGCCGCGGAACTCGGCCCGCTGCGGATCACGGTCGTCGCCCACGGCGGCGGCGGGGGCCCGCGCACGCTCGACAAGGAGAGCCGGCCGGCCCCGCAGGAGTCGTTCACCAAGGTGATCGGCATCTTCCTGGCGGCCACCTACAACATCGACCGGCTGGCCGCGGCGGCCATGGCCACGACGGAGCCGCTCGAGCACGGCGAGCGCGGCGTCATCATCAACACCGCCTCCATCGCCGCCTACGACGGCACCATCGGCCAGGCCGCCTACGCCGCGGCCAAGGGCGGCATCGTCTCGATGACCCTGCCGCTCGCCCGGGACCTGGCCCCGGCCGGCATCCGGGTGGTGACGATCGCGCCCGGCACGTTCCTCACGCCGGCGTTTCGCGACGCCGACCCCGAGCAGCTGGATGCCTACTGGGGCGCCGCGGTCCCGTTCCCCAAGCGGATGGGCCGCGCCGGTGAGTACGCTCAGCTCGCCCAGCAGATCGCGGAGAACGTTTATCTCAACGGCGAGACGATCCGTCTTGACGGCGCGCTGCGTTTTACCCCCAAGGGCGCCAAATAGGGCCGGCCCTTGACACGCCGGCACAATTAATCTGATGGGTTCGTTGTTTTAATGTAATGAAAGATATGATTGCGGAGTGACTATGGTAAGTGGCTCAACTGCCCAGATCGGAACGGTCGTCCGGGCTCCCAAGACCGGCGAACTGATCGCAACCAACCTGCGGCGCCAGATCGTCCGCGGCGAGCTGCGCCCGGGTGAGACCCTGCCCGCCGAGAGCCAGCTCATGGAGCAGTTCGGCGTGTCACGCCCGACCCTGCGCGAGGCGTTCCGCATCCTGGAGGCGGAGACGCTCATCAGCGTGCGGCGCGGCAGCCGCGGCGGCGCCCGGGTGGTCGCTCCCGACGCCTCCGTCGCGGCCCGCTACGTCGGCCTGCTGCTGCAGATGCAGGGGGCCACCATCAACGACGTCTACGAGGCCCGGATGATCTCCGAGCCGCCGTGCGCCCGGCTGCTCGCGCTGAACCGCACCGACGAGGACCTCGAGAAGCTCACCGGCGTGGTGGACGCGCTCAAGGCCGAGGTCGCCGCGAAGAAGCCGTTCATCCCCGACCCGTATACCTGGTCCAGGCTCACCTACCGCTTCCACGAGCTGATCCTGGAAGGCTGCGGCAACAAGACCATGGCCATCCAGGGAGCGGTGCTGCAGGATATCGTCGCCACCCACCTGCGCACCAAGATCGCGCAGCGGGACGACAACGACACCGACGAGCGGTTCCAGCGCGTCATCCGCTCCTACGAGAAGCTCATCGCGCTGGTCAAGGCGGGAAACGCGGCCGGGGCGGAAAAGCACTGGCGCTCCCACATGGAGGGCGCCGCCCAGTACCTGCTCAAGGACGACCTGAGGACCAAGCCGGTCGTCGACCTGTTCGCCTGACGGCTTCGCCTGGCCGGATCATGAGCCCGCGGGTGATCGTCGAGGATGGCGGCGGCGTGCGCGTGCTCACGCTGAACCGGCCCGAGGCGCGCAACGCCCTCGACGGCGCGCTGATCAGCGCGCTGTACGAGGCCCTGGTCGATGCCGACACGGCGCCCGGCGTCGGTGCCGTGGTGCTGACCGGCGCCGACCCGGCGTTCTGCGCCGGGATCGACCTCAAGGAGGCGGCCCGCGACGGCGCGGCCTACTTTGACAAGCACCGGGCGCAGCCGTGCATCCCGCAGGTCGCCCGCATGGCGAGGCCGGTCATCGGCGCGATCAACGGCGCTACGTTCACCGGCGGCCTTGAGCTCGCGCTCGGCTGCGATTTCCTGATCGCCTCCGAGCGCGCGGTATTCGCCGATACGCACGCGCGGGTGGGGATCTTGCCCGGCGGCGGGCTGACGGCCCGGCTGCCGCCGCTTGTCGGTCCGGCGTGGGCCCGTCGGATGTCCTTCACCGGCGAGGTCATCGATGCCGACCGGGCCCTGCGCATCGGGCTGGTGACCGAGGTGGTGGCGCACGACCGGCTGCTTGACCGGGCCGTTGCGTTGGCCGCCATGGCCGCCGAGGTCCCGGCGGAGACGATGCGCGCGCTGAAAGGCGTCTACGTCAGCGGGACCGCGGGCACCATCGGCGCGGCGCTCGCGGCCGAACGGACCGCGGCGGACGAGCAGCGGCCTGACCTGGCGCTGCTCGAACAGCGGCGGGCGGCCGTGACCGAGCGGAACCGGCGCCAGGTCCGGACGGGCCCATGACCGCAGGCGATGAGTCACCGCTTACGCCGCCTGCCGTCTCTCACGATGACCGGCCGGCGAGCCCGTGCGTTCATCACGAGCGGCGCGGTCACGTCCTGGTGATCCGCATGGAACGCGAGGCGAAGCGCAACGCGATCGACAAGGTGATGACGCACGGCATCGACGAGGCGCTTAACCTGCTCGACGACGATGACGAGCTGTGGGCTGGCGTTATCACCGGCACGACGGCGGTGTTCTCGGCCGGCACTGACTTGAAGGACGGCAGCGGGCGCACCGAGCGCGGCGGCGAGTACGGCATGATCAGGCGCCGCCGGGCCAAGCCGCTGATCGCCGGGGCGGTCCTCGACGCGGACCGCGGCTACCAGATCGGCTTCGTCAACCGGGTCACCGACCCCGGCCAGGCGCTGACGGCGGCGCTTGAGCTGGCCGACGATATCTGCGCCTCCTCGCCCGTCTCGGTCGCCGCCAGCCTGGCCGCGCTCGCCGCGCAGCACGACGCCGGCGACGCGGCCGGCTGGGCGGCGACCGGCGAGGCGGTCGAGCGGGTCAAGGCCAGCGACGATCTCAGGGAAGGGGTCTCCGCCTTCTTTGAAAGACGCCCACCGCGCTGGACGGGCCGCTGACCGAGAGGGCGGGCCGAAGCGTCCGCTGAGTGAAAGTTGGTTTGGTGAAGAGGTGGATTCAAGCGAAGGGGCCTGGCATCCGGCCTGACGTTCACGGGCCCGGTCGCCGGCTCATCGTATACGCCGTGGCGGCCGCGGCATGCTTGTCCGCCGCCACGGGGTGCACGGCGGCGGGCGCCGCGGCGCCCCGGGCTAGTGGCTGCGCCGCGGTGAACCTTATCGTGGCGCGCGCCTCGACCGAGGCCGCCGGGGAAGGCGTCACCCAGCGTCTGGCGAGCCAGATCGTCAACAGCAGTAAGCAGACGGTCAGTCAGGAGGCGGTCGTCTACCCGGCGACGCTGGCGAACTACGTCAGCAGCGAGGCCCAGGGCGTGACCAACGCCGAGCTTGAGCTGACGACCGCCGTGCACAACTGCCCCGACCAGAAGGAGGTCCTGCTCGGGTACTCCCAGGGCGCGGAGGTCTCCATGGACGTTATCACCGGGAACTCCGAGGTCAGTGGGACCGTGTCGCCGGTCAACACCGCGATAAGCAGCCATGTCGTCGCGATTGCCAACTTCGGCGACCCCGGCCACGTCGCGGGTGAGCCATGGGACGTCGGCACCGCGACGCTTGCGGGGCTGTTCCCGCGCGGCAGCGCCCAGGTCGCCTTGCTGGCCGCGTTCGGCGGTAGCAGCAAGATCGCCGCCTGGTGCGATTCCAACGACCCGTACTGCGCCTCCGGCAACAAGCTCACGGTCCACCTGACATACCTCGACCGGTACCAGGACGCTGCGGCGAGCTTCGTCTTGGGCAAGATCGGCGGCTAAGCCGGGGCCACGCCGGAGATGAGAGCCACCTTGTGCTGTGTCACTGTGATCCCCTCCGGGCACATCCAAGGCACTGCGTGAACCGGCCGATGCTTGCCCGGGCACGTTCCCCGACGCTAGCATTTTAGTTAGTTGTTTACAATAAGTGGACGATATGGGGGCCCATGACGGAGCCGACCGACTTCCGCCGGTCCGAGGACGACGGCGTACTCACCGTCACCTTCACCAGGGACGCCAAGCTCAACGCGGTCTCCCCGGCGATGATCGACGGCCTGCGGGCCGCCGTCGACGACCTCGGTGACCGCGACGACCTCAAGGTGCTGGTGATCGCCGCCGAGGGCCGCTACTTCACCGCGGGCATCGACCTGCGCGACAGCGGCGCGGGCGGCCGGCGCGGGTACGCGCCGGACGGCAGCTTCAGCCCCCGGCGGCTGCGCCGCGGCTACCGCAGCTTTCACCTGCTGATGGACGAGATCGAGGCCATCGAGAAGCCCTCGGTGCTCGCCGCGCACGCCCGCTGCCTCGGGGTCGGCCTGGAGATCGGCGCCTCCTGCGACTTCCGGCTCGCCGCCGAAGGGGCCAGCTTCGCCCTGCCGGAACTGCCGAACCTCGCCGTGATACCGGGGTCAGGGGGCATCAGCCGGGTCACCCGGCTGGTCGGGCCGCACTGGGGTAAGTGGCTGGCGTTCGGCGAGGAGGTCTCGGCGGAGCTGGCGCTCACGATGGGGCTGGTCCACGCCGTCTACCCGGCCGAGTCGTTCCGCGAGCGGGTGACCGCGTTCGCGCGCAAGCTCGCGGCCCTGCCAAGCGAGGCGGCCGGGGTTACGAAGACGGCGGTCGACATCGCCGCCAGCGTGGACCGCGGCACCGCCCGCGAGTTCGACCGCTACGCGAACACCATCCTGCTCACCTCCGACGAGCACCGTTCCATGCTCGAGGCGTTCAAGACCCGCAACCGCCCGGCGGGCGGCGCGGCACCAGGGAAGCAGGCGGACTAGCGGTGGACTTCCCGACGCTCGCCGCGCACATCAGGGCCGGCGCCGCCGTTCACGACGGCTGCCCGCTGGTGTTCGCGGCGGGCGACGGCGAGCGCGCCACGACGCTGGGCGCCCTCGTAAGCGAGGCGGAGAAGGCCGCAGGAGCGCTGCAGGCCCGCGGCATCGGCCGCGGCGACGTGGTCGCGGTCCAGCTGCCAGGCTCCTACGAGGGAGCGGTGATCCAGGCGGCCGTCGCTCTCTGCGGAGCCGTCCTGCTGCCGGTGGTGATGATCTACGGCCCCAGGGAGATGGACCTGCTGCTGCGCCGTTCGGGCGCCGCCGCGGTCGTCTTGCCCCGGGAGCACCGTGGCCGCCCGCACGCCGACGTCGTGCTCGGCGGGCTGTCCGCCCTGCCCGCGCTGAAACTCGCGGTGGTGGCCGACGCGGGCGCTCCCGGTCACCGTGCCGCCGGGTACAGCGCGATTGGCTATGCCGGGCTGCTCGCCACGCCGGGCGGTACGTACCGTGAGCCGCACCCCGACCCCGGCGAGCGCGCGGTGCTCATGTACACCTCGGGCACCACGGCCGAGCCTAAGGGCGTGCAGCATTCGCACCGGACCCTGCTGGCCGAGGCAACCTCCCCGGTGTACGCGCTCAACGGCCCCGGCGCCCGGCACCTGGGCCTGTTCCCGCCCGGGCACATGGCCGGGCTGCTCAGCCTGCTGCGCATCTTGCTGCTTGGCACGCCCACCGTGATCATGCAGGCGTGGGAGGCCGACCTGGCCGCCAAGCTCATCGAGCGGCACGCCGTCACCGCGTGCGGCGGGGCGCCCGTCCAGCTGTCCGGCCTGCTCGACCGGCAAGCAAGCGGCACCGCCCGCCTCGGCACGCTGCGCGAGTTCCTGACCGGCGCGGCCCCGGTCCCGCCGAGCCTGATCCGGCGCGCCGACGCCGCGGGAGTCACCGCGTTCCGCTCCTACGGCAGCAGCGAGCACCCGACGGTGACCGCGGGCACCATCGCCGAGCCGCTCGGCCTGCGGGCCGAGACCGACGGCCGCCTGCTCCCCGGCAACCAGGTCCGGCTGGTCGACGCCGACGGCCGCGACGTGCCGGACGAGCAGCCGGGCGAGATCCTCACCCGCGGCCCCGAGCTGTTCACCGGCTACACCGACCAGGCGCTGAACGAGGCCGCGTTCCTCCCCGGCCGCTGGTTCCGCACCGGGGACATCGGCCGGATCAACGCCAGCGGGCACCTCACGGTCACCGACCGGCTCAAGGACATCATCATCCGCGGCGGGGAGAACATCTCGTCCAAGGAGGTCGAGGACCTGCTGATCACCCACCCCGCGGTGGCGGACGTGGCGGTCATCCCGGTGCCGGACCCGGCGCTCGGCGAGCGCGTCTGCGCGGTGGTCGTCGCCCGCCCCGGGCTCACCTTCGATGTCGAGCAGGCCCGGGAGCACTTCGCCGCGGCCGGAGCCGCCAGGCAGAAGGCCCCCGAGGTGGTGGCGCTGGTGGACGAGTTGCCGCGGACTCCCTCTGGCAAGGTCCGCAAGGACGTGCTGCGCGCCGCCAGGCTGGCCGAGGCCAACCGGTAGCCCGAACGGTGGCGTGATTGTCCTTCCGTGCGCCACTGCCCTTCGATCGCTGCGGCCTGCTGTTACCGGAGGGGTTCAGCCGACGCTGCCCGCAGCCGGGCTACCGCTCCGGCCACGACCAGGGCTGAGCCGACGGCGATCCTCGGCCTGCGCCGCTGCACGGCTCGGGGCACCCGCAGGGCATAGAGCACGACGGCCGGGGCTTCGCCGACGATCGCGAGCACCGTCAGCCGCCGCGGGCGGCGCAGGCCCGACCGCACGCCGAGGGGTATCCCCGCGACCTGCAGAGCAGGGAAGTACCGCAATAGCTGGCGGGCCATGGGTGTCGTTCCAGCGGTAGCCGGCACCTGTATGCCACGCTCGCGCAACCGGTCCTTTTGCTGCTCGATGTTCGTTTGCGCCTCGGCCCGGGTCGGCGCTTCGGTGCCAAGGCCCCACGCCACCAGCGCGAAGCCGGCCGCGCTGGCCCACGCGGCCAGGGCCCGCTGCTGGCGCCCGGCGGCCCAGTGCCCGGCCCCGACGGCAGCCTGGGTAACAACGGGGATGGCAGTGGACACCCATTCGGCTATCCCCGAGGGCCTGGTCCCGTCCAGAGACGACATCAAGAGCACCCGCCCCAGCAACCGGTCCCCGCTGCCGTCACGAGCCATCCCGTCATTGTCGCCCAGGCGGCACGAGTGTGCCAAGCTCCCGGGCTGCCGCTACCCCGGCGCTGCCGCCCGGCGGACCCAGGGCGGCACCGATGCTCAGGTCCGGTACCGGGCTGGCTTGGTGCCGGCGGTCAGGAAGGCGGAGCCGCGCGGTAGCGGTCCATCAGCAGCCGGCGCAGCATCTTGCCGGACGGAAGGCGTGGCAGCTCGTCCTCGAACGAGACCGCGCGGGGCGCCTTGTAGTGCGCGATCCGCGAGCGGCAGAAGGCGATCAGCTCGGCCGCCAGCTCGGGGGTCCCGCTGCCGGGGACCGCGGGCTGGACGACCGCGTGCACCCGCTGCCCCATCTCCTCGTCCGGCAGGCCGAACACGACGATGTCGGCGACGGCCGGGTGCAAGGCGAGCGCTTCCTCGATCTCGCGCGGGTAGATGTTCACCCCGCCCGACAGGATCAGGTCGGTGCGCCGGTCGGCCAGGTACAGGTATCCCTCCGCGTCGAGGTATCCCATGTCACCGAGGGTGCTCCAGCCCTTGTCGTTATAGGCGCCGGCCGTCTTGACCGGGTCGTTGTGGTAGCTGAACCGCCGCGTCCCGCTGAACCAGACGGTGCCGGTCTCGCCTTCCGGCAGCTCGTCGCCGTCGTCGGAGCAGATGTGCACCTCGCCGGTGATCGGCCGGCCGACCGAGCCCTGGTGGCGCAGCCAGGCGGGGCTGTCGATCAGGCAGAACCCGTTGCCCTCGCTGCCCGCGTAGAACTCGCTCAAGATCGGCCCGAGCCAGGCGATCATCTGCTCCTTGACCTCGACCGAGACCGGAGCGGCGCTGTGCACGACCAGCCGCAGGCTGGAGGGGTCGAACGCGGACCGCGCCGCCTCCGGTAGCTTCAGCATCCGGACGAACATCGTCGCCACGAACTGGCCGTGGGTCACCCGGTAGCGCTCGATCAGTTGCAGCGCGCGGGCCGCGTCGAAGCGCTCCATCACCACCACGGTGCCGCCGTTGCGGATCGTCCCGAGCGACCAGCCGATCGGCGCCCCGTGGTAGAGCGGCCCGGTGCTGAGGAACACCGTGCCGGGCGAGAACCCGAAGAAGTTCTTCATGGTGTGGTCGATGTTCAGCCCGGTACCGAACGGCTGGCGGGCCAGCACGGGCAGGATGCCCTTGGGCTGGCCCGTGGTGCCGGACGAGTAGAGCATGTAGTTGCCCTCGACCTCATCGGCGACCGGCGTCCCGGGCATCGGCGCGATGGCGTCGGCCAGCGACTCCACCCCGGGGACGGCCGGGCCGACGGTGAGCCTGCCGTCAAGCGCGGGCGCCGACGCGGCCGCGGCCGCCGCGAGCTCTTCGAGCTCGCTTGAGGCCACCAGCAGGCGCGCGCCGCAGTCGGCCACGATGTACGCGGCCTCGGCCG
>Ga0265337_1000276_pt1 | contig 28064 bp, 20 predicted proteins | sample 42122metaG_FD_192441 | JGI IMG/M metagenome (GOLD analysis project Ga0265337, IMG submission 192441) | Rhizosphere microbial communities from Carex aquatilis grown in University of Washington, Seatle, WA, United States - 4-21-22 metaG | ecosystem: Host-associated > Plants > Roots > Rhizosphere >... | reverse complement strand
CTCGGCGAGCACCTCGTTCTCCGGGAAGTTGGCGGAGCCGATGACCACCGTCCCGGAGGCGGCGCCGGACGACAGCGGGTTGGAGGCGCTGCTCGCCGCGGTGCTCGCCGGGCTGCTCGCGGAGGTGCTCGAACTAGAGCTGCTGCTCGAGCACGCGGTCACCGCGGCGAGCGCGACCACCGTGAAGGTGGCGAGCCCGGCGGTGGCGGCGGTTCTGATAGGCATATCATATCCTTTCGAGCGGGTATTCGTTTTTTGCTATATAACATGGTGAGGCGATGCTCAGCGCTGAGCCGCGCCGCGTTACTCCGAGCGTCCCTGCCTGCGCAGTCCGGCCGGGACGACCAACCGGGAGATGCCGGCGAACAGGACCAGCACGAGGATCGCGAGGATGACGACGAGCAGCGCACCGCCGGCCACCGGGCCGTACTGGTTGCTGGCCAGGCCGTCGATGATGAACCGGCCGAGGCCGCCAAGGCCGATATAGGCGGCGATCGTCGCGGTCGCCACCACGAAGATGGCCGAGGTGCGCAGGCCGACGAGGATGAGCGGCATCGCGATCGGCACCTCCACCCGGACAACCTGCTGCCAGGTGGTCATGCCGGCGCCCTTGGCCGCGTCCGTGACGCCGGGGTCGACCCCGGCGACCCCCTCGCACGTGGTGAGGAGAATCGGCGGGATCGCCAGGGCGACGAGCGGCACCAGCCAGGTGAGCGCGGAGAAGCCGAGGAAAACCGCGAGCAGCGTGAGCAGGCCGAGGGTGGGGATGGCGCGCCAGGCGTTGGCCACGTTGACGACGGCGACCGCGGACCGGCCGCCGCGGTGCCCGATCGCCACGCCGGCCGGCACCGCGATCACCGCGGCGATGAACAGGGACAGGCCGCTGTAGCCGAGGTGCGCGAGCACCTGGTGCGGGATGCCGTCGGAGCCATGCCAGTTGACGCTCTGGGTGATCCAGTCCCAGGCGTAGGAGAAGAAGCTCATCCGCCGCCGCCCCTCATGTGCGAGCCAGCCAGGGCGTCAGCGCCCGCCTGACGGCGACCAGGATCAGGTCGCAGACGAGGGCGAGCACGATGACCAGGACGAGCCCGACGTAGATCTCGGTCGGGAAGGACCGCTGCAGCCCGTCGATGAACAGGTAGCCGAGGCTGGAGACGCCGATGAGCTGGCCGACGCTCGCCAGGCTGATGCTTGACACGACGCCGACGCGCAGCCCGGCCATGATCACCGGCACGGCGAGCGGGAGCTCGACCGTGACGAGCCGGCGCAGCGGGCCGTAGCCCATCGCGGTCGCGGCCTGGGTCACGGCGGCCGGGACGGCGCGCAGCCCCGCGACGACATTGGGCAGGATGACGCACAGCGAGAAGACGGTGAGCGCGATGATCACGGTGGTGTCGGTGAGGCCGAACGCCGGGATCAGCGCGATGAACAGCGCCAGCGACGGGACCGCGTAGAGGATGGTGAACACGGTGAGCACCGGCGGGTAGAACCACCGCAAGCGGGCGGCGATGATGCCGAGCGGCAGGGACAGCACAAGACCGTAGAGCGCGGAAAGCACGCCAAGCTTGAGATTCTCCCAGGTCAGATGCCAGATGAGTGACGCGTTCCCGGGAATCCATGACCACATCACGGCCGTGGCACCTCCCGCACCTGCGCGGCGTCCGCGCGCGCGGCGTTCCCGCGCGCGGTTTCCCCGGCCTGGATGGCGGCGCGCAGCTGGTCGAAGGTGGCGACGCCCAGCACCCGGCCGTCGCTGTCCACCCCGGTCGCCAGGCCGGCCGGGGACAGCACGGCGGCGTCGAGCGCGGCGCGCAGCGAGTCGGTGCCGACCGTGAACGCGTGGCTGAGCGGCTCGGTCGCCGCCTGGCCGAGCGGGGTGTCGCCGGGCAGCGCGGCGAGCTTGGCCGCGTCCGCCCAGCCCCGCGGGGTGCCGGACTGCGGGTCGGTGACGAGGATCCACGGCTCGCCCGCGGCCAGGGCCTTGGTGACGGTCGCGTCGGCGGGCAGCACCGGCCCGGTGCCCAGGTTCAGCCCGGTGGTCCGGACGAACGACAGCCGCCTGATCCCGCGGTCGAAGCCGACGAAGCCGGCCACGTAGTCGTCGGCGGGCTCGGCGAGCAGCGTCTCCGGCGGTGCGAGCTGGGCCAGCGTCCCGTGCGGACGGAACAGCGCGACCAGGTCGCCGACCTTGATCGCCTCCTCGATGTCGTGCGTGACGAGCACGATCGTCTTGCGCAGCTCGGCCTGCAGGGAAATCAGCTGGTCCTGCAGCGCGGCGCGGACGATCGGGTCGACGGCGCTGAACGGCTCGTCCATCAGCAGCACGGGCGGGTCGGCGGCGAGGGCCCTGGCAACCCCGACGCGCTGCTGCTGCCCGCCGGACAGCTGGTGCGGGTAGCGCCTGGCCAGGCCCTGATCGAGGCCGACCAGCGTGAGCAGCTCCCGCGCCCGGTCACGCGCCTTCTTGCGCGTCCACCCGGTGAGCACCGGGACCGTGGCGATGTTGTCCTCGATGGTGCGGTGCGGGAACAGCCCGGTCTGCTGGATCACGTAGCCGATGCCCCGGCGCAGCTGCGCCGGGTTGCGCGTCCTGATGTCGGTGCCGTCGAGCAGTATGGTGCCTTCCGTCGGCTCGACGAGCCGGTTGATCATGCGCAGCGAGGTAGTCTTGCCGCAGCCGCTCGGGCCGACGAGGACCATCGTCTGGCCGGCCGGCACCTCGAGGTCGAGACCGTCGACGGCGACCGTCCCGTCCCGGTACCGCTTCGTCACTGCCTCGAACGTGATCAAACTCCGGCCAGACCCTTCATCACAAAGTCGGGTTTTCCGACCATATTAGTATCGAATATAGCAGCGCGAACGGGAGCTCGCCGCCAACGCCTCAGCACGGGCAGCTCCCCAGCACGGGCCGATTCATCCCCCAACCATAACCGTCCGGCAGTTTTCGGGCACGTACCCACGATGCCGTTCGCGTAACACGGCCCGCCCGCTGTCCTATCGTTCCCCGCTGGCCACTCCCGGCACTGACGCCACGGCGCTGACCGCCCAGGCGATACGGTGGCCAGGTGGACAGCGACGATGACCTGGGCGCACGGCTGCGGGCGATCTGCCTGGCACTGCCCGAGGTGACCGAGCGGCCCTCCCACGGTGTGCCCGCCTGGTTCGTGCGCGGCAAGAAGTCGTTCGCGCAGCTGTGGGCCGACGGGCACCATGACGATCACTTCCCGCACCTGTGGTGCGCCGGCCTGCCCGGCGCGCAGGCCGAGCTGACCGCGGCGTCGCCCGGCCGCTTCTTCCGCCCGCCGTACGTCGGGCACCGGGGCTGGATCGGCGTCCGGCTCGACGGCGAGGTCGACTGGGCGGAGCTCGCCGAGCTGTGCGCGGACGCCTACCGCGCGGTCGCCCCGGCCAAGCTCGTCGCGCTGCTCGACGCGGCAGGCCCCCGCTGAGGCCAGCGGTCGTCAGCAGGACGAGGGCGTGGCTCCGCCGGCCCGCTCTCTTGCTCAGCTCGCGGTCTTCTGCAGGATGAACGACTGGAAGCGGTCGTTGTCGCCCCTGTCGAAGGCGGCGAACGACAGGATGTCGAACTGCCCGGCCAGGAGTTGCCGCATCACCTCGTCCGAGCGGAAGGCGAAGAAGCGCGGGACCGGGTACCGGGGGTCGGCTACCAGGCCCTCCTGGTTCGGGCCGCCCCAGGTCCCTACGTAGAGCAGGCCGCCAGGCACGAGGACCTCGCTGAGCGCCTTCAGTACGCGGGGCAGGTCCGGGGTCGGGACGTGGAGCAGGCAGTTCAGGGCGAAGACCGCGTCGAAGGACGCCGGGGGAACGCCCAGGCGCAGGAAGTCGGCCACCCGCGCGTCGAGGCCCTTGGCCGTGCAGCGCTGGACCATGTCGGGCGACAAGTCGGTGCACAGTACCCGCAGGCCCTGCTGCTTGAAGTAGAGCGAGTCGTGCCCTGGGCCGGCGCCCACCTCAAGCAGGCTAGCCGCGCCCCGCTCCCGGAGCAGGTCAAGGAAGCGACGCCGCTCCTGCACCTTGAAGTCTTCCTTGGCCCAGCCGTCGCGCAGGGCCGCCGGGCCGGGCCCGTACGCCACCCGGAGGCTGGCGATCACTCGCTGGTAATCGTCGTCCTGCTGGCTTTCTTCCGGCCAGAGCCCGATCAGGCTGGCGAATCGATCGACGACCGCTGCGACGATCCCGTCGCCCGCGAGTGCCAGCCGGACTTCTTCCTGGGCCGGGCGGAGCTCCGTCGTTGCCCAGGCGAGGAGCTGGCTCAGTGGAGCGGCGAGGCTCGGTTCGATTTCACTCCAGCGTCGCGCAGCACGCGCGCGGTCGGTCGTCCAGGTCCGGTCCTGGACGCTTACCAGCGCGGCGACGGCCAGCAGGGTCTTCCTGGCGGCCCTGACGCCCAGTACGTCTCCTGCGAGTTGTCCGGACTCCAGTACCTGCTGCCAGCGCTGGAGCCACCGGGCGATGTCGCCGTTGAAGCCGCGGGCAGCCCTGGCATCCGCGGGGAACGCCGGGAGCGTGGCGGACGGGTCCGGCCCGGCCAGGTGGACGCAGTAGTGGCGCAGGAAGACGCGGTCGCCGTAGGCGGCGTCGGAGTCGCCGACCAGGTCCGCGGCCGTGAGAGGGGAGATCTCCACGCCCCGGCACAGTCCCGCGTACCGATCCGACAAGACCTGGCCTGCGCCGTAAGGGTCGGCCAGGTCGACGGACAGCAGGTCCACGTCCGACAAGCCAGGTCGCACGGTCCCGTTAGCCACTGATCCATAGACGTAGAGCGATGCCCCGGACGCGGCCGCGAGGGCAGCCGCGTCCGCCAGGACGGGCTCGAAGGCGGCGGGTACCCGGCTTCGGTCCGCGCCCGTCACGATCGTCCCGTCAGCCGCCACGCCCTCCCAGGGATCAGGCATCACAGTCCAGCGGCCCGCTTGGGGGGAGTTCCCCCCTCCGGGATGTGGCGCAGATCAGGCATGAGCCGGTTCGCTCAGGATCAAGGGCTGGCACGTCGCGATTGAAGCACGCCCCCGGACCGCACGGCAACGGGATAACTAGGCTGGTCTCCCGGTGGCCTTTTTTACGGATCCCCAGGTCAGGCCGTGGCCTGGTACTGGGATGCCTGCAGGGTGTAGAGCTCGGCGTACTGGCCGGCCAGCGCGGTCAGCTCGGCGTGCGTGCCCGTCTCGATGACCTTGCCGTGGGCGAGAACGTAGATGCGGTCGGCGTGCCTGACCGACGCGAGGCGGTGGGTGATGATCAGCACGGTGCGGTCGCGGGCCAGGGTGCGCAGCGAGGAGAACAGCGCGTACTCCGCCCGCGCGTCGAGCGCCGCGGTCGGCTCGTCCATGATCAGCAGCGGCGCGGTGCGGTAGAAGCCACGGGCCGCGGCGATGCGCTGCCACTGGCCGCCGGACAGCTCGGCGCCGTCCTTGAACTGGCGGGCGAGCAGCGTGTCGTAGCCGCGGGCAAGCTCGGCGATCACGGTGTCGGCACCGGAGGCGGCCGACGCGGTCGCCAGCAGCGCGTCGTCGAGCGCCCGGCCCATGGTGATGTTGTCCCTGACACTGAGCGGCCAGTTGCCGTGGTCCTGCGCGATGACCGCGATCCGCTCACGCAGCGGGTCGCCGTCGACGTCGGCGATGTCGGTGCCGTCCCAGCGCACCGACCCCGACTGCGGCCGGTACAGCCCGGCTAGGATCTTGGCGAGGGTGGTCTTCCCCGACCCGTTCTCCCCCACCAGGGCGACTACCTCACCGCGCGCGATCTCGATCGACACCTCCCGCAGGGCGGGCTCGCCCGCCCCCGGGTAGCTAAAGGTGACGTCCGACGCGATGATCCGGTCGAACCCGGGCGGGGCGCTGGCCGGCCCGGGCGGCGGGATCCTCGCCTGCGCGTCCTCGCAGAACGACATGTAGTCAGAGAAGTAAAGGCCGTCCTCGTAGCACTGGTTGACGTTGTACATCAGCTGCTGCAGTGAGGAGGCCGCCGAACGGAGGGCGAGGACGGCCGTCCCGGCCACCGACAGCGCCAGGATGCCGGTGGCGAGCAGGACGCCAAGCACCACGTACACCCCGGCGGTGGCGAGGCCGCCAAGCGCACTGCCGATCAGCTTGGTCACCGTTTGCTGCCGCGCGGCCCGCAGCTCGGCGGTGCGCGCGTAGGCCGCCAGCCGGGCCACGCGGCCGACGAGGAAGGCCCGCATGGTGAACGAGCGCAGCTCGGCGGCGGTGTGCCGCTCGGAGATCAAGCCGGCCAGGATGTACTTGCGCCGGTAGGAGTCGATCAGCGCGAACCTGGTCAGGTAGCTGATCCGCGCCGAGCGCACCGCCGACCAAGCGCCGGGCAGCTGCGCGAGCAGCAGGACGGCGAGCAGGATGGGCTGCAGCACGCCGACGACCACCGCCGCCGAGGCCAGCCCGGCGAACGCGGTGACGAAGTTGATCATGTCGTTGACCAGCGCCGACGCCGAGTAAGTGCCCCGGTCACGGGCCCGCTGCAGCCGGTCATGGAAGTCCGAGTCGTCGAACGCGGCCAGTTCCACCTGGCTGGTCAGGTCGTACAGCCGGACCTCGACGACCTGGTCGACCTGCGGCTCCAGCCGGGCCTGCGCCCACCCGGCCGCCGTGGCGACGCCGGAGCGGAATGCCGTCGCGACCGCGACCAGGATCAACGACGGGATCGCCGCCCGCACCCGGTGCGGGGTGGGACCGCCTGCGAACAGCGCCTGGAGCACGCCCGCGGTAGCGAACAGCGCGTACCCGCCGAACACCCCGGAGACCAGGTTGAGCACGATCGTGGCGGCGGTGTCCCGCCTGTTCGCCGACCAGCCGAGGCTCACCGCCTGGCCGATGAGCGCGGGGAACCGGCGCGCTACGTCCTTGAACCTGACCGTGGCCATCCGCTGGTCGTAGACGCGCCAGTAGTTGGCGGTCAGCTCGGCCGTCTCGTGATCGGCTCCCTCGCCGCCGGCCGCCTGGCCGCCGGCCGGCTCTCCGTCTCCCCGGTCTCCTTGCCGCCCGCGGCTCGCCTTCCCGCCGCCTGCCCACACGCCGGCCAGTGCCCGGCGCCCGGCCCCGCCAAGGCGCGGCAGGCCGCGCCACCACCCCGTCGCCATGCTCTGAGTATCCGTCGGCCCACCGACATTGGGCTAACGGATATATCCGGCTATGAACCGCCCTACGCGAGGGGCGCCGGGGCGCGTGCGCACGCGGATCGTAGAGTTGCCTGCGTGAGCGATCTGAAGAAGCGTGTCCACGACCTCATGCCCGGCCTGATCGGCGACCTTGAGGATCTCGTGCGGATTCAGTCCGTCAGCGCCGACCCGGGGCGCCACGAAGAGGTGGAGAAGTCCGCGCGCAAGACGGCCCGCCTGCTGGCCGATGAGGGTGTCGCGGTGGAGATCGTCCGGGCCAGTGACGGCGCGCCGCCGGCCGTGATCGGCGAGCGGAAGGGGCCAGCGGGCGCTCCTGTTGTGCTGCTGTACGCGCATCACGACGTCCAGCCGGAGAACGACCCCGCCGACTGGGACTCCCCGCCGTTCGAGCCTGTTGTCCGCGGTGCGCGCCTGTACGGCCGGGGCGCGGCCGACGACAAGGCGGGCATCGCGGTGCACGTGGGGGCGCTGCGCGCGCTTGGCGACGACCTGCCGGTCACCGTGCGGTTCTTCATCGAAGGCGAGGAGGAAGTCGCCTCCGCGACCTTGCCCGAGCTGCTGCGCCAGCACGGCGACCGGCTCGCCGCGGACGTCATCGTCATCGCCGACTCGGCGAACTGGGACATCGGCGTCCCCGCGCTCACCACGAGCCTGCGCGGCCTGGTGCGGGTGGACGTCGAGGTGCGGACGCTTACCCACGCCGTGCACTCGGGGATGTGGGGCGGGCTCGTCCCCGACGCCATCATGGCGCTCACCAGGCTGCTGTCAACGTTGTGGGCGCAGGACGGCAGCCCGGCCGTGGCCGGGCTTGTCTCGGGCCCCGCCGCGGACGTGGACTATCCCGAGGAACGGCTGCGCGCCGAGTCCGGTGCCGCGCCGGGGACCAGCTGGATCGGTGCGGGACCGGTCGTCGAGCGGCTGTGGACCAAGCCCGCCATCACGGTCACCGGGTTCGACGCCCCGAAGGTCGCCGGCGCCTCCAACACCCTCGTCCCCGTTGCCCGCGCCCGCGTCACCATCCGCCTCGCGCCCGGCGACACCAGCGCGAACGGCATCGCCCGCCTCCAGGAGCACCTGGAAAGGCATGTCCCGTTCGGCGCCCGGCTGACCACCACGGTCGTCGACAAAGGGGAGCCGACCGTGCTGCCGGCCACCGGCCCGGCCTACACCACCGCGCGTTCCGCCTTCGCCGAGGCCTGGGACGGCACGGCGCCGGTGGACATGGGCATGGGCGGGTCGATCCCGTTCATCGCCGAGTTCCAGGAGATGTTCCCCGCCGCGAGCATTCTCGTCACCGGCGTCGAGGACCCCGACACCCGCGCGCACGGCCCCAACGAGGGACTCCACCTGCCGGAATTCGAGCGCGCCGTCCTCGCCGAGGCCCTGCTGCTCCAGCGCCTCGGCAGCGCCTAGGACATCCGGGCCGGGCGCACGATCTGCTCACCCGGCCAGCTAACTCGCTTCGGCGCAGCAGCGGGAACCGGATGTCGCGGCGGTGGGTGAAGCCGAGTTCCGTGTACAGCCTGATCGCCGAGCTGTTGGTGGCGATGGCGTGCAGGAACGGGGTCTCGCCGCGGGCGACGATGCCGGCCGCGACCGCGCGGGTAAGCCGGGAGGCGAGGCCCTGGCCGCGCCACGCCGGGTCGGTGCAGACCGCGCTGATCTCGGTCCAGCCGGGCGCCCGCATCCGCTCGCCGGCCATCGCGACCAGCTGCCCGTCACGGCGGATGCCAAGGTAAGCGCCGAGCTCGATGGTCCGTGAGTGGAACGGTCCTGGCTTCGACCGGCCCGTGAGGCTGAGCATGTCGGGGACGTCGGCGGGACCGAGCGGTACCGCCTCCTCGTCCGGCGCCACGTCGAGGGTGGTGGCCACCAGCTGGACGCCCTCGCCGAGCCCGAGGACCTCCCAGCCCGCCGGCGGCGTCGCGCGGAGGGCGGGGAACAAGAGCTTCTCCCCCGGGCCAAGCAGGCCGGCCATGTCCGCCCAGTCGGCCGCGTCCGGCTCCCCGGGCAGCGCGCAGAAGGGGACGACGTCGGCCGGATAGCGGGCGGCCCGGCCGCGGGTCAGGGCGAGGCCGGCGTGCGGCCCGGCGAGCGAGGCGAGCACCGGGTTGTCCAGAGGGTCTGTCACCGGACAACTATCTCGCCTTCGCGGCCGCCATAGGTGTCCGGGCCGACCGGGGCACCGCCTGGTGCAGCGCCGCGATGTCCGGGTAGTCCTTCGGGCGGAGCAGGATCTCCTTATAGGCGAGGACTTCGGCGAGCGGGGCGAACGGCCATCCCTGGATGCTCTGGGCCCGGTCGATCAGGTCGTCGGCATCCCAGTCAGCTGATATCCACCCCTGGGAGAACTGGATCAGCCCGTTCCAGAACAGCGCCATGGGGGCGCCGTTGACGCTTCCGGTCCCCGGGCAGCCATGTTCGAGTACGCGCTGCCACGCCGGCCCGCGGGCCACGACATCCAGGTCGTGAAGGCCATCCCGCAGTCCATGGGCAAGCAGCGGGCCGCTGCCAAAGATGACGAAGTCACGGACATTGAGGTCAAGCTCGCTCACCAGCATGGCGAGACGGCGGATAAGCCTGTCTTCTGACAAGGCAGGAAGAGGCGCTGGCTCGTGCATCATCGGTCCTGAGGTGCTTTGTTGTCTTGCTGGCCCTGAGGGATCAGCGCTCGCAGTCAGTGACGCACCGGGGAGGCGTGTGCCTGTCAGCATCGGGAGCCGCCGGGCATCCGCGTGCGGATGCCCGGACAGCTAGTCCCCCAGCCGCAGCCTGCCCTGTCCGGGCCGACTGCGCGATACCTAGCGAAATGTCCGGACAAGGCCGGACAAACACGCCCTGGCCGGGGCGGGGCGGGCACATAGGTCGCGGTTTCGTATCGGTTCACGCAATTGCGTGAAGCGCTCGCCTGAGGGCGATATCTCCAAAATGTGCATCATGTTCCGGCGGCCGCTGGAGACCAGGATCCGGACGCGATCCAGACCGCTGCGGACTTCGCCCGGGCGCTGCAGGCGCTGCGCGACCGGTCGGGGCTGAGGATCCGCGAGGTGGCCCGGCTGACTGGCGGCCAGCGGTCCACCGTGGGCGGCTACTTCTCCGGGCAGCACCTGCCGCTCGACCGGGAGCTGCTCACCCGGCTCCTGATGGTGTGCGGGGAAGACGACCCGGCGCGGATCGAACGCTGGCAGCTGGCCCTCATCCGGGTACGGCGCCGGCCGAGGCGACGCAGCGAGGCACCGTACCGGGGGCTCGCCCGCTACGAGGAGGCCGACGCGCAGTGGTTCTTCGGCCGCGAGGATGTCACTGACCTGCTCGTCTCGCTCGGCACCGCGTCGTCGGAACTCCCATTGATGCTCATCGGGCCGTCAGGAGCGGGGAAGTCGTCGGTGCTGCGCGCCGGGCTCCTGCCCCGGCTGGATGAGATGGCCTGGCAGGCCGACGTCATCGACCTGTCGGTGACGGGGGTCCGTGAGCTCACCATGCTGGCGGTGCACCTGACGGCGGGCGGGGCGGGACCGGATGCGCCAGCCGCCGGCGACGCGGGACGGCGGGCGGTCATCGTCGACCAGTTCGAGGCGGTCTTCACCCTCTGTGACGACGAGGACGAGCGGAACGCGCTGGTCGGCACCCTGTGCGAGCTGGCCCGCAGCGTGCTGGTCGTCCTCGCGCTGCGTGCCGATTTCTACGGCCGGGCGATCGGCTACCCCGGGCTGCGGCAGGCACTGCAAGAGCGGCACGTGGTGCTCGGGCCGATGACCGCGGGCCAGGTGCGCGACGCCGTCGTACGGCCCGCCCTGCTGGCCAGGGCCGAAGTGGACGAGGGACTCGTCGCGCTGCTGCTCGCCGACCTCGGCCCGGCCGGCCAGGGCAGGCCCGCGGCGCATGAGGCGGGGGCACTGCCGTTGCTGTCCCACGCGATGCTCGCCACCTGGGAGCACAGCCGCGGCGGAACGCTCGCGGTGGCCGACTACCAGGCGAGCGGCGGGATCAGGAACGCGCTGACGCAGACCGCCGAGCAGGCATACGAAAGCCTGACCGACGGCCAGCGAACGCTCGCGCGACAGCTGTTCCTCCGCCTCGTGCACGTCGCCGACGGCGTGCCGCCGAGCCGCGCGTCGGTTGCGCTCGGCGACCTGGCTGGCCGGGACCAGGCGGGGAACGCCGAAGCGGTGCTCGCAACGTTCGTCCGGGAGCGCATGATCACCGTGGACGCGGACGCGGCGCAGATCACTCACGACGCGCTGCTCACCGCCTGGCCCCGGCTGCGGGCCTGGATCGAGGAAAACACAGCGGAACTGCGAGACCGGGACCGGATCGCCGAGGCGGCGCGGGCCTGGTCGGAGGCCAGCCGAGAGGAGGACGCGCTGTGGCGCGGCAGCCGGCTGGCGCTCGCGCGGGAATGGGCGGCCGATTCCGGCAAGCGGTCGGCGCTATCCGGGCAGGCGCTCTCGTTCGTGGACGCGTCGGTAGCGGCCGGGGCCGCCACCGAGCGCGCGGCCCGGCGACGGACCCGCTGGCTGCAAGCCACCGTCGCCGTGCTGGCCGCCCTGGTGCTCGCAGTCGCCGGGCTTTCCGGCTACGCCTTCAGTCAGCGGTCGGCGGCCCGCAGAGCCGAGGGCGCGGCCCTGCAGGCGGCCGACCGGGCGGACTCCCGCGACGTGGCTTTCACCGCCGACCAGCTGCGCAGCCAGGATCCGGCGGTAGCCGCACAGCTCAGCGTGAGCGCGGATGAGTTCGCGCGGACCCCGCAGGCCACCGCTAGCCTGCTCGAGTCAAGCGACGCGCCGTCGGTGGCGAGAATCGACGACTCGCCCGGCATCGTGCAGTGGGTGGCCGTCAGCCCGGATCGCAGGCTGCTCGCGGCGGCCGGCGCCGACGGGACGCTGCGGTTGTGGAACGTGGCCGTGCCCGGGCACCCGGTGCTGGCCAGCGTCCTGCTCCCGGCCGACAGCGCGGCCCCGGTGTACGCGGCGGCATTCAGCCCAGACGGGAAGCTGCTCGCCGCCGCGGGCGCGGACCGCACGGTGACCCTGTGGGAAGTCTCCGGGACGCACGCGGTCCGGCTGGCCCGGCCGCTGCCCGGGCCGGCCGCCACTATCTACTCGGTCGCGTTCAGCGCGGACGGGGATACCAGCCCGGCGGCCGCGCGAGCGGCGGTATGCGGGAACCTCGGGCAGCCGCTCTCCCCCGCGGAATGGGCGAGCTACGTGCCGGGGGTGCCGTACCGTGCGCCCTGCTCGCTCGGTCGCGCCGCTGGTTAGGTCCCGGACGTCGGTCAGACCGTTGACTCCTCGGCGGAATCGGGGGTCGCGGACTCCACGCCGTCGCCCAGGTAGGCGGCGATGACCTTGGGGTCGCGGCGGACCTCCTCCGGGGTGCCCTCGGCGATCACCTTGCCGAACTCGAGGACCACCACGCGGTCGCAGATGCCGAGCACCAGGCCCATGTCGTGCTCGATGAGCAGCATGGACTGGCCCTGGTCGGCGAGGCGGCGCAGGGTGACGCCGAGCTCGCTCGACTCGCCGCTGTCCAGGCCGGCCGCGGGCTCATCCAGGCAGAGCAGCTTCGGCCGGGCGACCAGGGCGCGGGCCACGCCGACCAGCTTGCGCTGACCGGACGAGAGCTGCGACGGCTCGGCCCCGGCGGCCCAGTCCATGCCGACCAGGCCGAGGGTTTCCTTGGCCTCCTTCTCGCCGACCCCGCTCTCCTTGGCCGCCACGGTGAGGTTCTCCTCGACGATGAGGTCGTCGAACAGCTCGGTCGACTGCCAGGTCCTGGTCAGGCCGGCCCGGGCCCGGTCGTACGGCTGCAGGCCGCGCAGGTCGCGGTCGCCGAGCACCACCGTTCCCGTGCTGGTTACGAAACCGGTCATGGCGTCGATCAGGGTGGTCTTGCCCGCCCCGTTCGGCCCGATGAGGCCGACGAGCTCGCCTTCCCTGATCTCCAGTGACACGTCCTCGACCGCGTGTACCCCGCCGAACCGGACCGTCAGCCCGGCTACCTTCAGCACGGCCGGGTTTGCCGACCGGTCCGGGCGCGCGGCGCGCGGGGTGACCGGCTCCCGGCTGGCCGCGTCCACGTCCGGCGCGTGCAGCTGCGGCTTCTTGTGCAGGCGCCGGTAGAAGTCGCCTGCCACGCCAGTCGGGTTCTGCAGCAGGGTGAAGATCAGCAGGACGCCGCCGAACAGCAGGAACCAGTTGCCGTCCAGGCCGAACCACTTCTGGAGGGCGTACGGGATCATCGCCTGGGCGGAGATCAGGCCGGCGAACACCGCGCCGGAGATGAGCGTGATGCCGCCCGCGTAGGCGAACGCGATCAGCGACAGCGCGGTGACCGCGTCGAACCGGTCGCTGCTCACCGAGCCGAAGTTGTACGCGTACAGGCACCCGGCCAGGCCGGCGATGAACGCGGCGATGATGAACGCGTACAGCTTGACGGTCCGCGGGTTAATCGACGCCGCGGCGGCCGCGCGCTCGTTCGAGCGGACCGCGAGCATCTGCTGGCCGAGCTTGCCGCGGCGCAGGTACCCGACGCCGACGCAGCAGAGCACGACGCAGATCAGCGCCACCCAGCCGAAGACCGGGCTCGGCTGGTTGCCGTCGATGCCGCGGAACCCGGCGTTCGGGCCCAGGTCGAGGCCGAACCAGTTCATCTCGGGTACCGGCGAGCCGAGGCCGCCGCCGCCCCAGGTGGTGTTCTGGAAGCCGAAGGAGTTGATGGCCACGGCGCCAGCCAGGGTGACGACGGCGAGGCTGACGCCGCGCACTCGCACGGCGGAGAAGGCGGTAACGACGCCGATGGCGACGGCGACGGCGATACCCGCCAGCGCCGCGAGCGGGAAGGTGATGCCGAAGTTGCTCGCCATGTGGCTGATCGTGAAGCCGGCCGCGCCGGCCAGGGCGAGCTGGATGATCGAGATCTGGCCGACGAAGCCGGTGATCACGACGAGCGACAGCGCCATCAGGATGCCGATCAGCGTGTTGATCAGCGCGTTGCGGAAGTCGAACGGGAACACCACGAGCAGCACCGCCGCCGCGCCGCCGAAGATCAGCGCGGAACGCCACAGGTGCTGTGGCCGCGGCGCCTCCGGCAGCCGGCGCTCGACCACCTCGCCGCGGCCGGGGATGCGGGCGCCGCGCCAGAAGAGCACGCCGATGATGATGAGGAACGCGAGCAGGTCGGTCGTGCCGGGAATCGCGACCCCGCCGGACTGCGGGAACCAGGCTTCCGACGATGCCAGCTGGAGCAGCGAGTCCAGGATGCCGATGCCGAAGGCCGCGACGGTGACCAGGCCGAACGAGGTGAACCGGGCGATCAGCGCGGCGGCGAGCGCCGGGATGATCTGCAGCGGCAGCGTGGAGGGGTCCAACTGGGTGACCGAGGAGGCGAGGATGCCGAGCGAGCCCGCGATGAACGCGGCGATCAGCGAGTTGGACAGCGAGATCGTGCCCGGCGACACCCCGCCGAGCATCGCTGCGACCTCGTTCTCCGACGCCGCCCTGGTGGCCAGCCCGAACTTGGTCCACTTGTAAGCCGCGGAGAGCACGATGGCCGCCGCGATCACGATGCCGGCGAGGAGGAACCGGTCGAGCGTGATGCCCGAGCCGAGCATGTGGATCAGCTTCGTCGGCAGCACGGAGGGAGAAGGCTGCTGGGTGGTGCCGAAGGCGAGGATCATGGACGACTGCGCGATGAGCAGCACGCCGAGCGAGGCGATCAGCTTGCCGAGCGGTGAGGCGTTGCGCAACGGCCGGTAGACGGCGAACTCGAGCAGCGCGCCGACCGCGAGCACGAACAGCAGGGCGAGCGGCAGCGCCACGGCTTTCGGAAACGAGGCGATCTTCCCGCTGGTCAGCGACCAGAAGGCATAACCGCCGAGCATCGCGATCGCGCCGGTGGACAAGTTGATGACCCCCGAGCCACGGTAGGTCGCCACGACGCCGAGCCCGATGCCGGCGATGAGCGCGCCAGAGCCGAGACCTAGCAGGATGAAAAGCAGGGCTGTTTGCACGGGGGTCATCCTCGGTCAGTGGTTGCTAAGTCAAGAGTTCAGGTGATGTCACGGGATTTCAAGTGAAAAGAGGTGACGCCGCGACCGCGAGGGGCTCACCCTCGCGGTCGCGGCGCGGCTGTCAGCCAGCTACGGATCGGCCATCCGTTACTGTGACTCGCCCGCCGGCGGCTGGGTCCAGCCGGCCGTCTTGACCCACTTGTTCTTGCCTTCGTACTCGAAGAACTGCGAGCGGTTGTTGCAGACGCCGGGCGCGGCCGGGTTGTAGCCGCACTCAAGCGCCGGGGCGCCGAGGGCTTGCGGGCCCTTGAACGCCTGGACGGCCGTCTGGATCGCGCTCGGGGTCAGGTTGGCGTAGCCGACCTGGTTGAGGATCTTGTCGATGGTCATCAGCTGGCCGAAGTCCACGATGTTCCACGGGTCGGGCGCGTTGGCCGGCGTGGAGTAGGTCTGCGCCAGCTTCATGTACTCGATCATGCCGGGGTCGGTCGTGTCGCCGAACAGCGAGCTGGCGATGAGGTAGGTCCACTTGGGGAAGTCACCGCCGAGGCCCGCCGCGACCTGGCCGTTGAGGCACAGCGGGGCGGCGACGATCTTCTTGGGGTCGGTGATGCCCTGCTGGGTGAACGCCTTCTCGATGTTCACGCAGTCCGGGGCGGCGACGGCGGGGATGACCATGTCCGCCGTGGCGGCCCCGGTCGACGCGAGCACACCGGTCAGGTCGGTGGCGTTCGCCGGGTACGGGCCCATCTTCACGGAGATGCCGGCCGCCTTGAGCGCCGCCTCGGTGGCCAGCGCGCCGGGGGTGGCCGAGGCGGTGTTGGGGTAGAGCACCGCCGCGGTCTTGGCGTGCAGCACGTCCCGGCCGTAGGTGCCGAACGGCCCGAGCACGCTGGTGGCGTCACCGAAGAGCACCGCGGTGTTCTTCTGGGCGCCGTCGATGGGGAGCGGGGCCACGCCGCCGACCACCGGGAGCTTGCCGCCCAGGGTGGCGTAGAAGGACTGGTCGCCGATCACCACGGCGCCCATGGCGATCACGTCGACCGACTTGTTGGCGAGGAACTTCTGGGCGCAGCCGTTGCCCTCTTCCTCGGCGGAGGCGATGAAGCAGGTGGACAGCTGGACCGGGTGGCCGTCGACCCCGCCGAGCTCCTTGTTGATGTAGTTGACCGCCATCTCCGCGCCGTCGGTGGCGTGCTGGCCGATCACCTGCGGGCCGCCCTGCTGGTTGACGAAGCCGATGGTGACCGGCGGCAGTGAGCTGCTCGCCGGGCCGGACTTGCCGCCGGTGTAGCTCAGGTAGTCGGTGACCGACTGCGCGCCGAGGCCGCCGGTCGAGCCGCTCGCACTTGGTGCCGCCGCTGCGCTGGTGGCCGGCGCGGCGGCGCTGCTGCTTGACGGCGCGGTCGCGCTCGTGGTCGAGCTTGAGCTGGAACAGCCCGCCGCGGCCAGGGTCACTACCGCGATGGCAGCGATCCCGGCAACGCCGGCTCTCTTGTGTCTTAGCAACTTCGTTTCCTCCTGGCGTGGGTGCTTTTTTGGAAGTCGGCTTGGACAGAGGGCAGATGGCCGTGGCAGGCCGGTGATCACACCGATGCTTTTGCGCCCCACAGGTGCCGTGAGGCAATCTCCGCGCCCTCGACGAGGGAGGCCAGCTTCGCCCACTGGATCTCCTCGTGCACGCGGTGCATGAACGCGCCCTGGGCAAAGCCGCAGTCGGTCCCGCCCATCACCCGGTCACGGCCGACGACGTTCGCCAGCCGGATGAGCCGCTGCGCGACCAGTTCCGGGTGCTCGACGACGTTGGTGTGGTGGGTGACGACGCCCGGAACAAGCACCTTTCCCTCAGGTAGCTCCAGGTCCTCCCAGAGCTTCCACTCGTGCTCGTGCCGCGGGTTGGCCTGCTCCATCAGGTAGTACTTGGCGTTCACGGCGAGCACCAGGTCGATCGAGTCGCGCAGCGGCGGGTCGTAGGCGTGCGGGCCGTGCCAGCTGCCGAAGCAGACGTGGTACCTGATCCGGTCCTCGGGCAGCCCGCGCAGCGCGTGGTTGAGCGCGTCGACCCGGACCCGCGCCCAGGCGCGGTAGTCCTCCCAGGACTGGCCGCGGGACAGCATGGTGTCCGCCTCGTGCATCAGCACGGCGTCATCGACCTGGAGGAACGCGCCGGACTCGATGATCGCCGCGTACTCCTCGTGCAGCACGTCGGCGATCGCGTAGACGAACTCCTCGTCGCTCTTGTAGTACTCGTTGGCCAGCCAGTAGGCCGACGCGGGCGCGACCACCGGCATGAACGTCTCGGAGATGTCCTGGCCGGCGCCTTCCAGGGCCACCTTGAAGTTGACCAGGTCCCGGTCGATCGCGGTCCTGTCGTAGCTCATCGGGCCGGTGCAGACCCAGGTCACCGCCCCGACCGGGCCTTTGTCCTCAGCGTCCGCCGCGTCCGCCGCGCCCGCCTCGGCGGTCTCCACCGGCGGGGCGGACGCCTCGGACCTGATCCTGATCGTCGCGTCGTGCTCGAGCATGTCGAGCTCGCGGTACGCGCCGGGAAAGTTCTGCCGGTCCCGGCTGGCTGGCAAGATGGACGAGAAGTTCCCGGTGAGCGGCCGGGACTCCAGGCCGCTGGTGCGCTCGTAGAGGTAGGTGATCCAGGTGGCCTTGCCCATCTCGCCGTCGTCGATGACGTCGATCCCGGTCTCCGCTTGCTTACGGACCACGTGCGCGACTGCCCGCGCCAGGGCCGCCCGGTACTCCACGCTCTCGGTCGATGCCCGGCCGTGGTCGATGGCCGACAGGTACGCAAGCAGTTCCGGCGGGCGGATCAGGCTCCCGGCGTGCGTGACCTGGATACGCTGCATTCGCTAATCTCCCGACATTGGGGGACGAGACACGTATGGGACATTGTGTCCTCCAAGAAAAGGGCTCCAGCCGACACTGCGTCAACATAGATCGTTAAGCACGCACATCACAATCAGGACAAGTGTCCGCTGGCCACACATGGCGGGCTGGCAAGTTGGCGATGGCACCAATGCCGCGAAAGTGTCGGCGCGTGACGATGACAGTCACGGCGTTTGCGCTGCGTAAGGCTGTATCTTGTGGGTCTACTTATGACGACCGGTATGGGCCGGTGAAGGTGGGTTCTGGACACGATGGCTGGCACCGACGCGGTTCTCGAACTGGACAAGCTCAGCGTGGGCTATGACCGCACCCAGGTTGTGCGCGATTTGACGCTCACCGTGCGTAGCGGCGAGGTGGTGGCGCTGCTCGGCGCCAACGGCGCGGGCAAGACCACCACGCTGCGGGCGGTCTCCGGCCTGCTCAAGCACGGCGCCGGCGCGGTGCGGTTCGGCGGCGCCGACCTGGCGGGCGTCGCGCCGGCCGCGCGGTCCCGGCTCGGCATCGCGCACGTGCCGTCCGACCGCGGCCTGTTCTTCGGGCTGACGGTGGCCGAGCACCTCCGGCTTGACGGCTCGGGCACCCCGGCGGCCCTGGACGCCGCGTTCGATCACTTCCCGGCGCTGCGCGCGCTCAAGGACCGCAAGGCCGGCCTGATGTCGGGCGGCGAGCAGCAGATGCTCGCGATCTCCCGCGCGCTCGCCCGCAAGCCGAAGCTGCTGATGCTGGATGAGATGAGCCTCGGCCTCGCCCCGGTCATCGTCGCCCGCCTGCTGCCGGTGGTGCGGGAGTACGCGACGTCCACCGGGACCGGGGTGCTGCTCGTCGAGCAGCACGTGCACATGGCGCTGCGGATCGCCGACCGGGGCTACGTCCTGTCCCACGGTGAGCTTTCCGCGAGCGGCACCGCCGAGGAACTGCGCGGCGACGCGGAGCGGCTCGCGTCGAGCTACCTGGGCGGCGGGGGAACCGCGTCTTAGCGGCTGAAGCCCCAGTTGAGCATGGTTATCGCGTCCTTCGACGCGGCGGTTATGTCGGCGATGTCGGCCGAGGAGCCGAGTACCACCCCGATCAGGGTGACACTCCCCCGTTTCGCCTCGAACAGCAGGCACTGCCCGGCCGCGCTGGTGTAGCCGGTCTTGATGCCGGTCGCGCCGGAGAACATGCCGAGCAGCGGGTTGAGGTTACGCCAGGTGTGCGCCCGGTGCGCGCTGGTGGCCCCCACGTGGTAGGACCGCGTCCCCACGATCGTCGCGAACGTCGTGTTCCGCATCGCGGCCCGCCCCAGGTTCACCAGGTCGCGCGCCGTGGAGTAGGTGGCGAACGCGCTCGGCGCCGGCAGCCCGCTGAAGTCCGCGAAGTGCGTCTTGGCCAGCCCTAGCCCTTGCGCCGTGGCGTTCATCTTCGCGATGAAACCGGAAAGCCCGGGACCGTACGCGCTGGCGAGCGTGTAGGCGGCGTCACAGCCGGACGGCAGCATCATCGCGTAAAGCAGCTGCAGCGTGGTGAGCTTCTCGCCGGGGACCAGCCCGGCGGTCGACGCGTCGTACTTCTTGTCGTAACCGACGATGCCGCCGGGCACCGTGATCACCTGGTTCAGGTTGAGTCCTGGCGTGGTAAGCACCACGTACGCGGTCATCACCTTGGTGACCGAGCCCATCGGCCGCTCGAGCACCGACGACCGTGACCACAGGTTGGCGCCGGTCACCGCGTTCGCCAGCTCCGCGTAGTGCGAGCGTATGGCGGGCGGCACGCTGCCCGGCCGCGCCGCCAGGGCGATGCCGGGTGTCAGGGTGGCCGCCCGGGCGGCCGGGGCGGCGCCCCCAAGCATCATCACCGCGACCGCCGTACCCGCGGTTACCCCGCCGGAGATCCGCATCAGGCCACCTCTCGCCCACCGTTGCCGAGTCACCCGCATTCTTTCAGTGAGTGTCACCTATGGCTGCAGGTTACGGTTGAACTTTGATCAGAACGGGTGCGTGCTCCGCCACAACCGGGGCACGTCGCGCCGTTCGCATGGCAAGCGCCCGTCAGGGCAGCTAGCCTGCTTGGGATACCCGAGAGGGACATGGATGGTTGAGATGGATAGTTGGTGCCCGTCCTGCGGCTACTCGGCGGAGCCGGGCACGCGGTTCTGCGGCGGCTGCGGGTACCAGCTCGGGCCGGGGGGCGACGCGTCCCCCGCCGGCTCAGCGACGGCCGCGGTGCAGGCACCCGCGCCGTTCCATGGCTATCCGCCGCCGGGCGCGCCGTCGGCCCCGCCCCCGCCCATGGGCGCGCCGGTCAGCGCGCCGCCGCCCCCGTCGGGCAGCCCGCTGCCCTACCCGCCGCCGCCCGCGGCGACCACGGTGCAGCCGCCGCTGTCGGACACGATGGACCGGATGCTGCGCCCGCAGGGCCTGTTCCAGAACCGCCTGTTCCAGAACGCGCAGCAGGTGCCGGCCAGCTGGCAGCAGCCGCAGGCGGCCGCGCCGGTGAGCTACCCGGCTGGCGGCCAGTACCCGCCGGGTTCCCCCTATCCGCCGGGTCCCCCGTACCCGCCGGGTGCGCCGTTCCCGCCGGGCGGGCAGTACCCGCCCGCGGACGGGTACCAGCAGGCCGCGGCGCCGCAGGCCTGGGGCGCCGCGCCCACGGGCGGCATCACCGCGGTGCCGACCGGCGGGATGGCCGCGCTGCCGCCCGGGCTGGGCGCTGCCCCGGGCCAGCCGGGCGCCGGGTACCCGGCCGACGGCCAGTACCCGCCCGGCGTTCCCGCGAACGGCTACTCCTACCAGCACGGGCAGTACGCGGGACCGCAGTACGGCAACGGGCAGTACGGCGCGGACCAGTACGGGCAGACCATGTTCCCGCCGCCCGGGCCGTACGGGCCCGGCGTGCAGTTCGGCCCGGACGGCATGCCGCTCACCGGCGGCGGCGGCCAGCCCGGCTCGCGGTCCAGGCTCCCGTTCAAGCGCCCACGGGGCAAGATGGTGCCGGTTGCCGTGGGCGGCGGCCTGGCGGTGATCGTCGTCGCGGCGCTCCTGCTGGCGATGCACGGCGGGTCTTCCTCGAACAACGCGGGCAACGGCACGGCGGGTGGCACGCCGACCGCGTCCGCGAGCGGTACCTCGGCCCTCACGCAGCAGCAGGCGGCGACCGCGCTGTCCAGCCTGCTCGCGCAGAGCGGCAAGGACCACGCCGCCGTCAACGCCGCGGTCGGCAATGTCGAGGCGTGCGGTCAGGGGTTGTCCCACGACGCGCAGGTCTTCTCCACGGCGGCTGGCAACCGGCTCGCCCTGCTGGCGAAACTGGCCCAGCTGCCCGGCCGCGCGGCGCTGTCCCCGGCGATGATCTCCGACCTGACGACCGCCTGGCAGGCATCCGCCACGGTCGACGCCGACCTGGCGAAATGGGCGGCGGGCGCGGCCAGCCACTGCAGGAAGGGCAACCTGAAGGACCCTAACTACACGGCCACCATCCCCTTTGACAGCAAGGCGACCAATGGCAAGATCGCCTTTGTCAGGCTGTGGAACCCCCTGGCGCACAAGGACGGCCTGCCGACATACCAGAGCGCAGAGCTCTAACCCGGCCCGTTAGGCTCGCCGCTGCCCTCTCGTAACATGGCCGACACCGTGGCTGGGCATGCTTTGCGGCGTGGAGGGAACGCAGGCGGACCGGCAGGGGCACGTGATCGTGTGCGGGCTGTCCGGCGTGGGCCTGCGGATCGTGGAGCAGCTCGCGCTGTCCGGCGTCCCGGCCGTGGCCGTGGACGACAATCCCGCCCCGGCGCTCGCCCGGATGATCGCCGCCTGGGACGTGCCGCTGGTCACCGGGCCGACCCGCGCCGCGGACACCCTGATGTCGGCGGGCCTGCCCGGCGCGGCCGCGGTGATCTGCGCCCAGGACGACGACCTGTCCGCGCTGGAGACGGCGCTGCTGACCCGGCGGCTGCGCGCCGAGGTCCGGGTGGTCGCGCAACTCACCAACCCCGCGGTCGGCCGGGCGGTCAGGGAGGCGGGCGCGGCGGTCCTCGACGTGGCCGGGCTGTCCGCTCCCTCAGTCGTCGAGGTGTGCCTGGGCGAAGGCGTTCAGGAGCTGTCGCTGTCCGGCATGCGGTTCCTCGCCGCACGGACCACCGCGCCGGCCGCGGCGACGCTGCGCCAGCTGTACGGGGCGCTCGCGCCGGTCGCGGTGGTGCCGCCCGACGGTCACGTGCTCGTCTGCCCCGGGCGGGACACCCCGGTCGCCGCCGGCGACGAGGTGACCCTGATCGGCACGCCCGACGAACTCGCCGCCGCCTCCGTCATCGATCACCCCGAGCGCATCCGCCGGCTCACCGCCACCCAGGGAAGCGGGAACGGGGCAAGGAGCAACGGAACGGGGAGCGGATCGCCCGGCGTGCTCGACGTGCTCGGCGGCGAGGAACCCGGCGGCCGCCCGGCCGGCCCCGGCCCGGCCGGGCGGGTGGCGCGCGCGCTGCGCGACGTCGCCGTGTCGCTCGCGCGCGCCGCGGACCGGCGGATCGCGATCGCCCTCGGCGGGCTGGTCGCGGTGCTGGTGACCGCGACGCTCGTGCTGCGCTTCACCTACCAGTACGCGGGGCCGGGCCACCGGATCTCGCTGCTCGACGCGGTGTACTTCACCGTCGAGACCGTGACGACGGTGGGCTACGGCGATTACTCGTTCCGCAGCGAGCCCGCCTGGCTCGTCGTGTTCGCGGTCCTGCTCATGATGTCCGGCGCGCTGTTTGTCGCGGTCTTCTTCGCGCTGGTCACGAACATGCTGGTGAGCCGCAGCATCGAGGAGTCGCTCGGGCGGCAGAAGATCACCGTGCTGCGCGGCCACGTGCTGGTGATCGGCCTCGGCACGGTCGGGCTGCGGGTGGTGCAGCAGCTGCGCGACGCGGGCCGCGACGTCGTGGTGATCGAGATGAACGAGCACAACAGGCACCTCGGGCAGCTGCGCGCGCTCGGCGTACCCGTCTCAATCGCCGACGCGACGCTGCCCGAGGTGCTCGCGTCCGCCCGGCTGTCCACCGCGTCCGCCGTCGCGGTGCTGACGAGCGACGACCTGGCCAACCTGGAGACCGGCCTCGCGGTGCGCGACCAGCTCGGGCCACGCTGGCCCGACGTCCCCGTCGCGCTGCGCATCTTCGACCCCCAGCTCGCCCACTCGGTGCAGCAGACGTTCGGGTTCAGGTACGTCAGGTCCACTGCCGCGCTCGCCGCCCCGTGGTTCGTCGGCGCGGCCCTCGGCCTCGACGTGCTCTCCACGTTCTACGCGGGCGACGAGCCGCTGCTCGTGGCCAGGCTGACCGTCACCCCGGGCGGCGGCCTGCACGGACTGCGGATGGACGAGCTCGCGGCGCGCACCCGGGTGCTGGCGCTGCGGCGCGCCGCCGACCGCGCGGTCCTCGAGCACCCGCCGCGCCGGTCGACCCGCTTCGACCCGGCCGACGAGGCATACCTGATCGGCCCCTACGACGAGCTGCTCACCGTGCTGCGCCGTGACCGGCCCGCACCGGGCCCGGTCAGCCCTGATCGATGAGGGCGGCGAAGCCGGCGGTCTGCCAGGTCTCGCCCGTCTCGGTGATCGCGTACGCCTCGCACCCGCCCAGGGAGGCCAGCCAGTCGCGGGCCAGGGCCGGCCCCATCGCGAAGGCGGCGGTGGCGCACGCGTCGGCCAGCGCCAGGCTGGAGCCGGTCACGGTGAGGCTGGCCAGGCCGGCGGCCGGGCGGCCGGTCCGCGGGTCGACGATGTGGGCGCCGCGCTCGGCGGTCCCCGACGTGGCCACCGCGCAGTCCACGGCCGCCACGACCAGGGCGAGGCGGCCGGGGCGATGAGGGTCGGCGATGCCGATCCGCCACGGCGACGCCGGGCCGGGCCCGGTGTCGCCGGTGCTGGTGCCGCCCCCGGCGGCCGCGTCCGGGCGGCCGCCCACGCACTGCACGTCGCCGCCGCCGTTGACCAGGTGGCTCGCCGAGCCGGCGGTGGTCAGGATGCCGGCGGCCCGTTCGATGGCCCAGCCTTTCACGTAGCCGGACGGGTCGAACCTGCCCCACGGTGAGGAGGTGAAGAAGCCGCCAGACAACTCGCGGAAGAACGCGCAGGCCTCGATGACCTCGGCCATCTGCGGCGCGCAGGCCTCGACGGTCAGCAGGCCCTCGGCGAGCAGCGTCGCGTCGCTGTCCGGGCGGTACGGTGAGAAGACCCGGTCCACCCAGTGCAGCCACCGGATGGCGTCGTCCAGCGACCCGTCGCGGCGCGCGGCGGCGGGCACGTCGAAGGAGACCATCGTCCCCATCACCGGCTCGGCATGCCGGACGCGCGCCTCGACGGCGAGGTCCCTACTCATCGGCCCGGTCCTGCTCAACAGACAGTTCCCCACTCCGTGGCCAGATCCTACTCAACAGACAGTTCCCCAACTCAGCGGCCAGGTCCTACACAACAGACAGTTCCCCAACTCAGGGGCCAGGTCCTACACAACAGACAGTTCCCCACTGCGGCCAGGTCCCTACTCAAGGAAGATACTGCCGCCGCTCACCTTGATGTGCTCGGCGGGCAGCGGCATGGGGGCCGGCCCGCCGACCACGGCGCCGGTCGTGATGCTGTACTGGCTGCCGTGGCAGGGGCAGTCGATGGTGCCGTTGCTGACCTGGCTGACGATGCAGCCCATGTGCGTGCAGACGGCGCTGAACGCCTTGAACTCGTTGGCCGTCGGCTGGGTGACGACCACCTTAGGCCCGGTGAAGATCGTCCCGCCGCCGACCGGGATGTCGCTGGTAGCGGCCAGCGCGTTCGCGGCCGCCGCGCTGCTCGCCCCACCGCTCGCCGCGGCACTGCTCGCGGCACTGCTCGCGGCCGGCGTGCTGCTCGAACTGCCCGCGCCGCAGGCGGTGACCACCCCCGCGAGGCCCACCAGTCCGACGCCGGCCAGCACGCCGCGCCGGGTGGCCAGCGACTCCGTCTGTGCATCCTGTGTCACTACGGCTCCTTTTCCACTGCCAAATGGTCACCGCTACCGCGGGACGCTCCCGTCACTGTTTCTCCCGTAGAGAGAAACGGGGGGCGGCGGTGTCTGGTTCAGCCGCTGATCGTATGAGCCGCACCTCGAAGGAAAGGTGGATCTTCCGCGGCGACGCTGTGAGAATCCGCTCAAGACGGAGCGGCCGCGGCCCCCAGTTTTCCACGGCGGTAGCGGAGCGTGACGAAAACCGTTGCCCAACCGATCCGCAGGAAAGAGATTTCGGTCCGCCTCGGGGGGTAGGCTAATCGAATTGTGTCCTTGAACTGGTAAAACAGTCTTAATATATCCAAATAGATAGCTATTCCTTACTATTGAGAGATATCCATATATCCTCACGGAGAGTATCTATATTGATGCGTAGCGCCATAATCTTGGCAGAGTAGGCATCACGGATGGGACACAAGCAGATGCTTAGAGTTAGCAAGTCCGACGGGTGGCTGCCCAGGGCGCACGATGCCCGGCCCGGTCGCCAGGACCTGCGCTCCTCAGCCAGCTGCGTCATCATCCGATCAGGCGGCTGCCTGCCCGGCGGGTACCCTCTCGTGCCCGCCGGCGCCCGGCCTGGTGCCGAGGCACCCGGGCGGGCGGCAGACACCCAGGACTGCAGGCGGAGCGGCGGGGACCAGCCGGGCGGCAGCGGCCCGCCGTCCGGCGACCCGGCGCTCCGCCTGCACCTTGTCATGATTCCGCCGGGCACGCGCGGCCTGCCGCACCTGCACGGCCACGAGACCGCCGGTTACGTGGTGAGCGGCGTGGCCGAGGTCTGGCACGGCGCGGGCCTGGTCCGGCGGTCGGTGGTCCGGGCCGGCGACTTCATCTACATACCGTCGGGTACCCCGCACCTGGCGGTGAACCGGGGCGACGTCACCTCCATCGCGGTGATGGCCCGCCCCGGCCGCGAAGACACGGACCAGCAAGTCAGTGGCCAGCCGGCCAGTGACGAGCAGGCCAGTGACGAGCAGGCCAGTGGCCAGGAAACACATGACGGCTCCGTCGCGATGGAGCTTCCCAGGCACCTGGCCAGCCTGCTCTGCTACCCCGTCGGATACGGCGGATGAACGTTTCCCCTCCCCGCACCGCCTCCCGCGGGGACGCGGCGAACCCGGCGAACTCGCGGCGGCATCCTCCTCCGCCGCGGATCACCCCAGGGGCTTCTCTCCCCCCTCCGCCAGGTTCACCGCGAGTAGGCCGGGTCCCCGCTGGTGTAGCAGCGGGGACTCCGGCCCGCTCGACGGGCTGAGCCCGCAGGGTTGTTGTAGCCGCTACTCGTACGCCTCGGGCGGCTGGCAGGAGCAGACCAGGTGGCGGTCGCCGTACGCCTGGTCGATGCGGCGCACCGGCGGCCAGTACTTGGCCCGGCCGTGCGCCAGCCCGTGCGGGCCGCTAGCGCCCGGGTAGCCGCCCTCGTCACGCCGGTAGGGGTGAGCCCACTCGTCGGCGGTCAGCATCTCGGCGGTGTGCGGCGCGTTCTTGAGCGGGTTGTCGGCCGCGTCCCACTCACCGGACGCCACCTTGTCCACCTCCGCCCGCACGGCGATCATCGCGTCGCAGAACGCGTCGATCTCGGCGAGGGACTCGCTCTCGGTCGGCTCGATCATCAGCGTGCCGGCGACGGGGAAAGACATGGTGGGCGCGTGGAAGCCGTAGTCGATGAGGCGCTTGGCGACATCCTCCACGGTGATGCCGCCCGGCAGGCGCCGCAGGTCGACGATGCACTCGTGGGCGACGAGCCCCTGCCGGCCCGCGTAGACCACCGGGAAGTACGGTGCGAGCCTGCGCGCGACGTAGTTGGCGGAAAGCACGGCCACCTGGGTGGCCCTGCGCAGCCCGTCGGCCCCCATCATGGCGATGTACGCCCAGGAGATCGGCAGGATGCCGGCCGATCCCTGCGGCGCCGCCGCCACCTGGCCGCCACTCTGCTGGCCGGCCCCTGGCTGGCTCGCCCGGGGCTGGCTGATCCGGGCCGGGAGGAACGGCGCGAGGTGCGACCTGGCCGCGACTGGCCCGACGCCGGGGCCGCCCCCGCCGTGGGGGATGCAGAACGTCTTGTGCAGGTTCAGGTGGGACACGTCACCGCCGAGCAGCGCGGGCGACGCCAGGCCCGCGAGCGCGTTCAGGTTGGCGCCGTCGATGTAGACCTGGCCGCCCGCCTCGTGCACCAGGTCGGCGACGGTGGTGATGGTCTCCTCGTACACCCCGTTGGTCGACGGGTAGGTGACCATGATCGCGGCCACCCGGCCGTCGTTGGCGGCGAGCCGCGCCCGCAGGTCATCGAGGTCGACCGCGCCGTCGTCGCCGCACTTGACCACGACCACCCGCAGGCCCGCGAGGACCGCGGACGCGGCGTTGGTGCCGTGCGCGGAGGCGGGGATCAGGCAGACGTCGCGCGCCCCCTCCCCGGAAACATTGTCTCCGCGCGAGCGGTGGTAGTCGCGGATGGCGAGCAAGCCGGCCAGCTCGCCCGCCGACCCGGCGTTGGGCTGCAGGGAGCAGGCGTCGTAGCCGGTCACCGCGCACAGCCAGCGCTCCAGGTCCGCGACGAGCTCGGCGTAGCCCGCCGCGTCGGCCGCGGGCGCGAAGGGGTGCATCCCGGCGAACTCCGGCCAGGTGACCGCCTCCATCTCGGCGGTCGCGTTCAGCTTCATCGTGCACGAGCCGAGCGGGATCATCGAGCGGTCGAGCGCCACGTCCAGGTCGGACAGGCGACGCAGGTAGCGCAGCATGCCGGTCTCGCTGTGGTGGGCGCTGAACACCGGATGCGTGAGGAACTTCGAGGTCCGCGCCAGCTCCGCGGGGATGGCGTCCGCGGCGGGCACCGACAGCCGCACGCCGGCCGGGCCGGGGCCAGTGCTTCCAACCCCAGTGCTTCCAACCACAGTGCTTCCAACCACGGGGCCGGCCAGCGCGGCGACCACGTCCCGCAGGTGCTCGGGCCGGGTCGTCTCGTCGCAGGAGACCTGCACGACCCCGTCGCCGGCGTCGTACAGCTGGTAGCC
>Ga0265337_1000274_pt1 | contig 28166 bp, 32 predicted proteins | sample 42122metaG_FD_192441 | JGI IMG/M metagenome (GOLD analysis project Ga0265337, IMG submission 192441) | Rhizosphere microbial communities from Carex aquatilis grown in University of Washington, Seatle, WA, United States - 4-21-22 metaG | ecosystem: Host-associated > Plants > Roots > Rhizosphere >... | reverse complement strand
GGTTAAAAGGTTTTCAAATTTTAGTTAAATGAATATGAAATTGGATGTTCCCAAAAACTTTACTGCCGGAAAATCCTAAACTTACTATACGACCATTTTGCCAAGCCGGTCAATATTATTTAACCGGTTTAGTAATATTTGGCTCGGCGCCGTATTCGGGCACGGCAATTTTATCGTTTTGGCCGGCCAGCAGTTTTTGAATGCCAGATTTAAGCCAATCAGGCCCAAGTGAACCAATAATTGGAATGGAGTAGGCGTAGGCCAGGGTATTGGCAACAGTTGCGCCAATGCGCAGGCCGGTAAAACTGCCCGGACCGCGAAAAATTATCAGCCCGTCTAGCTCTTCCAGCTTAATACTTGACTTGTCAAGTATCTGTTGGATTTTAAGATGAATTGTGTCAGATAATTCTCTGTGGGCCTGCCATTTTAGCTCGGCCAGCTGTTTTTGGCCGTTGTAAAGATAAAGTTCGGCCTCAGGTTTGTCGGTACGAATGGCCAAGATTTTCACCGGCTACTCCAATCGTTTTCTAACTTCTCTACAAGCGGCGCCAGAGCTTCAGGATAAGTTACGGCGACTTCCCTTTCGTCGCTTGCCGCCGGAGTAGGCTTAAATTCTATAATCAAATGCTCGGGCGGCAATACGTCTTGGACAATATCGCTCCACTCTACCACTGTTACGGCTCGTGGATTATCTAAACTTTCGGCCAGTTGGTCGGCCACTATACCGGGCTCGTTCAAACGGTAAAAATCGTAGTGGTGGATATCAAATTTGGGGGCTTTATAAATCCGGTTCAACGTAAAGGTTGGGCTGGCTACCCTATCCTGACTTGCCGCGCCGGCCGCCAGACCGCGCACGAAGGTTGTTTTGCCACCGCCCAAGTCGGCTCGCAACTCCAGCACTTCCCCGCCCGTTAGCTGGCGACCCAGCAGCTGCCCGAGCTGTTCGGTATCGCTGGAACTGGTGGAAACGGTTCGCCAAATCCTGCCGGTACTCATATAGACCATATCCTACAGCCAGCGCACCTACACCAGCAAGTGTCCATGGGTGCAGTGGCGTCGCGGCAGCGTTGGGCGAGTTACCGCCAGAGCCACCACCAGAATTTTGACTAGAGCTTGCACCGAGAATTTGCGGCGCACTTCCTCCAGAACTGGCGCTGCCCGAACTGGATTGATTAATCACATTTTCGGCACTGGGCGTCGGTGAGTTGGTCCAGTACCACTTGCCATCGGCCAACGCCCAGGAAAGCCCATCTTTGGCGGTCCCATAATCGTCCGTTTTAGATATTAAATTACCCAATGGGTCAAATAATTCTGCTCGGCCGCTGCTATTGCTAAGGCTCAGTCCGGTACCTTTTAGCGAAAAGGCGGTAAAAGAGTTCGGTTTTAACTTCACTCCACTCGGGAAGGTATACTTGTGGGTCGTAGTCGTGCCGGTTTGCAACACAAAACCCGACAAGTCAAAGCTAGCCGAGTTGGAGTTGTAGAGCTCGATAAATTCGCCATCGGTATCAGTGATTGGCGACGCCGGGTTGGGTAAAAGCTCGTTAATAGTCGGGGCTTTTAGGCCTACGTCGCTGGGCGGCAAGCTGGCGATAGTGCCAGTACTTGACGTAAGCGAGACTATTTGGGCCGGTGGCGGCGAACCGGGCAAAAGTTGGTTGCCGGGGTTAGACGGAGCTGGCGGCGTGGCGCCAGTTACGTTCAGTTGGCATGTATTGGTGACGCTGGCTGTGTCGGCTCGTTGCCAAAGAAATGGCGGTGTCGACGCAGAGTTTTGATAGCGATAGTAAGCAGCTAGAGGTGCCGAGGTTGCAGACGGGACCGTACCAATCATGCCGCTAGCTTGGGTGGTGCCGGAGCCCCAGGCCACTGCATCGCCGGCGGTTTGAATCAGCTGGCCGTTGACCAAACTTTGCTGGACAACTTCCAAAAAACCGGTTGAGTCGGTCAGGCTAATGGATAAACTATCTGTCACGGCCGCGCCACACGTCGCGCCACCGTCCCCGCTTAATAGGACTGTTTGGCTAACTGCTAGGCTAGCGGCAGGCAATTGTTGGGTGGTGTTGCTGGTAGCTGTTAGCGGATTAGAATTATTAAAATTAGTTAGCCGATAGACGCTTAGGTCATTGATATCAGAGCCGGTGTTATTTTGGAGCATCACAAATTCACTGCCGGTAAATTTGATTTCGACAATTGACAGGCCGGCTGGTGCCGCGATGGCCGGTGGTGATACTGCTAAGGCAACAGTAGGAATAAGTAGCAATGTGGCCGAAGTCACTATTGCCCCAAGGCCCACCCTGGCAAGTTTCATTACATCTGAATTTTAGTTTAGAAAAAGCCCAAAACACAAGTGTTTTAATAAATTAAAAGCGGCACGTCAAAATGACGCACCGCCAAACCCTAGAGCGAGTGCTCGATAGGGCACCGGCAGGATCGGACTTGACTGACCCTGCCGGACTTTTTTATTCCTGGAGACTGCGGCCTGTAATTGCCGCCGCTCCCGCCGAGCTCTAGTTGCCACTCTGCGGCACTCGGCACGGTTGCAGCCGCTGTTGTAGCAGCTCTCTGTGCCGTGTTTCTTGGCGGCGGCTTGCTGAGCGTATCGTTCGGCCAACGTCATCCGCCCATGGTCGTGGTACCACTTTAGGCAAGCTGCGCTGTGAGCCGCAGTGCAACGTTTGCACCTGCAGCCGTAGTGCCGGTAGCCCTTGGGTGTGCCGTGCCACGGCGCACCGGGTTTCACCACTCGGCGCCGCCTAGACATTGGCGATGATCTCCCACGACGACTCGAGCTTGGCATCAAGTGCTGCACCTTTCGCCTCGTTGACCGTGCCCAAAGCAATCTCTCGGACCCAGTCATCGAAGCTGCCGGGGTAGAACGTGTCTGGATCTTGCTGGCCCTCGTCGAAGTCCTTTCGGATCTTGTCGATATCGAAACGGAATTCGACTTTGACAACCAGCGCTTGGTTGGCTTCGATTGTCATCTCACCTCCTAGGGATGGCCGTGGGCGAAGTACGGCTGAAGCACGAGCAGCGCAACCGCGAAGAAGGCAAGCATTGCCATCGCTGCAGCGTTATGTTTCTTGATTTTCATCTGGCTCCTCGCTATTTGTGGTCGGGTCGCTAGCCTCCGAAGGAGTGCCGACCCCGATGGTTGTACGGGAGCGAGCACCAGTTACTACCTGGCCCGCTGGCGTAGCACTTACCCCGCCGCGATAATCGCTCGAGTTTCCGCAGGAGCAGAACCCCGACTGCGAATGCGATAGCCGCAAGGCCGTAGCCAATCGCTTGCCACACGTAGTGCGGCCAGCCTAGGAAGAACGGACGCCGGAAGATGGCGTTCTGCCAGTGCCAGATCGCCAGGATCGTGGCGATGGCACCGTAGGTCAGCGCGCCTGTACGCCTGATGGAACTACCCCGGCGAGTGAACATGACGCAAAGCATCGCAGCCATCACTAGCACCACTATCGCAATATCCACGACTTCCCTTTCTCCAGATTGTAATGTACGAGCCCACCCGGGGCTCGCTTGGAACTTGCCGTGTGAACTTGAAGTAAAACAAATTATATAACAGTTCTGGCAAAAATACAAACACCGTAAATCCGAGTTATAATTAGCCTATGCTAAAGCTTAGCCGTTCCCTTTCCAGCCAGCCAGTAGTCAGCTTGCGCACAGGCGGCCGATTAAGCATCGCCACCGAGCCGGTGATAGACCCACACAACCTCAAAATTTTGGGTTGGCGCTGCAAATCTGTCGGCGTAGAAACAATTTTGCTAGCCGAAGATGTCCGGGCCGACAGCCAGCAAGGCTTGGCCGTAAATGACGAGTCGGTTCTATCTAGCCCAGCCGACCTGGTGCGGCATAAAGAAATTTTAGATATTCATTTTAAGCTAGTGGGCAAGCCGGTCAAAACGCAGCGGCAAAAATTGGGCAAAGTCAGCGACTACGCCTACGACGACCAATCAATGTTTATACAGCAATTATATGTGGAGCCGCCACTAACCAAATTTTTTGGCAATCACGACACACGCATAATTGGGCGAAACCAAGTCAAAGAAGTGACTGATGCGTACATTTTAGTTAGCGATAGTGAGGTCGAGGCAGCCGAGCCCGAGACCGAACCCGCCGAAGCCACCGCCGCCGAACCAGCCTAGTTTGACGCGCTACTCTTGTATCACCTATAATTCGGTTGCTATCCGGAGTAGCTCAATGGTAGAGCGCCTCGCTGTTAACGAGGATGTTGCCGGTTCGAGTCCGGCCTCCGGAGCCATTGAAAAACGGCCTGGCTTTATGTCTGGCCGTTTTTCAATTGTTTCGCGAGTTTGCGAATCGGACCGGAGGTTCGTTGGAGCGAGGACACGCACAGGAATTTATTCCGAGCATGCCGCAGCGGAAAAGTGCGAGGCATTGGCCGAGCGTGCGCTGTCCGGCTGCCACGGCTATTTAGTATCTATTGCTAAAAACTAGACCCAAGCCTATTCTTAGGATAAATGAAGCTCGTTGATGGCAAACTGTCACGGTATCGCAAGTGGCAAGTGTATCTGGTGGTTGTACTTGTCTTGTCATTAGTGGCTCTTGCAGCAACCCAATATATGCGGGTAAGCAATCTCCAAAAAGATGTCAAAAGCAAAAATGACAGCATAAGTAAGCTCGAAAGCGACCTTAACACTAAACAAGCAACGCTAACTGACCTTGAATCTCAAACCACTGGCTTAAATAAAAAAATTACCTCCTTAGAAGCCACAATAAAAGAGCTGCAAAAAGGTTCGGCTAGTAACTATCAAGCGCCAACTTACGAACTCACAATTAATAAAGTCAGAGACCACGTTATCATTAGTGGCGGCATTCAAGATGATAGCCATAAATATCTATACGTAACGGTGACAGTTAAAAATACTTCGAGTTCAGGGGGTTATGTCAGCCCTCTTGACTTCACATTAAAAAATTCTAGTAACGAGAAGCAGCCCAACTACAAAGAAGACTCCTATTATAATACGTACTACGACCCGTTAGGCTCGGCAGAATTCTTGAGTCAATCTTTGGCTGGAGGCGACAGCGCCAAGGGCACATTACTCTTCATCGTAGGTAGTAGTGATAAAAACTTCAAACTACTCTACAGTGGCGAAACGCACAACATTTCTGTCAATTAGGTTTGCCTGTTACGATTTACAGCCTTTGGTTGCTCACTAGTGCTGGTCGATATTTCAAAATATAAAGTAAGGGCTGATTTGGTTCATGACCGACAAGCTGAGCCATAAGCTAGGAAAATGATTTTTAGTATCATTGCCCTAGCTTATTGTTTTTGTTGGCCGGACAAGAACCGCAAACCTGCGGTTCGGTGAACGCAGCCGCAGAGATAAAATTGTGTTTACATAATTTTATCGAGCAGCGAGGGAAAAGGACGAAGTCCGCTGTCCGGCCTCCGGAGCCAAGCATAAGCACTTTGAGATAAGTGCTTTTTGTTATGATGATGTAATGAGCCAAACCAAACTTATCGTCCTACGGGGACCCTCGGCATCCGGCAAAAGTACTGCCTCCAAGATGCTTTTTAATAAAGCCGCCAGACGGACTGTGCTTATTGAACAGGATCACTATAGATTTATGTTCAAGCCAGCTGGTGGTGGCACTAAACCCAATTCAACCACTATTCATAAGATGATTAAGAGTAATACATTGTTTGCTCTAAAAGATGGCTACGACGTTATTCTTGAAGGCATACTAAGCGTAAAGGCCTATGGCCAAGTTTTAGAAGATATTTTCACGGAACATCCGGAAGAAAATTATATTTTTTACTTTGATACCAGCCTCGAAGAGACACTTAAGCGCCATACCAAAAAGAATATCGAACCCTTGGAATTTGGAGAGCCGGAGTTACGGAAATGGTACCCTACCAGCTTCCCATCAGGTCATAAGCTGGAGCAGGTTATTCCGGAAACATTTACGCCTAAAGAGACCGTCGAATTTATAGAAAAGACAAGTAAGCTCTAACTTCCATCACTACGGGGAGCCACGAAATCTTGATAAAATATGCCCATGGCTACGAAAATTTCTGAAGGCGTGGTACATAAGGTGCCGGCGGATTTACGACAGGCACTTATTTCTGACAAATCGGCGCTAGAGCGGTGGCAAGACCTTACACCACTGGCACGTAATGAGTGGATTTGCTGGACCATAACAGTCAAACAACAGAAAACACGGGATGGACATGTTAGGCGGGTGATTTCGGAACTCAAAGAAGGGATGCGCCGTCCCTGTTGCTGGATTGGTTGTATTCATCGCAAGGACAAGCCAATAAGCCCGTCTGTGCAATGGGCACTGGATAAGCAATCTAGGTCCAAATAATTAAAAGCGTCTAGAGTCTAGGTATCTATAAAAAGAGATGTGCCCCGGCGGGTTGCCGGGGCACACTAGGTCTTGGCTTACTCGGCCGGCGTGATGATCACCACTTCCTTTTCCCGAATCGGCGCGTGAACGCAGGCCGCAAACCCGGGATTGTTCTTGAGGGCTGTCAGGTTGAGCTCGATTCGCAGGAATCGCTTCCAATTCCCACTGGCGATGATCTCGGCGATAACCGTCTGTTCGGCCCTGTGCAGATGCACGAACCTGGACTTGCGGGACCACACCCGACCACCAGAGCGCGTGACGATTGTCTTGGTCTTTGCCTTGAAGAATTCGGCTCCACGGGCGAAGTAGAAGCGACCGATGTTGAGCTCGATCCGCTCTAGCCGAGCTCGTAGAACTTGCTGTCGCTTCTCGATCTTGGCGATGACTGCTTTTTTCTCCGCTTCGAGCGTCTCTAGTTGAGAACGAAGCTCGCCAACTAGGACAACTTGGTGATCGAACTCGTTGAGGCTTCTTGCGACTCCTCGTCTCATTGTGCCCTCCCGGATCGTAGTAAAAGTACCTCAAAACCTAGTGCCGCTTAGTTTATCGCCGACAGCGTTAAGGTGCAACCATAAGCATTTGAAGGGTATAATGAAGCCAATGAGTAGTGGTGGAGAGTTTGATGAGTACTTGCGCACGGCTAACTACCTAACCGCCGCGCAAATTTTTTTGCAGGATAATTTTTTGCTGGAGCGAGATTTAACCTTTGACGATATCAAGCCGCGACTACTTGGTCACTGGGGTTCCGGGCCCGGCATCAACTTTGCCTACTCGCACTTAAGTTTTTTAGCCAAACAGAAAAAGCAGGAAATGATGTTTGTGCTTGGTCCCGGCCATGGCTTCCCGGCCCTGCAAGCCAATTTATTTTTGGAAGGCACATTGCAAAAGTTTTATCCGGACGCTCAGCAAACTTACGACGGGATTGGTTATTTGTGCCGTAACTTCAGCTGGCCGTACGGCTTCCCCAGCCACAGCAACCCTGGGACGCCCGGCGTTATTTTAGAAGGCGGCGAGCTCGGCTATAGCCTGTCTACCAGTTACGGCGCGGCGCTGGATAACCCAAACCTGCTGGTGGCTTGTTTGATTGGCGACGGCGAAGCCGAGACCGGCCCAACGGCCGGCGCCTGGCATCTAAACAAATTGCTTAATCCAAAAACTGACGGCATAGTTCTGCCAATTCTGCACTTAAACGGCTATAAGATTTCGGCGCCAACCATTTTTGGGCGAATGAGCGACGAGGAATTGATGAGTCTATTTAGCGGCTACGGCTACCAGCCGCGGATTGTCAGTTATCAGAAAGATCAGGACATTCACAGCCAAATGCAAGAAACTCTGGAGTGGGCTTATGGCGAAATTCAAAAAGCCAAAACCGGCGGCGGTGGCTTCGCCCATTTGCCAATGATAATTATGCGCACCCTTAAAGGCTGGACCGGAATCAAGGAACTTAACGGCCAAAAAATTGAGGGCAACTGCCTGAGCCACCAGGTTGTACTAACCGAAGCCAAGACCGATCAAACGCAACTTAAAATGCTGCAGGATTGGCTGCGCTCATATAAAGTCGGCGAGCTGTTTAATCGCAATAAGGGCTTTGGCCAATTTATTGACGAGGTTTTACCGCCTGCCGAGCAGCGACTTGGTTTGAGCAAGCACACGTTTGGCGGCAAGCCGGTTTATAAACCGCTTAAGTTGCCCCCGGCCGACCAGTTTGCCGAAGACGCTGCCAAGCCCGGTACAATTGGTAGCTCCAGCATGCGCCGCAGCGGACTTTACCTAAACGAAGTCTTCAAGCTTAATGCCCAGACCAAAAACTTCCGGTTAATGAGCCCTGACGAAACTTATTCCAACAAGCTAGACGAAATTTTTAAATCAACCAGTCGGGCTTGGCAGCTGCCGATTGAAGCCTGGGATAAAGATTTGAGTCCTGAAGGTCGGGTGATGGAAATGCTCTCGGAGCACAACCTGCAAGGCCTAGCCCAAGGCTATATCTTAACCGGCCGGCACGCCGTGTTCGCATCTTACGAAGCATTTGTACCGATAGTTACCAGCATGATGGACCAGTACGCCAAGTTCTTAAAACAGTCGCGCGAGATAGAGTGGCGCGGCGATATATCATCACTAAATTACATTCTAACCAGCTCTGGCTGGCGGCAGGAACATAATGGTTTTTCTCACCAAAATCCGGGCTTTATTGCCGACGTGCTGCGCCGGCAGGGCGACTTTGTAGATGTTTACTTTCCGCCCGACGGCAACTCGACACTGGCAGTTTTAGAACACTGCCTGGCTAGCCGTCGTCAAATTAATATTATTGTTGCCGGTAAAACTTTGGAACCGCGCTGGTTGACACCGGCACTCGCCAAAAAACAACTGAATGACGGGCTGGCAATTTGGGATTTTGCGTCCGATACCGAGCCGGACGTCGTGCTGGCGGCGGCTGGCGACTACCTAACAAAAGAGGCTTTGGCGGCAGTTAGTATTATCAAACAAGAGCAACCCGACTTGCGACTGCGTTTTGTCAACATTATGAGCCTAACTAGCTGTGGTCTTGGCCAGGGCGGCACCTGCCTGACTCACGAAGGTTTCAATCAATATTTTACAGCCGATAAGCCGGTAATTTGCAATTTCCACGGCTACCCAGAAACCCTCAAAGCGATTATTTTTGACTATATTGCCAGTGCGCCGCAGCGCTTCAGTGTCCATGGCTACATTGAAAGTGGCAGCACCACCACCCCGTTTGATATGCATGTGCGCAACCACACCAGCCGCTACCATTTGGCCATCGAGGCCTTTGAAAAAATGTCGGCCTCCGGACGTTTGCCTTACGAGGAAGCCGAACCGCTGATTGCCAAATACCAGTCTAAAATCGAACAAAGCACCGAGTTTATAAAGAAAAACGGCATCGATATGCCAGAAATTGAAAACTGGGTATGGAAAAACTGATTTTAGTCTCTAACCCGGGTAGCGCCAGTCGCAAGTACGCGCTATATCGCGGCAAGACTTGCCTAGCTAAACTGCATTTTGAGCACGAAAGTGAGGCTGTGATTTGCACGCTAGAAACCGGCGGCAAAAAAGAAAGAGTTGATACCAACCTTAGCCATTTGTCGTTTGCTGCCAGCCAGCTTGCCGACGTTCTGGTTGATCACAAAATTATTACAGGAGCTAAGCCAATTAAGCGGGTAGCGCTTAGGGTGGTCGCACCGTCCGTCTATTTCCAAAAAGATAGGCAGCTTAATAAATTGACCTTGGCTAAATTAGCCGAGCTAGAACCAGTCGTACCGCTGCACATCAATGCTACTTTGCAAGAAGCCAGCCTGCTAGCCAAATATTTTCCGCAGGCGCAACTTGTTGGTATTTCGGACAGTGCTTTCCACGCCACAATGCCGGAACTTGCTAGTCGCTACGGCCTGCCGAAAAACGATGCCGATCGACTGGGCCTTAAACGCTTTGGTTATCAGGGGCTGTCGGTGGAATCGGTTGTAAAAACTCTGCGCGCGACCAAGAAGCTAGCGGCCAGGACTATTGTTTGTCATCTTGGCAGTGGCTCGAGTGTCACCGCGCTGGCTAGTGGCAGAAGCATCGATACAACCATGGGTTACTCGCCACTGGAAGGCCTGATGATGTCGACCCGCAGTGGCAACCTCGATATTGCCGCGGCGCTAGCACTCCAAGAAGAGCTTGGGCTAAAAGGCGACAGCCTACTGGAATATCTGAATGAGAAATCCGGGCTGCTGGGCGTCAGCGGTAAAAGCTCCGACATCCGCGAGCTACTCAAATTGGAATCGGACGAGCCGGCGGCTAAGCTGGCGCTTGATATGTACGTTTACCGCGTGCAGGCCTGCATTGGTCAGATGGCGGCCGTGCTTGGCGGCATTGACGCGCTAGTCTTTACCGGCACAGTCGGTGAACGCTCCAGCCCTATCCGTCAGCGAATCGTGCACAAGCTGATGTTTTTGGGACTAGCGATTGACCCAGCCAAAAACCATGTGTCGGTTGAGCCCGGCGAATTGACACAAATTAGTCCGCCGCACTTTCCGGCTAAAATTTTTATAGTGCCGGCCAACGAAGACTCGGTTATGGCCGTACGCGGCCAAGCCTACAAACTAAAGTAGTGACTGGGGTCAGGTTGCCAGTTGCGCGGCCAATACTGGCCAGTTAGTTTATCGCATACGTATTGGCCTCGATAGTCACCAGCGGCTATTGCCTCGAGGGCTTGAACTAGCGTATCTACTTCCGCCCGATTGTTATACATCCCAAAACTAATACGAACCATGCCGGGCAATGACCGCCGGTCATCATGGATTGCCTCGTCTTTGAATTTATTAAAGTCAGCGCCTTTGACGTTGAGTAGCTTGATGACGTATGGCTGGGCGCAGAAACAACCGCTACGCACGGCGATTCCCCACTCGGCACTTAAGATGGCGGCTACCAAAGCATGAGACTTGCCGTGGATGTTTAAGCTGATGACTCCCAACCGGCTGGCAGCAGAGTCCGGGCGACTATCGCCATAAACCATTAAACCGTCTAGCTTACTCAGTTTTTGAAGAGCATATGTGGTCAGTTCAATCTCGTGCTTGGCAATTTTATCCATACCTATAGCTGATAGAATTTGAAGCGCTCTGGCAAAGGCAACCGCACCAATAACGTTGGGCGAGCCGGCCTCATCGCGGTCTGGCGTGGCTGCCCACTCTACATCTTTTTCGGTGACTAGTTTGATAGTGCCGCCGCCGCACACCTCCGGCGCACCTACTTCAAAGCTGTCGCGCCGGCCAATTAACGCGCCACTACCAAATGGCGCGTACATTTTATGGGCGGATGCGGCGATATAGTCCAGGTGCGTCGGATCGCTTAGTGGCCTTAAATTAATCGCTCGATGCGCCGCCAGTTGAGCGCAGTCCACTAGAATTTGGGCGCCGACACTATGGGCCAAACGGGCAAGCCCGTGCATATCCGGCACCAAACCGGTAACATTAGAGCCGCCGCTAATGGCCACCAACTTGACCCGGCCCTTATATTTAGCAAGCAAGTTTTTGTAGTCTGCTATATCTAGGTTGCCGGTACCATCTAGTCCGATATGCCGCACACTCGCCTTGGCCCGCCACGGCAAGTCGTTACTGTGATGTTCGCTTAAACCCACTAGCACGATATCGTGTTTGTTTAAGTTCAACCGGTACGACAATTTATTAATGGCCTCGGTTGAGTTTTTGCCAAAGATCACTACGTGATCACGCCGGTTAGCGCCAAAAAACTTAGCGACGGTCTGCCGGGCATCCTCGTAGGCCTTAGATGACAGCAGGCTTTTGAAGCCACTGCCACGGTGGACCGACGAATACCAGGGTAAAAATTCGTCGACAGTTTTTTGGACTGCGGCTAAAACCGGTGTACTAGCCGCGTTATCAAAATTTATGGATGGCCGGCGACTGCCATCAAGCAGCGGCACTAACTCGCCTAGCCCAACAAATTTTTGCCTGGTATTTACCAGACCGGTTGGCCCTACAGCCCGAGTTATTTTTTGCATAAATATAAGTCTTTAATAAGTAGTATACGCCTGCGCCGAGTTAGGCCCACGGGTTCAAATGATATACTACCAGGGCAAATGATTACTTTTTTCCAAGCGATTGTACTAGGGCTATTGCAAGGCGTGACCGAACTTTTTCCGGTATCGAGCTTGGGGCACTCGGTGCTTTTGCCGGCGCTATTTGGCTGGCACAATATCGTTAACAGTCAGTCGGCCAGCGAGTCGTTCTACCTGGCGTTTTTAGTAGGACTGCACGTTGCTACGGCTTTGGCACTGCTGATTTTTTATCGCAAAACTTGGGCAAAAATCATAAGAAGTTTTTTTAGAACCTTAAAAACTAGAAAAGCCGAGACCTCAACTGAGCGCCTGGCTTGGCTACTAATTGTCGCAACAATTCCAGCCGGATTGATGGGAGTGATTTTTGAGCATAAGTTTAGGGTCGTTTTTGCCAAGCCGCTGGCGGCGGCCATTTTCTTAAGCTTAAACGGCTGTATTTTACTGGCTGGAGAGCGTTATCGAAAAAATTCTATGCACAAACAGGCACGCCGTAAGCTAGGCGAGTTTGAATATAAAGAGGCTGGAGTTATTGGGCTGGCCCAGATTTTTGCGCTGCTTGCTGGCATTAGCCGCTCGGGTATAACTATGGTGGCTGGTCTAGCCCGTGGTCTGTCTCACGAAGATGCCGCTAATTTTTCATTTCTACTGGCTACGCCGATTATTGGCGCAGCGGGAGTTTATAAGCTACACGATCTGATTGGGCCCAACGGTGCCGGCATCCGCGGGCAGATACTAGTTGGTAGCTTAGTTGCCGGCGTATCGGCGTATTTGTCGGTTCGGTGGCTGACCCGCTACTTCCAAACCAGAACCCTGACCCCCTTTGCCATCTACTCGCTGGTGGTTGGTGTGCTTATGATTATCCGCTTTGCCTAGCGGGCGCCGTGATAAAATACAAGATGTAACTCTAACTTAAATTAGGAAAATTAATTTTATGAAACCAACCAGCAACCAACCCGACTCTAAACCAACCAAAGGCTACGGCAAACGGTCCCGCGGCCAGTGGATACTGATTTATGTAGTTGTGGCTATAGTTGTTTACGGTGTCGCATTTGTCGCTTACAAGCACTTCCACAAGACCACAACCACCGACGCCAACGGCAATACCACTACCAGTAACAGCCTGTACTAAACCGTTTTAAACTTTAGATGAAGAAAAAGCTCATAATTTTAGTAGTGATTTTGGCCGCCGCGGCTGGTGGAGTTTGGTATTGGCATTCTCACCAAAACTCAAAACCAATTACTCCACCCGGCGTTACCTATGTGCCCTCAGACACGAACCCGCCCACCAAGACTAACGCCGTCACGATCCAAAACTACGCTTTCTCGCCAGCCGATATTACAATCAAAAGGGGCTCGAGTGTAACTTGGACAAATATGGATCTGGTGGCTTATACAGTCACTGAAGACGACGGCCTAAGCGGCGGCCCAGCCAGTGGCCCCATCCCCCAAAATCAAACCTATGTTTTCAAGTTCGTAAAAGACGGGTTATTTCATTACCACGACTCGCTCGACCCAAACATCACCGGCACCGTTACCGTAACTCCATAGTTATGTGCGACCAATTTTTGCGCCCCAGGAAGAGCAGCCGGAGTCGGCGAATTCATTTCGCGACCCCGCGCGATGAGAAACCCGTTAGGGGTGTCTCATGGAGATGAAGCGGATCAGAGTTTTAGCGGGAGTTAGCGATAAGTCGCAAGCACTGGCTAAGCGTGTAATTGTATTGCTGTCGAAAAATTTTGTCATTACTAAAGTTAATCCAGATTTACTGCTAGTGGTAGGCGGTGACGGAACTTTGCTGCACCACATTCATAAACTGGGCTATCCGGAGCTTCCATTTTTAGGCATCGATGCCGGAGGCTTGGGCTTTTTTCAGGAATTAAAAGCTACTGAGCTGGCGGGCCTAACAAAAACGCTAAAAACTGAAAAGTATAATTTGCAGCAATTGCCCCTACTGGAACTCAAATCTGGCAGCAGGCATTTGGGCTATGCGTTTAACGAATTTGCGATTGAGCGCGGCAGTGCCCGTGCCACTCACTTAAGCTTATCGGTGGGCGGCCATAAATTCGAAAAGTTAATTGGCGATGGGCTAATCATCGCTACGCCGCAAGGCTCAACTGCATATGCCAGTGCTGCCGGCGGAGCGGTTCTACCTTATGATTTATCTGTTTTTGAAGTCGTGCCGTCTAACCCGCATCAGTCGGCCAATTACCAAGCCTTGCGCCAACCGCTTGTACTATCCAGCGACACAATTCTTGGCGTAGAAATTTTAGAACCAAGAAGCAGGCCGGTCAGAATCGTGGCGGATGGCCATGAAATCAAAGCGCCAACTTCTTTTAGTATTAGTGTGAGCGGCAAATCGATTACCATGCTGCGAACCCACAAGTTCAATTTCTACGAACGCTTAAGCTCGAAGTTGATTGGCTGAAGTGCTATCATCTGCTTAACAAGGAGTGAGTATGACAAACCCCAGAAGCATAGAAGAAATTTTGGGTGGGGTTCAATCGGCAAAAGCTGAAGCACGAGCAAGAACCGAAGAGTTAGAGGCCAGTGCGAAAGAAGAATTGCAAGCTCTTCAGGCAAGTATTATTGCAGGTAATATTGCTGGTTTGGATCCAAGCCGCCCGTGGCTGGATGGCGTAGTTGGACTTTATGGCCAAGAATTGGTGGACTCACCGAAAGTCATAGATAGGTATGAGATTGTAGCAGCTCAACTAGAATCTGCGCTATTAATGGATCCGGTGGTAGTAATTAAAAGGTATGGGGAGAGGAGTTTTTGGGGAGGTCCAGGCGACCCGCGAAATGATGAACGCTCCTTGGCGATTGCGATGTCGGTTGGGATATTAAAGGGGAAAGAACTAGAATTTGACCTCAGTGCGAAAGAAGTATCTATACCAACCTCACTTCACCTAGAACAAGCCGGTCGTAGTAGGCACACAGATACTGTGATATCGCGAAATATCAAGGTAGACTGCGTACAGAGCTTCATGACATCGGAGACAGAGTGTTGTCTTGGCTTGCAATTGAACAGGGAGTTAGCTTCGCCGCTTCGCGGCTCGCCAATTGAACTGTCACCCTTTGAGGCTCGTCCCGTCCTAGAGATGGAAATCATCGCTGGCAGAGAGAATATTCATAACTGGCTGAGCGCAGATGGTGAACATGATGTGGGACGTAATTCATACCTCAATATGATGTATCGAATGTCTCAGAAGTTAGGTATTAAGCCAATTGAGCCGGCAACTGAAGAACAAAGAAGGTATCTGATTTTCTAGACGGCGTATATACCGTCTTTGACTTTTTTCTTGAGTTCGGTTAAGCGCGATATAAAAGAACTGGCCGCGCCGTCCAGGCCTAGAACTTTTAGCGCACCGGTTAAAACATAAAGCGGGTCTAGGTCTCGCTCGCTTAAGCCAGTCGATTTTTCGGCCTCTTTAAAAAATATATCAACTTTTTTAACCAGCCATTTTTCTTGCGCGACATTTAGTTGCTTGGGCACAATCGGCGCCGCTTCAATGACAGTCTTTACTACTTCAAGCGAGCGGGCCGAATGGTCACGCTTGGCTAAGTGTCCACGGCTAATTAGATTATTAACGTGTAGGGCAACCGTGGCCACTGACGTATAATTTAGGCCTTTCATAATTTCGCGGTAGCTCGGACTATAGCCTTTTTGTTCTATAAACGTGGCAATAAATTCCAGCAGCTGGTGCTGTTTTTTGGTTGGACGAACGGCGGTGGTTGGCTGGGGTTTACTCATACTAATTTAGGCTTTGAACGATGCGGGGCCGGCAGTCGCTGTGGGAACACCCAGAAGCGATACCAAAAGTAATTCCAGATTGTAAAGAAAGCGGCGCTAATGAACTGGCCAACATAAGGACTTATGCTAAAACCGCGGCGCAGGCTAAGCAGAATGAAATAATTTAAAACAAAATCGACGGCTGTAATTAAAATGTAGCGGCCGCTGACTTGAGTTTGGTGGCGCTTGAGATTTGGATTATTAAACACCCAGTAGCGCTGCAATAAATAATTAGTGGTCCAGCCAACAAAGTTGGAGGTAACAGCCGCCCACCACAAGCTCCAGCCCAAGACCGACCAAAAAAGAGCAAACGCGCCAAAGCCAACCCAAAAATACACACCGCCGCTAACTAAATACTCAATCGCTTGGTCTAAAACCGGACGGTTTTTGAACAACTTCATCGGCTATCCTTCGCTTTGAGTATAGCAGGCGCACAAGCCACACCAGCCAAACCCCACCAAATTAGGGATAATGTGTCATCCGCCCAAGCATGACTCACTAGATTTATTAAGCTAATGCCAGCCAGCGTTACAAGTAGTATAAGTGCAAGTTTGTCATCGCGCCTCTGCCATAGCTGCCGGGCAACCACCGCGTTCATTGCCACAAATAAGGCAATGCCAAGTACGCCGACTTCTTGGCCGATTTGCAGATAATAATTTTCGGCGATGCGTGCCGGGTGATCGTTGTGAGCACTGGCTGGTCCAGCCGTGCCGGGGCCACGCCCCAATGGTTGGTGGACAATATCGTGCCAAGCGGACCTTAGTGAACTGGCTCGTACAGCGTTAGAGCTTTGGGCCGACGCCGAGTTACGGCTGGTATGTAAAATAGTGTCCTGCACAAACTGTTGGTTGCGCAGCCCATATAAGCTACCGCTTAAAATAACCAACCCTGTTGCTAGATAGACTAGCCAGGAGCGGCGCGGTTTTAAATAGATAAGCGCCAATAAACTAATAGCCAGCAGCGTGGCAATATAGGCACTGCGCGAATAGGTAAAGCCGAGCACTACTACACCAAGCACCAGGCCGATTACTTGCCAGTGGCGACGTTTATTAAAACTCACTAGCCAAGCTGGGACTACGAAGGATAAATATGCTCCCAGCGGATTAGCTCCCCGCAGGGTTGATTGTAATCTTTGCATGCTCGGACGAGCATCAATAGTTTGGTAGGCCGCGGTAGTTTTGGGTCCATAGCCGAAGTGACTCAAAAAATTAAGTGGCAAGATAAAGCGCTGCAATAAACCAAGCCCTACTACCAGTGCCGCTGGGACCAGAGTCAATCGAATCCAGTTGCGCTTTAAAAAGCCGTCCAATGATGCCACAATCGCACAAACTATAAAAAAGCCAAGAAAGCGCAGATTGGTCAGCAGCCCATCAATCAATGCCGGGTGATTAACCTGCCCACGTTTTAGCGCCCAGATGCTTAAGGCTAAATGGAGCAATATATAAAGTGTAAACAGGCGCACAAACCAGGAGTTTTTGAGCCAATGCCAAAGTTTGGGCTCCTGCCAAACCAGCGCCACCACTAACGGCAGGCTGGCTACGATGATTACCTCTTTCCAGAGCCGCCAGGCTTCGAGGTGGCCGAAGGTGGCGCCGGTCCAGGTGGTGAAGAAAGTGCTAAGCGGCAGTAGTACTAAAATCCCAGCGATAACCAGCGATAACCATCTGGCAATTTTTAGACTAGCAACCCGCGGAGTACTCATAAGTGTTAAAATCTAGTATAGATGAAAAACAACTCATCGCTTCTATATAACCTAGCTTTGGTTGTAGGCGATTTTTTTGCTCTGGTAGCAGCGTTTGCGGGAGCTTATATTTTGCGTGTCACCCTAGACCACCGTCCCATCCAGGTGGTTATTCATGCTCGAACCTACATCGGCGTATTTCTTATTTTACTGCCGTTTTGGATTTTAATCTTTGGTCTGCTTGGACTCTATAACAGCAGTATCTACGAGAAGCGTTTCAGCGAAGCCGGCCGCCTGCTAATTGGCTCGTTCATCGGTATGCTATTTGTGATTGGCTATGCCTACTTTGATGGTCGGCCAATTTTCCCAGCCCGCTTGGTGGCAATCTACGGTTTTGGGCTAGGCTTTTTGTTCTTGCTAGTATTTCGTAACTTGCTTAGAAGTATCCGCTCAACCTTATTTCGCTACGAAGTTGGCATAACCAATCTGCTGATAATCGGCAATACCGAAATTACCAGCCAGCTAATCGACATGATGCCCAGCGTAGCCAGTGGTTACCGGATAATCGGCATTGTCAACGGTCACGGCAAAACCGGCAAAATCCGCTACTACTCAAGTTTTGCCAATGCCATCGGCCGCCTTAAGGCTATCGACATTCACGGCATTGTCCAAACCGAACTATTTGCTGAGGCGTCAAAGAATAACGAGATCTTGGAATTTGCCCAGAGCAACCACATTGCCTACCGGTTTATTCCCGGCAATGTCGAGCTGTTTGTGGGCAAAATCGACGTAGAGTTGTTTCGCGGCGTCATTCCGGTAATCGCCGTCCACCAAACTGCCCTGATTGGTTGGGGACGAATCGTCAAGCGAATCAGTGACATAGTGCTCGGTAGCCTGGCTTTAATAGTGGCACTGCCGTTTATGGCAATTATAGCCATTGCAATTAGGGTCAGTGGTCCGTTTACGCCAGTATTATTCAAAGACCGTCGCCTGACTCGTTTTGGCAACACGGCGACAATTTATAAATTCCGCACCCATAAACGCGCCTACACTGGCCTGACGCCAGAACAGGCCTTTAAAAAAATGGGGCGAAGCGACCTGATTGCCAAGTATCGAGCCGGCGGCGACCAAATCCTCAACGACCCACGTATCAGTCGGGTTGGCCGGTTCCTGCGCCGCACTAGCCTGGATGAGCTGCCCCAATTAATCAACGTCGTGAAGGGCGATATCAGTTTGGTGGGTCCACGTGCCCTGCAAAACTCAGAGCTAGACAAATATGATAAGCGAGATCTTATATTGACCGTTAAATCTGGTTTGACTGGCCTTGCCGTGGTCTCCGGTCGGCGAGACATTAGTTTTGAAGAACGCCGTAAGCTGGATCTTTACTATGTCCAAAACTGGAGCGTCTGGCTGGATATCACAATCCTTGCTAAAACGGCCCGGGCCATAATCAGCCGCGGCGGAGCAATCTAAATGAAAGCTCTTCCTTATAGGCTTGGAGTCAATGTACGTAAGCAGGCTGGGCTGGCACAAAGGGAGGCAGTTGGGTTAGATGAGTACGTAGAAGAAATAAAATCCGGTCTTCCGGAATTCCGTTTTAATTCCATTAATATCCTTGGTGAAGGCTGGGATCACATTGCTCTAGAGTGTGATGGAGTGATCTTTCGTCTACCAAAAGGTCACAAGCGAAACGATAAACGCCAGGCGCACGTCCAATACGAAGTGGCGGCTCTTAAGCTGCTCCAGGGGAAATTGCCTGTTGCTGCGCCACACCCAATTTATGTTAGCCGGAACCTAGATTTTTTTGGATACATACATATACCTGGCTCACTCGCAGTCGATATTGTCAGAACAATGAAGAGTGATGAAAAAGAAAAATATCGAGAATATTGGACTGAGCTGGTTATAGGAATCCACCAGGCCATTTCCTATAAGAGAGCGTTGTCGATAGGCGTTCCTGAGTTCAATATTAACAAGTACACTTTATCTGCAAAAAAGTTGGTAGACAGGAAGGACATTCCGGAAGTTATTCAGAAGTTTGCGCGGCAAAGAGTCAAAGCTATTACTGACATGGGAACAAATAAATCAAACTGGGTGTTTATTCATGGTGACTTCCATGGTCGTAATATCTTGCTCGATACCAATACACGCCAGCCAACGGGAATTATAGATTGGAGTGATATGAAAATCGCCCCTGTAGAAGTCGAACTTTCTGTACTGGAAGGACCAATGAAAGAAGATTTTCCAGACTATATGGAGAAGGCCGCCAAGGTTTATGAGGCCAGGACAGGAAAGCCAGTCGACCCCAAATTAGCCAAAGCCCTAAGACATGTATTTGAGCTTCACATTTATAACCATCGGCTAGAGAGACAATTAACTGAAGAGGTTAATGAATCGGAAGTTAAGCTGTTTGAATGGGCAAGGCAATATACATAAAAGATATGAAGGTCGCAATCGTATGTGATTGGTTGATAGGAGGCGGCGCTGAGCGGGTAGTTGTACAGCTACATAAACTCTACCCGGAAGCACCGATTTACACCGCCTGCGCGAGCGATGAGTGGATTAAGCGACTGGATGGCAAAGTTATCACCAGCTGGATGCAGCGGGGGCCGCTGCCCGCCCTTCGCAAATTTTTACCAGTGATGCGCGGGTTGTGGTTTAGCCGATTAGATTTGTCGGATTTCGATTTGGTAATTTCCAGCAGCGGCGCCGAGGCTAAGTTCGTGCAGGTTAAACCACCGGCCAAACATATTGCTTACATCCATGCGCCGACTCATTATTATTGGTCCCGCTACAACCAGTACATAAAGGCTCCGGGATTCGGGATATTTAACCCGATTGCCCGTTTGGGACTTAAAGTTCTGGTTAGCCCGATGCGCCGCTGGGACCGGCGAGCAGCGCAGCGACCAGATTGCTTAATCGCCAACTCAAGTTTTACTAAAAACCAAATCAAAAAATTCTACGGCCGTGAGTCGCAAGTTATACACCCGCCAGTTGATGCTGCACGCTTTAAGCCGGCCGCTCAGCAAGAGCGCCATGGCTTTTTGGCCGCCGGCCGCCAAACGTCGTACAAAAAAATTGATTTGGCGGTAGCCGCCTGCTCCCGGCTAAATCTACCGCTAACAGTAATGGGCGATGGGCCAGAGCATAAAAAACTCAAAAAAATGGCTGGGCCGAGTGTTAAGTTTTTGGGTTGGCTGCCCGAGAGCAAGCGAGTTAAATATTTCCAAACCGCTAGGGCGCTTATTTTCCCGGGGGTTGACGATTTTGGCATTACCGCCGTTGAAGCTTTGGCCGCCGGTACGCCGGTTGTGGCCTACCGTGGTGGCGGCGCACTGGACTATGTGCTGCCGGGCAGAACCGGCTGGTTTTTTGATAAGCCTACGTCTGGTTCGCTGGCTGACTTGCTAGAAAAAATTCAGGATAAAAATTTAAATACCAGCAATCTAACCGCTAAAGCAGCCGAGTTTGCTCCAGAAATTTTTAGGCAGAAGTTACAAAGCCTAGTTAGGGAGGTGGTTCAGTGAAGCTTCTAGTTACCGGTGGCGCCGGTTTTATCGGCAGCAACTTTGTACGCTACATTTACCAGGAGCGGCCGGATTGGCAAATGAGTGTTTTAGATAAACTAACTTACGCCGGCGACAAACGGAATTTAGATGGGTTAGATGCGGCCCGGGTAGAATTTATAAAAGGCGACATATGCGACGCAGCACTAGTTGATAAATTGGTGGCCAAATGCGATGCGGTTGTCCATTTTGCCGCCGAGAGCCACAACGACAACTCGCTAAACGACCCTTCCCCGTTTATAGAAACTAATTTAGTTGGCACTTTCCGAATTCTAGAAGCCGTGCGCACCCGTAACAAACGCTTGCATCACATTTCGACCGACGAAGTCTACGGCGACCTAAAGCTGGATGACCCGCGTAAATTTACACCCCAAACCCCATACAATCCATCGAGCCCCTACTCCGCCTCTAAAGCCGGCTCGGATCACTTAGTGCGGGCCTGGGTGCGCAGCTTTGGTATTTCTGCAACCATTAGCAACTGCTCTAATAATTACGGCCCCTACCAACACGTCGAAAAATTCATTCCCCGCCAAATCACCGAGATCTTACTTGGTCGCAAGCCAAAACTTTACGGCCAGGGCCTCAACGTCCGCGATTGGATCCATACCCAGGACCATAACTCCGGGATCTTAGCTATTTTAGAAAAAGGCAAATCGGGCGAAACTTATTTAATCGGCGCTAATGGCGAGAGAAATAACAAGCAGGTGGTTGAGCTAATCCTAAAATTAATGGGCAAAGACCCAAATGACTACGAACACGTCAAGGATCGCCCCGGTCACGATATGCGCTACGCGATTGATTCAAGTAAGATTCGCAGAGAACTGGGCTGGCAGCCAAAGTTCGTAGATTTTGAAGCCGGACTAACCGATACAATAAAATGGTACGAGACAAACCGTGACTGGTGGGAGCCGCAAAAAGCCGAAGCCGAAGCAAAATATAAGAAACTAGGACAGTAAGTATGAAGGGCATAATCTTGGCCGGTGGTTCCGGTACCAGACTTTATCCGGTGACTTTGACCGTTAATAAGCAGCTACTGCCGATTTACGACAAGCCAATGATCTACTATCCGCTAGCGACCTTAATGAACGCCGGTATAAGCGAGATTTTAATCATATCTACGCCGCTGGATCTGCCCCGTATCAAGCAGTTGCTGGGCGACGGCCAACAACTTGGCTGCCGATTTAGTTACCAAATCCAGGAACAACCGCGTGGCCTAGCCGAAGCCTTTATTTTGGGCGAGGAGTTTATTGGCAGCGACAAGGTTGCGATGATTTTGGGCGATAATATTTTTTACGGCAGTGAAATAAACGATAAGCTAAGCCAATATGCCAACCCCGACGGCGGCGTGGTGTTTGGCTACCAAGTGGCCGACCCGGAGCGCTACGGCGTCGTGGAGTTCGATAAAAAAATGAAAGCGCTGTCGATCGAAGAAAAGCCGGCCAAGCCAAAAAGTAACTACGCGGTGGTGGGGCTATATTTTTACGATAACGATGTGGTTGGCATTGCTAAAAACCTCAAACCGAGTGCTCGGGGCGAGCTAGAAATTACCGACGTCAACAAAGAGTATTTAAGACGCAGCAAGCTCAACGTAGTACTAATGGATAGAGGTACCGCCTGGCTAGATACCGGCACGTTCGCGTCAATGAACCAAGCCGCCCAATTTGTGCAGGTAATCGAGGAGCGGCAAGGCTTAAAAATCGGCTGTATTGAAGAAGCCGCCTGGCGCCAAGGTTTTATTAATGACCAGCAACTGCGCGCTCTAGCCGAACCGCTGATTAAATCCGGCTACGGCCAATATCTACTTAGCCTGCTTGGCTAGTTATTTCTTCTTATGAATAATAAATATGGCGACAACGCCAGAGATTACGTCTACTAAAATTGTGCAGATGCGCCACGTCAGGACCGGTACGACACCTAGGTTTTGGCTGAACAAGATAGCTTCGCGTACACCAATGCCGGCCGGGACAAAAACAGCGGCAATGCTGGCTAGGAAAGTTATTGTATTTAGATAAAGCGCTTGGCTGTAGTCAACGCTGACACCCACGCCTCGTACAATCAACCAAAAGGCAAAGGCTGAGATTAGCCACGCCGTTGCCGATAAACCAATCAGCGGTAAGTAACGCAATAACTTTTGATGATGCTTTAGGCGAGCCAGACCAAATGTCGCCAACCCTAGAATTAGTGCAGCGACAATAGCCAACACCACGTTAACTTTAACCGCCAGTATCAGTAACCCGCCGCTAAGTGCCAGGCTCAAATTTTCCCGGACCTGTGCTTTGGCGGTGTTTATAATTTTGGAGCCTAGCTTTTTGGCGTAGATTGATCTAGCCGACATAGAAAAGGCGCTGGACGGCAAATATTTATATGGTTGGGATGCGAAGAAAGATAGCAATTGAGCTCTACTAAAAGTTTGGTCGCTCATAAAAAGCGCGTAGGCCCAGTGCAGCGCAAACGCCAAATAGAAAATAAAATAGACGCTAAAGCCTAGAGCTAGTAACCCCGGCCTGGCTCCATGCAAGCTAAACGACTGGTGCTTACTATTTAGACTTATTAGGGCCAGGCCGATAGCCGCTGTAATCAGTAGCGCTTGAAGCAAAACTAAAAATGGCCGCTTAGCCAAAAGTTTCCGGGCTAGGCGGACTACTTTTTGGTTTTTGATAGCAGAATAGTCCATGGCAGTGGCTGGCGCACCTTTAGAACCCGGCCGAAATGTTTGTTAATAAATCTAGTGAATGAGGCGCTCGACCAGTTGTTAAGATGCCCGGGCGTGTTACCCATCGTTTTCAGGTATTTGCCACGAGACATATTCAGTCCACGCCAAATCGGTTCGCGTGGCACGCCGGCTATCAATAAACCGCCGGGCTTAAGAACCCGTCTGACTTCGGCTAGCGCAACGTCGGGATGGTCCAGGTGCTCGAGCACCTCCAGCAAGAAAACTAAATCGTAAGTTTCGTCTTTACGCTTCAGTTCATAAATATCTTCTTGGATAATGTTTAGCTTTGGGTTATTTTTCTTGGCGAGCGTAACAAGCTTGCCAACGTAATCTGAGGCTTCAAAGCTGGCTGAGCTTGGCAGCATCTTAGCTAATTTCTGAGTTGAATACCCAGCGCCGCAGCCGATTTCAAGCGCCTTTTTAATAGTCCGTTCTTTATTGGCTTCCGCGATGAGTCCCTCGACCACCAGGAAATAGCGGCCAACCAAAATATTGCCTACTCTACCCGATGCTTCATACTTCCCTAGAAAATCTTCCTCGCCTGGCGTTGCCGTAATTTTGAGATTTTTTGGCATTTTATTTGTCTTTATCCGAGTATTTCATTCGTTTGACATCTTCGAGTATTTTCTCCTGGTTAGACAGCACCCGGCTAAGCATATCGGCCACTAGCCCTAGTGCCCAAAAAACGATTGCCATCGTCAACAGGTAAACACCGGCGAAACCCAGGAACTTATAGGGGCTAAATTCGTGCCGGACAATGTAGTGGGCAAAAAATATCACCAAGGCAACCACACTCAACACAAACGGGATGGTCCCTAGCCAGCCAAAAAAGCGTAGCGGCGCAAAGTCCCTATACGACCTTAAGATATTCATTGCGCTCACAGCCGTATATTGGAGGATGCTCTTAACCACTCGGGATTTGCGGTCTTTGTGGTAGCTAACAACAACCGGCACTGAGGTAATACGCATTCGTTTCATTGCCAAAACTTGGAATGATTCCTGGGTGTAGGTATGTTCACCCGCCGTGTTCAAAGCAAACATAGCTTCGCGGCCATACGCTCTAAAACCAGAGGTCACGTCGTGGAACTCGTGTTGGCTCAAGGCACTAACCACTTTGGCGCCAAGCCGGTTGCCTAGATATTTAGCCAGCGGCATTTCAGCCGGCCGGCGATAGTTGCCGGTAACTTTGTCGGAAAACCTATCAGCAGCTACAAAGTCGGCCCGACCCTGCTCGATTGGTGCGACCAATTTAGATATATCGCCGGGCTCAAACTGCATATCGCCGTCTATGTTAACCATTACGTCAACGTTCCGCTCTAAAGCAATCCCCAGAGCTTGCCTAAAACGAAAGGCCAGCCCCTTGCTTTCACCGTCGCTAATTACTTCGGCACCGTGAGCAGTGGCAATTTCGGCCGTATTGTCCGAGCTGCCATCGTCAATCACGCATTTATTTATCTGGGTTATACCCTTTATTTTTTCAGGCACACCGTCAAGCACTCGGCCAATAGTAGCGGCCTCGTCTTTACATATTGAAACTACTATTAACTTCATAATTTTTGCCAATATTTCTGCGATAATCGACTTTTCCACAGCATAGCATATTTCCCATTGCTTTTGGCGTGTCGGCACATATACACTAGCACTTAGTGATTATTAAGTTAACGACAATGGGGGATATCTATAAAATGAGTATAAAAACATTAATTGCCGGTTCCGCAGTTGGAATAGGTGGGGTTTTGGCAGTAACAGCCTCGGCCTCAGCCCTGACTGTGAATACGGCTAATATAGCCAATGGCGCGGTAACTACGGCCAAGATTGCCAATAACGCAATTACCACCGCTAAGCTCGCAAGCAATGCGGTTCACACTAACAACATAGTCAACGGTGGTGTAACCAGCGACGACATTAGTAACGGAACAATCCGATCAGTGGACCTGGGTGACGGTGCGGTTACTAGCGCCAAGCTAGGAAGCAATCTTACACTTAACGGTACGACCACTTTGTCCGATGGTGTGTCTACCCTACAGTCAAACGTAGCCACTGGTACTCTTCTTACATCGGTTAAACTTACACCTAAGGCTTCAGCGACTGCAGCTGGCGTTACTAGGCACACATTAGTCGCCGTCGGTGACGTTACCGGCACTACCGCCCAAGGTTTTGGAGATCCAGCGGTTGCTACCTATGGGTTACAGGCCGACTTTGGTCGAACAGTAGCTGCTACCGGTGCCTTTAGTGGTACTGATACCAGTCTTGACGTTAGAGCGGTTAACTATCTTAACAACTCCGGCGGCAATTACCAGCTACAAGGTGCTTACATTAAAGCCAAAAACTACAGTACTGGAACGGTGAAAAACCTAAATGGCTTGGTCGTAGAGGTTGCTAACGACGGTACAGTTAGCGGAACTTCTTATGGCATAAAAATCGCCAGTACCGGCACGAATCCTATTACTGCTGACCTGCTGCTTTCAAGCGGCGTGGTCGTACTAACAGGAGCAGCGGCTCCATCAAATGGAACCTGTAACACTGCTACAGTGCCTAACGGGTCAATGTACCTAAACCGTGGTGCTACAAGCGCCGTTACCGTTTTCTATGTCTGTTGGTCAGCAACAGCAAACGGCAACTGGACAGCAAAATAAGCTAGTCTGTTAAGAGTCAAACAAAAATATTATAAACAACCCCCGAAATGGGGGTTGTTTATAATTAATAGCTTTTGCCTAACTAAACCGACTAAACTATACTGTACGGATATGAGTTTTATTAAGAAAGCTAGTCACGTCCAGACGGCCGCAGCCATAATAGCACTACTGCTAGTTGGTTTCAGTGTTTATAAACTTACTCATCACCATAACTCCCAAACCACCAATAACCACCAGACAGTCACGATTGCACCAAGTGGCATTAAATATCCGGCAGCCTGGAGCGAGCTGCCCACTATTAGCGCAGCAGACCAAACCGATGGTGTAGTATCTGAAGCGGTTCACGTAACGCCTAACGCCACTATTGTTGTACGCGCAGTTAAGGGAACCCTGCCAAAGGATTTTAATATCCACACTCTGGCTACTGATACAGAGAGCAGCTTAAAACAAGGCTTGAATGATTTTATTCCCGAGAGTAATAGCCTTGTTAGTATAGGCAGCCATCAATCTGCCCAGGTTATTTATAAAAATACCAACGATGGTGGACAGGTAAACGAGGCTGTTTCTTTGACAATACCGACTACTAACAAAATCTTTTATATCAACATATCTTCGCTAGCAACTGATTTTACTAAAATAGATAGTGATATACCGGCTATTAAAACCGCCGTGGCAACCTATATAGACACTCACTTAAATTAGTGGCTGGGGAGACATCCCCTACGGCTGGGCTCGAGTTTTTCCGCCTTAACTACAATGCTATAATTACTAGCAATGCCTGCTAAAAATAAAAAGCTCGCAAAATTTATTCGTCGCGCAAAAAAGCCAGCGGTCGCGGCGTTGTTAGTTGCCGCCATAGCCATTGGTGCGATGGTACTAACTAACAAAAACTCATCTCCAGCCACAACAACCCTAAACTCCGGTCCAAGTAATGATATCTCACCCGCAAATCGAGCGGGTAATCCTAAAGGGACGGCTGTTAGCCCAAACTCAACTCCTAAACCAGCCGGATTGCAGCAGATAGTTCCGGTCATAACCTCTGCCTCTCAGGAAGGTCAGAGTGTAGTTGTCCGAGCTTACGTAGCCGAGGTCTTTGAAAATGGTGGTGCCTGCACTGCCACTTTTACTAAAAGCGGCCAAGCGTCGGTAAGCGGCAGCTCTGTCGGCTTTCAAAATGCTAGCTATACAACCTGCCCACCAATTAAAGTTTCGCGAGGGAAATTTCTTACAGCCGGCAACTGGACACTTGCGCTAAGTTATAAATCGTCGAGCGCGGAAGGCTCGACGACTCAGCAAATAACTTTGCAATGATGATTATTAGGAAGGCAGCAGCAAAAATTTTGTATGTGAGTATGTCCTCTTTGGCTATGTTGGGCCTGATAATTGCCATTTTACCACTTCAGTCCCAGGCATTATCTGGCAGTAGTTTCAACGCCGGTAGGATTATTGACGATTATGTATTTTACAAATACGACTCAATGAGCGCAGCCAGCATCCAGAAGTTTCTGAATTCACAGGTGCCTGTTTGTGACACAAACCATGCGAAAAGTTCGAGTGCCAACGATCCAGGTCCACCATACACTTGCTTGAAGACTTATTCGGTTAGAGTGCCGGGGCGATCGGCCGATGCTTATTGCCCAGGCTCAGTTACATCTTCTGGGACAACCAAACGAACGGCTGCCGAAATAATTTACGAGGTGGCACAGGCCTGCCACGTTAGCCCAAAAGTCCTACTTGTTACGCTTCAAAAAGAATCGGCATTGGTAACCGATACTTGGCCATGGCCATACCAGTACTCCGCGGCCATGGGATATGGTTGCCCCAACT
>Ga0265337_1000269_pt1 | contig 28329 bp, 22 predicted proteins | sample 42122metaG_FD_192441 | JGI IMG/M metagenome (GOLD analysis project Ga0265337, IMG submission 192441) | Rhizosphere microbial communities from Carex aquatilis grown in University of Washington, Seatle, WA, United States - 4-21-22 metaG | ecosystem: Host-associated > Plants > Roots > Rhizosphere >... | reverse complement strand
CGTCGGGTTCGCCGTTGGCAGCTACGATCACGGCCTGCCGCTGGTGATTGACCCGATTTTGAGTTACTCGACTTATTTCGGCGGCACGGCGGATGACCTTGCTTGGAAAGTGGCTGTGGATACGAATGGGTTTGTGTATGTTACGGGCGAGACCCTTTCGGCAAAACTGGCCACGGTCGGCGCATTTCAGACGAATTATGCCGGCGGCACCTACACCGGCGATGCGTTTGTCGCCAAATTCAGCAACAACGGATCCAATCTGGTTTATTACACTTACCTCGGCGGAAGTCAGGATGATATTGCTGACAGTCTGGCATTGGACAACGCGGGCGATGTTTTTCTGACCGGCTTCACGGATTCGCCGGATTTCCCGACCAACAATGCGCTCTTTCCGAAGATTCCAGGCCATTCTTATCCGGGTGGTTTTTACAACGGCGATGCATTTATAGCAGAATTGGATTCCACCGGCTCGCACCTGGTCTACTCAACCTACCTCGGCGGCAGTGGCTTTGTTGGAAATGCGGTCATTCCAAGCAGGGGAGACGCAGGCACCGGCATCGCGTTGGATTCGGCGGGTAATGCTTACATCGTCGGTTACACAGTTTCCACAAATTTTCCCGTCGTGAATCCGCTGGCCTACCATCTGGCAGGCACGACCAATGCCCTGCTGAACCGGCTGGCTGGCAGTTACAATGCGTTCCTCACCAAAGTCGGCCCGGGTGGCACTAACATTCTTTATTCAACCTACTTCGGCGGCACCAACATAGATGAGGCTACGGGTGTTGCCGTGGACAGCGCTGGCAACGCATACGTCACCGGATTCACCGATTCGACCAATTTCCCGACGACCACCAATGCGTTTCAGACCGTTTTGGGCGGTTCGACAAATATCGCCGTGGTCAACAACGCCTTTGTCGCCAAATTCGCGCCCTCGGGAACCAATTTGATTTACTCGACATTTCTCGGCGGGATCAATGGTGACCAGGCCTTCGGAATTGCCGTGGACGGCGCGGGCAACGCTTATGTGACGGGTGGGACGACTTCGCCGAATTTTCCGAACACCGCCACGAATGTCCCCGGCTTGTTCAACGAGCTGACCAACAACTTGAGCGGTTTCATTATTACGACCAACACCTTCCTGGCGAAACTCGGCCCGAACGGGACGAACATCCTTTATTCCGCGGTCTTTGGCGGTTTTGCCGGTGACACCGGCTATGGCGTGGCGGTGGATCCGGCGGGTGAGGCATTTGTCACCGGCGCGGCGTCCTCGACCAATTTCCCGACACTGAACGCATTGGGCTTGCTGGCCACGACCAATTCCGGGGGCGACGACGTTTTCGTCACGGCTTTCAACACCAACGGCACCGCGCTGCTTTATTCCGTCGAACTCGGTGGTGCGAACAACGATATAGGCTACGGCCTTGCGCTCGATCCACTGGGCAACGCCTACATCGTCGGCCAGACGTTCTCGTCGAATTTCCGAACGAACAACGCGCTGCACGCCGCGCTCAACGGGCCGAGCGATGCTTTTCTGGCCAAAATCATTTTGACGGTGTTGCCGCCGGAGATCACGACTCAACCGACAAACCAGATGGTCGGGGTGAGATCAACCGTAAACTTGGTGGTAAGCGCAACCGGGACGCCGCCGTTGAGTTACCAATGGCAGATGGAGGGAACGAACCTGGTTTGGACGAACTTGGTGAACGGAGGCAAAATCAGCGGCGCAACCAACACCACATTGACCATCAGTGATGCCCAGGTGACCAACAGCGGTAACTACCAGGTTGTCGTCACGAATTACGGAGGAGCGGTGACCAGTTCTGTCGCCGTCCTGACGGTGACGAATGTCGCGACGGTGCTCACGATCCAGCCAACCAGCCAGACTGTGGGGGTGGGTTCGAACGTCACATTCTTTGTTGACGGGACGGTGCAATCACCATTCTTCCTTCAATGGTTGGAGAATGGGACGAATCTGGTGGATGGGACGAACAGCAGCGGTTCGATTATCAGCGGTTCGACCAACGACCCATTGACCATCATGAACGCGCAGACAAACGACAGTGGAACTTACTGGCTCGTCATTTCGAATGCTTGGGGCGAGTTGGCGAGCTCCAATGCGGTTCTGACGGTGGTGTCTTTCCCGACGATCACGGTTCCGCCGACGAACCAGACGGTGGGGCTGGGATCGGTGGTGACCTTTGCTGTCACCGCCGTTGGAACGTCGCCGTTGAGTTATCGCTGGCAGGTAAACGGAGCGGACTTGGTGAATGGCGGACGCATCAGTGGCACAACCAATTCGGCGCTGACCATCACCAATGCGCAGACGAGCGATGACGGTGGCTATACTGTCATCGTCACAAACAGCGTCGGGTCGGTGACCAGCGCGCCCCCCGCTGTCTTGACGGTGCTAACGCTGCCTCTTTTCGGGAGCATCACAGCTGTGGGTGGCACCAACGGCGGTTTCATATTGAGTGGTGTTGGCGGCACGAACGGCGGCACCTATTTCGTCCTGACCTCGTCCAACCTTTCGACGCCGTTTGGCCCGTGGTCGCCGGTTGCGACCAATCATTTCGGCAGCCAGGGCCAGTTTATTTTCACCAATATTGCGCCAACCAACTCGCCGCAGCAGTTTTACATCCTGCAAATGCAATAGCCGTAATCTGCCAGTGTCAATTTTTGGCTGGTATTGCCGCGGATTTCTGGTTTCCTTTTCAGACATGAAACACATTTTACGAACGATTTTTCCGGCGGTCCTGTTGATGACTTTTTTGAGCGGCTCCGCGCTCGCGCAAACCAAGGTCGCCACCGTGGATATGCGCCAGCTCTTCAACAATTATTACAAGACCAAACTGGCGCAGGCGGCCATCCAGGATCGCGCCACCCAGCTCGACAAGGATGACAGAAGCATGAAGGACGATTTGAAGAAGGCCAGCGACGACTATCAGCAGCTTTTGGCGCAGGCGAATGATCAGGCCATTTCCGCCGATGAACGCAACCGCCGCAAACAGACCGCCGCCGAAAAACTGAAGCAGCTGGAGGATCGCCGCACGGCCATTGATCAATACGAACGCCAGGCGCAAGCCACGCTGAACGACCAGCGCCAGCGGATGAGCGATAAAATCCTGACTGACATCCAGGCCGTCGTGAACACCAGGGCCAAAGCCGGCGGCTACACAATCGTTCTCAACACCGCCGCCGAGGGAATCAACATTGGTTCGGCTAATCTCAGCGTGCCTTCCTCTGTCGTTTACAGCAGCAATGAAATTGATTTGACCGCGGACGTGCTCAAGCAACTCAACGCCGGCGCGCCGATTGATTTGAGCCCCGCCAGTTCGGCGCCGGCTGTCTTGCCCGTGCCCTCGCTGTTGAACACCAACGGACCGTAGGTGTTCGGGGGCACAAGCCAAAATCGGAAAAATCGCGCTTGCCTCGAAGCCCGGGATCGCGTAGATTCTGCGCTCTTTTGCTATTGAATTGAATTTATGCGACGTCCCAAAGGCATCAAAACGAAAAAGTCCGCGGCCAAGCGGTTTAAAATCACCGCCACTGGCAAGGTTCTGCGCTTCCGCGCCGGCCGCCGCCATCTGGCCCAAACCAAGAACGCCAAGCGCCGCCGCCGCCTCGGCAAGGTCGCCGTCGTGCATTCAACCGACGCCTATCGCATCACGCAAAGCATGCCGTTCAGTCATCGCGGCTGATCGTTGTCTAAAATCCAACGCTTTAAAATTTTATGCGCGTCACCAACTCCCCAGCTTCCCGCAAACGCCGCGGAAGAATGCTTACCGCCGCCAAGGGCTACCGCCTGAAGCGCTCCAAACTTTACCGCTACGCGTCTGATGCCGTGGACCACGGCCGTCAATACGCCTACCGCGACCGCCGCACCAAGAAGCGCCTGTTCCGCTATCTCTGGCAGATCCGCATCAACGCTGCCGCCCGCGCCGCGGGCCTGACTTACAGCCGTTTCATGGAAGGTCTCAAGGCCGCCAAGTGCGCGCTCGACCGCAAAGTCATCGCCGACCTGGCGGCCACCGATGCGGCCGCGTTTACGGAACTGGTCAACATCGCCAAGACCGCGCTGAAGAACAAGCCCGCCGCCACCTTGGCCAAGGCCTGATCCAACCAGCAAACAATTCTCGGGGGGCGGCCAGCAATGGCCCGCCCGTTTTTCTTTTGCTTCCATCCGCCATCCTCTATCCTCCATCCTCAATTCTATGGGACTCCTGAATGACATTGAGCCGCTGAAACAGGCCGCGCTGAATGATTTGAAAAGCGCGCCCGACCTCGCCGCGCTCGAACAAACCAAAGGCGCGTGGATCGGGCCGAATGGCAAGTTCACCGCGCTGATGAAACAGCTTGGCACGCTCTCAAAGGAGGAGAAGCCCGCTGCCGGCAAACTCATCAACGCCGCCAAAGTCGAACTCGAAGCCGCGCTTGCCTCGCGCCGCGAGGAGCTGGAGCTCAAAGCCGCGCTGCCGAAAGAGCCGACCGATTTCACGCTGCCCAGCCGCCGCCGCGCGCTCGGCAAATTGCATCCGCTCACGCAGGTCACCGACGACATCGTCCGCGCGTTCCGCAAAATCGGTTTTGCCGTCGCCGACGGGCCGGAGATTGAGGACGAGTATCATTGTTTCGACGCACTCAACACGCCCGCCGACCATCCCGCCCGCGATTCGCAGGACACGTTTTATTTGAGTCCCTCGCCCGCGGGAGCTTGTCCTTCGCCCACCGGAGTGGGAGAAGGTGCCCGAAGGGCGGATGAGGGTAGTCGGGTAGAAATCAAACCCTGTGGAGAGGGTGGCGCGACAGCGTCGGGTGAGGGGCGTGGGGGGAAATCATTACTTCTCCGCACCCACACTTCGTCCGTCCAGATTCGCGTTATGAAATCGCAGCCGCCGCCCGTGCGCATCATCGTTCCCGGCCGCGTGTATCGCCGCGACAACGCCGACGCCACGCACAACCCCACCTTCCACCAGATCGAGGGGCTTTACGTGGACAAGAACGTCACCGTCGGCGACCTCAAGGGCACGGTGGAATTCGTCTTCCGTGAACTCATGGGCGGCGACGTGAAGATCCGTTTCCGTCCGCACTATTTCAGCTACACCGAGCCGAGCTACGAGATTGATTTCACCAACGCGCTCGTGAAGAAGATGGGCAAGGACTGGCTGGAGATCGCCGGCTGCGGCATGGTGCATCCGCAGGTGTTCGAGAACGTCGGCTACGATCCCGAAGTCTGGACCGGCTGGGCGTTCGGTTTCGGCATCGAACGCATCGCCATGCTCCGCTACGGCATCAACGACATCCGCCTCTTCTACGAAAACGACGTGCGGTTCTTGAAACAGTTTTGATTCCGTGCGACACATTTTTTCGAGCCATGAAAAATAAATCGAAACAAATCAAACCGCCGGTAGCCGATAAAAGCCCGGAGAAACTTGCGCGTTTGAAAGCGTTGAGTGAACGGGTTCATGGCAAATTCAAAAACTTCATGACGCAGGAAGATTTGAGAAAAATGCGAGACGAAGACAAATGGGCTGCATACGAGGCAAAATCAAAATGACAGCTCCGTTAGGAGCGAAATCTTTGTAGCAACGAAACCAGATAAAATTTTAAGCTCCGTCAGGAGCGACATTGAAAACGAATGAACGATGCCGGTCAAAAGATTATGGTTGGCGGAATATGCCGCCCCGACGGGGCTGGGCGGATTGGTAGCGTGCTGGCTATAAAGATGCCGCTCCTGACGGAGCTTGGCGGCAGCATCAACGACATCCGCCTCTTCTACGAAAACGACGTGCGGTTCTTGAAACAGTTTTAATTTCCGCGACAAATGACATTTGAAGAAACAATTAAAATTGCGACAACCATTTTGCTCTCGTTGGGTGGTGGTGGAATAATTGTCTTCGCACTTTCAAGTTGGCTGGGAAAAGTTTGGGCAAATCGAATCATGGCCGAGGAACGAGCCAAATATGAACGCGAACTGACAGAACTCCGTGCAAAACTTGAGAGAGCAAATGAAGAGAGCTTGAGCAAGCTTCGGACGGATTTGGAAATCTACCGTGATAAATATCTAAAAGCGCATAACGACAAAGTCGGAACTTACGGTTTTGTTTTTGGGGTTGTTTCAGATTTGTTGGCGGACGTTGACTTGATTCGACGCGGAAAGAAACCCGAAGGCGATGCTTTAGATCGTTTCAATCGAGGTCGTTTGAAAGCTCACGGTTATCTTGCTATGCTCGCTCCGCAAAACGTAATGGACGCATACGATTCATTGATTGATTACATTTTCTCGGTCCTAGAACAACCAGTCCAAACTGTAAATCACGAAAATTGGAAAGAAATTCGACGGCTTGCCTATGATGTAATCAACCTCATCCGTGAGGATGTCGGGATCGATAAAAGCAAAGTTGAATATCACGGTAAAAGATAATTCTTCATGAAAGTCACCCTTAACTGGCTCAAACAATACGTTGATTTCAACTGGTCGCCCGAGGAATTGGCCGAGCGGCTCACCATGCTCGGCCTCGAAGTCGAGGGCGTGCAGAAAATCTCCGGCGCGTTCGACGGCATCGTCGTCGCCCAAATCCTCACGCGCGACCCCGTGCCCGGCTCGGACAAGCTCTCCGTCTGCAAGGTCAACGACGGCAAAGGCGAGCGCACCATCATTTGCGGCGCGCAGAACCACAAACCCGGCGACAAAGTCCCGCTCATCCTGCCGAACTTCGCGTTGCCGCTTAAGCCCGGCGACAAGGAGCCGTTCGTCATCAAAGAACGGAAGGTATTCGGCATCACCAGCCACGGCATGATGTGTTCGCCGCAGGAACTCGGCCTGCCGGATCAAGTGGACGGCCTGCTCATTCTTCCCGCCGATGCGCCCATCGGAAAACCCTTCGGCGAATATCTCGGTCGCACCGGCGGCGACGTGGTTTTTGATTTGGAAGTCACGCCCAATCGCCCTGATTTGAACAGCGTCATCGGCATCGCGCGCGAAATCGCAGCGGTCACCGGGAATCCGTTGCGGATTCCAAATCTATCGGACGGACGAGTTCCACGAGTCCCCAAAATTTCAGAAGAATCAGGGCCTCGTGGCACCCGGCCCTCCGAGAATGTTGCGGACCTCGTCTCCGTCCGCATCGAAGACGCAGAGCTTTGTCCGCGTTACACGTCGCGTGTCATCAAAGGCGTGAAAATTGGGCCGAGTCCGGACTGGCTGAAAAGCACTTTGGAAATAGTCGGCATTCGCAGCATCAGCAACGTCGTGGACGTGACGAATTATGTGATGCTCGAAATCGGTCAGCCGCTGCACGCGTTCGATTATCACCTCATCGCCAAAGTGGGACAGGCTTCCAGCCTGTCAAGCGGCAGGCAAGATGCCTGCCCCACTATCATCGTCCGCCGTGCCGCTGCCGGAGAAAAATTCAAAACGCTCGACAATCAGGAACGCACGCTCACGAGCGAAATGCTTCTCATCGCCGACGAAACCAAAGGCATCGCTCTCGCCGGTGTCATGGGTGGCGCGAACACGGAAATCAACGACCGGACCGTGGACGTGCTCATCGAGAGCGCCTATTTCGCGCCGGTGAACATCCGCCGCACGAGCAAGCAACTCGGCCTGCGCAGCGAGTCCAGCTATCGCTTCGAACGCGGCGCGGACATTGGCATTTGCGACTGGGCAAGCCAGCGCGCGGCGCAATTGATTTTGGAAACAGCAGGCGGCCAGCTGGCCGAAGGCGTCGTGGATGCTTATCCAAAACCGGTTGAGCCAAAGCAAATCACCTTGCATTTTTCAAAGTCGAAAGATTTATTGGGCATCGGTATTTCCCATTCGGACCAGATTTCGTTCCTCACCAAACTGGGATTGGCCGTAACCGAACAATCGCCCGGTGTCTGCACTTTCAAGATTCCATCGTGGCGGGTGGATTTGAAGCGCGAGGTGGATTTGATTGAAGAGATCGAACGGCTTCACGGAGTCGAAAAGACTCCAGCCACACCGCCGCGCGGCGCGATTGGCGCGAATGCATTTGATTCCGTCTATGACCAGATTGCCGAAGTGCGTCGCATTCTCTCCGGTCTCGGCTTGAACGAAGCGCAAGGGCAAACCTTGATTTCAAAATCAGAAATCAGAGATACGAACGGCGAAAAAATTGTCGCGCTGGCGAGTCCGTTGAGTTCGGACATGGATGTGCTGCGTCCTAGTCTGCTGCCCGGATTGATTCATTCGTTGCGGCACAACGTCAGCCGAAAGAATTACGACGTTGCGCTGTTTGAAATCGGGCGCGTGTTCATACAAGGTGGGGACGCCGCGCTGCGGCGTCCGGACAGCGCAGCGCGCTGTCCCTACCAGGAAGAACGTCGTTTAGCCGTTGCACTGACCGGTCAGCGTTCGCCAAATTATTGGAACGGCGAGGACCGCGATGCGAAGTTCGGTGTGTCCGACTTGAAAGGTTTCGTTGAGGAACTGCTGGAGCAATTCGGCGTGCGCGGTGCCACGTTCACACGCCGCACCGAAAGCACGGCGATGTTTCTGGAGTCTGCGACGATTGTGCTCGGCGGCAAATTAGCGCTGGGGGAAATGGGCCAGCTTTCACCCGCGCTGGCGAAGAAATACGATTTGCGCGACGCCGTTTTTCTTGCCGAGTTGAATCTCGATCAAATGCTTGCGCGGCGAAACCCGGCCAAATCGTTCAAGCCGCTGCCGCAATTCCCGTCCATCCGCCGCGACGTGGCGATGCTGGTGCCGGAGGCCACCACGCATGAGGCGGTGTTGCAAACGGTCAAGAAAACCAAGCCCGCGAATCTAGAAACGGTGGAGTTGTTTGACGTATTCCGCGGCAAGCATGTGCCGGAAGGACAAAAGAGCCTCGCCTACGCACTCACGTATCGTTCGCCGGAAAAGACCTTGACCGATGCCGAGGTAAACGCGGCGCATTTGAGAATCGTGGAGGCGCTCAAGCAGAATCTTGGCGCAACGGTCCGGGAATAATTTCCTGAAAAACAGTGCTTGTGTGCGGTTCGCTTTTTCATTCAATTGACTGAATGAACACCACGCGATTCGCCCTTTCGCTCCTCACGGCATTTTTCATTTCCCAAATCCAACCGGCCAAGGCAGACAATGCCGCGGCGCTTCCAACAAAGAGCACACTGGTCATCCACGCCGACCAGGGGACGAACGTCATCAGCCGGAACATTTACGGGCAGTTTTCCGAGCATCTGGGCCAGGGCATTTATGAAGGCATCTGGGTGGGAACGAACAGCGAAATTCCGAACACGCGCGGCATCCGCAACGACGTGGTGGCGGCGTTCAAAAAAATAAAAGTTCCGGTGGTGCGCTGGCCGGGCGGCTGTTTTGCCGACGAATATCATTGGATGGACGGCGTGGGCCCGATGGGGCAACGTCCGTCCGTCATCAACACGACGTGGGGCGGCGTGGTGGAGAACAATCATTTTGGCACGCATGAGTTCCTGGATTTTTGCGAGCAGGTCGGCTGCGACCCGTGCATTTGCGGCAACGTGGGCAGCGGCTCGGTGGAAGAAATGATGCAATGGGTGGAATACATGACGAGCGCGGCGGATTCGCCGATGGCCAATTTGCGGCGGCAGAACGGTCGGGACAAACCGTGGAAGGTCCCGTTCTTCGCGGTGGGCAATGAAAGCTGGGGCTGCGGCGGAAACATGCGCCCGGAATTTTACGCGGACAATTTCAAGCGTTACAACACGTTCGTCAAAAATTATCCCGGCAACAAAGTTTATCGGGTGGCCTGCGGCGCGAGTGACAATGATTACAACTGGACGGAAGTGCTCCTGGCCAATGCCGCGAAACAAATGAACGGGATTTCGCTGCATCATTATTCCCGGCCGATTCCGACCTGGAGCGGCAGCAAAGGTTCGGCGACCCGGTTCGGCGAAGACCAGTGGTTTTCCACCTTGCAGGCCGCAGTGGGCATTGAAGACATGATCAACAAACATTCTGCGATCATGGATAAATATGATCCGAAAAAGAGAATCGGCCTGATCGTGGATGAGTGGGGTGCGTGGTATGACGTTGATCCGGGCAGCAATCCGGGATTCCTGCGCCAGCAAAACACGTTGCGCGACGCGCTCGTTGCGGGTTCCAGCCTGAATATTTTCAACAACCACGCCGAGCGCGTGAAGATGGCGAACATCGCACAGGCCATCAATGTGCTTCAGTCAATGATCCTGACCGACAAGGAAAAAATGATCGTCACGCCGACGTATTACGTCTTTGAAATGTTCACCCCGCATCAGGACGCAACATTGCTGCCGAGCGAACTGCAAAGCGCAAATTATCAGTTCGGCACCAACACCATTCCAGAAATCAGCGCCTCCGCCTCGCGCGACAAATCGGGAAAAATCCACGTCGCGCTTTGCAACCTGAACCCGAACCAGTCCGCCGAAGTCGCCGTGGAATTGCAGGGGGCGAAAGCGCAAAATATGTCCGGCCAGGTCCTGACCGCGCCGGAAATGAACATGCACAACACTTTTGAAAATCCCGATGCGATCAAGCCGGCGGATTTTTCCGCGTTCAAAACGACTGATGTGGGATTCACCGTCACACTGCCCGCCAAATCGGTCGTGGCGCTGGAAGTGGAATAATTAAAAATAGGAGCGTGGGCGAGCCGCCCGCGCTCCTGTCATTCCGCCGGCACAAACGGTGGCATCGGGCAGTCCAGCGTGTCGGCGATGGCGCGGAGCAATTCGGCCTCGCTTTCCACAATCACGCCGTCCGCGCCAACGGTTTGGACGCAGGCTTCCAGCAAATTCTTTTTGATGATCGGCACGGCCTGCGCCAGTCGGTCGAGCGCGGCGTCAAGCGGTTGCACGCCGCATTCTTCGCACGGGAGCAATTGCAGGTCGCCGTCGTTCGGCGCACGCAGATATGGCGCACCTTGCTCGAAAGCTTTTTGAATTTCAGCGGCGTCGTTGTTGCCGACGGTTGCCAGCGCGGACAACACAACGGCACAATCCGGCACGAGCGGTTTGAGTGTGTAGTATTGGACAGCCGACGGACGCGCTGCGCCAAACTGCGGCGCAAGGTGGTGGAGAACGATTTTTTGGAGGACGAATTCAAACAGTTCCACTTTCCCGTCGCTGCCAATGAGCCATTCGAGCGTTTGCGAAAATTGCTTGAATTGCTCCGCAGTCAAATGCCGGAGCGTGCCGAGCGCGAGGTTGACCATCGGCAGATGCGCATGCGCGGCGGCTTGGGAAACGTCCGGGAACAGCGCGGCGGTTTTTTGCTGAATCGCCGGCTCAACGCGCTTGGCGAGTTCGGCAAATTGCGCCGCACGCACGGTTTCGTCCGGACTCAAAAGCATCGCGTAAATCAAGGCGACGGCATCGAGCGGCTCACGCGCGGCGGCTTTGACGCTATCGGGCAGCGCATTGCGCAGTTTCTCGGCATATTCCAGATGGAGCGAGGTGGGCTTGCCGAGGTTAGGCATGACGGAGCGCGACCGGATGACGGGCGGTTTTCCGGTATCACCGGAAGCGAGAATTGCGCCGCCCAGCACCGTGCCGAAAATGTTCGGCATAGGCGGGCGTTTCGGTTTTGAAATTTCTTCAGGCGGCCGGTCGCGCCCGTCATAACGAACGTAAGGAAATTGTCCGTCGAAATTCGGGTCAAAAACGCGGATGCGTTCCGCGAGCGGCGGATGGGTTTCGAGCAGGCCGATGAACGGTTCGCTGATGCCGTTGCCAAAAAACATGTGCGAGACTTCCTCGGCGTGCGCGGCGCGGAGGCGCGAACCCGTTTCACCCAGGCCGCCGATTTTTTTCAGCGCGCCGGTGATGCCACCCGGATTGCGCGTGAATTGGACGGACGAGGCGTCGGCGAGAAATTCGCGCTGGCGGCTGACGGCGGCCTGGATGAGACGTCCAAAGAAAACGCCGATATAACCAACAATCAGCAGAACGAAGCCCAGTGGCAGCAATGGATTGTTGCGCCCGCGCGTGCGCAAAAAAATCCGTCCGATGATGGCGAGGCAAAGGATGCCAAAGATGATTCCCATGAGCCGGAGGTTCAGCCGCATGTCGCCGTTGAGAACGTGGCTGAATTCGTGGCCGATGACGCCCTGCAGTTCGTCGCGCGACAAAATTTTCATGCAGCCGCGCGTGACGGTGATGGTGGCGTCGCCGGGTTTGTGTCCGGCGGCGAAGGCGTTGATGCCGTCCTCCTCGTCCATGACATAAACCTGCGGCACGGGCACGCCGGAGGCGATGGCCATTTCCTCGACGACGTTGAGCAGCTTGCGCTCGTCAGGATCATTTGAGTTCGGGCTGACGGGGCGTCCACCCATCATTTCCGAAACCGCGCTGCCTCCGGCGGACAGCGCCATGGTTTTGTAAGCGCTGCCAATGAGGATGACCGCCAGCACGCCGACAGTGACGCCGAGGAACAGTTGTGGATTCCAGAGCGCGAACTGCGAGTCTCCGCCGTAAGTGCGGTTCTGATGCGCCTGAACGCCGGAAAAAATCAGCAACGACGCGAAATAGACGGCGACGATGAGCGCCGCGACTGCGATGGCGAAATAGAAAACGAGCAGCTTGGTCTTTTTGCGCGCCTTGTCCTGTTGCTGGAAAAAATCCATGTTCGTTAAAAAGTGGAATCGTTGAACCGTTTTCCGATTTAACGATTCAACAATTCAACGGTTCATGAAAATGAAACCTTCGGCGCGTCCTTCTGCTCCGGCTTGTCGATGACAAACAGTTCCGCCGCACCGAAATTGAACATGCCGGCGATAAGGTTGCTCGGGAACACTTCGCGGTCGGTGTTGTAGGTCATCACCGAGTCGTTGTAAGCCTGCCGCGCGAAGGAAATTTTATTTTCCGTCGAGGTCAGCTCCTCGGTGAGCTGCATCATGTTCTGGTTCGCCTTCAAATCGGGATATGCTTCGGAGACCATCATCAGCCGGCTCAACGTGCCGGCCAGGCCGGATTCGGCGGAAACGAGATTTTTCATTGCGCTCGCATCGCCGGGATTGGCGGCGGCGGCCTGCGAAGCGGCGTAGGCGATGTTGCGCGCCTTGGTGACATTCTCCAGCGTCTCGCGTTCGTGTTTGATGTAGCCCTTGGCGATTTCGACGAGGTTCGGAATCAGGTCGTAGCGGCGTTTGAGCTGCACGTCAATCTGCGCGTAGGCGTTTTTGTAGCGATTGCGCATCGTGACAAGTTTGTTGTAGACGCCGACGATGAGGCCGACGACGACGATGACGACGACGAGCAACACAATTGCAACAATCAATCCAATAGCCATAAATTTCCTTTGGTTAAGTTTGATTAACAGCTAAAGCAAAGAGCGCGGGCGGGCAATGATAATTTCCACGTTTTTTTGGAATGACCGCTCCAGGCGGCGCCGGATCACACTTGCGCGGGCAAATGAACGCGGAACGTCGCGCCGTGTCCGGGCTGGCTTTCCGTTCTGATGAAACCGCCGTGACTTTTGACGATGGACTGCGCGGTGGACAAGCCGAGGCCGTGGCCGACTTCTTTCGTGGTGAAAAACGGCTCGTAAATCTTGTCGAGCAGCCCGGGCGCGATGCCACAGCCGGTGTCCTTGACTTCCAGAACAACAAAAGGATTTCCATCCACGGTGACGTTGTGCGCGGCGACGGTCAATGTGCCGCCGGAAGGCATGGCATCGCGGGCATTGAGGCAAAGGTTCATCAGCACCTGATGCAATTGCGCCGAGTCGCCGACCACCGTCCAAAGATCCGGCGCAATCTGCCTCTCGACGCGAATGGACTTGTCAAAGGCTTCGGAGGTGAATTGCGCGACGCCTCCGGCAAGCTGTTGGAGGTCCACCGGCAGGCGCTGTCCGGCCAGTCCGCGGCCGAACCACAACATTTGTTTGATGATGTCCGCGCCGCGATGGGCGCTGGCTTCCGCCTTGGCCAGCATTTTCAAGTAATCCTCGTCCTGGAGTTTTTTTTGCAGCAGCTCGATTGAAATGAGGATTGGCGCGAGAATGTTGTTCAGGTCGTGCGCCACGCCGGTCGCCAGCCGCCCGAGGCTTTCCATGCGCCTGGCGTTCACCATCTGCTCTTCGAGATTTTTCCGATCCGTGATGTCGCGCCCGATGCCGACCAGCCCGATGATTTTGCCGGAGGCGTCGCGCCACGGAATTTTTGAAGTCAGCAGCCAGCGCGTTTCGCCGTCACGCAAAACGGCCTTCTCCTCGCGATTGATGACCGGCTTTCCATCCTTGAGAACAGACTGGTCATCCGCAAAAAACGCGGCGGCAATCTCTTTTGGAAAAAGGTCAAAATCGGTTTTGCCGATAACCTCGGCTTCGGTTTTGCAACCCACCCTCTTGTAATTGGCCGCGTTGGCCATGATTTTGCGCGCCTCGGTGTCCTTGGCATAAATGCCGTCGGGGAGATTGTCAACCAGCGTGCGAAGCAGGTTGCGCTCCTCCTTCAACTTGATTTCCGCATTTCTAAGGCTGGTCACATTGCGGCCAATGCCGACGAGTCCGATGATTTTGCCGGAGGCGTCGCGCCAGGGAACTTTCGTGGTGAGCAGCCAGCGCGTTTCGCCACTCGGCAGAATCACTTTCTCCTCCCGGTTTATGACCGGCTGCCCGGTTTGCAGCACCGATTGGTCGTCGGCGAAATATCCCACGGCCAGATCTTGCGGAAAGAAATCAAAGTCGGTCTTGCCGATGGCCTCGGCCTCGGTCTTGCAGCCCAGATTTTCGAGGTCGGCGGAATTGGCGATGACTTTGCGCGCCTCGGCGTCCTTCGCATAAATACAGTCGGGCAGGTTGTCAATCAGCGTGCGGAGCAAACTGTGCTCTGATGCCAGCGCCGCTGTGCCCTTCTGCCGGGTGTCCATAATTTATTTTAAAAGGATTTGTAGGATTATATTAGCCGATTAGCACTCGTCTGCAAGCACAATCCGTCACGGCTCGACGGACACCGGCATGCCGACCCACGCCAGCTTCAGCAAATACGCCGCGTCCCAGTTCGCCAGCCGGAAACAGCCATGCGATTCCGTCCGCCCGACCTGCTCCGGCGCGGGCGTGCCGTGGATGCCATAGCCCGGCCTGTCCAAACTAATCCACGCGGCGCCAACGGGATTGTTCGGGCCGGGCGGCAAAATCAGTTTTTGAGTCTCCGAAGATTCGGGAAAAAGTTCGGGATCGAACGTGTAATTCGGTTTCTCCGCCAAGTCCTTCACCCGCAATTCGCCGACGGGCCGCTTGTCGAAACGCGCCGCGATGCTGCATGGAAAATGCGCCAGCAGATTGGTTTGCTCATCAAACGCCTCCAGAAATCTTTCCGACAGGTGAATGACCACGAATGCCGCCTTGCCAACCGGATCGGGATAATTCACGTCGGGAATTTTCAATATTGTCCCCGCCGATAGGTTCTTCCAGTTCACGCTTGGATTCAGCTTCTGAATCAGCAGCGGGTGCGAATGGCTTTTTTCGGCGACCAGCTCCAGTTCCGTCTCGTAATCTAGCGCGGTCTGCTGTGATTTCGCCAGCCACGTTTTGCCCAGCGGCTGCAACCTCGCGAGGTCGTTGGTAGTCACGACGTAATTGGTCAGAATGGGCGCATCGAGCGTGAGCTTTGTGCGCGTGTCCGTGTCGAGCTTTCCGGTCTGAGGCAAATTTTCAATTTCCTGGAAAACTGAAATGGCCCGGCGGGTTTGCGAGCCGAGCGCGGCGTCAATCGAACCTGGCGAAATGCCTCGCCGCACCAACGCGATTTGCGCCTCCAAAACGTCGTGAACCGGGCGCGGAAAATCTGACGATGACTGGCGGGCGACTGTCAACGGCTGGACTTGCGGCTTGGCCGCTGCCGGCGCGGGCGCTTGAGCCGTTTTCTTCGGTTGCTCGTGCTCCCGCCAAAACCAAATCGCGATGGCCATGAGCGCCAGCACTGCCAGCCAGCCATGACCGCCGCGCTTTTTGCGGCGTGCGCCCGGCATCTGGTATTTTGGTCTGAAGCGGTGAGGCATGCCGGAATTAAGCCACAAGCACCCCGCCGGCCCAAGTTTGAAGTCGTTGATGAAATCAACGCAGATTCAGCATCGCGTCGCCGATGAGCTTCGCGGCGTTGTCATAGCCGACCAAGCCGGTGTTGATCACCATGTGATAAAGCGACGCGTCGTTGATGTTAGCGTTGAAATATTTTTTCAGATAGCGTTCGCGGCCCAAATCTTCATGAAGGCAGAACTTGCGGGCCTCGGTTTTGGTCATTCCATAGGATTTGTGAGAGTGTTCGATGCGCTGTTCCAGCGGGGCGACCAGGCGGACGTGAAACATATTCGGCAGCTTGGACGTGATAATGTTGCCGCCGCGGCCAATAATGATGACGTTGCCGAGGCTGGCCAGTTTGAGGATGGTTTCGGTGGTCTGGCGGATTACCGTTTGCGACGGTGGATAGGCCTGAACTAGATCAGCCATGATGTCTTCCAGATAGTAGACTCTATCCTCGGGCAGAAACTGGGCCAGGCGGGTCGGAAGGTCGTGGTCTTGCAGCACCTTGTCCATGAGATTGCGGTCGAAGACCTCCCACGGGGCGGCATGTCTGGACGAGTGTTCCTGCAAATAGCGGGCGAGTTTTTCGGCGACGGCCAGCGCGCCACAACCGGCCTGCCGCGAAATCGTTACTGCGCGCCGGACGCCAATCTCCGCATCCGCCGTTCCGACCGATTGGAACTGGCTGCTGACAAAGGACGCGCAATGTTCAACACCAATGTTCATCATAATCAGCTTCGCTGGTTTCCAAGGCAAGTTATGCTCCGGGAATGTGGTATTCAAGGCCGCCGGGGATGATTTGATAACGGCTAATGGAAACAATTAACCGAAATCAACTTACGGCCGGACCAGCATTTCCTGGTAGGCGTGTGCAATTTGATCCACCAGTGGCGATGGCGTGATCGGCTTGCCATCGAACACTGCCACCGGCACGATGCCCAGCGCGCTTTGCGTGACGAAAAGGCCCGCGGAATTTCGCAACGCCTCCGGCTTGATGGCGCGCTTGTTCGTCTCCAGCCCGAGTGCCTGGCAGATTTCGAGGACGACCGCGCGCGTGATGCCCGGCAGCACGCCGCGCCCTGTCGGCGCGGTGCAAATGATGTCGTCGTAGACCCAGAATAAATTGCCGCTGGCGGTTTCGGCCACTTCACCATTCGTGTTGAGGAGGAGCGCCTCGTCCGCGCCCTGTTCCACGGCTTCGGTGCGCGCCATGACGTGCAGGATCTTGCTCGTCGTCTTGAATGAAGCCAGTGGATCGGCGGTGGGAATCCGAAACGACGACATGATCAAATTCCATTCAACCGCAATTTCCAACGGCGGCGCGGGATGCAGCGTCATCACGACCGTCGGCTTGCTGTCGCCGTTTGGCGTGTAACCGCGCTCGCCAGGCCCGCGCGTCAGCGTCAGGCGCAGAATGGCTTCGGGCATTTTATTTTGCTCGATGAGCTGCCCGGCGAATTTTTCCAGTTCTTTCGTCGTGAACGGGCATTTGATTTTCAGGAAATCCGCGCCGCGCGTCATGCGCTCCAAATGTTGTGCGAAGCGGAATGGATTGCGGTGAACGACGCGCATGGTCTCAAACAATCCGTCCCCCAGCAAAAAGCCGCGGTCACTCACAGGAACGACCGCCTGCGCCTCCGGCAAAAATTGTCCGTTGAGAAAAACGAGCATGGAATCAATTCCCAATGGCTTTTGATTAACCGAACCAATAAAATTCTGCGAGCGGAAAAAGCCGGAGTTCAAGCCTTGGCTTGTTTGGTGGGGCAGGTTAAAACTCGAACTCCAACTCCGGCAAAATCCAATGCCGCCAGAAAACCCGCCGCCTTCGCCAGCGTCTCCTCGTATTCTGCCTCCGGATTGGAATCCGCCACAATGCCCGCGCCAACGTTGAAATGAGCGAGGCCGTCCTTGCAGACCGCCGTGCGGATGGTGATGCTCAACTGGCTCTCGCGGTTGAAGCCGAGGTAGCCAATTGCGCCGCAGTAAGGTCCGCGCGAAACGGGTTCCAGTTCGTCAATGATTTCCATCGCGCGGAACTTCGGCGCGCCGGTGATGCTGCCGCCGGGAAAACACGACGCGAACGCCGCGAAATGCGTCGCGTCCTTCCGCAACCGGCCTTCGACGGTGGAAACCAGATGTTGCACCTGCGCGAATTTTTCCAGCCGCGCCAAATCCGGCGTTCGCACCGAACCGAATTCGCAAACTTTGCCGAGATCGTTGCGGAGCAGGTCGGTAATCATCACCAGTTCGGCGAGTTCCTTTGGGCTGGTCTGGAGTTCGTAGGCGAGCTGCGCATCGCGCGTCGGATCGGCATCGCGCGGGCGCGTGCCTTTGATGGGCCGCGTGACGATATGTGAGCCGCTCATGCGGAGAAATTGTTCCGGCGACGATGACGCGATCTGGAAATCACCACAGTCTAAAAATGCGGAGAATGGAGCAGGGGAGACGGCGCTCAATTTTTCGAAAAATTCCCAGCCGGAAAACCCGCACGGTGCGGTGAGACGTTGGGAGAGATTCACCTGGTAAATGTCCCCGGCGCGGATGTAGCGCTGGGCGCGTTCGACGGCGGAAATGAAATCGGTTTTCGAGAAGTTTGAGATGACACTCGTCCTCACCCCGGCCCTCTCCCCTAGGAGAGGGGGAAGCTGTTGCGTGACGGAGTCAAGTCGGAAGTCATCCAAATTTTCTCCGGCTGCCGACACATTCTCCCTCTCCCTTTCGGAAAGGGAGAGGGCCGGGGTGAGAGTTTGCGACAACTGACTTTTCCAAAACGCCAATTGTTGCTGTCCGCGCTCTTCGTTCCGTGCGCCGTCAGCGCACAATCCGGTCGAGACGATGAAAACTTTTCCAAGTTGATGGTCGAACACAACGAGGCTGTCGTAAAAACCGACCTGGCAATCGGGCAATTCCAAATCGTTGGTAGCGCGGCGCGGCAGTTTTGGCTCGGTGAAATTTTTCAGGTCGTAGCCCCAGCAGCCAAAGCAGCCGCCGAGCGGAAACGGCAGATCAACCTCGTCCAGCAGTTCGCAACGGGACATCAAGCTGTCCAGCAGATGCCACGGGTCGCCGAATTTCAGTTGATGGTTGATGGTTGGTGGTTGATGGCCAGAAATAATCTCGCAGCGCGAGCCGAGGGATCTAAAAGTCAGGAACGGATTCGCCGCGACAAGGGAATAGCGCGCCGACGGCGAATCGAACGACGAGGTGCGGAGCAGGACGATGCCGTCCGCCTTCGCTTTGCTTCGGCGCGAAAAGCGCAGATTTTCAACCAGTGATTCGGGCGAGTGCGCAGTCTGGAATTCCTGAATCAGCGGGCGCATTTCACGCAAATGCCTTGGGCAGGGTGGCCGGCGTGCCGACGTGGCGTTCATAGTCAAGGATGATGCGGACGGCCTCCGCCGGATCATCGGTCATTTTGAAAAGGTCAAGGTCGCGGGGGCCGATGTATTTGTGATGGTCGCGCACTTCGGCCTTCAGCCATTGCACCAGTCCCTTCCAGTGGGAGCGGCCAAAAAGAACGAGGGGAAACTGCGGGATGCGCTCGGTTTGCACCAGGGTCATGACTTCGAAGAATTCGTCGAGCGTGCCGAAACCGCCGGGCATGTAAATGAAACCGAGGCTGTATTTCACGAAGCAGACCTTGCGCGCGAAAAAATAATGGAAGTGCAGCGGCACGTTGGCGTAGCGGTTGCCGTCCTGTTCCTGGGGCAATTCGATGTTGAGACCCACGGATTTGCCGCCGCCCTGCGCCGCGCCCTTGTTCGCGGCCTCCATGATGCCCGGCCCGCCGCCGGTGACGACGGCAAGGTTGTGCTGCGCCAGACTTTTGGCGATCGTTACGGCGGCGCGGTAATATTTGTCGCTGGGTTTCATTCGCGACGAGCCGAAAATGGTGACGGCAGGGCCGATTTGCGAAAGGGTCTGAAACGAGTCCACAAACTCGGACATGATGCGGAAAATGCGCCAGGGGTCCTCGCGCATGACAAAGGAAGTATCGCTCATGGCCGGAGTTTAACACAGCGGCGGAGCGGGACAAGCCGCCAGCCGAATTCATTTTCGGTGACGAGGACGAGAGCGGGGGGAGATAAAAAACAAAACAGGCCGGAGAATCGAAATCCTCCGGCCCGTGTCCTCCGACCCGGTCCCTCAAGAGCAACCGAGGCTTTCGCCGCAATTCAAACATTTGTAACACGCGCCGTTCCGCACGGCCACATGGCCGCAACTCGGGCACGTTGGCGCGTCCTGCTGGTTGGTAATCATCGAAGTCAGCGATTGGGCGCGGGTGCCATGGCCGTTGCCGTTGCCGCCTTTCACTTCCACCACGTCGGTGTCCTCAGACATCGGCAGTTCAGGCACCGGACGGTTCACTTTTTTTTTCATCTCTTCGAGCAGACCGGGCATGGACAGCTCCGGCTGGGTGCGCGCGGCGTTGACGCCTTCGCGGTAGCCGGGAACGAATTGCAGCGCCATCCAGCGGAACACGTAGTCAATGATCGAGGAAGCATTGCGGATTTCGGGATTTTTGGTGAAACCGCTCGGCTCGAAACGTTGATGCGCAAACTTCCTCAACAATGTTTCCAGCGGCACGCCATATTGCAGCGACATGCTCGTCAATGTTCCGATCGTGTCCATCAAACCGCCAATGGTCGAACCTTCCTTCGCCATCGTGACGAACAATTCGCCGGGACGGCCGTCGTCGAACAGGCCGACGGTGAGATAGCCCTCGTGGCCCGCGATGTCGAACTTGTGCGTGACCGCCGTGCGCGTGTCGGACAGCCGTCGGCGCAGCGGCTTGCCGGAATCGGTGCGCAATTTCGCCACCTCGGCTTCGAGTTCCTTGATGCGGGTTTCGAGCGCGGAAGCGTTTGTGGAAGATGTTTTCTCGCCGCCCTCGTTCGTCTTTTTCGTGTTGAGCGGCTGTGAACGTTTCGAGCCGTCGCGGTAAATCGCCACGCATTTCAGACCCATTTTCCACGCCTGAACGTAGGTGTCGCGGATTTCCTCCACGGTGCTTTCCTTCGGCATGTTGACCGTCTTGGAAATCGCGCCGCTGATGAACGGCTGCGCGGCGGCCATCATTTTCAAGTGCGCAAGGTAATGGATGCTGCGCTTGCCGCGGTGCGGCTTGAACGCGCAGTCGAACACCGGCAGATGCTCCGGCTTCAAGCCGCTTTTCACGACCGCGCCGTTTTCCTCGACATCTTCAATGGTGTCGTGCTTTTCGATGTGGGCGATGATGTTTTTATTTTCAGCTTCGCCGTAACCGAGACGCCGCAATGCGTCGGGCACGCCGCGATTGACGATTTTCAACATGCCGCCGCCGGCCAGCAGCTTGTATTTGACGAGCGCGATGTCGGGTTCGATGCCGGTCGTGTCGCAGTCCATCGAAAACGCGATGGTGCCGGTCGGCGCGAGCACGGTGACCTGCGCATTGCGATAGCCGTGCTGGCGGCCCTTGGCGAGCGCGCCGTCCCAGGTCTTGCGCGCCTCGTCCTTCAAATAATTGAATTCCCGGCTGGGCTGGATTGTTTCAACGGCCTCGCGATGCAGTTTGATGACGCCGAGCATGGAATCCACGTTGTCCTTTGCCAGCGGTTCGGAAACATGCGCGCAACGGGCGTCGCGATGGCCCGGAAATGCGCCGATGTTTGCGGCGATTTCCGCGCTCTGCTCGTAGGCGTGCCCGGTCATGATGGCCGTGATGGCGCCGGCGAGCGCGCGGCCTTCATCGCTGTCATACGGCAGGCCGTAACTCATGCAGAGCGAGCCGAGGTTCGCGTAGCCGAGGCCGAGCGTGCGATAAATGTGGGAATTTTCGGCGATGTCCTTCGTCGGATAGCTGGCGTTGTCCACCAGGATTTCCTGCGCGGTGATGAAAATCCGCACCGCGGCCTTGAACCGTTCCACGTCAAACTTGCTGTCCTCGCGCTTGAACTTCATCAGGTTCAGCGACGCGAGATTGCACGCGGTGTTGTTGATGAAAACGTATTCGCTGCACGGGTTCGTCGAGTGAATCGGCTCGGTGCCCTTGCAGGTGTGCCATTTCTGGATGGCGCCGTCGTATTGCATTCCGGGGTCGCCACAAGTCCAGGTGCCTTCCGCGATTTTGAAAAGCAGCTTTGCCGCGTCCTTCTTCTCGAGTGGTTTGTTGGTGGTGATGGCGCGCGTCCACCATTCCTTGCCGCCAATCGCGGCCTGCATGAACTCGTCGCTGGCGCGCACGGAAAGGTTTTCGTTCTGATACATCACGCTGCCATAGGCGTCGCCGTTGTAGGAACCGTCGTAACCCTGCTCGATGAGCGCCCACGCCTTCTTTTCCTCCTTCTGCTTCGCGTCAATGAACTCCTCGATGTCGCCGTGCCAGTCGCGCAGCGTGTTCATTTTGGCCGCGCGGCGCGTCTTGCCGCCGGACTTCACCACGTTGGCGACCTGATCATAAACCTTCAGGAAGCTCATCGGCCCGCTGGGCCGCCCGCCGCCGCTCAATTTTTCCTTGCTGGACCGCAGCGGCGATAGATCCGTGCCCGTGCCGGACCCGTATTTGAACAGCATCGCTTCGCTGGCCGCGAGCCGCATGATGTCCTCCATGTTGTCCTGAACGGACTGGATGAAACACGCGCTGCCCTGGGGATATTCGTATTGAGTGGCCGCGCGCTTGGCCTCGCCCGTCTTGCGGTTGTAAAACCAGTTGCCCTTGCCGGATTTCCTGCCGATGCCGTATTGGTGAAACAGCCCGACGTTGAACCAGACCGGTGAATTGAACGCGCCGCATTGGTTCACGCACAACCAGGAAAGCTCCTCGTAGAAAACCTCGCCGTCCGCCTTGCTGAAGTAACCGTCCGCGATGCCCCAATCCGCAATCGTCCGGCAGATGCGGTGGATGAGCTGGCGCACGGAGGTCTCGCGCTCGGAGGTGTTCAGCTCGCCGTAAAAATACTTCGAGACGACGACCTTCGTCGCGAGCAGCGACCATGACTTGGGCACCTCGACGTTTTCCTGCTTGAAAATCACCTTGTTCGCGTCGTCGGTGATTTCGGCGGTGCGCTTCTCCCATTCGATCTGGTTGAACGGCTTGATTTTTGGGTCGCTGAAAATGCGTTCGACCGTCAGGGATTTTTTCCCCGCGCCTTTGTTGCCTTTTACTTCCCGCGATGCGCTTACTTTTGCGGTGCGGCGGCGGCCGGCGTGCGGAGCCGGAGCCAAAACTTCCTCGCGTGCATCAATCATGATTGTCTCCTAATTAAATTTTTTAAACGTCAATGCCCGGCGGTTTCAGACAAAGCAGAACCCAACCGGGCCTCAAAAACTGTTAATTTACCACCGAAAACGGACTTTTTGCCAAATCTCGTGTCCCCAATTAGTTGGGGAACGAAAAGCATCATGCTACTACCAGTTGTGGATTTCAAGAAAAATTTGCGAAAAAGTTACAAAGACGATATTCCCAAACAAAATCAACGGAATCTCCGCGTCTGCGTTGAAAAACTGCAAGTTGTTCGCCAGTGTGAACAGAATTCACCGTGATTTCTTCCCACGCGTGCGTGAATACCTTTCGTGCTGCGCCTTCCGGTGGGCGTCAATCTTTCCCGCAACCCTTCCCGTTGTTTTATTGTGCGCCGGCTTGAATTTCCGCACTGGCTCGATGGTTTTGGGGCGTGCCTTCGGCACCAGCACAATCGGGCAGCCTTCATAGCCGAATGCTGTGCGCAGTTCGGTGGCCAGATGCTTTTTGTATTGCTCCGAGAATAATTCGTCGCGGTTCACAAACAGCAGAAACGTCGGCGGCGCCTGCCGCACCTGCGTCGCGTAGAAAAATTTCAGCCGGTGACCCATCGCGCTGACGGGCTGGCGGCGTTCGACGGCGTCGTGAATGGTGCGGTTCAAAATCGAGGTGGGAATTTTCTGCTGCAATTGCGCGGCGACGTAGCGGACGGCTTCTAGCAGGCGGTCCAGATGAAAGCCGGACTTGGCCGACGTGAAAATCACCGGCGCGTAATCGAGAAAAAACAATTTCCGCTGCACCCATTCGGCAAATTCGCCAAGCGTCGTCAATTCTTTTGCCTGGCCTTCGGTGCGCTCCTTGCGATTGCGCCGCCCGATTTCTTCCTCGCGCGCCTTGAGGACCTCTGCCTTGAACAAATCCCATTTGTTGACGACGACGATGCAAGCCTTGCGGTTCTCGACGATGACATCGGCGATTTTTTTGTCCTGCTCGGTGATTCCGGCTTCGGCGTCAATCACCAGAACCGTGATGTCGCTGCGCACGATGGAATACTCGGAACGCTTGACGCTGAAATATTCAATCGAATCGTCCACTCTCCGTGCCTTCCGTATCCCGGCGGTATCTATCAAAATGTATTGCTGCCGGATGCCGTCGGCCTCGACTTCGAACGGCACGTCAATGGCATCGCGCGTCGTGCCGGGAATCGGCGTGACGATGACGCGCGACGATTGCGTGAGCGCGTTGATGATGGACGATTTGCCGACATTCGGTCGGCCAACAATCGCAAGCTTCAAAGGTTCAGTTTTAGTGGGACAGGAATCTTGCCTGTCCGTTTCTGGGCTTTCGACAGGCTGGAAGCCTGTCCCACCAAGCTCTGAACTTGGTTGCGGCAGCAACGCAACCGCCGCATCCATCAAATTATGAATGCCTTCGCCGTGAATCGCGCTGACGGGGAAAATTTTGTCGAAACCAAGCTGGGCGAATTCGTCGGCGTCCTTTTCGGTGCGGAATGTGTCCACCTTGTTGACGGCGACCAAAATGGTCTTCCCGCTGCGTCGCAGGCGTTCGGCGACTTCACGGTCGAGCGGCACGACGCCTTCCTGCACATTGACGACGAGAATGATTGCGCTTGCGGCTTCGATGGCGATTTCCACCTGCTCAACGGTGGCTTTGATGATGACGTCGTCGGATTTTTCGCGGCGCAGCAGGCCGATGCCGCCGGTGTCCACGAGCGTGAAGGATTTTCCGCCCCACTCGGCCTCGGCGGTGACGCGGTCGCGCGTGACGCCGGGCTGGTCATGCACGATCGCAATCCGCTTCTTGATGATGCGGTTGAATAGCGCGGACTTGCCGACATTTGGCCGTCCGACGATGGCGATGAGATTTGACACGAAGGCAGGATAGGAAATTTTGCCACCGTCGGGAATGAAAATCAGGTCTTTGCTTCAGAAAATGAACGAAGAGATTCCGGCAAAGGCAGTGACTTTGGCGCATCACCTGCCAACCCTTAAACTTCGAGACCGGCGAGAACACCACTTTGCTCAAAAACAAAAATGCCGCTCAAATTTTCCTCTGTGCCGAACAAAAAATCTGCAATAGGATGAATTCCACCGGATGGCTGCGGATAGCCTTGAATAGAAAAATTGATGCTTGCACATCCACATGAGCAACGCCAAGGAGTGACCTGTGCTTGTTCAAGTTGCGGCAGAAAATTTTTAGCTTCCGGCTCGCCGTGTTCAAGCATCCAGCGAACGAGTTCCTTTTCTGTTGTTGTGAGAGGACGGCTCATTTCAATTTCCCCATCAAACTTATCGCGCGCCGGACCCAGACGCGGTCGCGCTTGCGCTGGAACGTCGGCGCGTGCTGGTCGTCGCTGACGACATCCTTCACTTCCGCCCGCGCCAGCTCCGGCTGGTTTTTGGCGAGGTAAAGCTCGGCGAGTTGCACCTTGGCGCGCGGGTAGGAATGGCCTTCGGTGACCTGCTGCCAGATTTTCATCGCGGCATCGGTTTCGCCGAGGGCAGTCAGCGTTTCGGCCAGCGCCATCATCGTGTAGCCGTATTCGTGGTTGGGATTTTCCGCGATGACGCCTTCGAGCAGCGGGCGCGCCTCGGCGGCGCGCTTTTCGCGAAGCAGGCACTGGCCGAAATGCGCGCGGGTGTCAATGTCCTGCGGGTCGCGTTGCATCGCGGCGCGGTAGCAGGCATCGGCCTTCTCCAATTTGCCCTGCTGGAAATAAATGTCGCCGAGCTGCGAATAGTGGTGCGCCTTGTCGAGATGATGGATTTGCGCCTCTAGCTGCTTGATGCGCTTGCGGTCGTGTGCGCCGGGCAGCTCGAAGCCGCGCGTGACCGAAGGTGCGCTGGCGCGATAGACGAAAAAGAAATACAAAATCGCCGAAATGCCCCAGCCGATGACGATGAAAATTGCCCAAAGCCACTCGCCGTTGCGAATTGCGTGAACGAGCATCCAGATTTGAAAAGCCGTTACGACCAGCAGCCACGGATTATGAATCACATAATCGGGATTCAGCACGTTCGTAATCAGCGAGGCAAACATGGCGCGAAGTTAGATTAAAAATTAAGAATTAAAAATTAAAAATCGCTGCATTCCTCGCACCCTTGCGTTAAATCTCCGGTAATGGCTTCGGGAAAAAATAAAAGGAATTTGCGCCGCGCCTACGAACTCATGCGCGCGCGGGCCGGCCATCAGCATTGGTGGCCGGGCGAAACGCCACATGAAGTCTGTATCGGCGCGATTCTGACGCAAAACACGGCTTGGGCCAATGTTGAGCGCGCCATCGCCAATCTCAAAGCTGCGCGTGTGCTGGAACCGGAAAAAATGTTCGCTCTGCCGGAGGCGAAGCTGGCGGAACTGATCCGTCCTGCCGGATATTTCAATGTCAAAGCGCGGCGGCTGCGCTCGTTTCTGCGCGTGCTGGTCGTGGAATTCGGCGGCGATTTGAACAAACTGTTCGCAGGCGAAACTTCGGTCATCCGCGAACGGCTGCTGGCAATCCACGGCATCGGGCCGGAGACGGCGGACAGCATGTTGCTTTACGCGGGTAGCCATCAAAGTTTCGTGATTGACACTTACACGAAACGGATTTTTGCAAGGCACGGGTGGACTGGAAGAAGCGGAAAGCGGAAAGCGGAAAGCGGAAAAAACGCCGAAGCCGGTTATAACGAATTAAAATCGCTTTGCGAATCGGCGCTGAATCAAAGGACCGGCGCGGCGCGGCTGGATTACTGGCAGGATTATCATGCGCAACTGGTGATGGTCGGGAAGCATTTTTGCCGGACGCGCGCGCCGCGTTGCGACGAGTGCCCGCTCAAACCGTTGTTGCCGCGGAAAAATTGACCGCTTGTTTTCGGCGCATTTACGGTTAATTTCTGCGCCGTCCATGAACGAAACGCTCATCATCGTGCCGACCGTCAATGAACGGGAAAACCTCCCGCGCATGGCGCAACGGCTTTTGTCGCTGCCGGTGAAGGTGGATTTGCTGGTCGTGGACGGCAATTCGACCGACGGCACGGGCAAAATCGCCGATGAACTGGCGGCCAAACATCCTGAAATACACGTCCTGCACGAACAGAAAAAAAGCGGGTTGGGCCGCGCCTATCTCGCCAGCTTCAAATGGGCGCTGGAAAGAAATTACGAATTCATCTTCGAGATGGACTGCGATTTTTCACACGACCCGGATGAAATCCCGAATTTTCTCAAGGCCGCGCAAACCGCCGACTTCGTTCTGGGATCGCGTTACTCCGGCGGCGTGCGCGTATTGAACTGGCCTCTCAAGCGCCTGCTCTTGAGCCGTTGCGCCGGCATCTATGTCTGGCTCGTCACCGGCATGCCCATCACCGATCCGACCGGCGGTTACAAATGCTTCCGCCGCCGGGCGCTCCAGGCCATTAATCTCGATGCGGTGAAATCCGACGGCTACAGTTTTCAAATTGAGATCACTCACCGGCTCTGGCGCGAAGGATTCAACATCGCCGAAGTGCCGATCATTTTCACCGAGCGCATCGCCGGCGCCTCCAAGATCACGCGTGGGATCATTCTCGAAGCGTTCTGGATGGTCTGGTGGCTGTGGCTGCAAAACGGTCTGCGCCGCTGGCCGCGAAAAAAAAGCGTGAACATTCCACCAGCATTTGCGTCAAATCCCGAATAGAAAGGAAATACGCATGAAAATCAATTGGTTTCCAACGCTTTTAATTGCAGGTTCAATCCTCTTTTCCGCCGCGACAACCTTTGCCGCGATACCGAAAGCCGGCGACGTTGCGCCGTCGTTCACTGGCACGGATCAGGACGGCAAAACCGTCCAGCTTGCTGACTCCATCGGCAAGAAAATCGTGCTGCTTTATTTTTACCCGAAGGATTTCACCGGCGGCGGCACCAAGGAAGCCTGTGGTTTCCGCGACCGCATGGGTGATCTGGCGAAAGACAATGTGGAAGTCATCGGCGTCAGTTTTGATTCCGCCGACAGCCACAAGCAGTTCATCGCCAAATACAATTTGAACTTCACGTTGCTCGCGGACACGGACGGAAAAATCGCGGACTTTTACGGTGTGCGGATGGAGAGCAAAAACATGTACAACCGCGTGAGCTTTCT
>Ga0265337_1000267_pt1 | contig 28355 bp, 17 predicted proteins | sample 42122metaG_FD_192441 | JGI IMG/M metagenome (GOLD analysis project Ga0265337, IMG submission 192441) | Rhizosphere microbial communities from Carex aquatilis grown in University of Washington, Seatle, WA, United States - 4-21-22 metaG | ecosystem: Host-associated > Plants > Roots > Rhizosphere >... | reverse complement strand
ATGAGCCGCTGGCGGATTCCGGCCAGCCGCGCGGCTTCGGCGTCCGAGCCGACGGCATAAATGAAGCGGCCGACGGAAATATGTTTCATCGCCAGCACCAGCACCACCAGCAAGGCGAGCGCGACGATGACGAGCGTTGTTTGCCCGGCCATCTGGCTCAAGCCGAACCACTGCACGCCATTGGGCAGATCCACCCAGACTCCCTGCCGCAGCCAGCGCAAACCTTCGCGCCACGTTACCATCGTCGCCAGCGTGACCACGATGGACGGTAAACCGAGTCCGGCCACCAGCGCGCCGTTGAACGCGCCGAAGGCCGCGCCGATTAAAATTGAAGCGGAGAGCACCAGCGCCAACGGCCAGTGCATGGCCGCAAGCAATCCGGCGCAAACGCTGCACACGGCGAATTGCGAGCCGACGGAAATGTCAATCTGTCGGCAGATGATGACCAGCGCCATGCCGCAAGCGACCACGAGCGTCGGCGCTTCACGCGTCGCGAGCGACAGCAGCGGCTGCGGCTGGAAAAACGACGGCGCGAAAATCGCCAGCGCCAGCAACAGAATGCCGAGCGCGACGGCGACGGAAATTTCGCGGAAATACTTCTTCATCCGGCGCTCCCTTTTTGTCCCAATGCCGCGGCCATGACTTCGTGCGCCGCACTTTTGCCGGGCAGCATTGCGGCGATTGCTCCGCCGCGCATTACCGCGATGCGGTCGCTCATGCCGAGGATTTCCGGCAGATCGCTCGAAATCATCAGCACGGCCATGCCGTCCTTCGCGAGCCGCCGGATGATTTTGTGGATTTCACTTTTGGCGCCCACGTCCACGCCCTGCGTCGGTTCGTCGAGAATCAAAACTTTCGGTTTCGTCGCCAGCCAGCGCGCGAGCGACACTTTTTGCTGGTTGCCGCCGGAAAGTGAATGGCCCGGCGCTTCCGGGCCGTAAGCGCGCACGTCCAATTGGCGGATGAAATCCAGCGCGCACGCGCGCTCCGCGCCGAACCGCAGCCAGCTTCCCGGAAAGATCTGCCGGTGAATCGCCATCGTCATGTTTTGCGCGACGGGCATTTCAAGAATGACGCCGTGACGCCGACGGTCTTCCGGCACGTAGGCAATGCCGCGAGCCACGGCTTCCCGCGGCGAAGGAATTTCAATTTTTTCTCCGCGCAGAAAAATTTCGCCGCCATTCGCTGGCGTGATGCCAAAAATGGTCCGTGCCAGTTCCGTCCGTCCCGCGCCGACCAGTCCGGCGAGGCCGAGAATTTCCCCGGCGCGGACGTCGAGCGAGACGTTTTTCACGCCGCCGGCCGCGCAGCCGAGATTTTTCAGCGAGAGAACGGTATCGCCCGGCGCGCTTTCGGCGGCCGGAAAAATCTGGGAAATTTCGCGACCGACCATCAGTTTGATCAATTCGGATTCAGTCAGTGTGGGACAGGCTTCCAGCCTGTCTCTTGAATTGTGGCCCGGAAAAGAATTTTCAGAGCCAGGCTGGAAGCCTGTCCCACTTTGAACATCGCGCGTTCCCACACTTTCGCCGTCGCGCAAGACGGTCACACGGTCGGCGAGCTGGAAAATCTCCTCCAACCTGTGTGAAATGTAGATGGCGCCAACGCCGCTCGCACGCAAATCGCGGATGACGGCAAAGAGCAATTCGACTTCCTTTTGGGTCAGGGACGCCGTCGGCTCGTCCATGATGACGATGCGCGCGCCCGCGCCGAGCGCGCAGGCGATTTCGACGAGCTGCTGCTCCGGCATGGAAAGCGAACGGATTTCGGCGTCCGGTGAAATCTCCGCGCCGATGCGCTGCAACAATTTTTGCGCCCGCTCACGGCGTGAATTCCAATGCACGCGCGAGAAGTTTTTCGTGCGTTCCAGCCGCAGCGCGATGTTTTCGGCGACCGTCAGATCGGGGAACAGCGCCGGCTGCTGGTAAATGCAGGCGATGCCGAGGTTGCGCGCGGCGGCCGGCGAAAGTTTTTCGATGCGCTCGCCCTTGATTTCAATCGTGCCGCCGTCCGGCTGGTGGGCACCGGTGATGATTTTGATGAGCGTTGACTTGCCCGCGCCGTTTTCGCCGAGCAGGGCATGGACTTCGCCCGCCTGCAAATCGAACGAGACACCCTTGAGCGCGCGCACCGCGCCGAAGGATTTGGTTACCGCCGAAAGTTGCAGGAGTTGTTTCATTCAAACGACTGCGCGCTTATCTTGGCGGATTTGACGGCATTGTCCAGCGGGTCGTTGGGTTTTGATCGCAGTCTTTCCCTTAATCCTGATTTCCTTTTCGTTGATTACGATTGCGAATTGAGATTAACCCAAAGCCAACGAGTTTGGCTGTTGTCAGCACAGGCTCGTTTTCAGATTTCAATTTTATTGGCCGGCAGCCTTGACTTACAACCATGTGCCAAAGCCGGTGATGACCCGTCAGAAATTAGAGTTCATGGTCGTGAGCCAAGTCACGCCGCCTTGGCGGATTTTTCCAGCAGGCGCGGATAAGCGAAGCCATAGATTGTCGTGGCGATAAAACCGATCAATGGCAGGGTGAAGGAGATCCCCACGCTGTGGTAGCGGTCCCAAAGCCAGCCCATCAACACCGCCGAGATGGAGCCGGCGGCGCCGACCGCCATCACATGGAACGAAGCGGCGATTTTGGTCTGCGAACCGAGGTTGCGCACGCTCATGGCGAAGATGAACGGGAACATGATGGACATGAACAGCCAGCTCAGCGGGAGGATCATCCATGAGACCATTTTGATGTCGGCCATCGCCAACAGAATGACGATGGAGTTGGCGATGCCATAGAGCGCGAGCAGGAGGTTGGGTTTGATGACCCGCGCGATGGGCGCACCGCTGAAACGACCGATCGCATAGAGAACCATGGCGAGGGTGATCACATAGGCCGCCGTGGCGTCGGGAGTGCCCGCGTGAGTGAAAGATGTATACCAAGCAAAGAGTGGGGCTGTTGAGGTCGTCCCGGCAGCGTCTGTGACAACTGCGTTATTCACGATGTAGTTCACCGCGAACGCGTTTATCCCGATTTGCGAGATGATGTAAAGGAACTGGGTGAAAACACCCCACTTGAAATGCGGCAGACGGGAGATGTGGGCTTTGAAAATCGAGGGGTCGTTCACTTCCCCGGCTTTGTCGTCTCCGTCAATGCTGGGCAATTTGATGAAGGAAAAAGCGCCGAAGACGACAAGCACCACGCAGCCCAAAACAACGTAGGGAAGGATCAAGGAGTGGAAATCCGCGGGCGCGCCGGCTTCCGTTTTGTGACGGAACAGGAGGAAGCCACCAATGGTGGGCGCAATGATATAGGCACAGGAGTTGAACGCCTGCGCGACGGACAACCGCCCCGCCGCGCCGTCCTTTGGCCCAAGCACGGTGACGTAAGGATTCGCCGCAACCTCAATGCACGCGAGGCCGGTGGACAGAACGAGCAACGCCGCGAGAAAAGCCCAAAATGTCTTGAATACCAGTCCGGCAGGAATAAACAGAAACGCCCCGGTCGCCAGAATCACCAACCCCACCAAGATGCTTCGCTGGTAACCGATGCGACGATTCAGCAACGCCGCGGGGAAGGCCAGGAACAAATACGGGAGGAAGACGGACGTTTGGACGAGGCCCGACTGCGCCTTGCTGATGTTGAGGATGTTCTGGAAATATTTGTTCAGGACATCCAGCATGGCATGGCAAAATCCCCAGATGAAAAACAGGGAGGCGACCATGAGGAACGCGAACATTAACGGATTGCGGTTTGGTTTCATGAGAGATTCAATCTGGTCGTCAGTTGTATTGTTTGAGGTTCGTTGAAAATGCCGTTTTACCGCCGTTTACTCAAGACTTCCTTTTCGTAGCGTTTCACTTCTGCCAGCCAGTTTTCGCCGATTGGGGCATTCTTGCTTTCGCAATAAAAATCCCAGACAGCACCGAATGGCATGGTCTTTGCCTCTTCCATCAGCGCGAGGCGCGAGGTGTAATCGCCGCCCAGTTCGAGCTTCTTGAGCTTATCAATCGGGTCGAGCATGGCGATGCACAGGGCGCGGAGCATGTTGCGCGCGCCGATGGTCCAGGCCGCGACGCGGTTAATGCTGGCGTCAAAGAAATCCAGCCCGATGTGCGTGCGGCCCAGATAATCGCCGCGCACCAGTTCCTGCGCGATGGCCATCAGGGGATCGTCAAGAATCACCACGTGGTCGCTGTCCCAGCGGACACCGCGGCTGACGTGCAGCAGGATTTCCGGCACGAAACAGAGCACCGACGAAATCTTGTCCGACATGTTTTCGGTCGGGTGAAAATGGCCCGCGTCCAGACATACCAGCTTCTGGTTCTTGACGGCGTAGCCGAGGTAAAACTCGTGCATGCCCACGGTGTAACTTTCGGCGCCGATGCCAAACAGCTTGCCTTCGACGGCGTCGAGGTTGTGTTTGGGATCCAGAGGTTTTTTGAAAACTTCGTCGAGCGCCGTGGCGAGCCGTTCGCGCGGACCGCGCCGGTCGGCGGGTGTGTCCTTCATGCCGTCGGGGATCCAGACGTTGGTGACGGTGGGGGTGCCGAGCGCCTTGCCCATCGAGGCGCCGATCTCGCGGCTGGCCTGGCAGTGTTCAATCCAGAACTTGCGGGTGGCCTTGTCCGCGTGTGACAGCGTGAAGCCGTCGGCGGCTTTCGGGTGCGAAAAGCAGGTGGGATTGAAATCCAGGCCGATGCCGATGGACCTGGCCCAATCAATCCAGCTCTTGAAATGTTCCGGCCTGATTTCGTTGCGGTCCACCTTCCTGCCGCCGAAGTCGCCGTAAAACGCGTGCAAATTGAAGCGATGCTTGCCGGGGATGAGCGACAACGCCTTCTCGGCATCCGCGCGAAGTTCCTGCGGGGTGCGGGCCTTGCCGGGATAATTGCCGGTGGCCACAAGGCCGCCGCCGAGCGTGCCGCCGAAATTTTCAAACCCGCCCACGTCGTCGCCCTGCCAGCAATGGAGGGACACGGGGACTTTCTCCAGGTTTTTCAACACACGATCCACGTCCACGCCGGATTCAGCGTAGCGTTCTTTGGCGAGTAAAAAGGACTTCTCCAGGTTTGGATTTTTTTTCATCGGAGGATTTCAGTTCACAGTTTCAACATTTTTCGGCGGACGGCCTCGTCGGGCCGTCCCGAGATGCGCTCGACATGTTCCGGCGTCATGAACTTCGGCCCGCCGAGCGCCGCCGCGCCCACCCAGATGCCCGCCGTCTTTTCCGCCATCAGCATCGCGGACAGGACGGCCTCGATGGAGCGGCCCAGTGTGATGATGCCGTGGTTTTCCATGAGAATGACGCGCGGCGGACGGCCAATGTTACGGATAAATTCCTCCGTCTGCACGCGGATGGCCTGCGCCAGCTTCAAGCCGGGATCGGTGTAGGGGATGAAAACCGACGCCACGTCGCAGCAGACGATTTCATCCGGAAAGATTTTTTTTACGGCGAACTCCTGCGCGCGGGGGGAGCAAAGGATTGAATTGACCGCCGGCGCATGGGTATGGCCGACGAATTCAATCCCCGGCAGCGAGAGCAGCCAGGCGTGAAACAGCGCCTCCACCGACGGTTTCTTCGCCTTGTCATCCAGCCGCGAATCAAGCAGCGTCCCGTCAATTTCGGCGTCGCTTAAATTGGTTTTCTCCAGCAACGCCAGCAGCGTCTTCACGCAGCACTCCACCACACCGCTCTTGTCGAGCGTGGGGAGACTGCAACCGCTGGCCTTCACGAGAAAAGTTTCGCTGCTCAACTTGGCCGAGGCGTTGCCCTCGCCCAGAATGGCCATCTGGCGTGCGGGGTCGCCCAGCTTGTGCGAGAGATCGAGCAGGGACTTTAATTTTTCATGGCGGTCGGACACGGGTGCGGCGGAACGAGTTTGAAGTTTTTTGCGTTGCATCCGGATAATTCAAGAAAAAATGGCGCTGAAATGCAATCCAATTCGCGCAAATCACCAGTTTTGGCGATGGCGTGCCGGCAGGTTGTCCGCGGATTATGCGGATTCCATTTGCCGCAAAAGAACACAAAGGGCGCATAATTATTTTGGCGTCCTGTTTCCGCTTTTCGCCTTTGGACATGAGCCTTGGGCCTTTTCTAAATCTTGCCTCCGTCCCAATTCCGGCGCACGCTCGCCGCATGGCAAGGAAGGCCGCTGCGACGGATGGTGTTGGTTTTCATAGGCAGCCGCGGAGCGGCCATGGAAATTAGCCGGGGACAGCGTCCCCGGTTGTCGTGGAGAATGTGCCACGTCCCGGAGGGACGGTGGAAGATATTGTAGCGGCGCTCTGTGAGCGCCGGAAGATGGCGGCGGTCATCGACCGCCGCTAAAAGAGAATGGCATGCAACTCCGGCAACGCGCTCAACTGGCCGGGCACAAACTCCTTGAACGAGTTGTCAGGCACTCGAAAAACGTAGCGGCTTTCGGGAGAAAGCCGGAAATTGAAAAAATAATGCGGCGCTCTGCCGAGACGCCGCTACGACTCCGGCAGCGCATCAACTGGTCAGCACAAATTCCTTGAACGCGTTGTCAGGCAGAAAAAAACGCGGGAAGTTGAAATAGCGGCGCGCGCGTGTCTCACGCGCAGCAGCAGCGATTGCAATGGAGACATGCAAATAAAAATGAGCCGCTGTTTGCAGGGTGAGCGTGCTGCGGCTGGGACAGCCGCGCTCCGTTCAAGCGGCGCACACCTCCGGCAACGCATCAACTAGTCAGCTCAAATTCCTTGAACGAATCGTCGGGCATTTAAGGAATCAGTTCATCCAGACCGGGAACACGATGTTCGTTGCGGAGTTGACATCATATTTTTTGTGCCAGGGCAGACCCCACAAATCCTTTGCCCGCGAATAACGAACCGAGCTGTCAAAGAACAGCGCGTTTACTCCTTTGGCATGACGCTCAATTGCGAAATGATGGAATTCGGCGTCGTAGCCCGCCCATTCACCGTTGTATTCCGGCGGCGTGTCCGTGGAACGCGGCCCGCCGCCGCGCCACATCGCATCCAGAAACAGCGGCGTGTTCGAGGGCTGGGGTGGAGCATCAAACCTGCGCCAATTCCAGTCTGTGGGACGCCCTTCAATGTCGGTCACGTCCGATGGCGGATTGTAAACCCAGGCGTTGAGGCCGTAACTGCCGGTGAGGTTTTTATCCGGCTGCGTAGGATTGGTCATGCCATAAAACTCAAAGGCTTCCTTCGGCCCGCCATAGCCGATATCGGGGTCCGGGGTCGGGCCGGTGGCGCTGGGGCAAAGGAGCAGGTCGGGTATTTTAGAATAGGAGTTGGAAAGCGCCAGAGCCCATTCGCCGCGGTGTGTGACGGGACCCATTCCCGAACTGAAGGAATCGTTATTGGCATCCGCATAAAGTGTCCAGGCGATGCCCCACTGCTTGAGGTTGGATTTGCAATTGGCATCGCGCGCCTTGTCTTTGGCCCGGCTCAACACCGGGAGCAACAAGGCGGCAAGAATGGCGATGATGGCCATGACCACCAGCAATTCGATCAGGGTGAAGGCGCGGCCAAAAATATTCTTGTGGGTGAGAGTCATCACTTCTGCATGGCCGGATCATAATGGATCAGGCGACAGAATCCAGAAGACAAAACTTCAGCCGCGGAGCGGCGATGGAAATTAGCCGGGGACAGCGTCCCCGGTTGCCGTGGAGAATGGGTAACGTCCCGGAGGGACGGTGGAAGATGTGCACGAGTTTCCGCCGTCCCTTCAGGACGGATGGTGGCCGTGCGCCAGCAACCCGGCACGATGTGCCGGGCTAATTTCCGATGTCCCTGCGGGACAGGGCGTGCGCATCCGGCAACGCATCAACTGGTCAGCGCAGATTCCTTGAGCGAGTCGTCGGTCATAACTCCGCTGAATCATTTTGCCGCCGAACTGAAAACTTTCTGCAGCAAATCGCTTGTGCGCGCGGCTGGATTGGCGCGGATGCTCTTTTCTTCATCGGCCACCATCTTGAAAAGCCCGTCCATCGCCTTGCCGGTGACATAAGTATCAATGTCGGCGGTATTCAGATTCACCGGATTGCTTTTGCCGAACATCCCGCCGAGCGTATTCACCGATGAGAATTTTCCCATCATCGCCTTGTATTGCGCCGTCACGCCCACGCTGTCCGTGGCCTTTTGAACGACGGGATAAAACTTGGCGAACAGGTTCGTCTGCGTCGTCTTGCGGAAATACTGCGTCGCCGCGTCGTCCGGTCCGGCGAGAATTCCCTTGGCGTCGGCAATGCTCATTTGTTTGATGGCGTCGCCGAAAACGCCGGCAGCCACCGGCACGGCCTGCTCGGCGGCATGGTTTATCGAGCCGATGAAATCATCCGCCATCTGGCCCTGGCCCGCCAACCGCAACGCGCTCTCCACCTTCTGCAATTTCTCCGGCATCGGGATTTTCACGCTCAAGTTCGTGGAAAACCCGCCGTTGTGACCGAGCGAGACGACGGCATTGGACACGCCCTTGCCCAAAGCCTCCTTCAAGCCGCCCGCGATCTGGTCCGACGACAAGGCGGAAACGGCGGTCGTAGCCGCAGGGTTGGTCGTGGTCAAAGCCGATTTCAACTGGCCGAACAAATCGGCGTGCGCAGTGAAAGAAACAACCGGGAATACAATGCTGAACGCGATGAACTTGAATGAGGTTTTCATGGGATAGATTTGCCGGGTTGATGGTTTGTAGTGTTGCTACAGCTTAACAAAGCGCGTTCGCAAATGCAAACCGCGCCTGCGCACGGAAATCCGGCAACGCATCAACTGGTCGGCACAAATTCCTAGAACGAGTCGTCAGGAATTAAAGAAATGCGCCAGCCAATGGAAGAGCCATGGCCAAAACCTGATGACACCGTGTGTGGCGCCCCATGCCTGCCACACACAGAAGGCGATCAAGGCCGTTGACTGAACCAACCCCGTCCACCGCTTTTGGCGCAGGAGATTCCTGAAAAGCACGAATGCGCATGGCCAGAGAACCAATCCTACATGGCAAAGAAAGCCGCAGATGAAGAATCTGAATTTACCGGACAGACTGTCCCAAGGCATCCATGACAGTGGAATAAAATTCCAAACCGGCCCGGTGACCAGCACGATAATGATCAACAACGCGAGGCCGTTTGAAACCTTTACTGCCAGTGTATCGGGCATCTTGTCGTCATTGGCGCGATTGGAGTCATACCAGACTCTTTCCACTGACGCGCGCCGGGTGGTCATCTTGGAAGGGGATAAAGCCGTGCGGGCGCAGACCGCCAGCATTTGCAGACCCGACATGGTGCGAAACCGGCGTCCCGACGTGAGCACATAATGCCACAGCACCACAAACCGGCCTTCACGTTTCAATGCCAGGGCAAACGTGTTTTCTTCGGACCAGTAAAGACGTTCATCGAATCCGCCGGTGGCGAGAAAGGCTTCGCTTGTGCAAAACATAAACGCCCCGCCGGTAAATCCGATGATCTTTGCTCCGAACAGAGCCAGGATGGCTATGAACCGGACGTAAAGCGGCACTACCTCGCCCTTGCCAAGCCACGTTGGAGCGCCGCCGCCCGCCGCGCCCTCATTCATATATTTAACCGCCTCGGCGACAGCGCCCGGATTGACCGTCGTGTCCGCATCCACAAAGAACAATTGCTCACCATGTGCAGCGCGTGCGCCGGAATTGCGGGTGGCGGCGATTTGCCGGTGATTGACCGGCACCACGGTTGCGTTGTGCCGGCGGGCGATTTCCGCCGTGGCGTCAGTGGAGGCATCGTCCACCACGATGATTTCATACGGCTGCCCCGTGACGCGGGCGGCGTCATGGATTGCCTGCAACGTCCGGGGAAGGCACGATTCCTCATTGTGCGCCGGAACGACGAAGGAAATCATGGTGCGGTCAGAATAAACTCAAATTGGCATGGCACGCAACTTCGGCAGCACGCCGGAGCGCGGCTGTCCCAGCCGCAGCGCACCCGGATGTTTGCAACGTCCCGAATTTCTGTTTCAATCCCGCCCATGGCCGAAGGTTCAAAGCCGTGCCGTTCCGGTCCGCCGCACAATCCCGGTGTGCGTGGACTTGTTTCCGGCAAGCGCAAATCATCGCCTCCGAATCGCGAAGACGCCATGCTCGGTTTTCGCGGCTGGAACGAACGCGGTTATTTGCCGCACCGCGACGAACCCGGCCTTACCCAGTTTGTGACCTTTCACCTTGCCGATTCCTTTCCAGCGACGCTGTGTTCAGAATGGGAAGCGATGCTTCAAATTGAAGACGACCGTGAACGCCGCTTGCAACTTGAGAATTATTTGGATCGTGGCCGGGGCGAATGTCATTTGCGCCAGGCGGACATTGCGGAGCTGGTTGAGAAAGCTTTGCTCTTTCGCCATGACAACGATTACGAATTAAATGCCTGGGTGCTCATGCCCAATCATCTTCACGTTCTTTTCACCGTTCGCGGCGTGCCAATGTCGCGGACGGTTGAGAACTGGAAAAAGTTCACCGCGCACGAGGCCAACAAGCTGCTCCAGCGGCATGGCAAGTTCTGGGCCGATGATTATTGGGACACCTTCATGCGCGATGCCGAGCACGAATTGAAAACAAGGCGCTACGTTGAAAACAATCCGGTGAAAGCGCAGCTCGTTCGCGAGCCGGAGCTATGGCCGTGGGGCAGCGCCCGTTTCCGGGACAAAAACGGTCGCCTGTGTCTCTGACGGAGCGCGCGTGTCTCACGCGCAGCGGGTGGAAGAATGAGAGCCGGTTGAAATGATTTTGGCGCTGGTTGGTCTGGCGGCGTGCTGTGGCTGGGACAGCCGCGCTCCGTTTAAGCCACGCGTAATTCCACAACGCATCAACTGGTCAGCACAAATTCCTTGAACGAGGCGTCAGGCGTGACAGAAAGCGGTCAGTCTGTCTCTCTGACGGAGCGCGCGTGTCTCACGCGCCGCGGGTGGAAGAATGGGAGCCGGTTGGAATGATTTTGGTGCTGGTTGGTCTGGCGGCGTGCTGCGGCTGGGACAGCCGCGCTCCGTTCAAGCGGCGCACAACTCTGGCAACGCATCAACTGGTCAGCACAAATTCCTTGAACGAGTCGTCAGGCATGATGAAAATAAAATGATCCACACGGTGCAATTCTTTCTGTTAAGTTGGAAGGCATTCGGCAGAAGCAGATTTACCTTCATTCGTGGGAAAAGGCAATGTCGCGTCACGAGGCAACATGTCTTTCGCATATACTCTAATAAAAATATCGTTGGTATTTTGGGCTGATTCTGAAGCAAACAAGATGTTGATTGCATGTCTGATTGTAGGATGAATCGAAGCTTTAAATGAAATGATGTCCGGCAAGAAATCAAAATTGAATTTGCGCTCAATGTTACTCCATTGATATGAAAGTAATTTATAACCCGTGCATTCAATGTGAGCCTGAACGTCCTCCATGCTAATCTCGCCAATGTTACGGATACTAACTTCGAATGCCGAATGAATGTTATACATCGTCGCCCCTCGCGCAATTGTCAAATTGAGTTGGTTTGGTCTGCGAACCGATTTTATTGTTGCCTCGACTCGCGCCGTTTTCTTTGGATAAAAAAGTTGTCGTAAAATGGCAACGTTGCACTCTCTTGATTCATCACCCATCCTTAAATAGAAGTGTTTTTCAGTAAATTCCGAACGATGTGGCTTCATCGAACTTTCAGGAACATGGCATGCCACAAAGCCTTCCTTGTTATTAGTTGAGATTGGTAGTTCTTTGATTTCAATGTTTGCGACTGGTGGGTCACATGCCCCATGGCGAAGCTCCATTAAGCGGGCGGCTCTTAAAGGCAAACACATCTGGAACTGGCTCAATCGCGCTGACTGCATCAATACTGGTCAAGGGATCTTTTTTGGCAACCACTCCCCAAATGATCACACCACCTTCACTATTTGCAAATGCGCCAACTATTTTACTCCAGATGAGTTTAATGTCTTCATCCCTGACTTTGCCTGTTTTGAAATCAAGCCAGTCACTCTCAAAAGTTTTCTCTGGCAAACTTGGCAATGACTTCAACAAGTCGACAGCTCCAGCCCCGATATACTTTTCGAACAGATATTGAGCCTGAGACGAAACCTCACTCATTTTAGCCTTTCTGCGCTTCCTTCGCCCAAGTGTCCCTGAGCGTGATGGTGCGGTTGAAAATAAGGTAGGGACGGTTCGCCGAACCGTCCGCGCGGTCGTCTCGGCGAGACGACCCTACCGCTGAATCTTTATCCAACGCAAAATAGGCGAGCCGCTCGAATTGGTAGCGTAGCTCCGGCTTTGCATCTTTCAGGCTCGGCTCGCATTTGGCTGTCACCACTTCCAGCGAGTGCGGGTTGAGAACGGATTTGAAATCGCGTCCATCCTTCTCCGGCTCGGCTTCGGTAAAGAGCCGGTCGTAAAGGCGCACTTCGGCGTCAATCGCGTGCGCGGCGCTCACCCAATGAATCGTCCCTTTGACTTTGCGCGTGCTCGTGGCTCCGCCCATCTTGCTGTCGAGGTCGGCGGTGCAGCGCAATTCCGCGATGTTGCCGCTGGCGTCCTTTACCACTTCGTCGCATTTGATGATGTAGGCGTATTTGAGCCGGACTTCGCCGCCGGGTTTGAGCCGGAAAAATTTCGGCGGAGGCATTTCCTTGAAATCATCCTGCTCGATGAAGAGTTCGCGGCTGAACGGAACCTTCCGCTTGCCGGCGCTCTCGTTCTCGGGATTGTTGACGGCGTCCAGTTCCTCGGTCTTGCCTTCGGGATAATTCGTCAGGACGACCTTGATGGGGCGCAGGACAGCGAGGCGGCGCAGCGAGCGTTTGTTCAGGTCCTCGCGTATGGCGTGTTCGAGCACGGCCACGTCGGTGATGCCGTTGTATTTCGTGATGCCGATGTTGTAAGCAAACGACCGCAGCGCGGTGGCAGTAACCCCGCGACGACGGATGCCGGAAATCGTGGGCATGCGCGGGTCGTCCCAGCCGGAGACGAGTTTTTCATTCACGAGCTGCATGAGCTTGCGTTTGCTCATGATGGTGTAGCCGAGCGAGAGGCGGGCGAATTCGTATTGATGCGGCAGCGGGCGTGGCAGGCCGAGGCTTTCGAGAATCCAGTCGTAAAGCGGGCGATGCACCTCGAATTCGAGTGTGCAGATGCTGTGCGTAATGCCTTCGATGTAATCGCTCAGGCAATGGGCGAAGTCATACATCGGGTAGATGCACCATTTGCCGCCGGTGTGATGGTGCTCGGCGTGGCGGATGCGGTAGAGCAGGGGATCGCGCATCCAGACGTTCGGCGAGTCCACCTGGATCTTCGCGCGGAGCGAGCGCTTGCCGTCTGGAAACTCGCCGGCCTTCATGCGCTGGAACAAATCCAGATTCTCCTCGGCGCTGCGGTTGCGGTAGGGCGACTCCTTGGCGTTGCGGCGGTATTCGTCGGTCTCGTCCGGCGTCAAATCGCAGACATAGGCCCTGTTGTTCTCAATCAATTGTTCCGCGTAGTCGTAAATCTGGTCGAAGTAATCGGAGGCATAAAATGGCTCCAGGTTAGGGCGCGTCACTCCGTGCGCGCCGGTGTCAGCGACACCTGCCGAGGCGGGCAGGGGACCGCCCGCCCCACCAACAACGGCGGGCAGATAAAAATCCCTGTCGCCGTTCGTCGCGATGGTTTCGGGCGTCTTGCCCTTCGCCTTCAAGCCGAGCTTGTCATCGGCCCAGCCGCTGATGAGCCAGTTAACGTCTTCGGTGATGGAATCCACGTATTCGACGTCCTCCTTCGTCGGGTTGGTATCGTCCATGCGGAGATTGCAGATGCCGCCGAATTCGCGCGCGATGCCGAAGTTCAGGCAGATGCTCTTGGCGTGTCCGATGTGCAGGTAGCCATTCGGCTCCGGAGGGAAGCGCGTGTGAATCTGCGGATATTTCTTTTCTGCGACGTGTTTCGCGACGATGTCGCGGATGAAATCGGACGGCGCGGCGGGCGCCGGCATATGTTCGTTATTGCTCATTTTGTCGGCACAGAGGCTAACAAAGGTGCGCAAGCATTGCAAACGGCCAGCAAATGTGTTGCGAGTTGGGACAATGCGTGCTCCGTTCAATACCGTCATTGAACCATGTTGACCCGGTAAAACCGCTGGAGGTTGCTGGAGTTGTCGTTGATGGTTTCGGCGGTGCCGGTTGCAAAATGATCGGCTCCGAGCGGCAGCCAGATTGAATCGCTTAAATCGTTTTTGTATTCCACCCGGTAGGTGTGTCCGGGAGAAGTTTGGAAGGTCAGGTTGAAACTTTGATTTGCTTGAACCGACCAGGCGGTGACGGCGGGAAGATTTGAAGCTGGTGGCAAAACATTCGGCAGCTTTGGGCTTGGCGTCGGCATGAACAGGCGCAGGCCGCCGCCGTCGGGATAACGGCCTTCGCTGACGTTTGAAGTCTGCGCGCCAAAGACGACGGCGTCAATGGCCGTGCCATCCGGCGCAAACAGACCGATGGCTTCGCCGCCTTTATCAAGCTTGAATGGAACGTGCAGATTCGGGCTGTTGGTGTTGGCGGAAGTTTTGTTGTCCGCCCAAACGAGAAGGAAGCCTTTCGTCGGGACGATGAAGCCGGCGGGAATCTGGAATTGGAAACGATCGTTCAATGTGTCGGTCAGATAGTATCCGGTGAGATCCGCGGGCGTGCTCGAAGGATTGAACAACTCAAACCAGTCATCGTATTTGCCGGTGCTGGGATTGAGCAGCCAGCCGATGTTTTCGGCCATCCATTCGTTGATGGAAACGCTGATGGGTGAGGCGAGCGCGTTGTTGGTGCCGCCGGGCGTGGTGTAAAACATGATTTCCCGGTAAAACGGCTGGCCGTCCGGGAAATCGCCGTAGGAATCGTTCGCCGGCAGCGGAAGATAATTCAGATAATCCACGATCTGTTGCGCGCCGTTGACGATGCGCGCGAGGGCGAGTTTTCCGCCGGTTGGATCCAGACGAAAGCTCGTGTGCAGACTGCCGCCGTTGCTTTGCCCAGGCTGGCCATCCAGCCAAACCACGAGAAATTGCCCGGGCGCAATGCTCATATCTGCCGGGAAAGCCCAGTTGGTGGCACTGGTGTAATTGGTGCCGAGATAAAATCCGTTCAGGCTGATCGTGTCGGCGCCCGCGTTGTAAAGTTCGGCCCACGGATCATGTTCGCCGAAATTATCGGCCGGGCCGGTGAGGTTCTCGGACTGGACTTCGTTGAGCCAGAGCGCCGGAAATTCCGGGAGCGTGCCCGCGACGGAATTCGGGGCACCGGGGGTGCTCTTGGTGACGAGGCTGGAATTCCAGTTGGCGGCGCGGCCGTTGTCTTGCGCGGAATCCACCAGTTGCAATGAGACTCCGGGAACTTGTGCGGCGTCGGTCGGCCAAGGCGCGGCGGGTTCATAACGCATGCGGTCAATCACAACGTCGGAACTCGCGCCGGGCTGGAGGAGCGAAAGGGTTTCTCCATCCGCCTGCAATGTGCCGGTGAATTCGTCAAACACCGAAACCAATCCGCCATAGCTTGCGGCAAACACCGTGCTGCTTTTGGCCAGGACCAGATATTTTTGAGGCGCGAGCGTCGAACCGGATGGGAAGGTGTAGCTCAAGCCGTTTACCGACCAGCCGGAAAGGTCGAACGTGGTGTTGGTGGCGCGATTAAAAAATTCGACAAATTCGCCGCCGGACGCGGCGGGGTTATACATGATTTCATTGAAAACCACATTACCGACGGGCGACTCCAGCTGGGTGGGATTTACTGCCGTCACGATCGTGTTGGTCCCGACCACGTTGCCGAAACGGTCAGAGGCGCTGACGGTAAAATTATTTGTGCCAAATGCCACGGGCAGCACGATGCTCCAGCTTGTCGGTGTGATCCAGGCTGGCGTGAACACCTCGCCGTTGATCCAGATGGTCGTGACTTGAAATGGAGCCGAACCGGCGAGCGTGATGGCGTTGGACGCTGAATTATAGAAGTTGGTGGTGGGCGCGAAACTGGCCACGTCCGCGCTGGCTACCTGCCCGGCAATGCTCGATTGCGCGCTGGCAATCCACGATTCCGTGCTGCTCGGACTTGTGACGCTCAAGCCGGCCGCCTGGAATGCCGCGTATTTGGCGTTCATGATGGGATTTATTTTCGCCGCGAGCATCGGCCCGTTCACCAGTTCCTTGAGCGCGCGATAATACATCCGTTTGAATACCGGCTTCGCGTAGATTTGCTGCCAGACGGGATCATAGAATGAGAACATGATGCCCCCCGGACTGTTCGCAATCGAGTTGCCGAGGCAGATGCTGAAATCAATCGTGAACAAAGTCCAACCATGTTGCGGGCTGACCCAGGCATAAACGTTTTGTCCGCTCCCCGTGGAACCAAAGCAATCCCAGTTGCCGGCGGCGTGGTTGGCGGCGGAGACGCGCATCCAGTTTTCCATGTCCGCCACATTTCCAAGCAGGTCAGGGTAGTTCGCCTGGGTGGTGGCGGTGGTGGCGGTGACCAGTGCATAGACGTTTGTGAAATTGCTCATCGAATCGGGCGAGGAGATCAATCCCCAGTTGCTGCGGTAACGCGCCGCCTTCCAGCCGGCCGAATTGGTGTAGCAGGTGAGCATGCACCAGGATATGCGGGTGAACGAGGCGTAGCTGCTGGTCGGGAATTCATACCACGGCTGCAGCTTGTAATACTGGCCATCGGTGTCATCCGGAAAATATTCGTCTTTGACAGCGCTCGCATTGGGCCGGAAAGAGTCCTCCATCAAATTGCCGCGCCGGACACCGTTGACATAGACTGCAACGAAGCGGCGATACATCCAGGGCGCGCCGAGTCCGCGCAGAAACGTGTTTGCCGCCTGCTCGCGTTGGAGCGTCGGGTCGTTGACGTTGGAAGTGGAGGAATCATACTGGATGTCGTTGCCGGGCCAGTGAATTTTATTGAACGAGGAAGTGCCCAGCAGCAAATCATCCTTGGGCATGCTCCAGACGTAATGACAGGCGCGTGTGCCGGCGGGTGAATCGTAGTATTGGTGCCATGGGCTGCCGGAGTAACGGCCACCCATGTTGTAAATCACCCGGTTGTTGTAAACCAGCGTGCCGTCAATGTCTTCATTGCTCATCACCGGCAACGTAATCCAACGAGTGACATTCGTCTGCGAAAGCCACAAATGATACGTGCCGAAAATATTCGCCGGTGTCGGATCGCCAAAAACGACGACACACTCGCGACCGGGTGCGTTGTCCGGAACCATTTCCGGAAAAGTGCTCGCTGCGCCAAATTGGTCTGTGGCCAACAAGGTGAACGCCACGGCTGATTTCGCCGGACGGCCGGGAATCGTGGTGGTGTAAATACCGTCGCCCGCTACCGCATCTCCATTCGTGCCCGCATCGTTCATCGCTACGCTGGTCAACGTGATGGTTGGATCATTACGGTAACGCAGTGTGAGCGACGCCACACCATCGGGATCGGAAACACGCGCCGTGACCGTCACCGCTTGGTTGGCCGCCGGCACGGCGGGCGCGTGCGTGATTTGATAAATCGCCGGACCGACATTGGTCGCCGCGCAACTGTTCGGCAGGCCCGGTGTGCCGAGATTCGCGGGGACAGGTATCCGGCCGGGGGCTTCGAGATAATTGCCCCGCACCCGCAGCAACGGCTCCGGGCAGCCGCGCAACCAGCGGGCTTTGAACCGCAACGTGGCCGTGGTGCCGCCGGTCAGTGTGCTGGTCAGAGTGACCTGTGTTCCGTTGGGGCCGACTTCGAGGCTGTCTGCCGTGCGCAGGTGCAGAGCGGGGCCGCCCGAAGGATAACCAAGGTTCGTTTCTAAGCTGGAACGCGAATGGTCGCCCAACAATGTCCAGTTCGCGAGGCCACTGTCAAAGTTTGGGTTGGATACATAATTATTTCCGGTCGTGCCGGGGCGCACCTCGACGTTGTCCACCAGACATTCGCCCGCATCGAGCAAGCCGAGTTGTGCAAAAGAAATGCCGCCGTCGTAAAGTCCGCCGTTGTCCAGCGTGCCGGTGAATTCAATGTTCGCCCACGAAGACTTGGCCGTGTCGTCGCTGTCGGCCCAGCTCGATGCGCGCCGCTTGTCCGCCCGTGCATCAATCAGTTCCAAACTGCTGCCGCCGCCATCGGACCAGCGTCCCCAGCGTCCGCCGGTGCCGTAAGTCACTTCGTCCACCACAATGTCGAGATAGTTGGTGGTCGCAACGCCAGAACCATTCGTGCTCAAAATCGTGTCCGGCATCGTCAACGTCAGCCGTTCGCCGGCGCCGGACAATTTCCCGCTGAAGTTGCCCACGGTGTTTGCCGCATTGAGTTGCGCGTAGTTCGCGAACAGATAAGCCGCGTTGCGTCCGATCACGAGATAATTGCCCGCGCCCAGCGTTTGATTCGTCGCAAAAGTCCAACTGATGCCGCCGCCCAGTTTCCAGCCGCCCAGGCTGATCGCGTTCGTTCCGTGATTGAACAGTTCCACGTATTGCGCGTCGTCGCCGCCCACCAGAGGATGATACATGATTTCATTGAACCCCACCGGACTGACGAGCGGCGCGGCATTGTTGGCGCCAAACGTCGGCACGCCCAACCGCGACCATTCCGCCGCGCCATCGGGATAGCGCCCAAATGAAACACCGTTCTCCTGCGCTCCGAATTTCAACGCATCCAGCACCTGCGTGGCGTTGGTGTTTTTGAAATAAACCGTCTCGCCGGCGGCGTTCAGCCCGAAGCCCAGCTGCGTCTCAATGAAATAAACAAACCCGCGCGCCGGAATGCTCGTGCCCGGCGGAATCGTAAATTTGTTTGTCACCGGATCGTCGCTCAAGGTGCAGCCGGACAAATCCACGGCGACGTTGCTGTGATTGTAAAGTTCGATGGAATCGGTCTGCGGCGGATCGGTGTGGGCCAGAATTTCGTTGATGACGACGTTGCGCAGTGCGTTGGTTTGCAGCACTTCCGCCGCACCGGGCGAACCACCGGCAAGTTCACTGCGTTCCCACGCCCGCGGATCGCCTTCGCCATACGACGGTCGCGCCAGCACGATGGAATGGCCCGTGCCGTCCGCGCCCATCGGCCATGGCGTGATGTTGTCGTAGTTGACATCGAGCAGAAGCAAATTCTGCTCGTCATATAGTTTTACCGAGCCGCTGGTCTTGAGACTGTTGGTGTAAGGTCCGAAAACATTTGCCAATCCATAAACCGCCGCCATGTCAGCCGGAACCGCCGCGACCACGAGGTATCCCTGACTGGGAATCGTCGTTGATGGGGGAAAGGTAAACTGCACCTGGCCTTTGAGGCTGTATCCGCTGATGTCTTCGGCCCATGGATTTGAATTGTAAAGCTCGATAAATTCCAGGTTGCGTCCGTCCGCACGCCTGGCCGGTTTATACATGATCTCCGAAAAAGTGATGGGCGTCCGGCGGCTGGAAGGACCCGGCGGTTCGGTGACAGGTTGAGCAAAGGCACCTGCTGAAAGAAATAACAGCAGGAACAGGCAGGAAAATTGTTTCATGTTCTGATGCCACCTGAAAAACTTATTCAAATGGCTCGCTAGATTGTAATCCGCTTACCAATGACCGTCAAACTTTTGAATCGGCCCTTTGTTCGCGCGAAAGAATTTTCGCGGGCAACAGGCCTCGCCGTGGAAAAGTCGGGAGATATATATGAGCCTTACCGTCCGCTTGCCAGCGGCAAAACTGGCGCGCTTCCGGATCGAAGGCGAACAACCCGGCGGCGGCGATTTTGAAGAACCATGATCATTTTAAGAGCGTTTTGTTCTTCGCCCGCGATTCGGCGGCGAGCTTTTGCTTGAATTCCGTCAACGCTTTTTGCAGGCGCTCGTCGCCGGCAGCCAGGATTTGCGCCGCCAAAATGCCGGCGTTCCTTGCCGCGCCGATGCCAACCGTCGCGACCGGCACGCCCGGCGGCATTTGCACGATGGACAGCAGCGAGTCGAGGCCTTTGAGCGATTTGCTTTCAATCGGCACGCCGATGACCGGCAGTGTCGTGAACGCCGCCGTGACGCCCGGCAGGTGCGCCGCGCCGCCCGCGCCGGCGATGATGACGCGCAGGCCCCGTTTGCCGGCTGTGCTTGCATATTCCTCAAGTCCATGCGGGTCGCGATGGGCGGAAATGACCTTCGCCTCGCTGATGACGCCAAATTCCGCCAGCGCATCGGCGGCGCCCTTCATCACCGGCCAGTCGGAGTCGCTGCCCATCAGGATGCCGACGAGCGGGTTATCAGATGAATTTTTCATTTGCGGGGAAAATTGAGCAAAGAAATCGCGCGTTTGGCAAGAAACAAAGGTGCCAAAAAGCTATTTCGGGCCTTAAATTTTATTTGATTTGTAGTTCTACTCTTATGCCGCGCCAGCGGCGCTGAACTTTGATTTTGCGGATGATCATTCGGCAAATCTGGCCGTAAACATTTACAAGGCAGGGGCGAACGATTTCCTTTTTGAACATGAATTTCAATGCAACCCTGCCTGTGAGTAAGAGCTTGTAATCAAGCCGGGTTACGGTTACGTTGACGCCCATGAAGAAATGCCGCGCCACTCGCGTGGGTTTGTGGGTATTTCTCGCAGGGTTTGCGGGTGCGTCCATTTCGTTCGGCGCGCAAGACCCGGGTATGATTCTTGGCTCGCCATCGGAGTCGAGCAACTTGGTCACATTCACGCTGAGCACCAAGCCCGGAGTCAGCTACACCATTCAGGCCTCCAGCAATTTGGTGGATTGGGTTGCGGTGGGCACCAACGCCGATCCCTGCATCACGCGGACCATCACCATCAGCAATCGGCCAGACGGCCCAAGTTATTACCGCGCCGCGAGAGGTCCGCTTCCGCTGCCAAGGGGCGGCCTGGTAGCCAAGGGCAATATTGCATTCAGCGGTGGTGCCTACCTCGACAGCTTTGATTCGAGCGACACCAATTACAGCAATCCGGACGGCAGTTATAACCACGACAAGGCAAAGGACAACGCCATGGCCTTGACCGACATGAACGCAACCGGTGCCATCAGTTTGAATGGGGGTTACATTGCCAGCGCTGTAATCACAGGTCCCGGCGGCACCGTAACATTGAGTGGTGGCGCCGCGGTGGGAGATATTGCTTGGATTACCAGTAGCAATACCGGGATTGAACCCGGCCACAGCCGCAACAGCGCGAATGTCCAGATCAACGACGTTGCGGCGCCGTCGTTCGGCGCCTTTTCCATCAGCCTGCCCAGCGGAACGGTCGGCGGCACGAATTACACTTACGTCGCCACCAACGGAAATTACATGGTGCCCTCCCTTGGTATCTCGGGCGGAAAATCCATGGTGGTCAACGGCAACGCGGTCATTTACTGCACCTCGACCGCAAACTGCGTGAGCGTCAGCGGCAGCGGCTTCATTTACATCACGCCGGGCTCCAGCCTCACGCTTTACATGGCCGGATCCTCAACAATTTCCGGCGGCGGCGTGGTCAATGGCAATCTGCGCGCGGATACCTTTTATATTTACGGACTGCCGACCTGCACGGCGATGACTTACAGCGGCAGCGCAACTCTGTATGCAGTGGTGGACGTGCCGGAAGCGATTTTAACTTTCGCAGGCGGACAGGGCTGGTGTGGGGCTGGAACTGCAAACTCATTTAGCATCAGCGGTTCCAGCGGCGTTCATTACGATGAGAGATAAGCGTCTGGCCAGATTGACCACACGCGTTAACCAAATTCACAGCCGGAGTAATTTCCTCCCCTTCTCCAAAGCAGCTTCTGCTAAACCTGCCCGCCCGGCGCTGGCTTGTAATCCCTCAGCAATACGGTTACGTTAATGCGCATGAAGAAATGCCGCGCCACTCGCGTGGGTTTGTGGGTGTTTCTCGCAGGGTTTGCGGGTGCGTCCATTTCGTCCGGCACACAGGACCCGGATATGATTCTTGGCTCGCCATCCGTTTCGAGCAACGCGCTCGTCTTCACGCTGAACGCTCAGTCCGGGGTTAGCTACACCATTCAGGCCTCCAGCAATTTACTGGATTGGGTTGCGGTGGGCACCAACGCCGATCCAGGCATTACGCGGACCATCACCATCAGCAATCCGCCAGATGGCCCAAGTTATTATCGCGCCGCGAGAGGTCCGCTTCCGCTGTTCGGATTCGCCTTGGCAGCCAAGGGCTTGATAACCATTGCCGTTGGCGGCGTTGACAGTTTTGACGGCTCTCTAGGTCCTTGGACTCCTGCCATGGCCAGGGCGAATGCCACGGTCTTGACTGACACCAACACAGCCGGTGCCATCAGTCTTGTCGCGGTTGGCTACATCCACGGCAACGCGGTCACGGGGCCTGGCGGCACGGTCACGGTGAGTGGCGGCTCCTCTGTCTCGGGAACAATCACCCACGACGCGAATATAGAAATCCACGACGTTGCCGCGCCGACCTTCAGCACTTTTTCCACCAGCCTGTCCGGCGGCACAGTCAACGGCACGAATTACACTTACATCGCCACCAACGGTAATTACAAGTTAACCAACCTGAACGTTTCAAGCGGGCAGTCCATGGTGGTCAATGGCAACGTGGTCATTTACTGCACCTCGGTCGCAAACAACTGCGTGAGTGTCGGCGGCAGCGGCTTCATTTACATCACACCAGGCTCCAGCCTCACGCTTTACATTGCTGGCCCCTCGACGATTACCGGCGTTGTCAATGGGAGCCAACCCGCGAACACCTGTATCATTTACGGATTGCCGACCTGCAGGGCGATGGGTTTTAGCGGCGGTGCGAGTTTTACTGGAGTGTTGGACGCGCCGGAGGCTGATGTCACTCTCAGTGGTGCAGCGATTTGGTCGGGAGCTGTCATTGTAAGCTCAATCTACATGAGCAACAATGGCGGCTTTCATTACGATGAGAATCTGGCGCGGGTCGGCCCCACGCGTTGACCGAATTCAAAGCCGCCAGTGCCAAAGCTGCATGGTCGTCGTAGTGGCGGGAGGATGGCGTCAATTCACTGCTGGATTCGCCTTCGTGAGTGCGTAATGTTGGGCAAACCAAATGAGCTTGAGACGTTATCTCACGATTTACGGCGCGTCGTGGCGGACGTGAGTCCGCTCTAACTGGAAGGTTTCAGCCGGTTCACGCCGGCTGCTGCAGACAACGATCAAGGCGTCTTGAGCCGGTAAAGGAATTGCTGCCGGGCGGGGCTGGAAATTACAAAGAAGTTCTTATTGACATAATCATTCGGATTTATTATGATGTGTCCGTCAGACTTACTCACCATTCTTGGGAGTTTGCCAAGGCTTCTGGGCGAGCTTGATTTGGTCAATGCAATGATTCCCGCCAAAGCGGGATCGCTGCAATGCGAATGGAACCATGAACGCTCGTGCCTTAAAAAGTCTGGCTGGCAGCCAAAGAAGCAGGAGACCCGTCATCTGCGGCCTTGCAATCCTGCTCCTGTTGACTTGGTGTATCAATAACGCCTCCGCTCAAGGCACGAATACTTCTAATGCCGGTTTGTCCGCTGCCATTCCGTTTAACCAAATCGGCGCGGTGGCGGGCAAACAATACTCCGGTGACGGCCTGGCCGTAACTGTCAGTCCCGATGGCGCGCGGCTGCGTTGCGCGTTCCAGCAATTAAACGCCAACGCCACGACCGAAGGCTTATGGCTGGCTTCCACGGCGGACGGAGCCAAAGGCAAACCATTCCGGGTGCTTGCGCAGGCGTTGGGCCGCGCCAGCACGGAATCCCTTCCTCTCTCCGGCAAAGTGGAAACAGCCGGACAACTCGTCCGTTTTATGCGACCGGGATTGACCGAGGAATACACGGTGGGCATTGACGGGCTGCAACAGGATTTTGTGATTGAACAGCGGCCACCCGGCAGCGGTTCCGTGCGGCTGGAACTGGAAGTGGACGGGGCGAAGGCCGAGGCAATGGCCGGTGGCGCGCGGCTGGTGCTGGACGACGGCGGACGGCAGATGGTCTATAACCGGCTCAAAGGCATGGATGCGCGGGGCAAGGAACTGGCCGTGAAAATGGAAGTGATGTCCGCCAGCCGGCTGACCGTGGTGCTGGATGATGCGGCGGCGGAATATCCGGTGCGGATAGACCCGACCTTCAGCGACGCGAACTGGATCAGCTTCGGCGGAGTGCCGGGTGTGAGTGGAACGGTTTTTGCCTTTGCCGTGAACAGTGCCGGCAAACTTTACGTCGGCGGTCAATTTACTACTGCTGGCAACGTCTCCGCCAAATATGTTGCTGAATGGGACGGGCGTTCCTGGACGGCCTTGGGTTCGGGGTTGAACAACGGTGTCTCTGCGCTGGCGGTATCGGGCACCAACTTGTTCGCGGGAGGTTCCTTTACCACGGCGGGCGGAGTGGCGGCCAACAACATCGCCCAATGGAACGGGAGTTCCTGGTCGGCCTTGGGTTCGGGGATGAACAACGCTGTTAACGCTCTGGCGGTATCGGGCACCAACTTGTTCGTGGGAGGTCAATTCACCACGGCGGGCGGGGTGGCCGCCAACTGGATTGCCCAGTGGAACGGGAGTTCCTGGTCGGCCTTGGGTTCGGGGTTGAACGGCCCTGTCGAATCGCTGGCGGTGTCGGGCACCAACTTGATCGCGGGAGGCCTTTTCACCACGGCGGGCGGAGTTTCGGCCAATTCCATTGCCCAATGGAACGGGAGTTCCTGGACGGCCTTGGGTTCAGGGATGAACAACATCGTCTATGCGCTGGCGGTGTCGGGCACCAACCTGTTCGCGGGAGGTAACTTTACCACAGCGGGCGGAGTTTCGGCCAATTCCATTGCCCAACGGAACGGGAGTTCCTGGTCGGCTTTGGGTTCGGGTGCATTGGGTTTGGGGTTGAACAACTGGGTTCTCGCGCTGGCGGTGTCGGGCACCAACTTGTTCGCGGGAGGTTCCTTCACTACGGCGGGCGGGGTAGCGGCCAACCGGATTGCCAAGTGGAACGGGAGTTCTTGGTCGGCCTTGGGGTCAGGATTGAACAACCTGCCTCAGGCACTGGTAGTGTCGGGCACCAACTTGATCGCGGGAGGCCAATTCACCACGGCGGGGGGAGTTTCGGCCACCAACATTGCCGAATGGAACGGGAGTTCCTGGTCGGCCTTGGGTTCCGGGATGAACAGCACTGTTTACGCTCTGGCGGTGTCTGGCACCAACTTGTTCGCGGGAGGCCAGTTCACCAATGCAGGCGGAGTATTGGCCAGCAATATCGCCGAATGGAACGGGAATTCCTGGTCGGCCTTGGGTTCGGGGTTGAACGGCACTGTCGAATCGCTGGCGGTGTCGGGCACCAACTTGTTCGCAGGGGGTGGTTTCAGCGTTGCCCAATGGAACGGGAGTTCCTGGTCGGCCCTGGGTTCGGGGATTGGCGGCATCGTCTATGCGCTGGCGGTGTCGGGCAAAAACTTGTTCGCGGGAGGTCAATTCACCACGGCAGGCGGGGTGTCGGCCAATTACATTGCCCAATGGAACGGGAGTTCCTGGTCGGCCCTGGGTTCGGGGTTGAACGGCCCTGTCGAATCGCTGGCGGTGTCGGGCACCAACCTGTTCGCGGGAGGCGAATTCACCACGGCGGGCACCAAAGTATCGGCCTTCATAACCGAGGCCAATTTTTCTGCACCAACCATCGTCAGCCAGCCGGTCAACGAAACCCTGCCCATCGGCGACACCGCCAATTTTGCGGTGTCGGTCACGGGCTATTTGCCGCTGGATTACCAATGGTATTTCAACACGAATGTCGCCAACCTTCTCACCCCGGCCAGTCTCCTGCCCGGCGCGACCAATGTTAATCCAATGTCCGGGCCGGTGATCCCGAGTGACGTGGGAAATTATCAGTTGATTGTCACTAACGCTTATGGCAGCGCCACGAGCATTGTGGCAACCTTGACGGTGCTGATTGAACCCAACATCTACGGTCTCTCCAACCACATCGGCGGCTCCACGACGGTGTATCTGGCGAGCATTCCCGGCAGCACGAACCGGCTGTGGGGGACGACCAATTTGAGCCTGCCTTTCTTGGTGATCGCTACGAACACCGCCAACTCCAACGGTCTGTTCCAATTCCTTGACCCAACCATCGCCGGAATCAAAGCCAAATTTTATCGTCTCTCCATGCCATGAAGAAATACCGCAATTCTCAACATTACTGGACGTCGCTCATAACAATTGCGCTGGCCGCGACATGCGCCGTCCTGTTCTGGTCAATTCAGGCCGACGCCTATCCGCTGCACAATGGCGAATACCTGTTCTGGCCCAAAATGCCGGAGGCCGCGCAAGTTCTAACGGACATGAAGGGAACGAACGATCTGGACACCGCGGCGCGCCAGCACGCCGCTTTGAACCTGCTGATTGCCCTGGTCAACGTGGCTGCTGATGGCAAAGGGCAAACTCCATGGCCGGCGCGCGAACAGGAACTCAATGGTGCATACTACCACGCGCTTCCCGACGGAGACGGGCATCGTGCCGAAATGCAGGCCGAATCACTGCAATTACAGGCCGATCCATCATTTGTTCAGCCGTTCTTGAAACGCTATTTTACCGAAGCCGCGGTGCGTGAAATTAACATGGTTGAAACCAGCGCGAAAGCAACCAACGCGCAGAGAAAAGCCGAGGCAGCCAACCAGAGCACCGTGCCAGCCAACGCGCAGGGAAAAGCCGGGGCAGCCAACTCGCAAAATCAACCCGCTGTGGACCAGTATGGTCTGACTGCATCGGAAGACAAAATCGTGACGGCAGGCGTGTATGCGTGTATTGCAATTTTAACCCTTATGTGGCTGATCAGGATTTTCAGATTGTTTGGGCCCTTCAGAACGACTTCCGACGATCCGCCACAATTTGAAGGGCCGTGGAAGGTCCTGAAAATCCATTCGTTCACTGGTCATGTCCGAGGCTCGGCAACGCGAAGCGGCTCAATTCATATTGATGCTGATCCACAAGGTGGATACAAGGCAACCGCTATGGTGATTAACTCATTCCGGCTGGTGAACCCCCGGAATCAACAAGAGCAGAATTTTCAATTACACCATTGGGATGCCCAATTATGGGATAATCAACTTGTCTCGGTTGCGTGGGCCATTCGTGAACATCGGAAGGAGGGGCCTTGTTTTATAATTGTTAACCATACGACAGGTGAGCATTTCATTAGGAGAGACATTGTGCTGAAAATCGCCAAACAGGGTTCTGCGCTTTGGACCCTGTCCGCTTTGGCCTGCATCTGCTTTTTTCCCGTTTTGTTGTTGGTCCTTATTTGGCGGATAATAGTCGGGATTAAAGTATCGGGATTTATGAGTTCTGGAGTTCAGCCTTTGGTGCAGACCCTTAATCAGAAGGCAAAGAAGTTTTTGTAGGACGACAATTCCTGTTAAGTTTAACAACGAATAAAAGGAAGGCTATGATTGTCAACATGGCGTGTCCGAAATGCGGCGGGCAGTCCACCGAATACGACGAGAACAAGTGGTCTTGTTTGAAATGCGGCAACAAGTTTATTTTTGCGCCCGAACAGCCCAGCCAGACAATTGTTCAAAGCAATGTTAATATCCAGGGCCAGGCCACCTTTGAACTGGATGCCGCGAATATCAAGCCGCCATCTCCCAAAATGGTCAAGATGGCGGAGCATGACCCCGATTATTTTGCGGAACGCATGGCAAACAACGCTTACAGAATCACCGAGCTCCAATATCAAGTGCCGCGAAAGAAAATTAAAAAATATATCGCGTTTTTTTTCTTCCTGGTGATGCTGGGTTGGTGCGGAATTGTCGCATGTGCTGGAGTTTTTACGGAACCGCATGACGCTAACACTGTGTTTGCCGTCATAATGGTTTTTATTTTATTTGGGATGCTGTCGCTAATACCATTTTATGTTTATCGTCTATTCCGTGAACAGGCGCGCGAATGCAACTCGCAGATTAAGAATTTACAACAAACAAACCTCTCCATGGAACAGCAGAACGTGATGGATACAAAAATCGGTGACTATATCGTTTGCCCCTACTGCGCAGCTCCGTCGGATTATGTTGCCCTGAAATCCCCGGCGCCGGTGGAGGGATTGAAGCACTGCCTTAAATGCGGGCGACAGTATTTCACCAGCGGATTGAATTCGTATCCAGTCCTGTTCAAAAAATGAGGCAAAATTACCAATACCCCAGCCTGTTACTATCGGGTGCGCCTGCTTCCGTAAAATCAAACTCCTGCCCGCCGACTTTTACCGTTAAACCAATTTCTTCGCAATCTGCTCGTCGAGGATTTCCTCCACCATCAGGGCGATGGTAATTTTGTGGCTGCGTTTCGGCGCGTTTTTGAATCAATGACCTCAAGCGCGGGGTAATTACGCTACAAGGTCGGCGGGCATTGTTTTGCGTTTGTTTGTTTTTCGTGTGCCGGTTTGCTGTTTTTGGTTTTCTTCCCGGCGCC
>Ga0265337_1000266_pt1 | contig 28423 bp, 20 predicted proteins | sample 42122metaG_FD_192441 | JGI IMG/M metagenome (GOLD analysis project Ga0265337, IMG submission 192441) | Rhizosphere microbial communities from Carex aquatilis grown in University of Washington, Seatle, WA, United States - 4-21-22 metaG | ecosystem: Host-associated > Plants > Roots > Rhizosphere >... | reverse complement strand
TTCCGCATTCGTCCACCTTCCAGCCGTTGACCGTTTTCACCGGGGCGGAATTCACCGGCACGGCGACGTCATATAGCCAGTGGGTTTACTACACGGGCGCCGGAATTGCCAATATCAGCTCATTCAGATTGAAACGTGGTTATCAGGCTGTCTTTGCGCAATCCGCCAGCGGGAAAAACTGGAGCAAATGCTACGTGGCGCAGGACGGCGATCTGGAAATCGGCGTGCTGCCGACGACCTTGGACGAGCAAGTGCAATTCATTTACGTCACACCGTGGCGCTGGACGACCAAGAAAGGCATTTGTCCGGTTGCCACCTCCGCGCCTGGTCCTTTGAACGCATCGTGGTATTACAACTGGAACCTCAATCAAAGTTCGACGCGCGACGTCGAATACGTCGCCATCCGACAGCAACCGTATTGGCCGAGCTTGAGCCAAAACTGGCAATCGTTGGGAATAAACACCGTGCTCGGTTACAACGAGCCTGACAATTCTGGTCAGGATGCTTACAAAAATCTGAATCCTCCCGGTTCGGTGAGCGACGCGGTGTCGCGTTTGCCGGACCAACTAGCCACCGGGCTGCGCGTCGGCTCGCCGGCGACGACGGATGGCGGTCCTTCCTCGTGGCTGTTTCCTTTCATTCAACAAGCCGATGCGGCGGGGCTGCGGGTGGACTTCGTGGCCCAACATTATTATCAAAGCCACAATCCAGCCGACGCCGCTGGCTGCGCCTCGCAAATGTATAATTTCCTGTTAAACATTTGGAATAACACTCACCGGCCAATTTGGGTGACCGAATGGAACAACGGCGCCAACTGGACGGACGGCACTTGGCCGGCTCCCACCTATGCGCAACAGCAGGCTTGTATCACAGCCATGGTCAACATGCTGGAAACCACACCTTTCGTGGAACGTTATGCGCTTTACAACGCGGTGGAGGACACCCGCGCAGTGATGACCAACGGCGTCCTCACGGGGGCGGGGGTAGTCTATAGCAATCAGGTTTCCAACCTCTCCTACTCGCAGGCGATGCCGGACAATGGCACGCGCGGCATCGCGGAGTTTTTGTTTGCGACCAATCTCTGGGACACCTCCGGCTATTACAACAACGGCCTGGCCGTTGGCGCTCCGGCTTTCACCGCCGGTCACAACAGCCAAGCGCAGGCGATCGCTTTGGATGGCACAAATAGTTACCTTCAGCTTCCCGCCAACATCGCCAAAGGCAGCGCGTTCACTTTCGCCACGTGGGTTTATTGGAACGGCGGCGCCAACTGGCAGCGCATTTTCGACTTCGGCAATGACACGACACATTACCTTTTCCTGACGCCGAGTTCGGGCAGCAGCACGTTGCGTTTCGCCATCAACAACGGCAGCGGCGAGCAAATCGTTCAAACCAGCGCGCTGGCCTCCGGTTCCTGGCAGCATGTCGCCGTGACGCTCAACGGCAGCGTCGCCACACTTTACCTCAATGGCGCCCCGGTGGCTTTGTCAAACAGCTTCTCCATTGCGCCGTCGGCATTCAGCCCGATTAAAAATTATCTCGGCAAAAGCCAGTTCGCCGACCCGCTGTTCAACGGCAAACTCGATGAAGTGGAAATTGCCGATTACGCCATGAATGCCGCGCAGATTTCAGTGCTTTACAACAGCACGCAAAATCCAGATTTCATCAGCAGCGTGTGGACAAATAATGCCAGCGACAATTGGGGCACGAGCAACAATTGGAGTGGCGGCGTGATTGCCAACGGTGCCAGTCGCGTAGCGGATTTCAGCACCATTAACATCACCGCGAATCAAACGGTGACGCTCGACAGCGCCCGCGCCATCGGCGGATTGAGGTTCGGTGACACGACCGGCTCGCAAAGCTGGCTTTTGGCCGGAGCGAACACCTTGACGCTCGACGGCGGCGGGGCAAACGCGCCGCTCCTTGCCGTCAACCAAAACACCACCACCATTTCCACGGCGCTGGCGGGCACCAACGGCTTTGCGAAAAGCGGCAACGGCACGCTCACGCTGAATGGAACCAATGCGGTTGGCGGTGGTTTGCTCGTGAGCGCCGGCACGGTGAATATCGCCGGCGGCTCCACGGCGTTTGGCAGCGGCACCTCCACCGTTGGTTATCTCACCGGCAGCGGCAGCTTGAACCTAACCGGCGGCAGCCTCGCGACGGCGGGTGAATTTCGCGTCGGCGGCTCGGACCAAAACGGATTGCAATATGTGGCCACTGGCGCTGTCACCGTGGCGAACGCGACTTTGTCCGTGAACAATCTCACCGTGGCGCGCGGCAACTACCTCGACAATTCCATTTCCGGCACCGTCACTGTGAACAGCGGCGGCACGGTCATTTCCACGAACGACGTGATTGTCGGGTTCGCCGGCACCGGCCGCGGCAAGCTCGCGCTCAACGGAGGCAATTTCATCATCGGTCCGATGGCGACAAAATGGTTTATGGTCGGCTACTACGACACCGGCGCCGGCGAGTTGGACATCACCAACGGCACTCTTTTTCTCGAAAACGGCGCGTCGCTCAAAATGTGCCGCAGCGGCAACACCGGCGGCAACGTGGTGAATCAGATTGGCGGCAACGTCACGTTTTACAGCGATGCCGGCGTGACGGTTGGCGGCGGCGGCAATCTGGATTTGAACTACGCCGGCGGCGCGTCCAGCACCAACACCTACAATTTGAACGGAGGCACATTGACCGTGCCGCGTGTCATCGTGACGTCGGGCACGGGCAACGGCACCTTTAACTTCAACGGCGGCACGCTCAAAGCCGCCGCCGCCAGCGCGACGTTCATGCAGGGACTGACCCGCGCCAACGTCCGCAACTTCGGCGCGAAAATAGACGCGGCCGGAGTCAACGTCACCATCGCCCAACCGCTGTTGCATTCCGCCATCAGCGGCGACGGCGCCACGGACGGCGGCTTGACGAAAAATGGTTTCGGCACTCTGACCTTGGCCGGCCCGGACACCTACACCGGAACGACGACCATCAATGCCGGCACGCTGGCTTTGGCGGGTGCCGGTTTCATCGCCAATTCCAGAAACCTTGCCGTGGCTGGCGGGGCGGTCCTGGATGTGTCGGCGGTCGCCGGGGGTCTTACTCTGGGCGCGGCACAGACGCTGTCGGGCAGCGGCTCCGTCAACGGCACGGTGGTCAACAATGGCACGATTGCGCCGGGCACAGCGGGCACGACCGGCACTCTGACATTCAGCAACTCACCCGCGTTGAATAGCGTGACCCTGATAAAAGTGAACCGCAACAACGGCACGCCCCTGAGCGACCAAATTAATCTGCCGTCGGGCGCGATAACTTACGGCGGCACTTTGACGGTGAACAACCTTGGCGCTCCGCTCACTGCCGGCGACAGCTTTGCAATTTTTTACGCGACAAATTACTACGGCACTTTCATCACGTCGAACCTGCCCCCGCTTGGAACCGGATTGGCGTGGGACACGACCACCCTGACAAACGGGATCCTCGCCGTCATCGCCACCGTGCCGCCGCAGTTCGGTTCCATCGCACAATCGGGTGACGGCAATTTCCAATTCAACGGCTCCGGCGCGGCGGGCGTGACTTACGAGCTGGACGCGGCGACGGACCTGGCGCCACCGGTTGCCTGGAGTTTTGTGACGAATACCATTGCTGACCAGAACGGTCTGTTCCAGCTTGCCGATTTGCAGGCGACCAATTTTACGCAGCGGTTTTATCGCATCTCATCAAACCAGTAAATGGCTGGCCGGCTTTTGTGAATTGAATCGCGTTCAATAAATAGGCCCGTGTGGCAACCAACCACTCTTGACTGAAATGAGCTTGAATTGGAAATCGAAAAAGTTTTACCGCGGGGCGTTGGCTGTCGTTACAGCCGTGCTGGTGGCGGGGGTCGTCTTCGCATATTGGCGGCACCAGCATCCGCGCGCCGGGGGACACAATAAGATCCCCGCGCTGGCAGGAGCGATTCCGGCGGCAGCCAACGCGGGTGTCTCAAATGCCGTCGCCGGCAACAGCATCCCGTCAGCTGTGGAATTGTCGCGGCGGGAATCTTTGTTCGCCTCGTTTCAGAAACATCCCTTCGCCGTCACGCGCGCGAGCGGGGCATTCGGCTGGACGTCCGAGGACGGCAGAAACCCCGGCGTGGTCAAACAACTCGCCCACAACGAGCTGGAATTTGAGCGCATGGCGGAGGAAAATGCCCGCATCTTCCGCCGCCAGCTTGTTTATCACAAGGAAACCGCCGATGCCCGAATCGAACGCGCCAAATTGACCGGCGAACCGATTCGACAGCTCGCATTGCCCGGTCTGGATGGACAGGAGATTCAGTTTGAAATCACCAAGAGTGATTTGAGTGCCTCCGGGCAGCAGGGCGCGTTTTCCGGTTACGTTGCCGGGCGCCTGGATTCGATGGTGACGTTCGCGTTCAAGGGCGGTCGCGAAGCCTTCACGATTCTTTCGCCCAAGGACGGCCTTTATCTCGTGGGCGAACCGCGGGAGCCGGGCGAGTTGATCGTGAAAAGCATCAACCCGGAAACTTACTGGGCTGGCTATTGTGGCAATCCGTAACATATGAAGAACCCAAAGCTCAAAATGCGAAAGATGGAAGCTTGTCTAGCCGTCGCGCTGTTCATCATATCACCGGCCGCATTTGCCGGCAACGCCATCGAAGCCGATTTGGCGGCGACATATTCACCCAGCTACGCATCGTCCGTGGGGGGCGAGGACAACGCGCAAGTCATCTTCGCCAACACCGTCGTGGGCAGCAATCAATTCCAGGACCAGGACGGCACGGGGGCGCACATTAGAATCGCCGGGTTTTACATGTCCACGAATGATCCGGTGAACCAGGACACGGGAGCGGTTGAGGGCTTGGTTGCGGGCAACGCCGCATATGTGGATGTGCGCAACTTTGGAGCGGGCGTCGGCGCGGATCTCATCCTGTTTGTTTCCATCAACACCGGCGCGGCGGGTGTGGCGGAACAGCCCGGCACCTATTCGGCCATTGCCTCGTCTCAATTGTGGGCCGGGGTTTTTGCGCATGAAACCGGCGGTCATAATTACGGGCGTTCGCACAACGACGGCATCCTCAATCCCAAAACCATCATGCTGCACAATTACTGCGGCGGCGGCGCGGCCCCGCCGTATTTCTACACGAATCCAAACATCTGGTTCAACGGCGTCCAGCTCGTCGGCGACGGCATCAATAACTGCAGCATGGGCGGGCTTGTCAACGGCGGCGACAATTCATTGCCGAGCGCACAGGCGGTGGCGGACCACCGGGCGCGCGTCATCGTCGGGCCGAACTTGAACAACGTGGTTTTGCACTGGGCACTCACCAACGCGCCGGGTTCCGCGCCGGCCAGCACGACGAATTTTGACCTGGTTTCCGCCGCGCCCGCCATCGTGCGCGGCAATGGCGCGACCTATACCGGCACCGCGCTGCGGATTCCCGGCGGCACGACGGGTGACGTCGCCGTCAATTCCATGTCTGCCTACATTGATTTGCCCAACGACATCATTTCCTCGCAGACGAACATCACGATTGAGATTTGGGCCACACCACTTTCCGCGCCGAATTGGGCGCGCCTTTTCGATTTTGGCCGCCCGGTGCAGGCGGGCGACGGCCTCGGCGCGCCGGGCGAATACACCGGCACGCCCGGCACGGCGGCGCCCGGCACAACCCAGTCTTACGACGACATCATGTTGAGCGCAGCCATCGGCACGGACATCACCAAGCAGCGGTTCGAGGCCAAGATCGGCGGCGCGGCCACCAATGTGGACGCCAACCTTGCGACGACAGCGGGCGTGCAACATCACTACGCCATCACTTTCACGGACGGCGCGGGGCTTTACTCGGCCAGTGGCGGCCGCTGGCAATGGTATCGCGACGGCGATGCGGTCACGTATCTCGACGTGAATTTTCATCTTGCCGCCATGCACGACGTGAACAACTGGCTGGGGCGTTCGATGTGGAGCGACGATTCGAATGCCAACAACGATTACGCCGAGGTGCGCATCAGCAACGTGGCAATGTCACGCGGCCAGATTCTCGCGAACTTTCTGCTCGGGCCAAATTACGTCCCGACCGCGACCGTGACGCTCACCAACAGTGACGCCGCCAGCGCAACTTCGTTCAACGCCGCCGGCCAGTGGAGCAACGCCGCGACGCCTTCCGGCGGGAACAGTTACGAGACGTTTGATTACCAGTTGCGGACACCCGCAACCGGCAGCAGCTACTCATTCGGCGGTGGTTCGCTGAAAATTTCCGGCGGTTCGCTGCTTTGGTCGGGCACGAGCAGCAGCACGATTACGGTCAACAGCCTCGTGCTCAACGGCGGCACCGTTCGCAATTCCGGTTCCGGCACCTGCACGCTGGCGGGCAGCCTCTCGGCGACGACGAACGGCGGCATGTTCAGCGGCGTGAGCGGTGCGTTCACCATCAGCGCCGGCATCAGTGGCAGCGGCCCGCTGACATTTACGGCGAACGCCGCGACGTTGTCCGGCAACAATGGTTCTTTCACCGGAAAACTGCTCGTCGGCAATGGCCAGCCCGGTGCCATCGTCATTGATTCACAGGCGCGCCTCGGCGCGAGTCCGAGCAATTTCATCCGTGACCTGCTGGACCTGAATCGCGGCACGGTGCAGACCACGACCACGATGACGCTCAACGACACTAATCGCGGCATCCTGCTCGATGTCAGCGGCGGCACTTTCAACGTCACCTCCGGCACGCTCACGCTGTCCAGCACGCTGTCCAGCCCGGCCACGGCGTCGGGCATCGTCGTGGGTTCACTCACGAAAGCCGGGCCGGGCACCTTGATTCTGAACAGCACGAGCAACACGTTCAAAGGCACGCTCAATGTGGACACCGGCAGCAATAATGGCAACGACGGCGGCGTGAAGGTTGTCAATAACCAGGTGCTGGCGAATGCGCATTCGCCGATTTTCATCCGCAACAACAACACCGGCAGTTCCACGCTGCAACTCGATGGTTCGACCGGCAACATCACGCTGCCGCAGGGCGTGGCCGCGAATTGCCGGGGCAATGCCCTCGCCGCCATCGAAAATATGGCCGGAACAAACACGATCGCCGGGAATATTTCCCTCAACACCGGCGGCAATTTGTTCCCCATCCAGTCGGACGCCGGCCGGCTTGTTTTCAGCGGGACGAGCCAATACATAGGCTCGCTTACCGGCGCACGCACTTACGTATTCTCTGGTGCGGGGGATTTTCTTGTGTCCGGCCAGATTCTCAACTCAACCAACGGCGCGCCTATCAATCTCACGAAATCCGGCGCAGGCCGGCTGACCCTCGCGGCCCCGAACACTTACGGCGGCACCACGACTGTCAGCGGCGGCACGCTGCTGGTCAACGGCCTCATCAGCACCGGAGCGGTAAGCGTTGCGAACGCGACGCTGGGCGGCAGTGGGACCATCAACGGCCCGGTTACGATCCAATCCAGCGCCGCGCTCACGCCCGGCAGTTCCGGCATCGGCACGCTCACCATCAACAACACGCTGACCTTGAATGGAACAACTTTCATCGAAATCAACAAGGCCGTTCCAGCCAATGATGTCGTTCGCAATATCAGCACCGTCAATTACGGTGGCACGTTGATCGTGACGAATCTCGACGGCACACTCGCCCCCGGCGACAGTTTCAAGATTTTTTACGCGGCGAATTACAACGGCACTTTCATCACGTCGAACCTGCCCCCGCTCGGAACCGGACTGGCATGGAACATGACCACCCTGACAAACGGGACCCTCTCCGTCATCGCCACCGTGCCGCCACAGTTCGGTTCCATCGCGCAATCGGGTGACGGCAATTTTCAATTCAACGGCAGCGGCTCGGCGGGCGTGACTTATGAATTGGACGCGGCGACGGACCTGACGCCGCCGGTTGTCTGGAGCTTTGTAACGAATGCCGTCGCCGATCAGAACGGTAATTTTCAGTTCGCAGATTTGCAGGCGACCAATTTCCCGCAGCGGTTTTATCGCATCTCGGCAAGCCAGTAAGGTTTGAATTCCCGCAAGGAATCAAGGCTCCGATTTGTTCTTCCCGGCCTGCCGCTGCGCCGTGAAAAAATCTTTCAACAACGCCCGGCATTCTGCCTCGCGCACACCGCCGGTGATTTCACAACGATGATTGAGCGTCGGGAATTGCAGCAGGTTCAGCGCGCTTCCCGCGGCGCCGCCCTTGGGATCGGCCGCGCCAAAAACCACCCGCGCCAATCGTGTGTGGACGATGGCCCCGGCGCACATCGGGCAGGGCTCCTTCGTCGCGTAAAGCGTGCAATCCGTCAGCCGCCAGTCGCCGACGGCAATTTCTGCCTGCGTGAGCGCGAGCATCTCGGCGTGCGCCGTGGCGTCCTTCAGCGCCTCCACCTGGTTGAACGCCCGCGCGATGATTTTGCCCGCGCGCACGATTACCGCGCCGACGGGCACTTCGTCCGCCTCGCGTGCCCGGGCCGCCTGGCGCAGCGCTTCGCCCATGAAATAATCGTCGCTGTGCAAATCAATAATGGGTTCGTCCATGATAGTTTTATAACATCGAACATCGAACACCGAACGCCGAACGCCGAACGTCCAATGGCAGAGGTTTCCTTCGATGTTGGGAGTTCGATGTTCAATGTTCGATGTTTTTCATTTCGCCTCTTCCAGTGTCCACTCGTTCCGTCCGTCGGGATGGCAATGGCAGTGCGCCGCGAAAAAACCGCCGCGGTATTGCCAGAACCACGGCCAGATTTGTTCACGATCCGTCTGCGCAATCTTCAACGAATCAATTTCCTCCCGTCGGAAAAATTGGAACCGGCCCTCCTTGTGCGGCGGCGGCAACGCGGTGAGTTTCTTCTTCACCTCGAACAGGAACATCAGCCAGTGCGCCTGGCCTTGATAGCCGTGCTCGCTGACCAGGCCGGTCAGATGCAAATCCGACGGGGAAAGCTCCACGCCGATTTCCTCCCTTGCCTCGCGACAGGCGCAGACGTAGGGCGACTCACCGATGTCGGTTTTCAATTTGCCGCCGCAGGGGCTCCACCGGCCGCGGTTCGGCTCCTGCGCTCGTTCGAGCAGAAGGGTTTCGTCCTGCTCGTTGAAGCAAAAAAGCAACGACGCGACTTTGTAGGGAAGTGACATTTAGTTGAACCGGTTTCGGGCCTTTTCGATTTCAATCAGGAATAACCGGCGGATGACATCGTAGCCGCGTTCATTCGGATCTTCGAGATTTGTGTAATACCAATAATGCGGATCGTGCCAGTCGAAATGGGCGCGCCAGAATTGCGTGCAATGAATTCCGTGGCCGAGAAATGCGGCGTGAATATCCACCAGATGAACCTCCAGATGAATTGACGCGCATTGACGAATCACATCGTTATAGGCATCGAGAATTTGTGCCGCATCTTTCCATGGTGGCAGACCGGCGCGTTCCGCGTCGCCGAGGCCGTCTGTCGGATCAAAAATGTTCCCAATGAAGATTTCACAGCCGCCGGGAAAACGACATTTGATTTGTGCGACCATTCCTTCCAATCGCCGCCCAAAGTTTTCCACCCAGGGTTTGGCGTCTTCAAATGTCGCCCCATACATGGCTTCTTCGCGCGGCGGTGTCCTTCCGTAATTATGAATGATGTCATTTCCGCCGGTTGTCATCACCACGATGCCCAGCACTTGCGGGTCATTTGTCGCCAGCAAAGATAGCTGCCGCGTCGGGACCTCGAAAGAAGTGCTGCCCGAAATGGCCAGGTTGGTTGATCCAAAATTTGAAAAAACGACGGACAGACAAACGCCATTTAATTCAGGGAATTCATCCACTGGATTTTTGGTCAACCGGTCAAAATACGAATAGCCCCTTCGCGCGCCGAACCCGGCCGTGACGCTGTCTCCCAGCCCCACCAGCAAAACCTGTCGGCTTGTCCATGGCCGTGAAAAGGATTCACTGGCGATAGCCGGACCGGCGGGTCCAGTGCCAATCGGCCTGACGAATCGGAAAAAGAGGAAAGCAGCCGTGCCGGCAATCAAGACCAGTCCGGCCAGAAGAACCAAAACTATCCGTTTGAATCTCGCCTGCATGTTTCTGTAATTGAAGCTGTGGCAGGCAACTGGAGCAAGTGGATTCAATGTGTTTGCAAAAATTCCATTGTCACCCGACGCAAAATTGTTAGCATCACCGCTCTTGTTTTGACGACAGACGAAAAATTGACATGAAAACTTACGACATCGCATTAATCGGCGGCGACGGCACCGGCCCGGAAGTCGCGGCGGAAGGCGTCAAGGTCGCCGACGTTGCGGCGAAAAAATTCGGCTTCAAAATCAACTGGCACAAATACGATTTCGGCGGCGAACGTTATCTCAAGACCGGCGAAGTCCTGCCGGACGGCGCGGTGGACGAGCTGCGCAAGTTCAAGGCCATTTTCCTCGGTGCGGTTGGCCACCCGCAGGTCAAGCCGGGCATTCTCGAAAAGGGCATCCTGCTCCGCCTGCGATTCGAGTTGGATCAATACATCAATCTCCGTCCCGTGAAACTTTATCGCGCGCAGGACTGCCCGCTCAAGGACAAGGGGCCGGAGCACGTTGATTTCACGGTCATCCGCGAGAATACCGAGGGGCTTTACGCCGGCGCGGGCGGCTTTCAATACAAGAACACGCCGCATGAAGTCGCCATCCAGGAATCCATCAACACCCGCCACGGTGTGGAGCGCTGCCTGAAATACGCGTTTGAACTCGCGAAGAAACAGCGCGCCGGCAAACCGTGGAAGGGACTCAAGCCGGAGGACGTCAAGGCCGGCAAGACCGCGCAACTGACGCTTTCCGGCAAGACCAACGTGCTGACCTACGCCTTCGATTTGTGGGAACGCGCGTTCCACGAGGTCGGCGCGAAATATCCGACGGTGAAACGCGATTATGCGCACGTGGACGCCACCTGCATGTGGTTCGTGAAAAATCCGGAATGGTTCGACGTGATCGTCACCGACAACATGTTCGGCGACATCATCACCGACATCGCGGCGATGATTCAGGGCGGACTCGGCGTGGCCGCGGGCGGCAACATCAACCCCGAAGGCACCTCGATGTTCGAGCCGATGGGCGGCAGCGCGCCGAAATACACCGGCCTGAATGTCATCAACCCCATTGCCGCCATCAATGCCGCCGGCATGATGCTGGATTTTATCGGCGAGGCAAAGGCCGGCGCCGCCATCGAAACCGCCGTCGTCAAAATCATCAACACGAAGATCAAATCACTCGCCGCGGGCAAGATGGGCCACGGCACGCGCGAAGTGGGCGACCTCATTGCGGCGGCGGTTTGAGGCTCGTGGAAAGCCACAACCACGGAACAAAACAACGGAGCATTGAATGCGGATGACGCGGATTGGGCTTTGGACAACCTTTGTTGCGTGATCCACTCCCATCTCAGGGGTCGAATCGGTGTCCCCGCCAACGGGAAGCAGCGCTATTTTTCTTACGGTTGAATGAATTGAATTCCATTCGTGTATTGCTTCTCGAATTACATTACATTCCTCCTCCACGTCGCCAGGAGAAGCAATCATCACTTTGAAAATTGCTGCTTTATATGCCACAGCGTCAATTCCTTATCTCCGCGCTTTTTCCGTGCGCGTCCAAGCCTTCAAGTTCCGCAAATTTCTTCACTGTCGGGAGCGCTTTCTTGAGCGAGCCGCGGTTGTATTCCACCACGCTCGTGCGGCGCTGGAATTGGTCCACGGTCAAACCGGCAAACGACGCGCCCGCGCCGCCGGTCGGCAGCGTGTGGCTCGGTCCGGCCACGTAATCGCCCAGCACCGTCGGCGACCACCCGCCGAGGAATATCGCGCCTGCCGTCAAAATCCCTTCAGAAACCTTGCGCGGATTACGCGCCATCACTTCGCAATGCTCCGGCGCGAGGCGGTTCGCCAGCGCCACCCCGTCATCAAGCGATTTCACCTGAATCAACCAGCCGTTGGCGTCGAGAGCGCGCTGGATGAATTCACGCCGCGCGAGCTTCGGCAGTTGCCTCGCAATTTCCTTTTCGACGCCTTTCAAAATTTTATCCGATGTCGTCACCAGCCAGACGCGCTCGTGGCCGGAACCGTGCTCGGCCTGTGCCAGCATGTCGGCGGCGATGAATTTCGGATCCGCCATTTCGTCCGCGAGCACGAGCAGTTCGCTCGGCCCAGGCAGCAGATCAATCGCGACGTGCCCGACAAGCAACCGCTTGGCGGCTACAACGTAGGCGTTGCCCGGCCCGAAGATTTTCTGCACGCGGCGAATCGTCTTCGTGCCGCAAGCCATCGCCGCAATCGCCTGCGCCCCGCCGACGCGGTAAATCTCCGTCGCGCCCGCCGCGCGCGTGGCGAACAGCAGCGCGGGATTGATTCCGCCGTCCCTGCCGCACGGCGTGCAGGCGACAATTTCCGGACAGCCTGCGACCTTCGCGAGTGTAACGGTCATCAACGCCGTCGAAACGAGCGGCGCGGTGCCGCCGGGAATGTAAATGCCGACGCGCTGGAACGGATCGAACTTTTCGCCGACGCTCGCGCCATGCGAATTCTTTATCCGCCAGTTTTTGCGCAGCGACTTTTTCGCGAAGTTCGCGATGTTCTTTTCCGCCCCGGCCACGGCTTTGCGCAAAGATTCATCGGCGGCGAGCGAGGCGTTGAACAATTCCGCCTGCGTCACGGCCAACCGGTCGGCGGCGAGTTTTGCCCCTTCGAATTTTTCCGTGAATTCGAGCAGCGCGGCGTCGCCCCGGACTTGGACGGTGTCGAGAATGGCGCGCGTGCGTTTTTCGATCTCGGCGTCGAAGAGGCTCGACTCGGCGGCGGCTTCGCGGAGTCGCGCGGCGAAGTTCGCGTCGCTGTGGCGGATGACTTTCATGGCGGGAGGCTAGAAAATTTTTGCGACAAAGTCAAAACGGCGTCTTGTCGGAGTTTGCGCCTTAGGCTTAAATCATTTCATGCGCAATCCAATCATTGTCGCGCTGGACGTGCCGGCGGCTGATGCCGCGTTGAAATTGGTGGAGCAACTCGCCACGGTTTCGGGCGGTTTCAAGGTCGGCAGCGAGCTGTTCACGAGCGCCGGGCCGGACATCGTCCGCCGGATTCGTGAACGCGGCGCGCTGGTGTTTCTGGATTTGAAGTTTCACGACATTCCCAACACCGTCGCCAAATCCGTTGCCGCCGCAGTGCAACTGGATGTGCAGATGCTCACCGTCCACACGAGCGGCGGTTTTGAAATGCTCAAGGCCGCCGAGGACTCCGCGCAGGAGGCCGCGTGGCGGCTGGGCCGCACGCCGCCGCTGGTGCTGGGCGTGACGGTGCTCACAAGCCTTGACGCCGGCGTGTTGCGGGATGTCGGGCTGGACGTGAACGTGGATTATCAGGTGCGCCGGCTCGCCACGCTGGCGACGAAGGCCGGCTTGCGCGGGCTGGTCTGCTCGCCACAGGAGGTCGCCAAGCTGAAACAATCGCTCCCGCCGAACATGCAGCTCGTCACGCCCGGCGTCCGCACGGGCGCGGAAAAAGCCGACGACCAGAAGCGCACGCTCACGCCGCGCGAGGCGATTCAAGCCGGCGCAAGCTGGCTGGTGATTGGCCGGCCGATTTACGCGGCGGAAAATCCGTGCGCGGCGGCGGAGAAAATTCTGGAGTCGCTCAAGTGAATTTATGAGTGTGAACATCATCACCGTCGTCGCCGTGTTTCAGGCAAAACCGGGAAAGGAAAATGATTTGCGCGCCGCGCTGATCGGGTTGCTTGCGCCAACACGCAAGGAGGCGGGCTGCCTGAGTTACGATCTGCACTCGTCGCCCGAGGACCCGGCGAAATTTCTCTTTCACGAAAACTGGACTGGGAAAGCGGCGCTCGACGCGCACATGCAGGCGCCGCATATCCAAAAACTATTGCCGCGCGTGAATGAATTGTGCGTCGCATTTCCAGAAATCAAACTCTGGGAGAAAATCGGATAGAACAATCGTCGCGCCAAATGAGAGCTTTGACGCATCCCGAAAGCGCGGCGCTTTTCCAACGTTTCACTGCTTGGGCGTTTGCTTGATGTTGGCAATCAGCTTTTTAATCTTCGCCTCGGCGGCGGCATCCCGGATTTCCACGACCTTTCCCCACGGCGCGTTCGAGTCGGCATTGATGGCGAGAGCAAGGTCGGGGTTTTGTGCGACGCGAAACTTCAATTCGCTTTTAATGTCCCCAATCGTTTTCGGCAGTTTGTTCACGGAATATTTTCCGTCGGCGGCAATGTTCACCTCCAGCGGCGGATTTTCGCTCGCGCCGAGTTTTTGCGCCTGGGACGATTCGGCGAGCTTGACCATGTATTGCTGCTGCTTGAACGTCGTCGTGACCAGCAAAAAAATCACGAGCACGATGAGCACGTCAATCAAGGCGACGATGATGACGGCGGGCGTGGTGCGGCGTTTGCGGACGTAGAAGCGCATATCAATGATTTTTGTCGTCGGCGTATTGGCGCCGGATGAATTCGCCGCAGAGCGCCTCCATTTCGACGGCGAGCACCTCGACTTTTTTGCTGAAATAACTCCACGCGATGAGCGAGGGAATGGCGATGAGCAGGCCGATGAGCGTCGCGCGCAAAATCAACGCGATGCCCGCGGCAAGTTTTGCGGCGTCGTTCAACCCGGTTTGCCCCACGTCGCCAAAAACCGTCATCATGCCCGCAATGGTTCCGACGAGGCCGAGCAGCGGCGCAATGCCAACAATGATTTCGAGCACGACGAGGCCACGGTCGAGCCGGACGATTTCGTGGCGCGCGGCGGTCTGGAGCGAATCCACGTTGTCGGCCTTCGAGCGGTCAAGTTGGCCGGCGGCAAGCAGGAGGAGGCGTCCGAGCGGCGACGGTTTCTGTTCGCAGACGCGGCGCAGGGCTTTCACGTCGTCGCGCGTCTGACAGGCCGCCAGCGACCGGGCGATTTCCTGGGGCACGACTTTGTTCCAGCGCAACACGAGGCCGCGTTCCACGATAAATGCCAGCCCGACGACCGAGGTCAGCCCTAGCAAAATGTAAATGAGTTCGCCCATAAGCCTTTAATAATAATAAAATGTGAAGGTGATTTCACGGTAATTCTGTCCGACGAGGCGGCGCATGTCCTCCGGCCACGGCTTGAACGGCGCGGGATCGTTGATGGCTTTCTGGCAGACGTAACCGAGCAGGTCGCCGACGGTATTTTGCTGGACGGTCATGTCGGTGATGGTTCCGTCGTAATTCAGGTGGAACCGCAGCATGACCTTGCCCGTGCGATCCGACGCGAATTTCTGGCTGTCGAGCAGGGAATACCAGCGATACGTCACCGCGTCCACGAAGTCGCTGTCATACTGGCCGAACTGCGTCGCCTTCACGTCAAATGAAGTCTCCAGACGCCGGCTGACGCCTCCATCTTGTTTCATTGCCACACCGGGTGAACGGTGCTGCGTTTGCGCGAGCGCCTCCTGGATTGTGCGCGGGCGCGGTGGTGTTTGTTCCTGCGGCTTGCCCAAAGACAAATCACCCGGCTCGACGGTTGGCGTCGGCTGCGCCGGCTTGGAGTCCATGGGTTTGGGCGCGGGCTGGAGCTTGTTGAAATCCGGTTTTGGCACGGTCTCGGTTTTGGGAACTTCGGTCTGCGTGCCGTTCAGTTTCGGGACGTTGATATCGCGACTGGCATCCGGATTCGCCGCGCGCGAATTTTGGGCGCCGTAATATATTGCCTTGTCCGGCGCCTCGGTGGAAGGGTGCTCGACCATCACGAATTCCAGCGGCTGCTCCGGCGTTTGGACCGGCGGCAATTTGGGGGCGGGCTGCAACCACGCCAGCCGGGGCAACCACCGCCACACGTCAAATTCCCTGGCAGCCTCGTAGGTGCCCCACACGAGCAAATGCGCCACGAGCGACAACGCCAGCGCCAGACCCAGCCGCCCGGTTTCCCGGCGGTTGAATTGCAGCGATTCAAGTCTGTTGGCGGTTTCAGCCATGTCCGCCCAATTTGCCGCAGAAAAACGGGCCGGGCAACTGTCTTTAATGGAAGCCAGCCATTCTGGCTTGTCGTTTTTGCCGGGCGCGGACAAACTTTGCGCATGAAATCATTTTTCATTTTCCGGTTTGCGCTCGCATTGTTATTTGCAACAACAGCTCCTTCCTTGCTTGCTCAAACCAACGAGCCGCCCATCGCGCCGACGCAACGAGTTGAGTTGTTCGACGGCAAGGGCCTTTCCGGCTGGACGTTTGTTTCCAAAGACACCAACGCTCCCGCCGCGTCCATCTGGTCGGTGACGAACGGCGTCATTGTATGCGAAGGCAAGCCGAACGGTTATGTGCGCACGCTCCAAACTTATCGCGATTACCAACTCCACGTGGAATGGCGCTGGCCGGATGGTCCGGGCAACAGTGGAGTCTTTCTCCACATCAATCCGCCGGACAAGGTCTGGCCGCTGTGTTTCGAGGCGCAGTTGCAGGCGGGCAGCGCGGGCGAAATCCGCTGCAACGGCGGCTCGCTCGTGCATGAATTGACAGCGCAAAATCTCAGAAGCGTTCCGCGCCGGCAACCGAGTTCGGAAAAACCCGCCGGCGAATGGAATTCCTACGATATCGTTTGCCGCAGCAACACCGTGACCGTTCGCGTCAACGGCACGTTGCAGAATGAAATCACCGGATCGTCCGTTGATGCCGGCGCGATTGGATTGCAGGCCGAGGGAAAGCCGGTCGAGTTCCGCAACATTTTTCTGGAACCCCTGTCCGAAACGGCAAAATGATTTCTGCCAATCCGGCAACTTGTCATCCGCGATGATGTTGTCGCGGAAGTCCACGCCGCCGTCTTTCATCGTAGCAGCCGACGTGAGGAGGCTCTAATTTCTCCTTCCGCCGGAATAATGAGCGGACTCACGTCCGCTGCTACATCAATAAACCAAAACCAGCACCGCCGCATCCTGCGCCGACTTCACAACATCCTCAAATTTCTCATCTTTCGTGTTGGGCGCTTTGAGCTTGGCGGAAACCGCCGGCACCGATTCGAGGAAGCTCAACAGCAGACTGCTCTTGACCGCGTAATTCACATTCTCCGGCAACGCCCCGCTCGCCGCCAGCGCCGCCGACGCATTGGTGGCCGTGCGCCAGCACCTTGGCCGACACGATGCCGATGACGTTGCCCCGGTCATCCACCAGCGGACGATGCTCGTCTTGCCAATTGCCCGGCTGCATGGTGGCCGTCTGCAAAGACCACGCTGATTTGAAAATAGCGCGGGTCATCCCCCGCGCCGGTCGAAGTTCGACTTCCCAATGGCGATTTCCCCCGTGGTGGCCGTGCGCAAGCACCTTGGGCGCGAACCCCTGCAATCCGATGTCGGGAAAACCGACCGTCGCCACCGTGCGACTGGCGGCAATGGGCAACGGTGCAAACCGCCCGTCCGCCTTCAACAAAGCCAGATCATTGGCCGCATCCACCTGAACCACCTTGGTGTCAACCAAACCTGCGCTCGTGAGCAAACGAACTCGCGCGGAATCAATACTTGTCAGGTTTTATTAAATCGCCTTCGCCGGGTTCTAATGCTCGCTGTGACTTAAAATTGCGCGCCAATTCTTGACTCATTGCAATTTGATCGCCTGACATCTCACGTTCCAAAACGAGCAGATATTTTGCTGCATCCTCATCACCTTGTGCTTTTGCAAGAAGCCACCATTTGTAAGCCTCGATGTCATTCTTTTCAATTCCTTGGCCTTTGACGTAACACAGACCAAGGTTGAATTGAGCAGAGGCACGATTCTGGTCGGCGGCTTTGCGATACCATTTTACAGCTTCGGCTTCATCTTTCGCTACACCTTGCCCTGTTTCGTAGCAGTAGCCCAGATTGGATTGAGCAAAGGGATCATTCTTCTCAACGGCCTTCAGCAGCCATTTTACTGCTTCCGAAAAGTCTTTTACGACGCCTTGGCCGTGAATGTAACAGTGCCCCAAACTGGATTGAGCAGGAGCGTAATTTTGCTCGGCGGCTTTGCGAAACCAGTTCACCGCCTCAATTTCGTCCTTCACTACGCCTTCACCTCTGAAATAACTGTTGCCAAGATTGAATTGAGCTGAAGCGTTATTCTGATCGGCAGCCTTGCGAAAAAGCCTAGCTGCCTCTGCATAGTTTGTCTCAACGCCTTGCCCAAAGACATAGCAGTATCCCAGATTGGATTGGGCATTGTCGTTATTCTGCTCGGCAGCTTTGCGATACCACTTTACAGCTTCCGCGAAATCTATCGCAACGCCATGTCCTTGCTTGTAACAGACACCAAGATTGAATTGAGCTGAGGCATCATTCTGTTCAGCGGCTTTGCGAAACCATTTCACCGCTTCAACCTGATCCTTCGCTAAACCCAGATCGCCAAAATAAAATGCACAAGCTAATAAATGTTGGGATCGGGCTTCGCCTTTTTCGGCTTGGGCGCGCAGATCAGCCAACACTTTACTGTCAGCTTCACTTTCCTGGGCGGGCAATTTAATACCAGTATTCATCATTAAAAAAAGCAGCAAACATTTGAACCAATTCGCTCTCATGGTCATGCTTTAGGTTTAGGGAGTGCGCCTCGCCACTGGATGTATTCTTTTCCTTTGGGAGTAATCTCGATTAAATCATTTTCGATTTGAATGAGGGAGTGCGCCTGAAGTGCTGTTATTACGGCGCGGCGTTCCACCGCACTTGGTATGCCTGGAAGCCAAATCGCATCAAAAAGCATAAACGTTGTTCGCGACGATAGCGTAGCAATCCAATCCAGCACGAGTTGTGTGTGAAGTGCCAAGAAATAATTCAAGTAGCGATATTCCCAAAGATATGACCGCGCCCTTTCAGCTTGGAGTAATTCCTCCACCTTTTTTTGCTGTTGCTGGTCAAGATTTGGCGGCAGAGGTAAATTTGCGGAAGCCTCTTTTGGAGGATTTGGCAAAGGCTTCTCCGTCTCATCAATTTTGGTTGCCTGCGAAGTTGAAAGTTCGGTTCCGCCGGGGAATTTAATTTTTATCCGATCAAACACGGCGCGGATTTGGTTGCGGAAGTAAAATAAAACCGTGACAGCGACAACTCCTGCAACAACCTGCGGTGAAAGCAAAACTTTGAGGTATTCAAGAACAAGCTGTGTGGTAGCAATTGGAGCATCGTTCATGTGCTGAAGTTAAGATGTATTCAGGCAAGTGAAAGAAAAAAATTCCCGCCGTTGCTATCGTCCATCCCAAAATGAATTCAGGAAAAGAGCCGTTCAAGTGCGGAATGGGGAGTGCGGAGTGCGGAGTGCGCCCCAATTTGATTTCCGTCATCGCCAAGCATCGTGCGCCGAGCCACGCGCCCCGTTGCCCCTGCGGCATTCGGAATGCGCGCCCCGTCCGCCGCGTATTTCCCAATTCCAACGGAATTGAATCATTCAGCCCAGCGCTGACGCGCCAGCGGCTACGCTGGGTTCACGTCCAAAATCATTCATCAACTCTGAAAGAGTTGAATCATTTCGCCATCCATTTGATAAAACCCCGTTGGGGTTTTGATTTTATCTGGGCCGTTTCCCGGCGTAGCTCGTTCCTCGCAACGCCGGGCTGATTGATAAAATCCCGTTGGGATTTCCCGAATCCGTGTTCATCCGTGTCCATCCGTGGTTGAAAATTCAAACGGCCTTTGTCCCAATCGTCCATCCCAAAATGAATACAGGAAAAGAGTTCCCGTCCGCCTTCATCTGATTTCGGCGCGACAAGTCCGTCTTCGGCGTAGCGGCTTTCGGGAGAAAGCCGCCATTTGAATTCCCGTCACAGTTTGCGGCGCTCTGCCGAGACGCCGCCACGTCAGCATTCCGGCGCGCTTTTGCCGGGCAGTTCAACAACAAAGGAACGAAGCAACGAAGGGGAAATTCCTGGCCGGACTTTGTGCCTTTGTTTCTTTGTTGTTCAAATTTCCCCCAATAATTTCCACACGCGCAGCGTCTCGGTGACTCCCCAAGCCTGCGCGTCGCAGCCGCGCTGCGTGTGCGGGGCGTCGCCGTCCAGAATTTCCGGAATCTGGCCGAGGCAGCCCGCGCTCATGATTTTTCCCGCGCTGCCCAGATAACTTTTCGCCGCCGCCACCGATTCCGGCGAAAATTCCCACGCGCGGGCGAGCGCCTCGCAAAACACCGGGAACGTCCACGTCCACGCCGTGCCGTTGTGATACGCCGGCTTGCGGCGCGTGTCCTCGTCGCCTTCGTAACGCGGACAATACGGCTCGGTCGGATTGTTCAAAAGCCGGCCGTCGTCGCCGTAAACCGGAAGAGGAACGGAAACCGGCAGCGGCGCGAGCGACCGCAGGGCGCCGGGCACGACGAGATATTTTCGCGCGGCCTCGACGCAGCGTTTGGCGCGTTCGCCGGTGACCAATCCGAGGCTGACGGCGAACAGGCCATTGCTGCGCAGCGCGTCGTCGGGCGTGGCGTCGCGCGCGATGACGCGCGGCTTGGCCAGCAGCACGTCGGCAAACCAGCCTTTTTCTTCGAGCCAGAACAATTCGTTGAACGAAGCGGTCGCGCGCTCGGCAAGGCCACGCCATTTTTTTTGTCCGGTTAGTGGCACAGGCATCTTGCCTGTGTTGACAGGCTGGAAGCCTGTCCCACTAGCGGAAATCTTTTCGAGCAGCCGCAGCAGCCGGATCCACAGGACTTGAATCTCGACCGGATAACCCTCGCGCGGCGTGCCCGCCGGATGGTTCGTGTCCATCCACGTGAAATGGCCCGGACTCCAGATGAGCGCCGAGTCCGCGTCCATGCGGATGCCGTTGGGCGTGCCGCTCACATAATTTTCTGCGATACTGGTGAGCGCGGCATGAAGTGGGTCAGGCATCTTGCCTGACTTTGACAGGCTGGAAGCCTGTCCCACCAATTCTTCGCACGCGACGGCAAACCACAGTGGCGCATCGGACGTGTCGCGGTTGGAAACATCGTCGCCATGAATCGTGTTCGGCAGCGTGCCGTCCTTTTCAAATCTGGCGTAGGTGAGCAGAAGCTGCCTCACCTCGTCAACCAGTCCCGCCGCCAGCAGCCCGCGCGCGCAAATCAGCGAGTCGCGCCCCCAATCCAGAAACCACGGATAACCGGCGATGACCGTCCTGCCCTCGCCGCGCCGGACCACGAATTGCTTCGCGGCGCGCATCAGCCCGGCCTCGAAGGTTTGGAGTTCCGGCTTTAGCCGGTCGTTTCCGCCTAAAGGCGGGACTCCGAACGAGGCCGCTTCCGCCGTTGCGACCAGCATAACGTTCGCGCCTTTGGCCAGCGGCAACTCAAACCAGCCGGGACTGTAAGCATCCCCGCTGCCGGTCTGGCCGCGCGTTTGTTCGACCGGATGCGGAATGTTCTCGCACCATTCCGGTTGCGGATGATATTCGCCGGTGTCGGTGAAAACTCGCAACTGGCGATCAGGTGCGGGTGTGAAGGCGAAGCCGGTCCACGTTTCGGTAGCAGCCGAGGTAACGAGGCTCTGATTTGCCTTTGTTTTATCAGTCAGAGCCTCCTCACGTCGGCTGCTACGAATTGAATGGCAATTCGACGAGAAATGAAAATCCGCGCCGCCGTTGCGTTTGGTTTCCCAGTGAAAATTCCGGTCCTCGATGTCAAAGCGCACCGTCAGGCGCACGTCGGCATCGGCGGGCAATTGTTTGCCGGATGCGCGACTGGCACTGGGGCGGCTGAATTGAAAGACCGTCGTGTTTCTCCCTTCAATCATTTCGGCGCGCAATTCGATTTCCACCGTGCGACCGTCGCCGGCGCTGGCGACAAAATTCCAGACGGCGGGCGGGCCGGCTTCAAACGACGCGAGGCTGTTGAAATCGAGCGGCGAGAGAAAGCCGTCGGCATTGACCCACACGCGGAGGCGTTTGACGAAAATATGGCGGTCAACCGGAAAATCCGGATTCAAATTTGCGCCGAGGACGCAATCGTATTTGGAATTTACGCGGCCCAAATCCACGCAAATACGCGCCATGCCGCCGCGGCCGTTGGTCAGCAGAACGAGATCCGAGGACGAGAACGAGGACGAGGAAGACGGTTCGGGCGCGAGAAAACGAATCGTGCCGGAAATTTTTTGCGAAACCGCGGCGTAACGCTCCAACATCAGTTCGGCGTCCTCCGCCATCTCCTGCGGTGCAAAACAGGCGACGTGGCCAGAGCCGACGACGATGGATTGGACGTGAATTGCGCCCGGGTTTTCATTCCGCACTCCGCATTTCGCACTCCGCATTTGCAGCGTGGCGCGGAACGGCGCGGTGTCCTGAACCAGCAGCCAATGGCCCGGCGGAACGAGCGTGACGCGGCGGCGGTCAATCAGCGTCCACTCGACCACACGCGGAAAGATTTTTCCCGCTTCAACTTCGGGCAGCAAATCGGCGAGCGGGGTTTTGGCATCGCGCGCGGCGAATTCGCCGGCGGCGGCCAGAAAATTTTTTGGCGACCGGCCGGCTTGTTCCGCAAGCCAGCGCCAGTCCAGGCCGTCAATGGTTTCGGCGGGGATGATTTTGTTCAGCGACTCGAGCGCCCACGCGGCCTGCGCGCGGGCACGGCGGTAAGCGTCGCCGCTCAAGCCGGCGGGTTTTTCGGTCGGCGCGAGGCAAAAGGCCGCGCGGGGCGCGAGCGTGAAAGTGGTCTCGTCTTTGGCAACGGAAATTTTTGGCAATGGCTGGCCAAGCATGTCGAACCGGAAACTGGAGATCGGAAATTTCAAATCGGCGGCAGGCGGGACGCCTGCGCTGCTTTTGGTGTCGAGCGTGACGACGTTTTCTTTTTCGATGTCGGTGTTGACCAAAACCAAAACGGAATCTTTGCCTTCAGCCGATTCACGGAGCAGCGCGTAAATAGGAGAATTGCCGGAACTCAAGCGGGTAAGTTTTGCGCCGTCAAAAAAACATGGATGGCTGGCAAGCAGTTGGTTCAGTTGCGTGAGTTCGGGAACAATGTTGTCGGCGCTGTCCCAATTCAAGCCGGTGCAGCCGTGGACGAGGATTTTTTCGGTCGCAAGCCATTCGACGCCGCAGGTGAAACCGAAGCCGCCGCAGGGACTCGTCAAGGCGCAAAGGCGGTTTCGCAACAGCGACCACGCGCGGCCTTTTTTGGCGAGCCGGTCGTTGTCATGCGTTTCGGAATAGTGAACGTAGTTGCCGACGCGCTCGCTCTGGCGGTTGGCGTAGTCGAGATACCACGCGACATCGCGGCCGAAATAATTTTGGAACAGCTCGGAGTAGGCCCATTGCATGCCGCCCTCGGTGAGGAGCGCTTCGGTGGCTCCCCAGGCACCACCGAGGCCTTCGAGCAGGAAAATAGTTTCCGGAAATTCATCCTGCACGCGGGCGATGATGTATTGCCAGGCGGGCACGGGGATTTTGTAACCGGCGTCGCAACGGAAACCGTCCACGCCGCGACGGCACCAGACCATGAGCGAATCTGCGATGATATCCCAAAGCGCGACATCGTGTTGTTCGAGCTCGACGAGGTCTTCCCAGACGGTGCCCCAAGCGCCGGGGCTGGCGAATTCGCCGTCGGTATTTTTCAGGAAAAACTCCGGATGATTTTCCTGCAAGGCCGAGCCCCAGCCGGTGTGATTGACAACGATGTCAATGAAGACGCGCGCGCCGAGCGAGTGCGCGGCGCGGGTGAGTTCGCAAAACTGGTCCACGCCGGTGGTGCGCTTGTCAAATTCAACCAGCGCCGGATCCACGGCGGTCAAATCGAGCGCGGCGTAAGGGCTGCCGAAGCGCCCAAAGCGCGCATAAGTGGTGGGCGTCGGATGCACGGGAAGCAGATGAAGAATGCGGCAACCGAGCGTTTGGACGATGTGCGGCAACTGGCTCGCAAGGTCGCGAAATTTTCCCGACAGCGGCAAAGCTGAGCAGCCTTGCGCTTCAAGCGACTTGAGTTGCGTCTCCAATTTTTCGTCGGCGGTCGAGGCGAGATTCTTTGTCGTGCCGAAAAGCCGCGGGAAGGTGCAATAAATGGTGTTGGCGGTTCGGGCGAAATTGGGGTGGACGGAAACCCCGACATCCGCGCCTTCCGGCCAGTGCTGCCAGTTTTTTTCGTCGAGCAGATAAGCCTTGGCTTTGAAATAGCCGGTTTCGGCGAGCGGCAATTCGATTTCCCACGCGCCGCCGTTTTTTTGCATTGGAACATCGCGCCAGGAGGCTCCGGCGGCAGCCGCGCCGCCGGCATGGGCGGCGATGATTTCGCGCCGGCGGGCGGCGGCGCGTCCGAGGTTGGTGCGGAGCAGCGCGCGCCAGCCGGCACGCTCCGCGCCGGCGCGGAGCGTGAAACGGACTCGGTCGCCGACGAAACGCAAAAGGCGTTCGCCGGGCAGCGGCGTCATGATCAAATTAGGTTGTGCCATTTTTATCCGGATCGGGCCGCCGGATGGCTTTACAATTTCTCAGTTGGCGGCGGAAATCAATGCCGCAAATGCGGGCGGTGAATGTAGGATTGCGCTGCGGGCGGCCAGTGTTTAGCATGGCGCGAGGTTTTATGACAATGGCCACGTTAAATCCGGCTGAAGAAGCTCAATTGAAGCAGACGATTGAGATGTTCGAGGTCATTGTCCAGTCGCAGCCGAACGACTGCCAGTCGCTGGAAATTCTCAAGGAGGCCTACACCAAGCTGGGCCGGGAGCCGGATGTCATCCGGATCTCAAAACACATCGCCGAGGCTTACACGCAGATGGGGCAGCTATCGTCGGCGATTTTGGAATATGAAACGGTGCTGCAGCGGCGGCCCAACGACATTGACGTGCAGACGGCGCTCCGGCAAATCGAGGACAAGGCCAGCAACTCGTCGGCGCAATCCACGGCGGCCGAGCCAGCGGCGCTGGCGCCGCAGGGCGAGACCAGATTCCGCAAAAAGGCGCGCTCGGCGGAAGAGGAAATTGACGATGGCCGCAAGACGATGCACAAGATTTTTGTCGAGAGCAAGGTCATCAGTGCCGGCGATTTTGATCTGTGCTGGCGCACGCCGGATTTGGCCGCGGCACAGCAGGACGTTGCCGAGCCGTTCATCCAGGTGCTGGGGGACAAGGGGCTTTTTACCGTGGACAAATCGCTCAAGCTGCTCGCCGACAAATCGCGCACGGGCTTCCTGCCATTCAACCGTTACGACGTGGACATGGATTTGTTGCGCGGTTTCCCGGCGGAGGTGTGCCGTCGCTGGTGCGTGGCGCCCTTTGACCGGATGAGCAAATCCATTTTGGTGGCGACGGCCAACCCGTTCAACCAGCAGGCGGCAAAGGAACTGGCCGAGGCCACTTCCCACCGGCTGCTGTGGTATTTAACGGTGCCAGCGGAGTTGGTCCAAACGATTCGCAAAGCCTTTCGTTGAGCCATGGTCAAAGTCAAATCATTCGGAGAACGCATCGCCGACGCACTCGTCGAGGACGGCCTGTTGAGCGCGGGGCAGGTGGAGGAATTGCTCGAACAACAAAAGAAGGAAGGTGCGCGACTCGTCAAACTGATCGTGGACAAGGCCTACGTCAGCGAACAGGACCTGGCCGTGTGCATGGGCCGCGTGCTCAACGTCCCGCCCGTCAATCTCGCTCGCATCAGCATCCCGGAGGAAATCGCCGACCTGCTGCCGCGCGAAACCGAATACAACCACAAAGTGGTCCCCGTCACCCGGCTGGAAAACAAATTATTCCTGGCGATGGCCGACCCGCTTAACGTCCTCGCCCTCGACGACGTCAAGCGCATCACCAAACTCGAAATCACCCCGCTGATCGCGTCCGAAAAGGCCATCGCGGACAAACTCGCCGCCATTGATTCCGCCAAGGGCGGCAGTTCGATGGAATCCATCATTCAGGACGCGGCGAAACAGGAGGCCGATGCCGACACCGTCGAAGCCGTCAAGGAAGCCATTGAAGAAGTCAACCTCGACAAGCTTGCCGCCTCCAGCGAGGAAGCGCCCGTCATCAAGCTCGCCAATTTAATAATCGTCCAGGCCATCAAAGACCGCGCCAGCGACATTCACCTGGAACCGTTCGAGAAAAACATGCGGCTGCGCTACCGGCTGGACGGCGTGCTGCTTGATGCGACGCCGCCACCCAAGCAGATGCAACTGGCACTCGCCTCGCGCTTCAAAATCATGAGCAGCCTCGACATCGCTGAACGGCGGCTGCCACAGGATGGGCGTATGCGCGTCAAGGTTAGCGGCAAGGACTACGACCTGCGCGTTTCCGTGCTGCCCACGGTGCATGGCGAAAAAATCGTGCTCCGCGTGCTTGACAAGTCCAATCTTACCGCCAGCATTGACAAGCTCGGCCTGGATCCCGACACCTTCAAGCAGGTCAAAGCTGCCATTGATGCCCCGCACGGATTGATTCTAGTCACCGGCCCGACCGGCTCCGGCAAGACCACCACGCTCTATTCCGCGCTCAACGAGCTGAACAGCCCGCAATGGAACATCGTCACCGTTGAAGACCCGGTGGAATTCCAGGTTCCCGGCATCAACCAGGTGCCGACCAAAAAGGACATCGGCCTCACCTTCGCCAACGCGCTCCGCTCCATTCTGCGCCAGGATCCGGACATCATCATGATCGGGGAAATCCGCGACACCGAGACCGCCGAAATCGCCATCGAAGCCGCGCTCACCGGCCACCAGGTGCTCTCCACGATGCACTGCAACGACGCGCCCGGCGCCATCGCGCGCCTGGACGACATGGGCATCGCGCCGTTTTTGATCTCGTCCTCGGTCATTCTCTCCTGCGCGCAACGCCTCATGCGCCGCATCTGTTCGCATTGCAAGGAACCGGTGTCTTATCCGCCGAAAATGTTCGAGGACCTCGGCATAGATCCGGCGACCTTCGAGGGCGTTCAACTTTACCGCGGCCGCGGCTGCGAGCGCTGCAAAAATTCCGGCTACTCCGGGCGCATGGCCATCATCGAGGCCATGACCATCAGCGATCAAATCCGCAAACTTGTCATTGCCCGCGCCAACACGCGCGAAATGGCCAAGCTCGCCATCAAGGAAGGCATGCGCACGCTCCGCATGGTGGGACTCGATCGCGCACGCGATGGCATTTCAACCCTCGAACAGGTCCTCCTGATTACTTCCGCGCACTAAAATTTGCGTTGTGGAATCGTGCCCAGTTGTGGCGCGGACGACGCCCACGGTGGCGCCTGCGGTTTCCATTCCGGCACGAATGCCGGCAGCACCGTGTTGGTTGGGCCAAGAATGCCCGGCAACGGGGTCAACCCCGCCGGCGTGGCAATCCCGCTGCTCAATGGCGTGAATGACGCGCCAATCGGAATCGCCGCAGGCTGTCCGAACGCGGGGTTAGGCGCCGTGGACGACGAAGGAAAAATCGGGTTGCCCAACAATGGGGATTTCGCGGTGCCGCCGGGCAGCGAGTGCGGCTGGAGCAACTGCTGGAATTGCTCCAAGGCGGCTTGTTGCTCCGGCGAGGCTTTGGGTGGCGGCGGGGGCAGGTTGAATGATTTCGACCAGAGGATTTCCGGGGCATGGGCGGAGCCGGAGCGGTTATCCGGCGTCCCGTTCAAAAATTGACTCATCAACGACGAATTTCCCGGCCTGCCGCCGGCGGGTGTCCAAATGCTTTGGTTCATCTGCAACTCCCGGTCGCCCGAAAAATCCCGGCGCGACGCCGAATCCGGCGCGCCATAATTGCCATTGTTCGTCCGGTCCCGCAATTGCTCCTGCCTTTCATAATATTGCGCCACGACCGTCTCGTTCTTCGGCTGGCCGAACGCATCGCGATTCTGGATGTCGAGGATTTTTTCCCGCGTGGGCAGGCCAAGGATTTGCTCGGGCGTCAGCAGCGCCCAGTTCTTTCGCTCGTCGAGCAGCCGCTGCATCTGCTGGGCCCGGGCGGGCGAAACGGGCGGTGGTTGCGGCGGGGGCAGCGCCTCGGCCTGGGAAGCGGCGCCAAATTTCACGGCGGGCGACTGGACCGCATTCGCCAAATCCAACATCCCCGGCGGCTTGGCGGCCAGCGATGGCATATTGGAGCTGACGCCGTCATCATCCGTCGAAGAAAACAAAATCACCTGACCCGGCCTCCGTCCCACATGCTGGGCCTCGGCGGAATATGCCACCGCCAGCGTCGCGCCGGCGATGAGCAGGCAACGATTCAGTTTTGCAAAGCTGAAACCCATTTGAAATTATCAGGCTACCTCATTGGACAACACCCGTCAAAAATGAATTCAAAAGAAAGTTGATGGATTTTGGCCTGTCATTTCTCTCAACCACCAACTCTCGACAGGTTTCACTGCCTTTCGTATTCGCCCTTGCTGATTTTCTTGAGCACGGTGAACCCGGCCTTTTTCGCGTCCGAGATGGACAACGGCTTGAGTTTGTGCGGCGTGCTGAAGCTGGAGAAGATTTTGCGCACCGGCTTTTTGCACGCGGGACAATTCGTGAGCGGCCTGGCCGAGAGCGGCCGGTTCAAGGTGAATTTCCCGCCGCATACCACGCAGTGGC